>JADHED010001102.1_pt1 | contig 24944 bp, 18 predicted proteins | sample 8952041 | NCBI WGS metagenome assembly JADHED01 (sample SAMN16124423, study PRJNA663239) | bioreactor sludge metagenome | isolation source: sludge (control) | place: India:Bengaluru | collected 2018-09-08
CCGCGCGCTGCCGGAGATCGCCGGCCGCCCGCTGTCGATCGTGCGCTGCCCCGAGGGGCACGAGCGGGAGTGCTTCTTCCAGAAGCACTCGAACAAGACGACGGCGAAGGCCGTGAAGCAGGTGCTCGTCGAGGAGGGGGGCACGCGCAAGCCGTACCTGATGGTGGACGACGTCGCGGGGCTGATCTCGCTCGTGCAGATGGGCGGGCTCGAGATCCACACCTGGGGCGCCCCGGGCGACGACGTCGACCACCCCGACCGCGTGGTGATGGACCTCGACCCCGGGCCGGACGTCCCGTGGGAACGCGTGCTCGAGGGCGCGCGCGCGATCCGCGACATGCTGGCGGCGCACGACCTCCAGAGCTTCGTGAAGACCTCCGGCGGCAAGGGGCTGCACGTCGTCGTCCCGTTCCAGGGGCGCCGCCCCGACTGGGACACGACCAAGGCGTTCGCGAAGGCGATCGCCGAGCGGCTCGTCAAGGAGGACCCGTCGCGCTACGTCGCCGTCATGACCAAGGCGAAGCGCCACGGCAGGATCTTCGTGGACTACCTGCGCAACGGGCGGGGCGCGACCGCGATCGCGCCCTACTCCACGCGTGCGCGCAGCGGCGCGCCGGTGGCGGTGCCCGTCGCGTGGGACGAGCTGACGCCCGACCTGCGCCCCGACGGCTTCACGATCGCCGACGTGCCGGCGCGGCTCGCGGCGCAGCGCCGCGACCCGTGGGCCGGGATCGCCGACGTCCGCCAGACCCTGACCGCCCCCATCCGGCGCGCCTTCGGCGTCTGACTCGGCTCACCCCCGCCGGATCGACCAGCCCAGCAGGAGCAGGCCGATCGCGACGATCCAGCTCCCCGCCACGCGCACGGCCACCCGCGCCCAGGAGGCGCGCAGCGAGACGACGAGCGCGGCGGCGAGCGCGACGAACACGAACAGCGTGGACACGATCCCGGCGAGCCCGAGCGCCCCGAGCCTCATCTGCGCCATCGCGGCGCCGTTCAGGTAGCCGTGCAGCAGTCCGGCTGCCGCGGCGATCGCGGCGATCACGCCGGGACGCAGGCGCGCCTCGGCCGCGACGAGGCCGCCGAGCGCGAGGAACGCCCCGGTCGTGAGGACCGTGAGCGAGGCGACGGCCGGCACCGCGAGCCCGGCGAGGCCGCCGGCCAGCCAGGCCGCGGGCAGCGCCAGCAGCGCGAGACGGCCGGCACGCGCGCCCTGCTGGCCGGCGAGCAGCGCGATCGCGATTGCGGGCAGCAGGTCCTCCGGCGTCAGCGCGAAGTGGGACACCCCGTCGTAGAACGGCCCGAGCCCCGTCGTGACGAGGTGCGCGAACGCGGGCCCGGGCGCCGCGACCAGCGCGACCGTCGCGGCGGCGGCGACCCGCGCGGGTCCCTTCATGCGAGCGCCCGCCACAGGAAACCCACGGATCCCTTCATGCGAGCGCCCGCCAGAGGAAGAAGACGCCCGCCGCGGCCACGAGGCCGCCGGCGACGCGCAGCGCGGTGCGGCCCCACGGCCAGCGGTGCACGGCGCCGAGCCCGATGCCGACGGCGTGCAGCGTCCCGGTCGCCGCGACGAAGCCGACGCTGTAGAGCAGCCCGTCCGCTCCCGGGGGCAGCTCGCTGCCGTGGGCGTGGCCGTGGAAGATCGCGAAGAAGCCGACGAGCACGGCGGCCGCCTCGAGCCGCGGCTTCCACTCGGCGAGCACGGCGCCGCCCAGCAGGAGGCCCGAGAGCGCGATGCCGGCCTCGATCCCGGGCAGGGGCAGGCCGAGGATGCCGAGCATTCCCCCGAACGCCATCACCATCGGGAACGTCACGGGCAGCACGAAGACCGCCGGCGCGCCGAGCTGCGCGCCCCAGAGGCCCACGGCGATCATCGCGAGCACGTGGTCCAGCCCCGAGACGGGGTGCTGCAGGCCGGCGAGGATCCCCTCGGCGCGGCCCTGCTCCGTGTGCGCCAGCGCCGCGACCGGCCAGAGCGCGAGGGCGCCGGCCAGCGCCGCGCGCGAGAGGAGCGTGCCGTGCGTCCGGGCGCCGCTCATCGTCACCGCCCTCCCGCGAGCAGGATCAGCGTGCGCTGGAGGGTCCAGTACGCGCCGAGAGACCCCACGGCGTAGCCCGGCAGCCGCTCCACCACGCGCGGCCAGCGGATCTCGAGGACCCGGAACGAGCGCAGCAGCAGCACGACGCCGCCCACGAAGGCGAGCTGCCCCAGCTCGACGCCGGCGTTGAACAGCAGCAGCGCCAGCGGGATCTCGGCCTTCGGCAGCCCCATCGCCGACAGCCCGCTCGCGAAGCCGAACCCGTGCAGCAGGCCGAAGGCGAACGCGACGACCCACGGGTGCCGGATCGTGAAGCTGGACTCGCCGCGCCAGGTGCGGGCGATCTCGGGGCCGAGGAAGAGGATGCTCAGCGCGATCGCCGCGTTGAGCGGCGGCAGCGGCGCGCTGGCGTAGCCGAGCGTCGCGATCGCGAGCGTCAGGCTGTGCGCGACGGTGAACGACGTGATCGTCTTCAGCAGCGTCCAGCGGTCGCTCACGATCAGCAGCAGGCCCAGCACGAACAGCAGGTGGTCGACGCCGAGCAGGATGTGCTGCACGCCGAGCCGCAGGTAGCCGAGGGCGCGCTGCGCGCCGCCGGTCGTGCCGCCGAGCACGACGGACGGCGTGACCGGCCGGAGCAGGTGGCTCTCGAGACGGCCGTCCGCGTGGTGCAGCCGCACCAGCACGTCGGTGACCGTGGACTCGAGCCCCGCGATGGCGATCGTCTTGCCGTCGAGGCCGCCCGGGCAGGTCAGCGTGCCGTGCACGATCGTCGCCCCGGGCGAGAGCACCTGGCGGTCCGGGGTCGCGAGACGGCAGCCCTCGGGAAGCGCCGGCGCGATCTGGATCTCCACCTCCCCGCCGGTGGGCTTCTTCCAGAGCAGCGAGTACGTCTCGGGGCTCGTCTCGCGGAGTTCGAGGAACCCCGGGCGGGCCTCGTGCGCGGCCGCCGGCGCGAGCGAGGCGGCGAGGACGATCACCGCCGCGAGCCGCCGGCGCGCCGTCATCGGCCGGAGCCCTCGTCGGGCATGTCGATCACGACGGCGTACTTGCGGAGCAGCGCCTCGTACATCGTCTCGAGCTGCCGCCGCCGGCGCTCGGCGAGGATCTCGCGCTCGACGGCGGGGCGGACGTCCGAAAGCGCCGGTGCCGCCGCCTCGTCGCGGGACGTGACCAGCACGAGGTGCAGGCCGTAGCCGGACGCGATCGGCCCGGCCCAGCGACCTGGCTGGAGACGCTCGACCCCCGCCGCGAACTCCTGCCCGAAGACGCGCTCCACCTCGGACAGCGCCCCCGGCGGCAGTTCGCCGGGCAGCATCGTCGGATCGCCGAGGGCGTCGGTCCGGGCACCCGGGCCGGCGGCCGCGAGCTGCGCGAGGAGCCGCTCGGCCTCGGGCCGGGCACCCGCACCGCGCCGCTGCGCATTCACGAAGACCTGCCGCAGGGCGATGCGCGGCTCGGCCGGCACCGCATCGGGATGCGCGCGCAGCCAGGCCTCGAGTTCGGCGTCGGTCGGCGCCGCCCCGCCCGCGGGGTCTTCGACCAGGAACTCCAGCTTCTGGCGCAGGCGCCGGCGGAGGATCGTGTCGTCGCGATCGAGGCCCATCGCCAGCGCCTCGCGCGTCGCGATCTCCTCCTTCACGTAGTCGTCGATCAGGCTCTTCAGCTCGGTGTCGGTCGGGGGGCGCTGCCAGGTCCTGGCGAAGCCCGACGCGAGGTGCGCGACGAGGCCGGGCGTGACCGTGATGCGGGACGAGCCGGGGCCCGGGGCGCCGCCGCGCCACTCGTACCAGGCGAACAGCAGGGCCCCGAGGACGAGGAAGTGGACCAGCGGTTCGCGCAGGACCCTGCCGACCGCAAACGTGGAACTCGTCACCTGCGCTCCAGGGAAGCGGTACGCCGCGCCGGGAAACCCGGCGCGGCGTGCCTGCGTCTCGTGACGATCAGGGGGTGTACCAGATCGGCGAGGTGTACGCGCGCTCGATCACGGTCATGCGCGTGCCGGGCAGCGGCGTCACGCCGAAGCGCTTCGCGTCGTACGCGGTCCAGCGCGGCGTCGGGATCTCGAGGACCCGGACGTAGTAGAACGCGCGCTGCGCGGGGTCGAACTGCGGGTCCTTCCACATCGTGATCAACTCGGGCGCGCCGATCGTGTTGGTCCACGTCGCGTTGGCGACGTCGACGGTGCTCCCGACGGGCGGCAGCTTGCCGTCGGCTCCCGGCTTCCGGTCGCCGCCCCAGGCCACGTCGTACACCTTCTCGTGCACCTCACCCTTGGCGTCGAGCCAGCCCTTGATGACCTGGATCCGGTCGAGGTTCGCGCCGATCGGGTCGCGCAGCGCGGCCACGAGGAAGGTCGGCACCTTGCCGGCGGGAGCCTTCCGGAGGTCGCCGCCCATCGGGACGCCCTTGGCGTACCCGACTGCTCGAGCCTCAGGCCGTTCTTGAGCGCCGAGCGGACGTACTCGTACTCGAGCATCTCCTTCTTCTTGAGCACGCTGAGGTCGAGGTTGCCCTTGTCCCAGGTCTCGAAGTCGGCAAACTCGTCGTTCGGCGAGAGCGACGGGTGGGCCTCGCCGTCCCCCTTGGTCTGGGTCGCCTCGTACAGGCGCTCCCATTTCGCGCGGGTCTCGACGTACTCCCGGTCGAGCTTCTTCCCGAACGTCTCGACCATCGGGAACATGAGACCGTTGCTGAGGTTCCCGTTGTGCGCGATGGCCAGCACGCTGCCGCCGGTCTTCGCCTCGTAGGCCGCCATCCACTTCCAGAGGTTGGCCGGGTTGTCGCTGCCGTAAGGCGGATAGACCGTGAACGGTTCGACCTGGCGCGCCCTGTCCCCGTTGTCGCGGAAGATGACGTTGCGATGCAGGTTGTTCCCGCCGGTGTTGGACGTCCACTCGAAGCCGATGAACGCCGTGAAACGCCCGGGGTCGTTGTACGCCTCCGCCGCGTCGATCGTCTCCTGCCAGGCGCCGCGGTACCCGCGGCTCCCGGGGAAGTACATGAGTTCCTTCGGGAACGTCCCCTGCGAGAACGCGACGATGATCTCGATCGCGGCGTCCGCGCCCCGACCAGACTGGATCATGTCGTACCACTTGCGGCCGGTGGGATTCGCGAGGATCTCGGGCTTGCCCGCGAAGAGATCCGGGAAGAAGCCCATGTTGTCCGAGTGGTCGGCCACGACCAGGAAGTCGAGCGGGCGGGAGAGCTTGACCGGCTGGCCGCTCGAGGCCATCACCTCCTCGCCGCGGGCGAAGCGGTACGCGTCGCGGGGCCCGAGCTTGGCGCCGAACGCGCCCGCGTCCATGGAGAACCCGGTGTGCAGGTGGGTGTCCCCGAAGTACGGGCGCGTGGGGAAGTTGCGCCCCGCGTACGGCGAGTAGGGACGCTGCGCCGGGAACACGCGCTGCGCCGTCTCGGGGTCGAGCGTCCCGGTGCAGCCGTGATCGTCCGCCGCGGCCGTCGGCTTGGCCGGCGGGTCCGCGGCCCTGTTCGACGAGACGGACGCGAGCGCGACAAGCAGCATGCCGATGCACGCCGCGGGAATCCTCCCAATCCTCATTCTCACCTCTCCGTCGGACGCGAAGCTGTGCCGGCGCCGCCGGTTCGGCGGTCCGCCCGCATCGGCTCGGGACGACGATACCCCACCTGGGCCGGCCGGAGCGTGCGGTCAGACGGCCTGGGCCGCGCGGGCCGCCGCCTCCGCGGCGGGCTCCGGCGGCGCGAACGAGCGGACGAGCATCGCCTTGGCCAGCGCCCCGTGCAGCCGCCCCGCGAGCCGCGCGAGGTGGAACGTGCCCACGAGCAGGGCGAACCCGAGGATGCCAAAAAGCAGCGCGAGCGGGATCGAGACCGGGGCCCCGTCCCACCACGTGACCGTCCAGTCGGTCAGCAGCCGCGCGAAGGGCGTGAGGATCATCGCGGCGGACAGCGAGAGCAGGAACACCGTCCCGACGAAGTAGACGACGCCCAGCGGCAGCCGCAGCAGCATGTAGACCAGCGTGGACCAGGTGCGCGCGTCGGTGAACCAGTACTTGAACCGCGCCCAGATCGAGCCCGGCACGCCCGGCGCGGCCGGGCGGCGGGGCATGCGCACGCCGAGCAGCGCCTCGACCACGCGCCCCTCGATCAGCGACAGCGCGCGAATCGACGCGAGGAACAGCAGGGCGAACGGGATCCCGATGATCAGGATGGAGAACCCCGCGGTGAGCCCGAGCCCGGTGACCGTCCACGTGAAGTAGACGATGCCGGTCGGCAGCGCGAGCAGCAGGTAGAACAGCGCGCCGTACGCGTAGGGGTCCGTGAACACCCCGAAGAGGCGGCGCAGGGCGCCCTGCGGCGCCGGGCGCGGCAGCGCCGGGACCGGGCCGGTCCGCCGCTCGGCCTCGCGGTAGGCCTGCGCGACGTCCGCCGGGTTGCCGAACCGCGCGACGACCTCGTCGAAGACGGCGCTGGGGTTCGTGCCGGGGCGCTCCGCGAGGCGTTCCTCGAAGGCCGCCGTGAGGTGCTCGCGGACGTCGAACGCGGCGTCCTGCGCGAGGGCCGGATCGGCCGAGGCCATCTCGCGGCGCAGGGCCGCGAGGTAGTGCTCGACGTGGATGTTGGGGTCACTCATGGCCGCCTCCGTGTCCGCCGGGACCTTCGTCCCCGCTGCCCAGCTCGATGTCCCCCGACAGCACCCGGTCGACCAGGTCCCGCGTCCCCGCCCACGCGCGGGCCCACGCGGCGAGCGTCTCGCGGCCCGGGCCCGTGACCTGGTAGTAGCGGCGGGGGGGCCCGCTGACGGACGGCTCGACGTCGCTCCGCAAAAGGCCGCCGGCCTCGAGCGCGCGGAGCACCGGGTAGAGGGTGCCGAGCTTCACCCCCTCGTCCTCGCCGGCCGCGGTCTCGATCCGCTTGGCGATCTCGTAGCCGTACATCGGCCGCCCCGCGCGGGCGAGGACCCCGAGCAGGAGGAGGGAGACGATGCCGGCGTTGAGGTCCTTCCGGAACTTCCGGAGGTCCGCCTCGCCGGGGTCTTGCGCGGTCGGGAGCGTCATGGATGACATCATAGTGTGTTCTTCACAATAGTCAAGCGGGACACGGTCGTCCAGCGCGCGAGGATGACCGCGGCCTGCGGCGTGCCATCCATTCAGAAGGTGAATGGATATCATTCACGACCTGAATAGATGGCAGCGGTTGAGCCGCCACTCAGGCGCCGTCTCCCTCCACATCGCCCGGGGTGAGCAGGCAGAGCGGCAGGGTCGCGAACAGCCGCGCCACCGGCAGCGACACCCGGCCCTCCGCCGGCCCGACCCCGGCCCGCGCCGACAGCCGGTCGGTCCAGCGGGCCGGCGCGTCCTCGGGCAGCACGACCGCCGTCGTCCCCCAGCACTCCCCGGCCAGCTGGTTCGGCGCCGTCGCGCCGAGCCGCGCGACCCAGCGGGCCGCCGCGACGACCGCCCAGTCCTCCTCGTGGCGGCGGGCGAAGGCGACGACGTGCGCCGCGCGCGGGCCGGTCACCTGCAGCGGGACGTACGCCCCTGCGTCGAACAGGCGCGGCCGCTCGCGCCGCAGCCGCAGGGCCGCGCGCAGCACGTGCAGCTTGATCCGCCCGTCGCGGTACGCGCGGTGCCAGGCCTCGACGCGCGCCGGGTCGTCCGCGCCCGCCTCGACCTCGCGCAGCGCGCGCGCGGCGCGCGCGTAGTCCACGGGCCGGCGGTTGTCGGGGTCCACCAGCGAGAAGTTCCACAGCTCGCACCCCTGGTAGACGTCGGGCACGCCGGGCGCGGTCGCCTTCAGCAGCGCCTGCACCAGCGCGTTCACGGCGCCGGCGTAGGCGACCCGCTCGAACAGCTCCTCGAACGCCGCGCGGAACGCGCCGTCCGCAAGGATCTCGCCCGCGAAGCGGACGAGTTCCCGCTCCATCTCCTCGTCCGGGCGCATCCAGCTCGTCCGCAGCGAGGCCTCGCGCGCGGCCTTCAACAGGTACGCCGCGAAGCGCTCGGCGAACCCGGCGCGCTCCTCGTCGTCGTACGGCCAGGCCCCGAGCAGCGTCTCGAACAGCAGGAAGTCCATCCGCGGGCCGGGCACCGGGCGGCCGTTCGCGCGGCCGCGCCGCGGCGTGGCGATCTCGTCGAACCGGCGGAACGCCTCGCCCCACGCCTCGGGGATCTCGGTCAGGACGTCGATCCGCGCGCGCACGTCCTCGCTGCGCTTCGTGTCGTGGGTGGACGTGGTGTTCAGGGCGCCCGGCCAGTGCCGCCGCCGGTCGGCGCAGAAGCGGTGGAACCGCAGCAGCCCGTCCTCCGCGTCGTGCAGCTCGGGCTCGCCGCCCACCTCGTTGAGCGAGACGAGCGGGTTGTAGATGTAGAAGGTCGAGTCCTCGAGCCCCTTGGCCATCACGGGCCCGGTCAGCTGCTGCCAGCGCAGCACGAACTGCAGGCGGGCGCGCCGCAGGCCGGAGAGGCCCGACAGCGGGCGCATCAGGAGCACGCGCTCGAGGAACCGGAACGCCTCCTCGCCGATGACGTCGGGGTCGGCGCGGCGGCGGGCCTCGCCGAGCGCCTGCTCGACGTAGCCCGCGTCGCGCGGCGTGATCGCCCCGTCCCGCACGTAGGTGCGGTACACGGGCAGGCACGCCGTGACCTCGACGAGCGCCGCCCCCAGCTCCGCGAGCGGGATGTCGCGCGCGTGCCGCTCGAGCGCCGCCAGCCGCCCCAGCTGGTCCCGCAGCGCCCGCGCCTCGCCGCCGAACAGCCGGGCCAGGGCCGCCTTCTTGCGCTCGTAGCGGACCTCGTGCGCCTGCTCGTCCTCGCCGAGGTGCCGCCGGTACAGCGCGTCCAGCGAGGAGAGGCCGGCCGGGAAGACGAGCAGGTGGTTGATCGCGTCGATGAACTCGTAGCCGGTCGTGCCGGCGCAGGCCCAGCCCTCGGGCAGCGGCTCGTCGCGGCCGAGGATCTTCTCGACGACGACGTAGAACGGCGCCGGCCGGCGCGCCGCCGACCCGTTCGCGGCGGCCGCCGTCGCGGCGGCGGCCTCGCCCCGCGGCGCCGCGGACGCGAGCCGCTGCTGCAGGCGGCGCAGGTACCCCGCGGGATCGTGCAGCCCGTCGATGTGGTCGATGCGCAGCCCCGTGAGGCGCCCCTTGCGCGCGAGGTCGAGCAGGAACGCGTGCGTGCCGTCGAACACGGCCGGGTCCTCGGCGCGCAGCGCCACGAGGTCGGTGATGTTGAAGAAGCGGCGGAAGTTGATCTCCTGCCCCGCGAGGCGCCAGAAGACGAGCCAGAAGTGCTGCGCGCCGAGGATCGCGTCCAGCACCGCGAAGCTCCCCGGCTCGCCGGGACGCCCCTGCTCCGCCGCGAGCTGCGCCGCCAGCCGCTCGCGCGCGTCCGGGTGCCGCGCGAGGACGTCGAGGAAGTCGCGCTTCACGGCCGCGCGCGACCGCATCGCCTCGGAGTCGGAGCGCTCGCCGTCCTTGCGCTGCGGCAGGACCTCGGCGCGCGCCAGCACGTCCGCCAGGCGCCGCACGGCCTCGTGCCCGTCGCCCCACGCCTCGCGCAGCGCGGCGAGGCCCCCCGCGAGCGCCGCGGACCACGTGCGCGGCGCGAGCGGCAGGCGGGTCTCGTAGTAGTCGACGAACAGCCCCTCGGGCTCGAGCGTCAGCCGCAGCTGCCCCGCCTCGAGCGTCTCGCCGTAGGGCGCGCCGAGCACGGGGACCAGCAGCTTGCCGCGCAGCCCGCCCTTCAGCGCCGCCGGGTGCCAGTCGATGTCGAACCAGCGCGCGTAGGGCGAGTTCTGCCCGTGCTCGAGCACGTCGAGCCACCACGGGTTCTGCGTGGACGCCGCCATGTGGTTCGGGACGATGTCGACGAGCAGCCCCATGCGCCGGTCGCGGACCGCGGCGGCGAGCGTCTCGAACGCCTCGTCGCCGCCGATCTCCGCGTTGATGCGCGTCGGGTCGGTCACGTCGTAGCCGTGGGTCGAGCCCGCCTTCGCGGTCGTCACCGGGGACAGGTACACGTCCCCCACGCCGAGCGCGTCGAGGTACGGCAGCAGCGCGCGGACGTCGTCCAGCCGGAACGCGGAGTGGACCTGGAACCGGTACGTCGAACTCGGGATGCGCGGCACGTCACCGACCGCCGGCTGACTCCTCGCCGAGCAGCGCGCGCAGCCCCTCGAGCGGGATGCGCACCCAGTCCGGCCGGTTGTTCAGCTCGTAGCCCAGCTCGTAGACGGCCTTCTCGAGCAGGAAGGTGTCCAGCAGCAGCCGGAAGTCGCGGGGATCGCGGGGCACGGCCAGCGCCTCGCCGGCCGCCTCGAGGTATCCGTGCAGGAACGCGGTCGCGGCCCAGACGCACCAGGCCTCGGCCGCGGCGTCGAGCCGCGCGAGGTCGGCCGCGCTCCACGCCCCGTGGCGCCGCTGGGTGCGCAGCGCGAACTCGGCGGCGTAGGCGAACGAGCGGACCATCCCGGCAACGTCGCGCAGCGGCGAGCGCTTGATCCGGCGCTCGCCGAGCGGCCGCGCGGGCTCGCCCTCGAAGTCGATGATCGCGAAGTCGCCGCCCGTGTAGAGGACCTGCCCGAGGTGGTAGTCGCCGTGGTGGCGCATGCGCCAGGCGTCGAGCTTGCGCTCGGTCAGGCGCCGGAAGCGCGCGTAGACGGCCTCCTCGAGCGCGACGACCTCCTCGGCCAGCGCCCGGTCGCCGGCGTCGAGCGCGGGGAGCGCGCGCCGCAGCTGCGCGAGCGCGTTCGCCGCGAGCGTGCGCATCGACTGGTACAGCGAGCGCTGGTACAGCAGGCCGAACGGTTCGGGCGCGAAGGCCGGGTCCGCGGGCTTCGACGCGAGCGCGACGTGCATCTCCGCCGTGCGCCGCCCGAGCAGGCCGGCGGCGTCCCCGTAGGTGCCGAGCACCTCGTAGGAGGCCTCGGGCAGCGGCCCGCGCGCGAGGTCGGCCAGCGGAACGGCCGGCGGCGCGCCGAGCGCCGCGAGGTCGCGGTCGCGCTGCGCCCCCTGGACGCGCTCGAAGTAGCGCCCCAGCGCGTCCAGCGTGTAGCGCCAGGCGTCCCCCTGGTTCTCGACGTAGCCCAGCGCCGCGCCGAGGACCCACTCCTCCCCGCGCCGCGGGGCGAGCACGATCGAGCCCGCGACGGGGGGGACGTGGGGGAAGCCGGCCCGTTCCGTGAGGAAGCGCGAGACCTCGACCTCCGGGTTCTGCCCCGGCTCGACGCGCCGGAACAGCTTCAGGATGACCCGGTTGCCGAACACCGCGGAGCTGTTGCTCTGCTCCGCGCGCGCCGCCTGCGCCTCGGGCAGCCCCGCCTCCGCCGGCAGGAGCCGCTCGAACGCCGGCGCGCGGCGGAAGACCAGCTCGGCGTCGCCGGCCGGGACGCGGAGGCCCGCCGCGAGCGCCGCGAGCAGGCCCGCCATCGTCCGCCGGTCGCCGGACGCGTCGTGGAGCAGCGCCTCGCGGCCGACCCGGCGGCGGACCCGGGCGAGGGCGTCCGCGGGGGCCTCGGCCAGGATCCGCTCGGCGTCGTCCGGCTCGGCGAGCGCCACCGGGATCACGTAGACGTCGGGTTCGCCCTCGGTGTAGGCGACGTCCACGAGCAGCAGCAGCGCGGCCGGCGCGGCGTCGCCGGGGGGCGGCGGGAGCGGCACCGCGCGCTGGACGCTCGCGCCCAGGATGGTGCGGGCCTTCGAGCGGAACCAGCGCGCCTGCTCGAGGTAGCCCGGGAGCGCGTCCTCCAGCCCCTCCGGCACGCCGGCCGCCACGAGGTCGGCCACCGGGCCGTCGAACGCGATCGCCGGCAGGTCGGCGGCGGTCTCCGCCTCCTCGGGCCGGCGCGACGCGCCGAGGTCGAGCCAGACGAAGCCGTGCGGCGCGAGCGTCAGCACGTACGGCGCGTCGCCGATCTCCGGCAGCCGCCCGCGGCCGAACATCTCGATCGGCCGCGTGCCGCGGAACTCCGGCAGGTCGAGCTCGACCGGCTGCACGTAGCGCGAGAGGTTGAAGACGAGCAGCAGCGCGCGGTCCTCGTGGCGGCGCACGAACGCCAGCACCTTGCGGTTGGCCGGCGCGAGCATCTCGAGGGTGCCGCGGCCGAACGCGGGGTTGCGCCGCCGCAGCGCGATCAGGCGCCGCGTCCACCAGAGCAGCGAGTGCAGGTTCTGCAGCTGCGCCTCGACGTTCAGGCTCTCGTAGCGGTACTCGGAGTCCATCACCATCGGCAGGTACAGCCGCTGGGGCGAGGCGCGCGAGAAGCCGCCGTTGCGGTCCGCGTTCCACTGCATCGGGGTGCGCACCCCGTTGCGGTCGCCGAGGAAGACGTTGTCCCCCATCCCGATCTCGTCGCCGTAGTACAGGACCGGGGTGCCGGGCAGCGCGAACAGCAGCGCGTTCATCAGCTCGATGCGGCGGCGGTCGTTGCCGAGCAGCGGCGCGAGGCGGCGGCGGATCCCGAGGTTGATCCGCATCTGCGGCTCGTGGGCGTAGACGCGGTACATGTAGTCCCGCTCCTCGTCCGTCACCATCTCGAGCGTCAGCTCGTCGTGGTTGCGCAGGAACATCGCCCACTGCGCGTTCCCGGGGAGCGGCGGCGTCTGCTGCAGGATGTCCACGATCGGGAAGCGGTCCTCCATCCGGATCGACATGAAGAGCCGCGGCATGACCGGGAAGTGGAACGCCATGTGGCACTCGTCGCCGTCGCCGAAGTAGGAGATGGCGTCCTCGGGCCACTGGTTCGCCTCGGCCAGCAGCATGCGGCCGGGGTACGTGCGGTCCACGTGCGCGCGCAGCTCGCGCAGGTAGGCGTGCGTCTCGGGCAGGTTCTCGCAGTTGGTCCCCTCGCGTTCGTAGAGATACGGCACCGCGTCGAGGCGCAGGCCGTCCACGCCCTTGCCCAGCCAGAAGTCGAGGACCTCCCGGATCCCCTCGTGGACCTGCGGCGCGTCGAAGTTCAGGTCCGGCTGGTGCGAGTAGAAACGGTGCCAGAAGTAGGCGTGCGCGACGGGGTCCCACGACCAGTTCGAGGCCTCGAAGTCCTTGAAGATGATCCGCGCGTCCGCGTAGCGCTCCGGCGTGTCGCTCCAGACGTAGAAGTCCCGCTCCGGGCTGCCCGGGGGCGCGTGGCGGGCGCGCTGGAACCACGCGTGCTGGTCCGACGTGTGGTTGACGACGAGCTCGGTGATGACCCGCAGCCCGCGGCGGTGCGCCGCCTCGAGGAACGCGTCGAAGTCCTCGAGCGTGCCGTACGCGGGGTTGACGGACATGTAGTCCGCGATGTCGTACCCGTCGTCCTTCAGCGGCGAGGGGTAGAACGGGAGCAGCCAGAGCGCGGTCACGCCCAGGTCCGCCAGGTAGTCGAGCCTCGCCGTCAGCCCGCGGAAGTCGCCGATCCCGTCGCCGTCGCTGTCCGCGAACGCGCGCACGTGGAGCTCGTAGATGACCGCGTCCTTGTACCAGGTCGCGTTGTCCATGCCGCCCGCGCCGGGGGCGGCCGTTTCGCGCCGTGCCGGCGCGCGCGGCCGCGGCCCTACAGGAAGTACTCGAAGTCGCGCTCGCTTCGGACGTAGCGGCGGATGCGGAAGATGTGTGCCGGGACGCTCCAGGGGTCCAGCTCGACGTAGTGCCGCGACCCGCTCCAGATGAAGCGCGACCCGCCGAGCAGGTCGTGCATCTGGAACGGCCGCACCGGGTCGAGACCGAAGTCCTCGGGGTCGAGCGCCAGCAAGGCGCCGTGCTTGTGGTAGGGGTCCACGTTGACCGCGACGAGCACGGCGTGGCCGGTCGAGGGGTCGGTCTTGCTGAAGCAGAGCACCTGGTCGTTGTCGGTGGGGTGGAAGCGCAGCGTCCGGTTCTGCAGCAGCGCCGGGTTCTCGCGCCGGACCTGGTTCACGCGCGCGACCAGCGCCTCGAGGCTGTCCTGCCGCGCGAGGTCCCAGCGGCGCAGCTGGTACTTCTCGGAGTCGAGGTACTCCTCGCTGCCCGGCTCGCGCGGGGCGCTCTCGCACAGCTCGAACGCCGGCCCGTAGATGCCGTAGGCCGACCCGAGCGTGGCGGCGAGCACGAGCCGCGCGATGAACGCCGGCCGCCCGCCGTGCTGCAGGTACTCGGTCAGGATGTCCGGCGTGTTCGGCCACAGGTTCGGCCGGAAGAAGTCGGCGACGGGCGTGTGGTACAGCTCGGTGAAGTACTTCTCGAGCTCGTGCCTGCCGTTGCGCCACGGGAAGTAGTTGTAGGACTGGCTGAAGCCGAGCTTGGCCAGCCGGTACATGACCTTCGGCCGGGTGAACGCCTCGGCCAGGAAGATCGCGTCCGGCGCGTCCTTCTGGATCCGCGCGATCAGCCACTCCCAGAACGGGAACGCCTTCGTGTGCGGGTTGTCCACGCGGAAGACGCGCACCCCCTGCTCGACCCAGAACGCGACGACGCGGTGCAGCTCGGACCAGAGCGCCGGCCAGTCCGCGGTCTCGAAGTCGAAGGGGTAGATGTCCTGGTACTTCTTCGGCGGGTTCTCCGCGTACTGGATCGTCCCGTCCGGCCGGGCCCGGAACCACTCCGGGTGCTGCGCGACGTAGGGGTGGTCCGGCGCGCACTGGAACGCGAGGTCGAGCGCGACCGCGATCCCCTTCTCCTTCGCGCGGGCGCAGAGCCGCCGGAAGTCCTCGAGCGTGCCCAGCTCGGGGTGGATCGCGTCGTGCCCCCCCTCCGCCGCCCCGATCGCCCACGGGCTGCCCGGCTCGCCCGGCTCGCACATCACGGCGTTGTTGCGGCCCTTGCGGTACGTGCGGCCGATCGGGTGGATCGGCGGCAGGTACAGCACGTCGAACCCCATCCGCGCGACCCGGTCGAGCTGCCGCTCGACGTCGCGCAGGGTGCCGTGCTTGCCGGGCTCCTCGGCGAACGAGCGCGGGAACAGCTCGTACCACGCGCCGGTGAGCGCCAGCGGGTGGTCCACGCGCAGGACCAGCGGCTCCGAGCGGGTGGCGTGCTCGCGGTCCGGGTAGGCCCGCGCCAGCCGGAACAGCTCGTCCTCGCCGGCCAGCGACGCCCGCTCGTCCTGCGGCGCGGCGCCGTCCGCGAGCCGCGTCGCGAACCCGGCGAGCCGATCGGCCTCCGCGCCCGTCGCGCGCGCGGCCGCCTCGCCGACGAGGGCCGCGCCGATCAGCAGGTCGACGGCGACGTCCTGCCGCGCGGCGACCCGCTTGTCGAAGTCGTGGCGCCAGGTGCCGAAGCGGTCGATGAAGCCCTCGACCGCGTACTCGAAGCGGCCGAGCGCGCCGGGGCGGAACGACGCGCGCCAGCGGTCGTTGGGGAGGCGCGTCATCGGCACCTCGTGCCACAGGAGGTCCCCCTCGGCACGCCAGAGCAGGAGCGCGGCGACCTCGTCGTGCCCGTCGGTGAACGCGTCGGCCTCGACGGTCACGTCCTCGCCGAGCGCCCGCTTGGCGGGGAAGCGGCCCCCGTCCACGCAGGGAGCGATCCCCTCGACCACGACGCGCCGCCGGCCCTCGCCCATCCCCACCGTCCCGTCCCCCCGCGCGGGGCCCATCAGCGCGCCAGCCCGCGATACAGGTCCGCGGTCTGGCGCGCGATCGCCTGCCAGCTGAACGTGTCGACGGCCCGGCGGCGCCCGGCCTCCCCCATGCGCGCGCGCCCCGCGGGGTCCCGCATCAGCCGGTCGATGCCGGCGGCGAGGGCGCGCGCGAACCCGCCCGGATCGCGCGGGCGGAACTCGGCCGCGGGGTCCGGCTCCACCGGCACCAGGAGGCCCGTCTCCTCGGGGACCACGATCTCGGGGATGCCGCCCACCGCGCTCGCGACGACCGGCTTGCCGCACGCCATCGCCTCGAGGTTGATGATGCCGAACGGCTCGTACACCGAGGGGCAGCAGAACAGGGCGCAGTGGGCGTAGAGCTGGATCGCCGTCTCGCGGTCCACCATCTCGCGGATCCACGTCACGCCCGGGCGGCGCGCCTGCACCTCGCGGACCTTGTCCTCCATCTCGCGCCCGATCTCGGGCGTGTCCGGCGCCCCCGCGCAGAGCACGACCTGCGTGCCCGGGTCGACGTGGTTCAGCGCCTCGACGAGGTGGATGATCCCCTTCTGCCGCGTGATCCGCCCGACGAAGAGCACGTACGGGCGCGCCGGGTCGATCGGGAACCGCTCGAGCCGGTCGCGCCGGTCGAGCGGCCGGTACTCGTCCGTGTCGATGCCGTTGTAGATCACGTGCACCCGCGCCGGGTCGACGTCGAACAGCCGCACGATGTCGTCGCGCATCCCGGCGGAGACCGCGATCAGCGCGTCGGCGTCCTCGAGCGCGGTCTTCTCGACCCACGCGGAGAGGTCGTAGCCCAGCCCGAGCTGCTCGCGCTTCCAGGGGCGCAGCGGCTCGAGCGAGTGCGAGGTGATCACGAGCGGGATGCCGTACGCGCGCTTCACCAGCAGGCCGCCGAGGTGCGTGTACCAGGTGTGGCAGTGCACGACCTGCGCGTCGACGGGCGCGGCGGCCATCGCGACGCAGCGCTGGAACGCCTGCAGCGGGCTCGCCAGCGGGGCCGGCGTGCGCTCGAACGGGGCGCCGTCGGGCGTGAACGCCGTCACGCCGGGCGTCCCCGGCGCGGGGCCGGGCCGGCCGTCGAAGCCGAAGCAGCGCACCTCGACGTCGGCGACCCGCGCCAGCTCGCGCGTCAGGTACTCGACGTGGACGCCCGCGCCGCCGTAGACGTTGGGCGGGAACTCGTTGGTCAGGAAGAGGGCCTTCATCCGCGCCATTCTAGCGGCGCCGCGTCCGGCGTGGGGACCGGCCGCCGGCGGCCGCCGCCCCGGCGGTCTCCAGCAGCGCGAGGAGGCAGGCCTCGTCCCGCTCGAGCCCCTGGACCCGCCGGCGCCGCCGGAACGCCTCCGCGAGCGTCCCGGCCTCGTAGGACTCGAGCACGCCGGGGTGGATGTAGTGCTTGCGGCAGACCGTCGGCGTGTTCCCCAGCCGCTCCGCCACCTCCTTCACCGCCGCGACGATCCGGCGCTTGACCGCGGTGGCCGACGCGCCCGGGCCGATCTCGCACAGCGAGCGCGCGGCGAGGATCGTCCCGGCCCAGGTGCGGAAGTCCTTGGCGGTGAAGTCGTCGTCCGCGGCCTCCTTGAGGTACGCGTTCACCTCGCCGGAATCCACGTCGTGCACGGCGCCGTCCTCGCCGAGGTAGCCGAACAGCTCCTGGCCCGGGAGGTCCTGGCAGCGGCGCACGACGCGCGCGACCCGCGGGTCCTCGAGGTCGACCGCCACGTCCTTGCCGCTCTTGCCGCGGAAGCGGAGCTGCACGCGCGAGCCGCGCACGGTCGCGTGCCGGTTGTGCATCGTCGTCAGCCCGTACGAGCGGTTGGTCTTCGCGTACTCGGCGTTGCCGATCCGGACGTGCACCTGGTCGAGCAGCGTCACCACCGCGGCGAGCACGCGCTCCCGCGTCAGGCCGCCGGTCTCGAGGTCCTGCTCGACGCGCCGGCGGATGCGCGGCAGCGCGCGCCCGAAGGCGATCATCCGGCCGTACTTCGACTGGTCGCGCACCTCGCGCCAGCGCACGTGGTAACGGTACTGCTTGCGGCCGCGCGCGTCGCGCCCGGTGGCCTGGACGTGGCCGTTCTCGTGCGGGCAGATCCACACCTCGGTCCACGCGGGGGGGATCGCGAGCCGCCGGATGCGCTCGAGGGTCGCGGCCTCGCGGACCGGCCGGCCCGCGTCGTCCACGTAGCGGAAGCGCGGCGCCGCGCCGCGGCGGCGGATCCCCGGCCGGCGGTCGTCGACGTAGCGCAGGCCCGCCCAGCGCGCGGACGCGGCGGGATCCGGCGCGACACCCGCCCCGTTCGTGGGGGCGGGGCTCTGCCCCGCCCGGGCGGGGCACAGCCCCGCCCCCACAGAGCGGAGATGCGGCGCCGCCGGGACGCTCACGAGGAGGACGTCCGGCGCCAGCAGCGCAGGACCTCGGCGACGCTCCAGGCCTGCGCCACGCAGCCGCGCGCGGCGTACGGCTCCTCGGCGTCGAAGATCTCGGCGAGGGTCCCGACGCAGTAGCCCTCGAGCCGCCCGACCACGCCTTCGAGGAACGAGCGCGCCCCGGCGCGGTCGTCGGGGTACGCGCGCAGCCACGCGTCGACGAACGGGCCGAGCAGCCACGGCCAGACGGTCCCCTGGTGGTAGGCCGCGTCGCGCGTGCGGAGGTCGCCGTAGTAGCGGGGCTTGTAGTCGGCGTGGTCGCGCGCCAGCGTGCGCAGCCCCACCGGCGTCAGCAGCCGCTCGCGGACCGCGTCGAGGACGGGCGGCCAGCGGTCGCGCTGCAGGACCGGGTGCTCGAGCGAGATGGCCAGCAGCTGGTTCGGGCGCAGCGCGGGGTCGTCGCCGGCCTCGGCGTCCACGACGTCGAACAGGAAGCCGCCGGACGCGTTCCAGAACCGCCGGTTGAAGGAGGCGAAGACGCGGTCCACCTCGCGGCCGTAGGGCCGCGCCCGGTCTTCCCCCTCCTCCTCGCGCAGCCACCCGGTGAGCAGGCAGAGCGCGTTGTACCAGAGCGCGTTGATCTCGACGGCCTTCCCGCGGCGCGGGGTCACGACCCAGTCGTCCACCTTGGCGTCCATCCAGGTCAGCTGGTAGCCCTCCTGGCCCTGGCGGAGCAGCCCGTCCGCGGGATCCACGCCGATGTTGAAGAGCGTGCCCTCGAGGTGCCGGCGCACGATCTCCTCGAGCCGCGGCAGCATCAGCCGCAGCGTCGCGCGGTCGCGCGTCGCGCGCACGTAGCGGTCCACCGCGTGGAAGAACCAGAGCGTCGCGTCGGCCGTGTGGTACAGCCCCTTCAGCTGGCCCTCCGGGAACATGTTCGGGATCAGGCCGTCCTTGATGTAGTACGCGAACGTGCGCAGGATCGACCCCGCGTCGATCGGGCGGCCCGTGGCGAGCGTCAGCCCCTCGAGGCTGATCATCGTGTCGCGGCCCCAGTCGGTGAACCAGTGGTACCCCGCGATCACGGTCCGCACCTCGTAGCCGCTCGCGCGGGCCCGCGCCGAGTCCTGCACGCGTCCCGCGGGCGTGATCAGGAACTGGTCCGCCGCGAGCACCAGTTCGGCGGCGACGGGATCGCGCGCCGCGTCCACGCCGGCCACGACCAGCAGGTGTCCCCGCCGCTGGCGGTCCGCGCCGTCCGCCTGCTCGGCCGAGAGCGCCGTCATGCGCTCCCAGCGCTCCGTCGAGGCGACGAGCGCCGCGGCGCCGCCGGGGGCGAGGTCGACGTGGAACAGCCCCGGCAGCCAGAACTCGCCGCGCGAGGCGTAGCCGCGGCTGGCCTCGATGTCGTACATCACCTCCCCGATGCGCCGCCGGTCGACGGTGAAGCTCGCGCTGCCCCCCTCGAAGCGCAGGCGCAGCGGCGGGAGGTCCGCGGCCGAGATCTCGTAGCGGTCGTCCATGATCGTGATCGCGTAGTCGCTCGGCTGCGCGGTGTTGACCGGGTCGTCGGCGTGCCGGAAGTGCAGCGCCGGGAAGAGCTCGAGGCGCACCGGCCGGTCGCCCGCGAGCATCCGGTACCACAGGTAGACCGTGTTCTGCCGGTGCGGCATGACGACGCGCTTCTCGATCGTGGCGCCCTGCAGCTCGTAGGTCCAGACCGGCAGGCCGCCCTCGACCCGGAACTCCCGGAGCTCGCCGCCGGTCCAGCCCGCCGCGCCCCGGCCGCTCTCCGGCGCGGACAGGCGCACGCACGCCCCGTCCGCGAAGCGCACCTGCTCGGACACGTCGTTGAGCATCATCAGGCGCCCGTACGGCGCGTGCAGCCCCGCGACGAGCAGGCCGTGGTAGCGCCGCGTCACCGCGCCGGAGACGGTCCCGCACGCGTAGCCGCCGAGGCCGTTGGTGATCAGCCACTCGGTGCGCAGCAGCGCCTCGGTCTCCGCGCCGGAGTCGGCGGGGAGGCGGAAGCGGCGGACGGGCAGGCTCACGCGCCCTCCACGACGCCGCGCGCGGCGTCGGCTCGAGCCGCGACGGGACGCGGGACGGGGTGCAGGACGACCGCGCTGCGGCCCGGCAGGCGCCAGCCGTCGTCCTCGCGCTCGACGTCGGACGTGCCGCCGCCGCCGTAGCCGGGGTCCTCGCTCGACCACAGGACGGCCCAGCGCGCCCCCGCGGGCGGCGCCAGCAGCGGCTCGGGCGCCGGGACGAGGTCGAGGTCCCGGCCGAGATTGACGACCAGCAGCCGGTCGCCGTCGCGCTGGAAATAGCGCAGCACGAACGCGTGCTCGCCGAGGACGGCGCCGTCGAAGTGATCGCGGTCCTGCTCGCGGAACGCCTTCTCCTCCCGGCGCAGCCGCAGCAGGTCGCGGACCATGCGGGTGAAGTCGCCGTTCTGCTCGCGTTCGGCGGGGTCGAGCCGGCAGGACTCGAACGTCGCCGGGTCGTGCGGATCCGGCACGCGCTCGAGCATCGTCGCGGTCTCCGGGAACTGCGCCAGGAACTCGCGCCGGCCCTTCGCGACGAGCGGGGCCAGCTCCGGCCCGTGGTCGGCGAAGAAGCGGAACGGCGTGGTCGCGCCGTACTCCTGCCCCTGGAACAGCAGCGGCGTGCCGGGACCGAGCAGCAGGAGCGCCAGCACGGCGCGGTACGAGCCGGGGTTGGAGAGCGCGCGCACCCGCTTGCCGAGCCCGCAGTTGGAGACCTGGTCGTGGTTCTCGACGTAGGTCACGAACGACGAGGCCGGCAGGCCCCACGCCGGCGTGCCGCGCCGCTTCTTCTGCCAGGCGTAGCGCTGCCCCTGGTACAGGTAGCCCCACTTCAGCGCCGAGACGAACTCCTGCGGCGCGCCGCGGTAGTCGGTGTAGTACGCCGTGCTGCGGCCCGTCAGCGCGACCACGGCGGCGTGGTGGAAGTCGTCGTTCCAGAGCCCGTCGAGGCCGAGGCCGCCCTGGGCCTCGGGGCGCGCGAGGCGGGCGTCCTGGGGCTCGTTCTCGGCCAGCACGATCGTCTCACGGCCGCGCGCCGCCTCGCGCACGCGGCGCCCGATGTCGGCGACGATGTGGGTCCCAGAGTCGTCGTGGATGTCCTGCGTGGCGTCGAGCCGCAGGCCGTCGAAGTGGAACTCCTCGACCCAGTAGCCCGCGTTCGCGACGAAGAAGGACCGCACGGGGCCCGAGCCCTCGTCGTCGAAGTTGATCGCGTCGCCCCAGTCCGTCGTGTGCCGGCGGCTCACGATCGGCGGCGCGAGGCCGGGGACGTAGTTCCCGTCCGGGCCGAAGTGGTTGTAGACGACGTCGAGGATCACCGCGAGGCCCAGCGCGTGCGCCCGGTCCACGAAGCGGCGCACGTCGTCGGGCGTGCCGTAGTTCCGGCAGGGCGCGAAGAGGTTGACGCCGTCGTAGCCCCAGCCGAAGCGCCCGGGGTAGTCGGCGAGCGGCATCAGCTCGACGCAGGTGATGCCGACGTCGGCCAGCCGCGGCAGCTCCCGCGCGGCGGCCGCGAACGTCCCCTCGCGCGTGAACGTCCCGACGTGCAGCTCGTACAGCACCTGGCCGGGGAGCGTCGCGCCGCGCCAGGCGGCGTCGGTCCACGCGAAGGCGGACGGGTCGACGACCTGCGAGGGACCGTGCGGCCCGTCCGGCTGGAAGCGCGAGGCGGGGTCGGGGACCGGCCGCCCGCCGTCGGCGCGCAGCCGGTACAGCGCGCCGGCGGCGAGTCCCCGCGCGGAACCCGAGAACCAGCCGCCCGCTTCCGGCTCGAGCGCGAGGACGCGCTTGTCGCGCTCGAGGACGATGTCGAGGGTCGAGGCGGCCGGCGCCCAGGCGCGGAAGTGCACCCCGTCGGGCGTCGGCTCGGCGCCGAACGGGAGGCGCCGCGGCGGGATTTGCGGCCGGGGGCCGGGCCGCGCGCCGGGCCTCACTGCCAGATCTCCGGCCGCCTCCTCCCGCCGGACTCCAGCCCGGCGCGGATCTCGCCCTCCATCAGGCGGCGGAACTCGTCGAGGTCGCGCGCGATCTGCTTCTCGAGCGCGCCGCCCGCGACGGCGCCGAGCGCCTTGCCGGCGAGGCCGCCCGGCAGGTGGTAGGCGAGCGTCAGCGTGACGTTCGTGGCCTTCCCCTCCTCGACCGGCCGGAACGCGACCGAGCCCGAGTGCTCGACGTCGGAGCCCGCGAGGCTGCGCCAGCCGATGAGTTCGTTCTCGATGTCCGTGACGATCGTCGCGTCCCACGAGAGGCGGCGGCCGAACAGCGTCGCCTTCCAGTGCGAGCGGCCGTCGTCGAACACGCGCACCGACTGGAGGTGCGGCATGACGAGCGGCAGGTTCTCGAGCCGCCGCCACCAGCCGTAGAGGTCCCGCGGGTCGCGCGCGACGCGCACGGTGTGCTCCATCATCAGCGGCCGCACCGGCCCGTGGGCGCGGTTGTCGCCGAGCGCGTCGTAGGCGTAGCAGTGGCCGGTGGCGCCGCGCCGCACCAGTTCCGCCCCGAGCGTCGCGAGCGCGAGCCCGAGGAGGCTGCGCCGGCGCAGCCCGAAGAGCACGAGCGCGCTGCCGATCCCGGCGGAGACCAGGCGTTCGTTGCGCCCGACGTTGACGCCCGCGGGAATCGCGCCGCGCCGCGCCGCGTCGGAAAGCGACTGTGACGTGCCCATGGGGAGTATCCGGCAGACGCGGCGGCCCTTCGGGCTTTCGGCCCGCCGTCGGGCGCACGCAGCGCCCACGGGACGCGGATCGTGGCGGACCCGCGCGTGAAGGGAAAGCTAGCACACGCCGCGCGTCCGGGGTATTTACAAGTCGGTTCCCGGCGCCCGAGTGCGGACCACTCCTGGGAGACGACGATGGACATGACCCGGTTGACGAAGGCCGTCGCGAGCGCCGCGCTCGCGGTGGCGGCGATCGCGTGCGCCGGAAGCGAGCGCGGAGGGACCGCGGGCGGCGAGGCGGCGGCGACCACCGGCGCCGCGGCGCCGGAGCCGGCGCCCGTGCGCGACGCCGCGACCCCGAAGTCCCCGGACGCGCCGAAGAGCGCGGTCGTCACGCTGCAGCCGCTCGGCTCGTCCGCGGTGAGCGGGACCGTGACGTTCACCGCGGCCGACGCCGGGCTCGAGGTCCGCGCCGACGTGAAGGGGCTGACCCCCGGCAAGCACGGGTTCCACGTGCACGAGTTCGGCGACTGCTCCGCGCCCGACGGGAGTTCGGCGGGGCCGCACTTCAACCCGACCGGCCACCCGCACGGCGCGCCCGGCGCCGGGGCGTCGCACATGGGCGACTTCGGCAACCTCGACGCGGACGCGCAGGGGAACGCGACGCTGAACTTCACGATCCCGGGCGCGACGCTGGACCAGTCGAAGACCGGGCTGATCGGCCGCTCCGTGCTCGTGCACCAGGATCCCGACGACCTGTCGTCGCAGCCCGCCGGCAACTCGGGCGCGCGCATCGCGTGCGGGGTGATCCTCGCGCCGGGCTCCGACATGAAGCCCGTCACGAAACCCTGACCCCCATGAAAACGGCGGCGGGCCGGCATCCTTGCCGGACCCGCCGCCTTCTTTCAGGGGCCTTCGCGCCGCAGGATCCAGGACTGGCGGGCCGGAGCCCGCCTACTTGGATCCGCCGGTGCGTGTCCCCGCGCCTCCGGACACCTGCAGGTTGTTGACGACCTGCTTGACGCCGCTGACGGACCACACCTCGCGCTCGGCATCGGCCTTCACCTGCGCGTCGGGGACCTCGCCCGCGAGCGTCACGACGCCGTTCGTCACGTTGACGTCGACGTTCACGATGTTGCTGAACTTGTCGGCGGTCAGCTTGGTCTTGACCTTGGCCTGGATCGTGTTGTCGTTCACCTGCTCGCGCGGGGTCTGGGTGGTGGCGCAGCCCGCGACGAGGCTCACCGCGAGCAGGACGGCGAGGCTCGTGGCCAGCGTACGGTTCTTCAGCATCGATGTGATCCTCCGTGCATCGCGTCAGGAATTGACGTCGATATTGTCCTTGACACCCCGGACCCCGGCGATCCCCTGGGCGACCGAGATCGCGTGCTGCTTGTGGTCGGCGCCGCGGACGTTGCCCGACAGCTGCACCTCGCCGCGGTCCACCGACACGTCGATGTCGAGCGCGGTCGGCCCGAGCTGCTCCAGCAGGCTCGCGCGGACCTTCGCCTCGATCAGCCGGTCCTGGGCCTTCGCCATGTCGTCGGGGCTGGGCTGCTCGTCGCGCGCCTCGGCGGGCGCCTCGACGGTCAGGTTGTTCTGCACCTGGGTCACGCCCGGGATCCGCTGCGCCGCGGCCTCGGCCATCTTCTGGTTCTCGGCCTTGCGGATCTTGCCGGACAGCTCGACGCGGCCCTCGTCGACCTTCACGTCGACGTCCATCGCGTCGTTCTGCAGCTGCTCGTAGACGGCGCTCTTGACGCGCGCCTCGACGAGCTTCGTGTCCAGTTCCCGCTGCTGGTCGCTCGAGACCTGCCCGCCCTGGTCCGTGGTGGCCCCGGCCCGGCCGGTGGTCTCGCCGGTGGTGGTCGTCGTCGTCGTGTTCTCGGTGCTCTCGGTCCGCTGCGCGTCCGAGCCGCCCGTGTCGCAGCCGGCAGCCAGGATTCCGAGGGCCGCCAGTGCGAGCCAGTAAGGAGCGCGAGTCGCCATCTAGGTTCCTCCTCCGAACGTCGCGGCCTGACCGCGGCGCGTGAGGATCCATATGGCAAGCGCTGTGCCAAGCCCCGTGTCGCGTCTCGCGTTGGCGCGCGTCCTGCATCACGCCACCATGCGCTGGGAGACAACGAGGGTTCGCCGCCCCCGAGCCTTCGCCTCCGGTCGGAGGCATCGCTCATGCTTTGGACGCTCTTCTTGATCCTGGTCGTGCTGTGGGCGCTGGGCCTCGTCAGCGGCTACACCATGTCCGGCTTCATCCACCTGCTGCTGGTGCTGGCGATCGTGGTGGTCCTC
>JADHED010001108.1_pt1 | contig 24942 bp, 22 predicted proteins | sample 8952041 | NCBI WGS metagenome assembly JADHED01 (sample SAMN16124423, study PRJNA663239) | bioreactor sludge metagenome | isolation source: sludge (control) | place: India:Bengaluru | collected 2018-09-08
ATCCTCGAGAGCATCGCGAGATACTGTGAGCGGATTTCCGAGACACCACACTAGTCCCCGTGGGACTCCGCGTGGTCCTCGTGTCCTCCGGCGGACGCCATCGCGGCGTGGACGCCCTCCACGTAGTGCATGTAGGTGACGTACGCCTCGACGTACTTCCGGCCCGCCTCCACGCTCTTGTCGCGCTCCTTCTTCGCCTCCGCGGCGGCGTGGAACTTCTCGCGCACGGCGGAGGCCAGGTGGGCGGTCAGGGCCTCGACCATCGCGTCCGCCGAGCCGTCGGAGAGCGCCCGGTCGGCCATCGCGACGATGGGCTCCGCGGGCTCGTCGCTGAGGCCGGTGTACGGTGCGCCCTCGCCCGCGCGGTGGATGCGGACGAGTGTCTCCAGGAAGTGGCGGTCGGCGAGCGCCTTCGCCTCGGGGCCCAGGCCGCGCACGGCGACCGCCTGCGCGAAGGCGGCGGCGATCTCCGCTTCGTGGTCCGGGCGGACCCACTTGAGCACGGGTGTCACGTCGCCCTCCTCCAGCGCCGCGCGCGCCTCGGTGACGACGGGGCCGTTCATGGTGTCGCAATGGGCCAGCGTCGCCTCCGGGCGACTCCACCAGGCGACGGCCGCCACGGCGGCCAGGACGGCGACGGACAACGAAGAAACGAACCGTGTCATGCCTTCCTCCTCGCGCGGAACCGCGCCGGCTGCCCCTCTTCTTCCATCCTACTCCCGCCGATCCGTCCTGTCGGCAGTCAGACTACCGGTGCACCATGCGGCGGTGGCGGAGGCGGGGGAGCCAGCGGGGGACGGCGGCGCGGTAGGCGAAGTAGGACTCGCCGTACTTCCGCGCGAGGACCCGCTCCTCGTAGACCACCACGAAGACGTGGAACACGGTCCACAGGACGGCGGCGTAGGCGAGGAGGAGGAGGCTGCCGAGGACTAGCGCCTCCCCCAGCACGACCGCGAGGACCGCCACGTACATGGGGTTGCGCACGCGGCGGTAGAGGCCGCGGACGACCAGCGCCTCCGTCGGCGCCATCGGAGCGGGCGTCCCCCGGCCTTCCAGCGCGAAGCGCAGGAAGCACTCGAGGACGACCCCCGCTCCCGCGGCGGCGAGCGCGATCCCCGCGAGGCGCGCGGCGGGGATTCCGAGGAACGGCGCCCCGACCCGCCACCCCGTGAGCAGGAGCGGCAGCCAGACGGCGGCGGTCCCGGGGCCGACGAGGAGGAACGCCAGCGATCCGAGAAGCGGTCCGGTCCGTCCGCGCACTCTCACCCCCTCCGCTTCGACTCCGCCGGGGCGTTCTCAGCGGAACGAGGCGCACAGTCTAGTATCCGGCCATGGCCGCGAGAGGCGAATGCCCGGGATGCGTCGCGCTGGCCGCGGCGGGCGTCACCACCGACGAGCGCGAGGTCCGCCCGCCGGAGGCCGCGGGACTCGAGGTCTTCGCCCCCGGGGAAGGCCACGGCGGGATGGTCCAGGTCCGTCGCTGCCGCGAGTGCGGCGCCCTCTACCGCTACCGGGCCCACTCCGAGTACTCCGCCGGCGGGTCGTGGGACGAGGAGTGGTTCTGGCGCCTGCCGCCCGCGGCGGAGGACGCCGTCGCGGAGGTCCTCGCCGCCGGGGACGAGGAGCGGCCGCACCGCCTCGTCGCCGCCCTGCGCCACGCGGACGGGATGGCGCGGGAGACGGCGGCGCTCCTCGCCTGGGTGTTCGCCGGCCGGGGGGACGACCTCGGCGTGGGGATCCCCGCCGCCGCCGAGGTCCTCGCGGACCCCGTCTTCCTCGCGGGCAACTACGCCTACCGGGCCCTGCTCTGTGTCATCGGCCGTGGCCCGGACGAGGCGCGGTTCGTGCGAGAGGCGATCCTCCACTCCGGGGTGGCGGACCGGGATCGGCGGTTCGTCCCCATCCTCCTCCGCCGCTTGTCGGAGGCCGGCGCCTGACCCGCCGCGTCACTTCGGCGCGACCTTCAGCGCCACGAGGGTGTCGGCGACCGCGACGTCCGCGCGGGAGGCGATCGGGAAGCGGATGCCCCGGCCCTCCGCGTAGGGCCGCGCCTCGCGGATGAGCGTCTTGATGCCCTCCGGCAGGTCGGCCGCGAGGGCCGCCTCGGCCGCGCGCTCCCCGAGCACGACCGCGGCGAGGATCGCCCCTGGGCCCGGCGTCAGGTAGAGCAGCGTCCGGTCCTTCCGCTTCACGAGGCCCAGGAAGCCGAAGGGGTTCTTCGACGGCTTCCACTCGAGCGCGACCGGCCCCTGCGACCTCGTAAGCGCGGCGAGGGCCTCGTCCCACCGCGCGCGCGCCGGACCGAGCACCGCGTCGAGATCCGCCGGGGACGGCCGCTTCTTCGCCGGCATGGGGAGTCCTCCTTTCAGAGGCAGTGAAGACATCTCGCGCGGCCCCGTTGCCGGCCTCGGTGCGAGCAGAAGCCGGAGAGTCCGCCAGGCCGCTTCCCGCACCGAGGCCGGCAACCCTTCGGGCCGGGCGCGATGCGCTTCGCATCGCTTCGTTGCCTGTCGTCGGTGACCGACTCCGTCAGGTCACCTCCTCCTCGCTCCTCGCGCTGCTCGCGCCTCGTCCCGGCGTGGCTCGCGGGGGATGTCTTCACAGCCTCTCAGGCGAGGCGCCGCTGGTACTCCGCCCACAGCGCGTCCCGCTCCTCCTTCGGGATGGCATGCCAGCGCACGCCGCGGATCGCCCCTTCCAGCGCGCAGAGGGCGCTCCGGCAGGCCGGGCCCGAGCGGCGATGGGGGCCGATCCGCACCGCCGCCTCGACGCTCCCGATCCGCCGCAGCGCCGCCGGGCTCCCGATGCCCGCCGCGAGGAGGCTCTGCGCCAGCTCCGGCCCGATGTTCGGAAGGGCCCGCAGGCCGCCCCCCTCGTGGTCCGACTTCTCGTCTGGCATGTCGTGTCCTCCGCGCCCCGTTACAGGTTGCCGCAGGTGCGTCTTCAGCCGAAGGAGAACCGATCCCCGGCTCGCGGGTCCGGGATCCGGCGGTAGAATGCGGGCACCCCGACGGCCGGCGCGGTGATCCCATGAGAGCGATCGCGTGGCTCCCCCTCTGGCTCTTCCTCGCCGGCGACGAGGCGCCGGCGCCCCCGCGCGACCCCGACGAGGCGGCGGCGGCCGTCCTGCGGCAGGTCCCCGCGGAGACGCTCGTCCCGGCGCTCCTGCGGATCGGCGACGCCCTGACGCCTTCGGATATCCCCGGCTTCCCGGACCTGAAGAGGCGCGCCGGCTCCGACCTCCCCCCGCTCCGGCATTGGTTCACGAAGCGGGGCGTGCACCGCAGCGACGCCATGCTCCGGATCTTCCGCGACGGATTCCTCCGCCTCGCGCAGGGCGAGGACCCCGACTGGGAGGGCCTGACGAAGGCTGCCGCGGCGGAGGAGCTCCGCCGTTTCGGCCCGGAGGTGGGCCTGCCGCGGGTCGCGCGGGCTCTTCCGAGACCGGACAAGGGCGAGGGCCCCCTCGACCTCTACCCTAACGTGATCCTCGCCATCACGGAGGAGGGCCGGATCTGGATCGAGGGGGACGAAGTGACGCTCGACGGGCTTCTCGAGCGGCTCTTCCCGTGGTCCGAGATGAGTCGGGACGAGGTCGATCCCCGCCATGCGAGCTACGTTCTGCCGGTCCTCCGGGTGGACGGCCGGGCTCCGTGGACCGGGTGCAGGAGGTGCTCGACGTCCTCCCACGGGATCCGCTGCGGTTCGCCCGGGCGGGCTTCCTCTGGTTCCACGACGAGACGGACGATCTCGACGGCGGCTTCATCGACCTGCCACGGCGGGACGAGAGCCCGGTGGGTCCCGACGTGCTCCGGCTGGCCTGGCGGAGGGAGGCTTCCATCTGGAAGGAAGACCACGCCTGGATCCGATGGGTCCGCTTATCCGGGCGGGAGTGGCGGCGGGCCGTGGTGACCCTCCACCAGGGTGGCCGGGCCGGCGAGGCGCTCTGGCTCCTCGGCGCCCTCTTTGATGGGTGGATCTCCGACGTGCGGATCGAGGAGCGGGACCCCCTCCTCGCCTGGCCGGTCGTCCCCACGGTGCGCACCTACGTCGATGGCGAGCCGCTGTTCGACCACCGGACCCCGGAGGAGGTAGTGCGCGCGGTGCTGGCCCTCACTCCCGCCGCGGAGGTCGCCGAGACCATCGAGCGGCTCGGAGCCGTGCTCGATCCCTTGGACCTCCCGGGCTTCCCCGAGCTCTACGTCCGCGCCGGACAGCCGGGGGCCAGCCGGCTCCGGGAGTGGTTCGAGCGGCGAGGCCTCGACGACCGCTGGGAGATGTACGAGGTGCTGCGCACCGGCCTCCTCGCCGCGGCTCGCGGAGCGCCCCCGGACTTCGAGGCCCTCGAGGAAGCCGCCCGCGCCCGGCAGGGGCCGCCCGTCGAACTCCCCTTCCTGCCCCGGCAGGAGCGACACCTGTTCGACGACTATCGATCGGTGGAAGTGCGGGTCGGGGTCGAGGGAGAGGTCTGGCACAGGGGGAAGGCGATCCCGGCCGGAGAGATGGCGCCGCTCCTTTCCAGCTTCGCCGAGATGTCCCGGGACGAGTACGACGACTACCGGGCGAGCGAGGTCTGGCTCGAGCTCCGCGCGGACCGCCGGCTGAAGTTCCGGGGGATGCGTCCGCTGCTGCGGGCGTGCCGCGACCCCGCCGTCCGCATCCGGAAACTGATCTTCGACTACCTCACGGATGAGACGGACTTCTGCGCCCAGGTCGGGCTCGTCCTGCCGCGGCCGGCCTGCGATCGGTTCCTCCGGCCCGAGGTCCTCTCCGCGAGCACCGCCCGCCTGCGCCTCGCCGAGGGGCCGGACCGGCCGCCGGGTCCCGAGGAGATCGCCGCCGCCCTCGCGACCTGCGGCGACAGCGTCGAGGACGTGCTCCTCGTGGTGGAGGACGACGTGCCGGTGGACCGCATCGTGAAGGCGGCCGTCGTGTGCCACGAGGCGGACAAGGCGGTGCTCCTGGCCTACCCCGGCGACGTCGAGCCCTGGGTCACCGACCCGCCGGCCTCGGCGTGCCTCGACGGCGTGCCGATCCGGGCGCGACCGTGGTGCCAGCGGTAGGTCCCTCGCCCGGTTCCCGGCCCGCCGTGTCACCCCCCTCGGGTAGACTCCATGCGAACGGATTGCTAATCATGGAGAGATGAGCCATGCTGCCCGCGTCCGACTTCCTCGACCCCGCCGTCCCCGTCCGCCGCGTGGAGGAGGCGGTGGCCGAGGACTGGAGCCGACTCACCCGGTCCGAATTCCGCCTCGCCCTGGGGCTCCGGCGGTTGTACCGCGACTACGCCCACCGCCGGGATGGTCGGGGCCGCTTCGTGGACTGGGCCGAGGACCGCTTCGGGGTGCCTGCGAAGCTGGCCTCCACCTTCTCCTTCCTCGGGGAGCACTTCGAGCGATTGCCGGTCCTCCGTGCCGCCGTGGAAGCCGGGGAGGTCGCGTGGACCAAGGCGCGGGAGTTCGCGGCGCTGGCCACCGAAAAGGACGTGGCGGAGTGGATCGCCTACGCGAAGGGCCACACGAACCGGGAGCTGGAGCGGCGCCTGGCCGACCGGCAGGGGGAGCCGGCGAAGCAGATCTCGGTGCCCCTGACGGCGACCCAGGTGCAGGAGGTGCGGCGGGCGCGGGAGATCCTGACGCGGGAGACGAAGAAGCCGGTGGCGGAGCGGGACCTCCTGCCGACGATGTCGAAGATGCTGGCGGAGGGGACGCTGGTCCTTGCGGGGAAGGGGCCGGCGGCGGCGCCGGCCAAGCCGGTGCGGCCGTATCTCTCGATGAACCTGTGCGTGAACTGCCTCGATACGTGGATCCCGATTCCGGGGGAGAACCTCCGGATCCCCATCGAGCAGTGGCTGGCGGAGCTGAAGGCCGGGGCCACGGTGGTGGACCTGCTGTCGCAGTACCTGTGCGACTGCCCGGACGTGAAGCACCGGCGGGACCGGTGCCCGCACCGCCGGCCGCCCCTGCGGCCGGTGGCCGACGCGAGCCGGTACGTGCGGGAGGAGGACCTGCGGATCATCGAGGCGCGGGACGGCGGCCGGTGCTCGACGCCGGGGTGCGGGGGCTGCGGTCCGCTGGACCTCGGTCACCTGCGGCCGTTCCGGGAGGGCTACCCGGCGGTGCCGGCGAACCTCCGGCAGCAGGGGAGCGTGTGCAACCAGATGATCGAATCGGGTCGGCTGCTGGTCACCGGCGAGGCCCCGTTCGAGGAGTACCGGACGGCGTCGGGGGAGTACCTCGGGATCGGGTACGACCCGCGGCGGCGGCGGGCGCCGGAACCGGAGTCAGCGGGTCCGGAAAATCCCCACGTGGGCAACGGGAAGGAGGGGCGGGAGAAGGCGCCCGGCGGGGCCGGCGACGCGGCCTGAACAGGCCGCGGAGGGCGGGGAGCGCGCGGGAGGGGGCCGGAACAGGACCGGAGCGGGGGCCTCGTCGGTTTCCCCCTGGTCCGCCGGACGACGTCGGCGACGTGAGCGCGGGGATGGCTCGCGGCTCCCCTACCGGGCCGCCGGTTCGAACCAGCCGCCGGAGTCCCGGCGGCCGCGGCCGTACTCGGTGCCGGGGAAGTCGATGGCCAGGCGGGCGGCGCCGCGCAGCACCTCGAACGCCACCTGCGGTTTCGTGGCGGCGAGCTGCAGCAGCGCCTGCATCTGTCGCTCCCCGGTGAGCTCCTGCCCGTCGATCGCCACGACGAGGTCGCCCTCGGCGAAGCCGGAGCGCGCGAGGAGCCCCTTCGGGTCGGTGATGCGGACCCGGAGCGCGCTGAGTGTCGCGGGCTCGAAGCGGATGACGGAGGCGCCGGGCACCGTGACCTCCATGCTCCCGTCGCCCTCCCCGAGCCCCGACACCTGGAGCCGGTAGCGCCCCGCGGGCACCCGCGTGAACACGACCCGGCCGGTCCGGTCGGAGCGGCTCCACGTGGCGAACGGACCCGCCTCGCGGTCCACCGGCATGAGGCCCGCATTCACGTGCGCCGTCCCGTCCTTCACCAGCACCGTCAGGTCGTAGAGCAGCGGCAGGCGCAGGGAGACCTTTGCGCCGGGCAGGATGTCCACGTCCTGCTTGAGGACATTCACGTACTGGCCCTGGGGGCTCTGGATGCTCAGGGTCACCGTGCCGGGCCCCGGGGCCAGCGGGCCCGATTTTCCGCGCCCCTCCGCGTCGAGGTTCACCTGCGCCTGGGACATCCCGTCTTTCGACTGGACGTTGACCATCACCGACCCCTCGGACTCGCTGCCGGCGTAGTTCTCGACGACGACCTCGAGGAAGACGGGCTCCTCGAACCGGACCCGGACCACCGTCGCCTCGGAGCGGGCGAACTCCACCTGCCGCGCCCCGAACTTCGGTGACTGGACATGGAGCAGCCACTTGCCTGCGGAATCGTCGTCGGGCAACTCGGCGGGCAGGCCGACCCGGTAGGAACCGTCCGGGCGCCGCACGCTCTGCCAGCCCCCGATGCTACCCCGTTCGGACCGGTAGGTCGACGTGACGTAGACCTGCTCCACCACCGGCTTCCCGTCGGGGCCCTCGACCCACACGACGGCGTAGGTGGAGCGCTCCAGTGGCGACACGGTGAGCGTCACCTCCACCATGCGGTCGGCGACCTCCACCACGGTCTCCGCCAGCACCGCGCTCTGCTCGATCGCGCCGACGAGGTAGGTGCCGGGGGGCAGGTCCACGAGGGCGAACGCCCACTTGCGTTCCTGGTACGCGTAGACCTGCCGGCTCTCGCGGAGCAGACGCGACGACTCGGGCCTCGCCGCGCCGGCGAACTTCACCGCCGCCACGCGGAGGCCGTCGAACCCCTCGCCCTCGGGGACCGTGAGGGTGCCGCGGATCCCGGGCCGCTCGCCGACCCGGAGCGTCAGCGGCAGGGCGCGCTGGCCCGCCGAGAGCGGCAGGTCCTGCTTCTCGGAGACCATCTCCGCGAGGTCGCCCGCCACGGCCCACACGCGCCAGGCGCCCGGCACGACCTGGATCTTCCGGGACGCGGGGGACCAGCGGTTCTGCCGCGGCGAGCCCGCCGCCTCGTCCGTCGTGAAGAGCACGTTCGCCGACTTCGGCTCCGTCCCGTCGGGCAAGAGCACGGTGATGTCGAGGGTCACGGCGGGCGTCGCGACGAGGTCCGCCCGGTCGCCGGGCCGGACGTCGTTGCGGCCGCGGACGCTCCACGCTTCGTGCTCGCCGCGGACCCAGTAGGGGGCGTCGATGAGCCCCGAGAGCACGAAGGCCCCGTCGGGGCCGCTCTCGGCCTCCGCCCGCGACGCCTGCACGTAGAGGCGCGATTCGGTGAAGGCCCGCACCTGCTCGGCGATCGGCGCGTCCTTGGGGACATCCCGGTTCGGGCCGCGGGCCTCGGCGATGACCCGCACGCCGGCCACGGGCTCGCCGGCCTCCGTCTTCACGGCACCGGCGATCGTCCCCGCGACGCGGGGGAGGTCCGGCGGGCGCAGCGCCTCGACGGCCTCGTCGAGCGTCCGGGCGACCGGCGCGGGGAGCGATGCGGCCGGCTCCGGCTCGGGCGGCGGCGCCTCGACCCGGCCCGCCGACCCGCCCGGTCCCGGCGCGACCGGCGTCTCGACGAGCGAGGCCCGCACCGCGTAGCCGATCGCCCCGCCCGCCACGAAGGCGAAGAGCAGCAGCACGACCTGTCGACTCATCGATCACCCCCTGGGCGCCTTCTGCCGCCGGCCATCACGGCTCCTCATCGAAGCCGCTCCGGTACGCGCCGGGGAGGAGGTCCGCGGCCCGCGCCCGGACGACCTGCCCGTCGAGGTCGAGGATCACGACGGCCTCCGGCGCGTAGTCGAGCAGGAGCTGCCGGCAGTTGCCGCAGGGAGAGAGCACGCTGCAGACCCCGTCGCGCCGCTTCACCGCCACCATGGCGAGGATCTCCCGTTCGCCGTGGCTGAACGCCGCCCCGACGGCGATGGGCTCGGCGCAGGGGCCGTAGCCGCAGGCCTCCACGTTGACCCCGGTGTACACGCGGCCCGAGCCCGCCCGCACCGCGGCGCCGACCGTGTGCCGGCCCGCACGGTAGTTCCGCGAGAGCACCTCCGAAGCGGCCTCGATAAGCGTCCGGTCCGCGTCGTCGATCGGCTCGAAGCCCATGGCGCCTCCGTCCCCCCGGCCTCGGGTAGAATCGCACGCGAGGTCCACGAGGAGAACGACATGCCCTCCCGATACGCCGGCCTTGCGCTCCTGATCGTACTCGCTCCCGCCGCCTTCGCGCAGGCGCCATCCGTGGCGGGCCTCATCGACCACCTCCGGCACCCGGATCCCGCCGTGCGCGCGGTCGCGGGGCGGGCCCTCGTCGCCCGGGGGCCGGCGGTCCTCGCCGACCTCGCGGCGGCGGCGGGCACGGACCCGTCCCGCGCGGGGCCGGTGGAGGAGGTCCGCCGGGCGATCATCCTCGTCGCGCGGCTTCAGGCGGCGAAGCCGACGGAGGTCCGCTACTGGCTCGTCCTCGACGACCTTCTCACGCAGACCGCCCCGCACCTGCGCGAGACCGCGTTGGCCGCCGCGCTGCCGGACCGGGCCGCGACGATGGGGGCGAGGCTCGAGGCCCAGGCCACCGTGGACCGGTTCTGCCGCGACTGGAACGAGATGTACGAGCCGGGGTCCGAGGAGGAGAAGCGCTACGAGGCGCTCAAGGCCGCGCTCGTCGCCACGGGCCCGGCCGCCGCGCCGCACCTGCTGCGGATCCTCGAGGCCGATCCGAATGAGACGTTCGGCAACCTCCACGAGGAGCGGGGGGTCACGGCGCGCCAGCAGGTGCGCGCGCTCTTCGGCGTGGTGTTCCTCACCCTGCGCGAGGCGGCCCCGTACCTCGTCCTCCACGCGCGGCACCCAAGCCTCACGGCGGCCTCGAACGCCGCCGCGGCCTTCGAGCTGCTCGTGCTCGGGAAGACGGAGATGGTCCCGCTCGCGGAGCCCGACCTCGCGAAGATCGACGCCGCCTTCGCCGAGCGGCGGGCGGAGTTCCCCGACACGACGCTGCGCCTCGCGCGCATTCTCGCGACGCGGCTCGTGGCCTCCGCGGCCCAGTCGGTCGTCGGCCCGGAGGACGAGGAGCGGCTCGCGCAGGAGGAGATCGCCGGCAGCCTGCGGCTTCTCACCGGGAAGGACCCCGCCTTCCTCGCCTCCGCGGCGCCCGAGGCCCGCCTGAACCGGGCCCGCGAGATCGAGGCCGCCCTCGACGCCGAGTTCTGGCGCTGACGCTACCTGCCGAGCGCCGCCAGCGCGTCCCGCAGCGGCGTGCCGGGAAGTTTCAGCAGGCCCTCGAAGGGCCGGCCCAGCTCGAGGATGAGCAGGACCGCGGTCGCCACCGAGAGCGCGCAGACGACGAGCGACAGCGTCACGGTGGGATTGCACGGCGCCAGGAGCCCGAAACTCAGGAACAGGATCGCCAGCCAGGCGGCGAGCACGACGAGGAACGGCAGGGCGATGGGGCGGTCGCCGATGCGGCCGAACAGGAGCCACCGGGTGTGGGCGAGGTCCTCGCACAGTCCGAGCGCCCGGGCCCGGAGCTCCCGCTGCCGGTCGTTCGTGGGCGCCAGCGCGCGAAGCTGCTCGTCGAGGAGGTCGATGTTCGCGGGCTGCGACCGGGCGTGCTCCGTGGAGAGCTGGATCGCGCCCTCCTCCGGCCAGACCCGGTCGAGCCAGGAGGCGAGGGTGCGGCGGACGAACGCCCGGTGCTCCAGCGTTTCGGCGCCGTACTGCGCGAGGGACCGGTCGAGCAGGATGATGTCCGCGGCGGCCTCCCGGAGGGACGTGTTCTGGGTATCGAACGAGCCCTTCGCCGAGGCGACGAGGAGGCCGAGGACCATGGCGGCCAGCGTGGCGACCAGCCCCGTCCCGAGTTTCATGGCGTCCCGGGCATCACCGCCGAGGTGGTGCTCGGGCAGGAGCCTCCGCAGGGCCGCCCCCAGCAGGGTGGCGACGATGAGGCCGGCGAAGAGGATGGACGCGACCGCCAGGGAGCTCATGGGTCCCCCCCCACCCGCCGCCGTCAGAGCTTCACGGCGATCGAGAACGCCACGACGTGGAAGATCATGTCGCGGTACTCGCCCGAGAGCCGCCCCGCGAGGGAACCGCGGTACTGGTCGAGCGGGACGTCTCCGCACCACACGGCCTCGTAGGCGACGCCCAGCGTGACGGTCTTCGTCACCTGGTACTGGACGCCGAGCCCCAGGCGCCACGAGGCGCCCACCGGCGTATCGGCGGTGCGGTCGTCGTCCTCGACCATCGAGGTGTCGTGGGCGACGCCGCACGACAGCGTCCACTCCGGCACCGGGCGGTACTGCAGGCCGGCGGCCACGTGCCACGTGTCCTGGTAGTTGCGGTCCGCCGTGGCGCTCTCGGGCTCCGCGGAGGCGATCTCCACGCCCACCCGGCCGAAGTCGCCCCAGTCCTGCCAGCCCATGCTCCCGAGGACGGCGACGCATTCGTCGAGCTCATGGTACGCGCTCGCCATCACCGACTGGGGCACGGTCATGTCGAGGCCGAGGGAACGGAACTCCTTCCGCTCGAGGATCCCGGAGAGCGCGGGGCCGAAGCCCCTGAACTCGGGCGAGTCCTCGAACTCGAGGTCCACCGCGGAGCGGTACGTCAGTCCGAAGCGGGTGGTCGGGCTCGGCTCGAACAGCACGCCGAAGTTGCCGCCGAAGCCCCAGTCGTCGTCCTCGATCCGTATCCTCCCGTCGCCGAGCTGGTCGGCCACGTTGTTGACGGCGACGTCCTGTTCGAACAGCCCGTACATGGCGTTCAGGCCGGCGCCGACCGAGAACCGCTCGCTGATCCGGTACGACGCCGCCGGCATGAACGTGAGCCCCATGAGCGTGGCGTTCTGCACGTAGTAGCGGCCCGCCCACTGGTTGGCGTAGTCGATGCCGAGGCCGAAGTAGGAGAAGAGGCCCGCACCGATGCGGACGTCGGGGGAGACGTCGTGGACGTAGAACGTGCTCCCGGAGGGGATCCAGCCGCCGGCGTTGCCGCCGTTGCCGCCGGAGTTTGTCGTCTTCCCGTCGGCGTGGAAGTCCACGTCGAGGAACAGCGGCTGCAGGCCCGCCAGCATCTGCGGGCCGACAAGGCGCGCCATCCCCGCCGGGTTGGTGAACACCGTGGACGCGTCCTGCGCCCGGGCCGCGTAGCCCGCGGCGGCGAGACCGGTGTCCGGGGATCCGATCTCGTAAAGCTCGAGCCCGCCGGCCAGCGCCTCCGGCGAGGACGCCCCCGCGACCGCCGCCAACGCCAGAATGCCCGCCTGGATCGCCCTGCGCATCCGCGCCTCCTCCGTGGAGAGAAGTCCCTGAAGGAAGATAGTGGGGGGGACTCCGCCCGGTCAGGATAATCCTCGGTTCCCGGCTCCCGTGAGGAGTCGGCAACGAAAGGAACCACGCATGCGCATCGCCAGGGGACTCTTCCTCCTCGGACTGCTGGTGGCCCTCTGCGGCCCGCGGGCTTCGGCCCAGGACGCGCCGTCTCCCGCGCCGGCGCTCGACCGCACCGTGCTGCCGGTCCCGGAGCCGGAGCGGCCGCGCTACACCGAGCTCGACGCGCGCAATGCGAAACCGCCGCCGCGCTTCGATGTCAAGGCCCCCGACGGCGCGCCGAACGTCGTCATCGTCCTGCTCGATGACGTGGGGTTCGCCGCGTCCGGGCCCTTCGGCGGGCCGGTGCCGATGCCGACCCTGGACCGGCTGGCGCAGAGCGGGCTCCGCTACAACAACTTCCACACCACGGCCCTGTGCTCGCCGACGCGCGCCGCGCTGAAGTCCGGCCGCAACCACCACTCGGCGAACATGGCATTCATCACGGAGATGGCGACGGCGTTCCCCGGCGCCACGGGCCAGATCCCCGGCAGCGTGGCGCCGGTGGCGGAGATGCTCCGGCTCAACGGCTACAGCACCGCCGCGTTCGGCAAGTGGCACGAGACGGCGGCGTGGGAGACGAGCATCTCGGGGCCCTACGACCGCTGGCCGACCCACCAGGGTTTCGACAAGTTCTACGGGTTCATCGGCGGCGAGACGAACCAGTGGGCGCCGTTCCTCTTCGACGGCGTGACCCAGGTGGAGCTCCCGGATGACCCGAACTACCACTTCATGACGGACATGACGGACAAGGCCGTGGCATGGGTGAAGTTCCAGAAGGCCATGACCCCCGACAAGCCGTTCTTCGTCTACTTCGCCCCCGGCGCCACCCATGCGCCGCACCACGTGGGGAAGGAGTGGATCGCGAAGTGGAAGGGCAAGTTCGACCAGGGCTGGGACAAGCTGCGCGAGCAGACCCTGGAGCGGCAGATCGCGCTCGGCGTCGTCCCGCCGGGCACGAAGCTCGCCCCGAAGCCCGAGGCCATCAAGGACTGGGAGGCGCTCTCGGCCGACCAGCAGCGGCTCTTTGCCCGGCAGGCCGAAGTCTATGCCGCCTTCCTCGACATGACGGATCACGAGATCGGCCGCCTCGTCGGAGCGATCGACGAGCTCGGCGCCCTCGACAACACGCTCGTCTTCTACATCGTGGGCGACAACGGCGCGAGCGCCGAGGGCGGCATGAACGGCATGTTCAACGAGTACACGTACTTCAACGCCGTGCAGGAGAAGGTGGAGGACATGCTGAAGGTCCTCGACGAGTGGGGCGGCCCCGAGACCTATCCCCACATGGCCGCGGGCTGGGCGGTGGCCTTCGACACGCCGTTCACGTGGACGAAGCAGGTGGCCTCGAACTTCGGCGGCACGCGGAACGGCATGGTCGTCCACTGGCCGAAGGGGATCCGGGCTAAGAACGAGGTCCGCTCCCAGTTCTCCCACGTCATCGACGTGGCGCCGACCATCCTCGAGGCGGCGGGCCTGCCGGAGCCGAAGATCGTGAACGGCGTGCCGCAGGCTCCCATCGAGGGCCAGAGCCTCGTCTTCTCCTTCGATGACGCGAAGGCCCCCGAGCGCCACACGACCCAGTACTTCGAGATCTCCGGCAACCGCGCCATCTACCACGACGGCTGGTACGCCGCGACCATCCACCGGGCGCCCTGGGAGTACGCTCCCCGGCACCCGCTGCTCGAGGACGTGTGGGAGCTCTACGACGTCCGCAACGACTTCAGCCTGACGAACGACCTCGCCGCGAAGAACCCGGAGAAACTGGCCGAGATGCAGGCCCTGTTCCTCCGGGAGGCGGAGAAGTACCACGTGCTGCCCCTCGACGACCGGGTGCTCGAGCGGGCGAACGCGCCGCTCGTGAACCGTCCCGACCTCATGGGGGGCCGGAAGTCCCTGGTCCTGGCCGAGGGCATGACCGGGATGATGGAGAACGTGTTCCTCAACGTGAAGAACAAGTCCCTCACCATCACCGCGGAGGTCGTGGTGCCGGAGGGGGGCGGGAACGGCGCGATCCTCGCCCAGGGCGGCCGGTTCGGCGGGTGGGCGCTGTACGTGAAGGACGGCGTCCCCGCCTACGACTACAACTACCTCGGGCTCAGGCGGACCAGCGTCGCCGCCGCGAAGCCGCTCGCCGCCGGCAAGGCGACGATCCGTCTCGAGTTCGCCTACGACGGCGGAGGCATGGGCAAGGGCGGCCAGGCCACGCTGTCGGTGAACGGGGAGAAGGTGGCCGAGGGCCGGATCGAGCACACGCAGGGGATGATGTTCTCCGCGGACGAGACCGCCGATGTCGGCATCGACCTCGGCACGCCCGTGGTGGAGTCCATCGGCGCCGAGGCGAAGTCGCGGTTCACCGGGCGGATCCCGAAGGTGACGGTGGAGATCCCGTAGGCCGGAGGCGCTCCATGGAACGCGGCGTGCGAACGGCCGGGCCGGCCCTGATCGGCCTGCTCCTCGCCGTCGCGGCGTGCGCGCGGGAACCCGCCGGTCCGGAGGTTCCCGGCGCGGGCCGCCCGGACCTCGCGGGCTCGGCGTCCTGCCGGGAGTGCCACGAGCCCTTCTACCGCAAGTGGGAGGGCAGCCGGCACGGACGCGCCATGCAGGTGGTGACGAGGGAGTTCGTCGCCACGCTCCTGTCGCCGCCGGTGGAGCCGATCACCGTGCGGGGCGTCCGCCTGGACGTCGACCTCGGCGTGTTCCCGCCCGTCCTGCGCGCGGAGGAACCGGGCGGCGAGCGCCGTTACCCGCTCGCCCACGCCCTCGGCGGCAAGAACGTGCTGTACTTCCTGACGCCGCTCCCCCGAGGCCGGCTGCAGGTGTTGCCGCTCGCCTTCGACATCGACGGGAGACGCTGGTTCGACGCCACCGCCAGCATGGTCCGCCACGCCGCGGAGACCCCCGTGGACTGGCGGGACCCGATGCTGACCTTCAACACCTCCTGCCACGGCTGCCACGTCAGTCAGCTTCAGACGAACTACGACCCGGCCGCGGACGCCTACCACACGACCTGGGCGGAACCGGGCATCTCGTGCGAGACCTGCCACAACGGCGCCGCGGAGCACGTGCGGCGGTACCGGGAGGCGGCGAAGACCGGCGCCGCGCCCGCCGACCCCGCGCTCCTCGTGTACAAGGGGCTCGACCCGGAGCGCTCCACGGCGACCTGCGCGCCGTGCCACGCCAAGGCCAGCCCCCTCGGAACCACCTGGAGGGCGGGAGAGGACTTCTTCGACCACTTCACCCTCGTCACCCTCGAGGACCCCGACTTCTTCCCCGACGGCCGGGACCTCGGCGAGAACTACACGATGACCGGGTGGCTGCTCTCGCCGTGCGTGGCGGCGGGCCAGGTGCAGTGCATCCACTGCCACACGTCGAGCGGGCGCTACCGCTTCGCGGAAGGCGACCCGAACCAGGCCTGCGCGTCCTGCCACGCCGAGCGCGTGGCGGATGCCGTCGCGCACCACCGGCACGCTCCCGGCACCCCCGGCAGCCGCTGCATCGACTGCCACATGCCGAAGACCTCCTTCGCCCGGATGGTCCGCAGCGACCACTCGCTCCGTCCGCCGATGCCCGCCGCCACGGTCCGCTTCGGTTCCCCGAACGCCTGCAACCTCTGCCATGCCGACAAGGACGCCGCGTGGGCCGACGGGGTGGTGCGGGGATGGCACGCCGGCGACTACCAGGCGGAGACGCTGCGCTGGGCGGGCTGGATCGAGGCCGCACGGAAGCAGGAGTTCCCGGACCTGCCCGCGATCCTCGCCTGCCTTGCGGAACCGGGCCGCGCGCCTCCCGTGGTCGCCTCCTCGCTGGCCCGCCTGCTCGCCGCGTGTCGTGAGCCCGCGGTGGACGGCGCCCTCGCCGCACTGCTCGGCCATGCGGAACCGCTGGTCCGCTCCGCCGCGGCGGGGGCGATCGCCGCCCGCGCGAACCCGGCGGAGACCGGTGTGCTCCTCGCGGCGCTCGGCGATGTCGCCCGGGCGGTCCGGTTCAGGGCGGTGGCGGGACTCGGCGGGTTGTCCCCGGCAGACCTCGCCCCGTCGGACCGGGCCCTGTTCGGTGTCGTGGCGGCCGAGTACGTGGAGAGCCTCCGCGGACGGCCGGACCAGTGGGACGCCTGGTACAACCTCGGGAACTGGCACCTCGCCGGCGACCGTGCCGGGGAGGCGGCGGAGGCCTACGAGCGGGCCATCGTGCTGCGGCCGGATGCGGAACTCCCGCTGGTCAATTCGGCCCTCGCTCACGCCCGTCTCGGCGACCTGGAGGCGGCGGAGGCACGGTTGCGTCGTGCGCTCACCGCCCATCCCGGGAGCGCGCCGGCCCGTTTCAACCTCGGTCTGCTCCTTGCCGAGCGGGGAGACGCCGCCGGCGCGGAACGGGAGTTCCGCGAGGCCCTGAAGGCCGATCCGCACCTCGACGTCGCGGCCGTGAACCTGGGGGTCCTCCTCTGGACGAAGGATCCGGAGGAGGCGATCGCGTGGTGCCGGAAGGCGCTCGACCTGCGGCCGGCGGATCCCCGCCACGCCTTCACGCTGGCGTTCTACCTCGCCGAGCGCGGGAACACGCGCGAGGCCATGGAGATCCTCGAGGAGGTGGTCCGCCGAAAGCCGGCGGACGCCGACGTGTACGCGCTCCTCGGTGCCCTGCGAGAGAGGGCCGGCGATGCGGAGGGGGCGGCGGAGACCTACCGACAGGGGGCGGAGAATCCCCGGCTGCCCGATGAGATCCGGAGACAGTTCGAGGAGCGGCGGCGGCTCGCGGGCCGCTGAACCCCACGCCTACTGCTGCGGCGGGGCGGCCTCTTCCGCCGCGGTTTCGCCGGAGACGTCCGTGAAGGCGCCCTTGTACTTCCGGCGGAACTTCTCCACGCGGCCGGCGGTGTCCATGAACTTCTGGCGGCCGGTGTAGAAGGGGTGGGAGGCGCTGCTGATGTCGAGGTTGAAGAGCGGGTACTCCTTCCCGTCCTCCCACGTGATCTTCTCCGTGGTCTTGATCGTGGAACGGGTCAGGAACGCGAAGCCCCCCGCGCGGTCCTGGAAGACCACGTAACGGTAGCTCTCGGGGTGAATGCCCTTCTTCATGTCCGCTCTCCTCTCCGGCCGGGACCGTCTCGTGCGACCCTCGCTCAGGCCCCGAATCCGGCAGCGAAACCCCGATTGTACGGAGACAGGCCTCCCGCTCCAAGGACATTGGGCTTCCGAATTGGGCCCCGGTATCCTCGCCCGGATGCCCCGCGATCTGCGCGTCCCCGTGCGCGACGGGAAGTTCCTGGCGGCGGACCTCCACGAAGGGGCCGGCGAGGGGCCGTGGCCGGTCATCCTCATCCAGACCCCCTACGGCAAGGACCGGCTGGCGGCGGCCATGCCCCACTCCTCCGCACGCTCCTGGCTCGACTTCTGGGACCGCGAGCACTACGCGCTCGTCGTCTCGGACTGGCGCGGCTATCACGCCTCCGCCGAGGCCGGCGAGGGGGGCCGGCCGCCGCACCGGGGAACCGACGGGTACGACCTCGTCGAGTGGATCGCCGCCGCGCCGTTCTGCGACGGGCGCGTGGCGACGCTCGGCCCCTCGGCCCTCGGCCGGGCCCAGCTCCGCACCGCCGCCGAGGCGCCCATCTCCCTCATCTGCGCCGTGCCCCTCGTCTGCCACATGGGGCACTTCTACGAGGACTTCTACGAGGGCGGCGTCCTCCAGGAGGCCCACGCCAGGGCCGTGGACGCGCTGGGGTTCTCGCTGACCGGCGACATCCTCGCGAACCCGCTCCCGGGGTCCGAGTTCTGGCGAGCCGGCGCGGCGGAGAGCCGGCCGGAGGCGCTCGACCTGCCTCTGCTCTTCGTCACCGGATGGTACGACCTCGTCACCGCGCAGACGCTTCGGTTCTACGCGGAGGTCCGCGCCGGTGGGGGTCCGCGCGCGCGGGCCTTCTCGCGCCTGCTCATCGGGCCGTGGCACCACACGGCCATCGACCAGGCCCGGCAGGGCGACGTGCGGTTCCCCGCGGCGGCGGGCGCCGCCGGCGAGGAGACGAAGCGCTTCCTCGACCACCATGTCCGGCGGATCCGGCCGCACGGCGACGACCTGCCCGCCCTCGTCCGGTGGTTCCAGATGGGGGAGGACCGCTGGCTCACGGCGCCGCGCTGGCCGCCGGCGGGGCGGAGCGAGGTGACGCTCCACCTCCACGCGGACGGCGCCCTGCGCCCGGAGGCGCCGCGTGGCGAGAGCGAGCGGCGGTTCGTCTCCGACCCGGAGAAGCCGGTCCCGACCCTCGGCGGCGCGAACCTCCCGCTGGGTCTTCGGGCGGGGCCGTGCGACCAGCGGCCCCTCGAGGCGCGCGACGACGTCGTCATCTACACGAGCGAGGCGCTGGGCGCGCCGGTCCGGCTGTGCGGCGGGGCCACGGCGACGCTGACCGCCGTCGCCGACCGCCTCGACGCCGACCTCGCGGTGCGGCTCACCGACGTGACGCCGGAGGGGAAGAGCCTCCTCGTGGCGGACTCCATCGCCCGGGCGAGCCTCCGCGCGGGGACGGGGCGGCCGGCCCCGCTCGTCCCCGGCGTCCCGTTCGAGGCCACCGTCCACCTGCCGCCCGTCGGCCACACGTTCCTTCCCGGCCACCGGATCCGGATCCTCGTCGCCGGTTCGAACTGGCCGCGGTTCGAGCGCAACTCCCACACCGGTGCCGGCCGTCACGTCCCCGGCGAGTCCCTCCCGGCGGAGGTCGGGCTCCGGCACGGGGGAGACGCCCGGTCCTGCCTCGTCCTGCCCGTGCTGGGACCCGGCGCGTGAACCGCCACTCCGACCGTCCCTGGCTCGCCGCCGCCCTCGCCGCCTCCGCCGCGCTGTGCCTCGCCGGGATGTCCGCCGTCCTCAAGGGGGCCATGCGGGACGGGGCGACCCTCGGCCACGCCGTGTTCTTCCGCTCGGCGGTGACCGCGCTCTGCGCCGGGGGACTCGCCGCCGGGCTGCGCCTGAGGCCCACGGGCCTGCCGTGGCGCATCCTGCTCCTGCGGTCGCTGCTCGGCGGCAGCGCCATGGCGCTGGCGTTCTTCGCCGTGCGCGGACTCCCGCTCGGCGACGCCGAGACGCTGCACCGCTCCTCCCCCGTGTTCGTCGTGCTCCTCGCGTGGCCCGTCCTCGGCGAGCGGCCGACGGCGGTCCAGGCGGGGCTCGTCCTGACGGCCTTCCTCGGCGCGGTCCTCGTCATGCGGCCGTCGCTGGCGCTGTCGGCGCTGCCGGCGGCGGCGGGGATTCTCGCGGCGGTGCTGGCCGCGGGCGCCTACCTGTGCCTGCGGTGGCTCGCGAAGGGCACGCCGGTGACGCTCATCGTGCTCGTGTTCACCGGGACCACGGCGCTCGCCGCGGCCCCCTTCGCGGCGGCGGCCGGGTGGCCGGGGGCCGTGGTGCCGCGCCTGCTCCTCGCCGGCGCGCTCGGCACGTTCGGCCAGCTCCTCATGTCCCACGCCTACCGCTTCGCCGCGGCGGCGATCGTGTCCACGCTCCTGCTCCTGGCGGTCGTGTTCGCGGCCCTGTTCGGCGTGCTCGAGTTCAACGAGACGCCCGCGCCTCTCACGCTCGCCGGCATCTCCCTCGTCGTCGGCTCCTGCGGTCTGCTGAGCGGCACGCGCAGCCACCGGAGCCTTGCGTCCGGACAGGCCGAGCCGTATCCTCTTCCCCTGGCATTGCCTGACACGAAGGGCGGGGCGATTGGGCAGGGGCACTCCATCCGACAGAGCGGCTGAGACTGTCTCCCGACTGGCCGTCGAGGCCACGGGAGCAGGGGTTCTGCGGGTCGCGCTCCGCGGCGACTGGCGGCTCGGCCAGGCCCTCCCGGACCCCGCGGAGGCCCTCCGGCCGGACACGCGGCGCATCGCCTTCGACGCCTCCGGGCTTACCGAGTGGGACAGCGGGCTCGTCTCGTTCCTCACGCGGCTGTCGGAGGCCGCGAAGGCCGCGGGGGCGGAGATCGACCCTGCCGGACTGCCGGAGGGGGCGCGGCGCCTCGTGGCTCTGGCCCTGGCCGTGCCGCCGCGCGCGGACCGGCGCGAGGCGCCCCGGGAGAACGTCTTCGCCCGGGTCGGCGGGAAGGTCCTCGACTTCCAGCGGGGCAGCAAGGAAGCGCTGGCCTTCATCGGCGAGGCCACGGCGGCGTTCGGGAGGTTCGTGCGCGGCAAGGCGGTGTTCCGCAAGGCGGACTTCAGCCTCCTCCTCAGGGAGTGCGGCGCCGGCGCGCTGCCGATCGTGTCCCTCATCTGCCTGCTCGTGGGGCTCATCCTCGCGTTCGTGGCCGCGATCCAGCTGAAGCAGTTCGGGGCGCAGATCTCCGTGGCCGACGTCGTCGGCATCGGCATGGTCCGCGTGATGGGCGCGATCATGCTCGGGATCATCATGGCCGGCCGGACGGGCGCCGCCTTCGCCGCCCAGCTCGGCACCATGGAGGTCAACGAGGAGATCGACGCCCTGCGGACGATGGGCGTCCCGCCGGCGGAGTTCCTCGTCCTGCCGCGGATGCTCGCGCTCATCGTCATGATGCCGCTCCTGTGCCTCTACGCCGACCTGCTCGGCATCATCGGCGGCATGGCGGTGGGCGTGACGATGCTCGGCCTCGGCATCGGCGAGTACTGGACCGAGACCGTGAAGGCCATCGACCTGACGAACATCGGGATCGGGCTCGTGCACGCGACGGTGTTCGGCGTCCTCATCGCGCTCGCCGGCTGCCTGCGGGGCCTCCAGTGCGGCCGCAGCGCGTCGGCGGTGGGCCAGGCCACGACCTCGGCGGTCGTGACCAGCATCGTCAGCATCATCCTGGCCACCGCGGTCATCACCTTCCTCTGCCAGGTCCTGGGGGTCTGAACCGACGTGGGCGAGACGAAGCGCGAGGCCATCATCGAGGTGAAGGACCTCACCATGGGGTACGGGTCCTTCGTCCTCATGCGCGACCTCAACTTCACGATCGGCCGCGGCGACATCTTCATCATCATGGGCGGGAGCGGCTGCGGGAAGAGCACGCTCTTAAAGCACCTCGTGGGGCTGAAGAAGCCGCAGAAGGGGCAGGTCCTCTACGGGCAGACGGACCTGTGGAAGGCGGACGTCGAGACCTTCGAGAGCATCATGCGCCGCTTCGGGATCCTCTACCAGGCCGGCGCCCTGTGGTCCTCGATGACGCTCGCCGAGAACGTCGCGTTGCCGCTCGAGCTCTACACCAGGCTCTCACGCGCGCAGATCCGCGAGATCTGCTCGCTGAAACTCGCCCTCGTGGGGCTCAAGGGGTTCGAGGACTTCTACCCCTCCGAGATCAGCGGCGGCATGCGCAAGCGCGCGGGGCTCGCCCGGGCCATGGCCCTCGATCCGGACATCCTGTTCTTCGACGAGCCGTCGGCAGGTCTCGACCCCGTCAGCGCGAAACTCCTCGACGACCTGATCCTCGAGCTGCGCGAGAGTCTCGGCACGACGATCGTCATGGTCACCCACGAGCTGGCCAGCATCTTCGCGGTGGGCGACAACTCGGTCTTCCTCGACGTCGGGACGAAGACCATGGCCACCTCCGGGGATCCGAAGCGGCTCCTCGAGGAGTGTGAGATCCCCTCGGTGAGGCAGTTCCTGACCCGTGGCGAGGCGGGCGGGAAGGAGGTGCAGCGGTGAGCCAGAAGACCAACCGCACGGCGATCGGGGCGTTCGTGGTCGGCGGGCTTACGCTCGCCGTCCTCGCCGTGGCGTTCTTCGGATCGGCGGACATGTTCAAGACGAAGCACGTCTTCGTGTGCTTCTTCGAGGGCTCGGTGGGCGGGCTCGACGCCGGCGCCCCCGTGGTGTTCCGCGGGGTGAAGGTCGGGCAGGTCTCCGCCGTGCACCTGAACTGGGACCAGGAGAAGCAGACGATCACGATCCCCGTCCTGTTCGAACTCGTGCAGCAGAAGGAGGGGGAGGCTTCTCCGGAGCAGATGAGGAAGCGGTTCCAGGGGCTCATCGACGCCGGGCTGCGGGCGACCCTCGAGACGCAGAGCCTCGTCACCGGGCAGATGCAGATCGGGCTCGACCTGAAGCCGGAGACCGAGAAGCGGATCCTCGGGCTCATGCCCGAGTACCCCGAGATCCCCACGGTCCAGACCCCGCTCGCGGAGCTGATGAAGAAGCTCGAGAAGCTGCCGATCCAGGAGATCGTGGAGAGCGTGGAGCGCTCGGTGAAGAGCCTCGAACGCATCCTGGCCTCGGAGGGCATCGAGAAGGCGGTGAGCGAAGTCGCCCGGGCGTCCACCAACGCGGCGGACCTCATGCAGGACGCGCGCGCGACGGTGGGAAGCCTGGAGCAGCGGGTGGGGAAGACGCTCGACGGCGTCGACGCGGCGCTCCTCGACATGCGGAAGGTGCTCGCGAACCTCGACGATCGCATCTCCGCGCTGGCTCCCAACCTGGATGGCGCGGTCACCGATGCCCGCGGCACCCTGACCGCCATCCGCGAGGAGGCGCAGGCGCTCTCCGACCGGATGGTGCAGGCCGTCGCCGGCGTCGAGGCCACGCTGACGGAGGTCCGGGCATCGGCGGCGGAAGTCCGGAAGTCGTTGTCCAACGACTCTCCCTACGCCTACCGCCTGGCGACGACCCTCGGCGAGTTCGACGCCACCCTGCGGAGCCTGAAGGCCCTGACGGACCGGCTCCAGCGCAACCCCGAGGCCCTGCTGTTCGGCCGGCAGAAGTAGAGAGGAGGCCCCGAGATGTCATCGTCCCGGCTCCACGTCGCCCTGCTCGTCGTCCTCGCGGTCTCCGCGGTCTCCTGCGGCCTGGGCGGCGAATCGGCCCCCCTGAACTTCTACCTGCTCGGCGGGCTCGTGGCCCCCGAGGGCGGCGCGGCCCCCTCGGCGACCCGGTCCGTCGGCCTTCTGCCGACGCAGCTCGCGGCCTACCTCAACCGCGAGGAGATCGTGGTCCGCACCGGACCGAACACGCTGGCGCTGTCCGACTTCGACCGCTGGACCACGGCGCTGTCGGAGGACGTCGCCGAGGTCCTGTCGCGGAACCTCACGTACCTCGGGGTCGGCCGCGTGGACCGGGTCATGGACGCCGGTCCCACGGCGTTCGACCGGCGCGTGCTCGTCGAGATCATGCGGTTCGACGGAACGCTCGGCGGCGAGGTCGTCCTCGAGGCGCGCTACACGATCGTCGCCGGGGACCAGTGGCAGGTGCTCGCGGGCGCCGTCCGGACCTACAGGGAGTCCGCGGCCGATGGTTCCTACGGCGCCTACGTGGATGCCATGGGGCGCCTGCTCCTGGCCCTGTGCCGCGACATCGCCGGCGCTTTGGGATAGCGGGGCGGGGAGCGAACCCGCTCTGGTAGAATGTCCCCCTCGGTGTGTCCGAGGGGCGATCCGGCCTCATGCCAAGGAGGTTCCATGTACCGACTCGCCGGTGTTCTGTCGGCTGTCCTGCTGTTCGCCTTCGCGGCCAACGGGGCGTCCGCCCTGGAGGAGCTGGTCGGTTGCGAGGGTCGTTCCGCGATGGTGGAAGTCCTCGAGACGACCTTCGATTCGCTGACCGTGGAATACAAGCGGGGGGAAACGACGATCAAGGCCGTCGTCCCGGCGAAGTCGCTCGACCCCCACTGCTTCTACACGATCCGCCGGAAGTACATGGAGGACACCGCCGACAACCACCTCCGGCTGGCCGGCTTCTGCCTCCGCAACGACCTGCTCGGCCTTGGCAAGAAGCACTACGACATCGCCGTGGCGATGGACCCCGAGCTCGCCGCGGAGCGCAAGGCGGAGAACGCCGAGCTCCTCGAGAAGTTCGCCGACAAGGTCCTCGCCGAGGCGAAGCAGCACGCGGAGAAGGGCGAGTTCGACAAGGCCGAGTTCAAGCTCTCCTTCCTCGGCGACGTCCTGCCGGAGACGAAGGCCGGCGCCGAGGTCGGCGCCCTGATGGCCGCCGTGCAGGAGAAGCGGGCGGAGAAGGACGCCGCGGACGCGCAGGCGAAACTCGACAAGATCGCCGACGAGGCGGCCCGGAAGGCGGCGGAGGCCCGCGCGAAGGAGTTGAAGCCGGTCCTCGACAGCCGGGAGACGGCGCGGAAGATGCTGAACGAGGGGCTCCGCGCCGACAACCAGTCCAAGGCCCGGGGATACACGGACCAGTCCATCGCCCAGTACAAGTCCACGCTGACCCTGATCGGCAACCGGAAGAAGACCGAGTCCTCCGACCCCGCGGTCGCCCAGGAGCTGGCGGACCTGGAGACGAGCGTCACGGCGGAACTCGTCCACGCCTACGTCGTGGGCGGCGGCATCTACCTCTCGCGCAGCGCCTACAACGACGCCGAGGAGTATGCCCGGGCCGCGCTGGCCGTGGACCCGTCGAGCCAGGAGGCGCAGGGCTTCCTCGTCCGCGTCCAGAACGCCCTGGCGTACAAGGACGACATCGACGTGCGGTCGCGCCGTCCGCGCGGCGGCGGCGGCCGCCGGTAGCCCCGACCCGCAACGCGAAGGCCTCCGGGGTCAGCGACCCCGGAGGCCTTTTTCGTCGGCTGCGGCGAACGGCTAAACCCGCCCTTCTCACCGCATCGTGCGGGCTCCACCCTTCGGGCCAGGCCC
>JADHED010001109.1_pt1 | contig 24940 bp, 16 predicted proteins | sample 8952041 | NCBI WGS metagenome assembly JADHED01 (sample SAMN16124423, study PRJNA663239) | bioreactor sludge metagenome | isolation source: sludge (control) | place: India:Bengaluru | collected 2018-09-08
TCGTCCTGCGAAAAAATCCCTTCGCAGCTTTAGCCTACGCCTTAATGCGAAATGGTATAAGGGCTTCGGAACGATACCCGCACAGCCCCCCTTGAACTCCCCTGTTGAAGACCCGAAGAAAAGGGCCACCGGAGCGGCTTGTCGTTGGGGCTCCCAATGGTTCCGAGCAACCCTTTCGCCCAGCACTCGTCTTCTCCGATCCCCGCGCTGGATCACGGTTTCCGAACAAAGGATCGTTCATCGACAGCTCGAAAAATTTAGGGGCGCAGGCGCTTGTTCCATGTGTGGTTACTGCTACATTTGGTGGACACGATCACCCTTGAATACCCGACCAATACCCTTTCTACTCCTGACGAAACTTTTCCCGTAGCCCCACGCTTGGTCCTGACCCCAAGCTCTTTGCCCGCCACCACCAGGCTTCTCCCAGCCTTACCCACGACCGCAGCACGGACGCTGCCGACCCTTTCGTTTCCAAAACCAATACTTCGAACTCATGAATTGTCGAGACATTTCGACCACATTGTTGCGGCGAACGTCGCGGTGGTGGAGCGGCCTGGCGGCTGCGGCCATCCTGGGCCTTGTTAGCACCAACGGATCCGCGCAATCCGCGAGCACCTATTCCTTTTCGGCCACGTCCGGCACGTACACCGAACTGGCATCCGGCACGGACCTGACGGCGGTGAGGGTAGATACCTACTTGAGCCCTGCCCAGAGCATCGGGTTCAACTTCGTGTACGAAGGCACGACCTACACGCAGTTCAAGATGAGCTCGGATGGCTACATCACCTTGAACATGGCGGCCACAAGCTCCATTCTGACGAACGACCTGAGCACGGCCAACGCCACGAGCCGGCCCATCATCGCCCCGCTCTGGGACGACCTGGACGGGAACGTGAGCAGCCCGAACACCTCGGTGGCACGGTATGCCGTGAGCGGTTCCGCACCCAACCGGGTACTTACCGTGGAGTGGCGCTACTGGCAATGGAACTGGGGTGCCACGGGCAATACCATTTCCTTCCAGGTGAAGCTGTACGAGACCTCCAATGCGATCGAGTTCGTGTATCGCCAGGAAAGCGGTACGGTGAACTCGGGGTCGGCCACGATCGGTATCGGATCGGCCACGGGTTCGGGCAACGGTAGTTACCTGAACCTGACGAGCATTGCGAGCCCGGCGGTGAGCAGCACCAGTTCCGTGACCAGCCTGAGCACGAAACCGGCCACCGGCCAGGTTTATCGTTTTGAGCCGCCCGCACCCTGCACGGGCACCCCCAATGCGGGCACGGCCAGCGGACCGGCTTCTGTTTGTTCAGGTGCCACCGCGGTACTCTCGGCGACCGGCCTTACCACAGGTATGAACATCACCTACCAGTGGGAAGAATCGCCGGATGGCATTAGCGGTTGGGCGAATGTGGTCGGTGGCACAGGTGCCACCACGGCCAGCTACACCACCACGGCCATCACCCTGACGCGCTACTTCCGGATCCGGACGAACTGCTCCACCGCGCCAGGGTATGTGAACACCTCGAACGTGGTGACGGTGAATGCCTTGGCGCCGACCTACGCTGTGTACAACGGTGTTAACCATACGGAAAGCTTCGAGACCTGGTCCAACATGTGCAGCACCACCGACGTTCCGGGCACGGCATGGAAGAACACCCCGGCCACCGGCAACAACAGCTGGAGGCGAAATGACCAAGGGACGAGCGCGAGCTGGACAAGCACTTCTGGCACGTACTCTCCCGTCTTCAGCCATGGCGCGGCATCCGCCCGCTTCCACTCCTATAACGCCAGCATCGGCCTGCAAGGCAGCCTGGACCTGTACATCGACATGAGCGGGGCCACCGGCAGCGAGGAACTGAAGTTCGACTACATCAACCCCACGGGCAGCGATGTACTGGCCGTGCTGGTGAGCACGGACGGTGGCACCAACTTCACCCAATTGGGCGCCAACTTGGGTGCGATCGGGACCTGGACCGAAGCGATCCGCACCATCACCTCCACCAGCAGCACCACGGTGATCCGTTTCCGTGCCACTTCGGATTTCGGAAATGATGACATCGGCCTGGACAACGTGCGCCTGCTGGCACCGCCCTCGTGCATTACGCCCTCCGGCGTTACCCCGGCCAACATCACCACCAGCACCGCGGACATCTCGTGGACCTGTGGCTCGTGCACGGGAACCTACATCGTGGAATACGGTGCCACGGGTTTCACGCCCGGGACCGCAGGTACCGCCGGTGTTGGCGGCACCATCTGGACCGGCAGTCCGGTGGCCGGCAGCCCGGTGACCATCACGGGCCTGAGCGCCAGCACGGCGTACCAGGTGTATGTGCGCCAAGTATGCTCCGGACCCACCTACAGCACCAACAGCACGGTGGCGGCCTTCACCACACCTTGCGCTGCCGTGAACGTACCCTACACCCAGAACTTCGAAAGTGCCGTTACCCCCGCCATGCCCAGCTGCTGGATCGTGGAGAACGTGAACGGGTCCAATACCTGGATCACCAACGGGACCACGAACATCGGCACCGGCAAGGGCGCGCGTTACCCCTGGAACGGATCCACCGCTGCCAACGACTGGATGTACTCGCCGGGATTCAACCTGCTGGGCGGCACCAGCTACACGCTTTCCTACGACTACAGCGCCGATGGCTACAATGAAGCTCTGGAAGTGTACTACGGCAACAGTGCGGCATCGGCCAGCATGACCACGTTGATCGTGGACCACGGCACCTTCGATGATGGTCCGCACTCGGTGAGCTACACGTTCACCCCGGGGGCCAACGGAGTGTACTACATCGGGTGGCATGCCTACTCGGCTGCCGACATGTTCAACCTGGAGGTGGACAACATCGGCCTGATGGAAACACCATCCTGCCCGATCCCCGCAGGCGTTTCGGTGTCGGGTACCACGCACAACAGCACGAACGTGAACTTCACCTGCAGCGGCTGCACGGGCAGCATCATCGTGGAGTACGGTGCCACGGGTTTCACCCCCGGCACCGACGACAATGCGGGCGTGGGTGGCACCGTGATCACGGGAGCGGTATCGCCGCAAGCGATCACCGGCCTTTCCGCCAGCACCGGCTACGATGTCTATGTGCGGCAAGACTGCTCCGGCGATGCCAACGGGTACAGCCCCAACACCGCGGTAGTGTCCTTCACCACTCCGGCACCGCCGCCCGAATGCCCCGGCAGCTTGGGCGCTGGCGTTGTGAACGTTAGCAGCCTGCCCTACCTGGTGACCGGCCAGACCAACTGCGGTTTCGGCAACAACGTGACCAGCAGCAACGTAACGGTTGCGTGCGGAAGCACGAGCTACTACGGCGCAGAGGACCGCACGTACATCTTCACCGCACCGGTGTCGGGTGTGTACAACATCCTGCTGACCACCGCTACGGATGATGATGCCGGCATCATGCTCTACAACGGATGCCCCTTCACACCCGGCAGCAGCTGCGTGGCGAATGCACAGAGCACCAGCGGCCTCACCCGCACGCTGACCCCGACGCTGACCGGAGGGGTAGAGTACTACCTTGTGGTGGACAACTGGACCTCGCCCGCTTGCATCGGCACGTACAGCTTGGCGATCGACCCGCCTGCCGCCTGCCCCGCACCCACGGGCGTAGCGGTATCGGGTACGACCTACAACAGCACGAACGTGAGCTTCACCTGCGTGGGTTGCACGGGCAGCTACGAGATCGACTACGGCCCCAACCCGCACACCGCAGGCACGGGCAGCATCGTTTCGGGCATCGCCGCATCGCCCTATCTGCTCAGCCCGCCGCTGAGCCCCAGCACGAGCTATCAGCTCTTCGTGCGCCAGGACTGCACCGGTGGTGGTAACGGCTTCAGCAACTGGAGCAGCGGTGCCACCTTCACCACGCCCGCACAACCGCCCGCGAACGACCTATGCACCAATGCCATCGCGATCGGCTGTAACAGCGTGACCGCGGGGACTACGGTGGCCAGCACCACCACCGGTAACCCCGGCACCTGCATCACAAACTTGAACACCGCCGGTGGCGTGTGGTACACCGTTCAAGGTTGGGGTGGTACGATGACCGCTTCCCTCTGCGGCTCGGGTTTCGACACCAAGATCGGAGTGTTCACGGGTAGCTGTGGCTCCTTCACCTGTGTGGCGGGCAACGACGACTTCTGTAACACCCAGAGCCAGACGAGCTGGACCAGCATCTCCGGCACCACGTACTACATCTACGTGACGGGCTTCAGCTCCAACACAGGAGCATACACCCTTTCCGTTACCTGCGGCGACACCAACCCCAGCTGCACGGCCAACGGCCTGAACCTGGAGTTCCAGAACGATGGCTTCGCCAGCCAGGTGACCTGGGAAGTGCTGAACGCTGGCAACCTGGTGGTGCTGAGCGGTGCCAACCCGGTACCCAACAACCAGGTCGGTGCCCAAGGCCTGTGCCTGCCCAACGGCTGCTACCGCCTGCGCGTGCTGGATAGCGGTGGAGACGGTATGACCACCGGCGGCTACGAACTGCGTACCACCGGCAACGACCGCATCATAGACAACACCAACAACTTCAACAACGGCTCGGTAAGCGCCATCAGCGGCAACCAGACCTTCTGCCTGCCTTTGGGCACCGACAAGCTGATCTACAGCAGCTGCGACAAGCTGGATTGGGTGGCCAACAAGTTCATTGTTGCCACGGAGAATGGAGCCGTGACCGGCCAGTACGGTGTAACCAACACCACCAGCGGTTACGAGTTCTGGTTCTACGATCCGAACGGCAGCTACAGCTACCGCCGCTTCCGCAGCCACGCCACCAGCGATGGCTATGGCTCCGGTGCGCTGCGCGCCTGCCACTTCAAGGTGAATGGCTGGGTGAACAGCGGTGCCACCCCGCACCTGCCTGCGAACACCCTGCTGAACGTGCGTGTACGCGGTCGTGTGGCCGGCAGCAACCTGGAGTTCGGTCCGGCCTGCCAGTTCAAGATCGATGCTACGCTGGCCGCTTGCCCGCGTGTGAAACTGCAGGACGACCCGGCCAACACCAGCGACTACAGCTGTGGCGTGAGCCGCGAGTTCGGCGGTGCCAGCCGCCCGGCCAACCGCATCTACGCCACCCCGCCCCAGCCCGTGCCCGTGGTGGCCAGCAGCAACGTGCGTTACCAGTTCCGCTTCCGTATCGAAGGCGAGAACATCTGCATCGTACGTCCGCCGCAGACCAGTGCCCGCATGGTGATGAACTGGACCACCGGTACCCCGCTGCAAGCCAGCAAGACCTATGAGGTGGATGTACGCGTGAGCCTGGATGGTGGCGCCACCTGGTGCTTCGGCCCGGGTAGCTCCAGCGAAGCCGCCGCATGTGCCGATACCGACGATTGGGGCAAGGTGTGCCTGGTGACGATCACCAGCTCCGGCCAATTCCAAGGCGGTAGCAACAGCCTGATCGCCGGTGGCCAAAGCACCTTCACCATGTACCCCAACCCCAACCGCGGCGACCAGCTCTTCGTGAGCCTGAGCAGCGTGGAGCCCGAGGTACGCACGGTGAGCGTGGACATCTACGACCTCTCCGGCAAGCGCGCGATGGCACGTACCATCGCCGTACAGGATGGCTTCGTGAACACCAACGTGGAGCTCGGCAGCCAGCTGGCCAGCGGCCTCTACATGGTACACATCACCGCCGGTAACAAGACCTACACCGAGCGCCTGGTGATCCAGCCGTAAGGGAACAGCCCCCATTCGAACGGGAAGCCCCGCGCCTGTGGCGCGGGGCTTCTTGCTTGGATACCATGGGGACATCGGAACTCTTCCCTGACCCAAGGCTGGAACACGCCCACAGTACGTGCTGGCGTGCCGCTGGAAATGATACCATTTCGCAATAGAAAACCATCCGATCTGATTGCTCTTTTTCCGCATGCCTTCTCCGAAGAGGTCGCACCGTAGGCACCGCTACGCTGCGACCTCTTCGCATCGGCCTACGAAAAAATAGCGGCACATCTTTGGACGGCCTTCTATTACGAAATGGTATGATCCATACACAACGGTTCGCCCGTGGCGGATCGGTATGCTACCATTTGGACATTCAATTGCGGCCGATGATGCGCGCCACATCCTTCACCGGTCGGTTCCGTTGCGCGGTGCTCGGAGGAGGTCTCCAGGCCTGTATCTGGTGCAATTGGGCGCTCTGGCCCTAGGCACGTACATCCTGGACCTGAAGGTCGCCGAGAAGCAGTGGGGTGGCCGGCTGATCCAGAGTTGAAAGCCCGGCATGGATGCGGGTGGAGGCTTCATTCTTCACCGGTCCGGCAGCCGATCGTTCACATTGCCCAACTCAGTTCGATGTACGAGAAACCACCCTGTTCAACCACCCAAAACCCTACCCTCATGAAAGCACGCAACAACCTACTCGCAACCGTGCTGGCCCTGGCCGTACCGCTGTGTACGTGGGCGCAAACGGAGAGCGAACCGAACGACGACATCGCCAACGCGAACACGATCACCCTGGGCACCGCCATGAGCGGCGACATGGGACCGGTGCCGTGCTCCTCCGGGGCCAACGTGGACTACTTCATGCTGAACCTGACCGCGGACGGCCAGCTCAACATCAACACCGCCGCCGACAATTCGAGCGGTAGCAATTCCAACATCCGGGTGGATCTGTACAATTCCGATGGTGCTCAGCTCACTTGGTTCAACCATGTCTCGGGCCCCCAAGGGGCACCCAACAACGCGACCACCACGGTGAACTGCCTGAACAAGGGCACCTACTACCTGCGGTTGCAGGGAAGCAGCGCCAGCCTTTGCTACACCTATGCGCTCACGCTTACGCTGACGGCACCGGTCTTTGCGGATGACGCAGAGCCGAACAACACCCCAGCCCAGGCCGATGTCTACGGCGCGCTGGCCCCGGCCACGGTCACCGAAGGCCATGTGAACTTCAGCCACTACGTGGACAACTCGGACTATTACCGCATCGAAACCCCTGGGGATGGCACCCTCAACATCACCCTCAACTCCGAAGCCGTTGGGGCGGGCCACCTGCGTGTCGATGTATACAACGACAATGGCAATCAGCTGCATTGGGACAACTACGCCGTTGGTACCGGCGGTACCCCGAATTCCGTGACCAAGTCCTATACCTGCGACGCGCAGGGGGTGTACTACCTGGAAGTACGCAGTACCGCGGTATGCGGTGCCAGCTACCAATTGAGCTACACGATCACGGCACCACTTTTCGCCAATGACACCGAGCCGAACAACACCCCAGCCCAAGCCGATGCCAACCCTGTGCTGCCCCCGGCCACGGTCACCGAAGGTCATGTGAACTTCAGCCACTACGTGGACAACTCGGACTATTACCGCATCGAAACCCCTGGGGATGGCACCCTCAACATCACCCTCAACTCCGAAGCCGTTGGGGCGGGCCACCTGCGTGTCGATGTATACAACGACAATGGCAATCAGCTGCATTGGGACAACTACGCCGTTGGTACCGGCGGTACCCCGAATTCCGTGACCAAGTCCTATACCTGCGACGCGCAGGGGGTGTACTACCTGGAAGTACGCAGTACCGCGGTATGCGGTGCCAGCTACCAATTGAGCTACACGATCACGGCACCACTTTTCGCCAATGACACCGAGCCGAACAACACCCCAGCCCAAGCCGATGCCAACCCCGTGCTGCCCCCGGCCACGGTCACCGAGGGGCATGTGAACTTCAGCCACTACGGGGACAACTCGGACTATTACCGCATCGAGACGCCCGGAGATGGCGTCCTCAACATCACCCTCAATTCCGAAGCCGCTGCGGCAGGCAGCCTGCGCATAGATGTGTACAACGATGTCGGCGCCCAGCTGCATTGGAACAACTACGTCACCGGCACCGGTGGTACGCCGAATTCGGTGACCCAGTCCTATACCTGCGATGCGCAGGGGGTGTACTACCTGGAAGTACACAGCAACGGGGTATGCGGTGCCAGCTACGAGCTGAGCTACACGGTGACGCCTCCGTTCTTCGGCAACGACGCCGAACCCAACGGGACCACGGCCACGGCGATCGCGTTCAACCCCGACTCCGCACAGGCGGAGGGGCATTTGAACTTCTCGCACTACGTGGAGAACAACGACCACTATAAGGTGATCCTTCCCGTTGCAGGCGCCATCACCTTCGACCTGGAGGCTGAAGCCGCCGTGGCGGGCATCCTTCGGATCAACCTGCTGAACGAAGTGGGGACCCTGATCACTTGGAACAACTACACCACTGGAGGTGGCGGCATTCCCGCGGGCAGCCTGGTCAACTTCACCGGGCTGGCGGCCGGCACCTACTACCTGGAACTCTACGCCACGAACGTATGTGGCGTCAGCTACCGCCTGCACTGCAACGATGCGGACGACGATGGGGTCTGCAACTACTTCGACCTCTGCCCCGGCACGCCCAACGGCGAGGGTGTGAACGGCGACGGCTGCGCCTGCTCCCAGCTCACCGTGGATGATGGCGACCCCTGCACCCTGGATCAATGCACGAACGGCATCGTGACCCACACCTTCCAGGATGCCGATGGCGACCTGACCTGCGATGCGCAGGACGGCTGCCCGAACGATCCCAACAAGATCGCCCCCGGTGCCTGCGGCTGCGGAAACCCCGATGTGCCCACCACCTGGTATGCGGACACCGACGGTGACGGCTTCGGCGATCCCAACGAAAGCCAGGCCGGATTCACCTGCAGCCAGCCCGGCGGCTATGTGGCCAACAACACCGACCTCTGCCCCTCGGACATCAACAAGCAGAACCCCGGAGCCTGCGGTTGCGGCGTGGCTGATACCGACACCGACAACGACGGCATTGCCGACTGCAACGACAACTGCCCGAACCTGGCCGGGGTGCAAGGCGATGCCTGCGATGACCTCGACGCCAACACCACCGGCGACGTGATCGACGCCAACTGCGAGTGCCACGGTACACCCCAGGGCGGATGCGTACATAACGAAGTGACCCTCTCCATCCACGGCGATGGTGTGAGCAACGTGGGATGGACACTCTACGACCAAGGCGGCAACACGGTGGCCTCGGATGGACAGGTCTACCCAAACGGCGACCACGCCCAGACCCTCTGCCTCGCCGATGGATGTTACCGGCTGGCCGTGACCGATGGTGAAGGCGATGGCATACTCGGTGGCGGATACCTGCTCAGCACCGCCGCAGGACAACGCATCATCGATAACACCGCCAACTTCAGCAGCGGCTCGCTCAGCGCCATCAGCGGCAACCAGACCTTCTGCCTACCGATCGGCTCCGACAAGCCCATCCACAGCAGCTGCGACAAGCTGGACTGGGTGAACAACAAGTTCGTCGTGGCCACCGCCAACCCCGCCGTTTCCGCGCAGTACGGCGTTACCAACACCACCAGCGGCTACGAGTTCTGGTTCTACGACCCCAATGGCAGCTACAGCTTCCGCCGCTTCCGCAGCCACGCCACCAGCGATGGCTATGGCTCCGGTGCGCTGCGCGCCTGCCACTTCAAGGTGAATGGCTGGGTGAACAGCGGTGCCACCCCGCACCTGCCTGCGAACACCCTGCTGAACGTGCGTGTACGCGGTCGTGTGGCCGGCAGCAACCTGGAGTTCGGTCCGGCCTGCCAGTTCAAGATCGATGCTACGCTGGCCGCTTGCCCGCGTGTGAAACTGCAGGACGACCCGGCCAACACCAGCGACTACAGCTGTGGCGTGAGCCGCGAGTTCGGCGGTGCCAGCCGTCCGGCCAACCGCATCTACGCCAACCCGCCGCAGCCCGTGCCCGCCGTGGCCAGCAGCAACGTGCGCTACCAGTTCCGCTTCCGCATCGCGGGTGAGGGCATCTGCATCGTACGTCCGCCCCAGAAGAGCGCGCAACTCGCCTTGAACTGGACCAACGGACCTGCCCTACAGTGCAACAAGACCTACGCCGTGGATGTGCGCGTGAGCCTCAACGGCGGCGCCACCTGGTGCTTCGGACCCGGCAGCTCCAGCCAAGCCGCCGCATGTGCCGATACCGACGATTGGGGCAAGGTCTGCGAGGTGACCATCAACTGCCAGGAGATGGATGGCGGGAACAACAGCATGGCCCTCCTGAGCGATGGCGCATTCACCATGTACCCCAACCCCAACCACGGCGACCAACTCTTCGTGAGCCTGAGCAGCGTGGAGGAAGGGGTGAACACCGTGAGCATGGACATCTACGAACTCTCCGGCAAGCGCGTGATGGCACGTACCATCGCCGCACAGGATGGCTTCGTGAACACCAACGTGCAGCTCGGCAGCCAGCTGGCCGGCGGCCTCTACATGGTACACATCACCGCCGGCGACAAGACCTACACCGAGCGCCTGGTGATCCAGCCGTAAGGAGATAGCATTAGCGGAAAAGGGATCGCCCCGCATCTGCCGAAAGGTGGATGCGGGGCGTTCTGCTTCAACGACCCGATCACAGCAGCGGGCGAGGCGCGGGGCGAGCGGTAGGCGTGGGCAGCGCGGGGGGGCTACCTTCGCCCCGCACCACCCAGGTACCTGCCCATGATCGAAGTACAAGGCATCGTGAAACGCTTCGGGAACCACACCGCTCTCGATGGCGTGAACATGATCGTTCCCGAAGCACAGGTGTTCGGCCTGCTCGGGCCCAATGGCGCCGGCAAGACCACCCTCATCCGCATCATCACCCGCATCACCGGCCCCGACGAAGGGAAGGTGCTGATGAACGGCAAGCCCATGACCGATGCCGATGTGGCGCACATGGGCTACCTGCCCGAGGAACGCGGCCTCTACAAGAAGATGAAAGTGGGCGAGCAGGCCCTCTACCTCGCCCAGCTGAAAGGGTTGAGCAAGCCCGAGGCCACCAAACGCCTCAAAAGCCATTTCGAACGCTGGGAAATGGGCGACTGGTGGAACAAGAAGGTGGAAGAACTCAGCAAGGGCATGGCCCAGAAGGTGCAGTTCATCACCACCATACTGCACGAACCCAAGCTGCTGATCCTGGACGAACCCTTCAGCGGCTTCGACCCCATCAACGCCGAACTGGTCCGCACCGAGATCCTGAACCTGCGCGACCAGGGCGTGACCGTGATGTTGAGCACCCACAGCATGCCCAGTGTGGAGGAGATGTGCGACAACATCGGCCTGATCGACCATGCTCGCCTGATGCTTCACGGCAATGTGCGCGAGATCCGTCGGCGCTATGCCGAGAACATCTTCCGCTTGGAGTACACCGGCAACCGCGTGGCCATGGCCAATGCCCTTTCCTTCACCGGCGAGCTGATCGACTCCAAGGAGGATGGCGACCACGGCACCGCCCGCATCCGGCTCGGCAAAGGCAGCACCCTGAACGATGTGCTCCGCCAACTCCTGCCCGCCGTGCAGGTGCGTAGCGTACACGAGGAGATACCCCGCATGCACGACATCTTCATCCGCGTGGTGAGCGAGACCGAACCTGCGCACATCACGGCAGGAATGACCGAATGATGGCACAACCCACGTCCCCCTCGCGCGTAGTGTGCTATATGCTGGCCCGTTACGCGTTCGCGCGGGCCGAACACGCAACGTGCAACCTCTCCAACACGCATCACCTCGCATGAACAAGATCAAGCTCATCATCTGGCGCGAATTCATCACGCGTGTACGCAAGCCCAGCTTCCTGATCATGACGATCCTGGGACCTGTGCTCATCGCCGGAGGCATCCTCCTCACCACCTACCTCGCCTCACAGGAATCCACCACGCACCATGTGCTGGTGATCGACCAGGAAGGGGTGATCGGCACCCGGCTCCGGGACACCGATGATGTGAAGTTCCTCCTCGATGGTCAAGCCTGGACGGACAGCGCCTTCAAGGCCAGCCCCTACACCGTACGGGTGAACCTGCTGCCCAACGTGCTCAACGTTCCACAGGCCGACCTGTATTACAAGAGCCTCCCCAGCGAATTCGCCATGGGCACCATCCGCAACGAGCTGGAGAAAGCCATTGAACAAGCCAAGCTGCGCGATGCCAACATCGACAAGGAGGCCTACGACCGCGTACGCAAGCCCCTTGATCTTCGGAAATTCGACATCGAAGAGGTGGGCACCCAATCCTTCGCCCAAGAACGCGCACTGATCGGCTTCTTCTTCGGCTACTTCATGTTCATCTTCATCTTCATGTATGGCGTACAAGTGATGCGTGGCGTGATGGAGGAGAAACAGAACCGCATCGTGGAGGTGCTCATCAGCAGCGTGAAACCCTTCCAGCTCATGATGGGGAAGATCATCGGCATCGCCCTGGTCGGCTTCATCCAATTCATCCTCTGGATCGTGATGACCACCACCATGATCGGCGTGGGCACCTCCCTGATCGCCGCCGACAAGTTCAACCCTGCGCAACTCGCCGAACAAGGCGTGACCACCGAGGTGCAGGCACAACTGGAAAAAGCACAAGCCGGCCAAGGGGACCTGGACCAAGAGGCTATCCTGGGACCACTGCGGCAGCTGAACATCCCCCTGATCCTGGGGGTATTCCTCTTCTACTTCATCGGTGGCTACCTCCTGTACAGCTCGCTGCTGGCAGCGATCGGCTCGGCGGTGGACAGTGAAACGGACACCCAGCAATTCATGTTCCCGGTCACCATGCCCATGATCGCCGCCATCATCATCGCCCAAATGGCGGTGTACAACCCGGAAAGCCCCGCGGTGTTCTGGAGCAGCATCATCCCCTTCACCAGCCCCATTGTGATGATGGTGCGCGTGGCCATGGGCAGCGCCCCCACGTGGCAACTGATCCTGAGCATGGCCCTGCTCGTTGCCGCCTTTGTCGGCACCACCTGGGTGGCGGGCCGCATCTACCGCACCGGCATACTCATGTACGGCAAGAAGGTGAACTGGAAGGAACTCGGGAAGTGGCTCTTCTACAAAGGGTAGTCGGCAGGATCAGGAGCAGGGGCTCCGCCTCATGCCCTGGTCCGGACAACCGCGGAACCGCACATGCCCCACGCCATCATCGACCTCGGCACCAACACCTTCAACCTGCTCGTGTTCGAACAGGGCGATGGGCCCTTGCGGATCCTTCACAACGAAGAGGTCCCGGTACACTTGGGGCGTGGCGGTATCGAACAGGGGATGATCGCACCGGACGCGTTCCAGCGCGGCATGGATGCCCTGCAGCGCTACAAGACCACGGCTTTGGCATACGGCGCGACACACCTCGAAGGCTTCGGCACGTCCGCCCTGCGGAACGCCCGTAACGGGAACGCATTCGCGCGCGCGGCAGCGGAACAGCTGGGCATCCGCATCTCCATCATCCCCGGCGAAGAGGAAGCCGAACTGATCCTCGAAGGGGTGCGGCAGGCGCTACCCTTCACCAGCAAGCCCGCCCTGGTGATGGACATCGGTGGCGGCAGCATCGAATTCATCCTGGCCACGGACAAAGCCCTGATGTGGAAGCACAGCTTCGAGGTGGGCACCACACGCCTGCTCGAACGCATCCCGGCGAACGACCCCATCACCCTGGAGGAAGAAGCCCGTATCGCCGCCCATCTCGACGACCGGCTCCAGGCTTTGTACGCCATCATCGACCGGCACGAGCCGCACGTGCTGATCGGCAGCGCGGGCAGCTTCGATAGCCTCGCCGCCATGGTGCAGGCCGAACGCGGTGCGGCGTTGGACCCGCAGACCACCCACCTGGGTTTCACCGCCCTGGAGTTCGACGCCCTGAAGGACCGCCTGCTCCGCATGGACCGCACCACCCGACAACGCGTGCCCGGCCTGCCCATGTACCGCGTGGACACCATGCCCTACGCCCTGATCGCGATCGAACGGGTGCTCTCCGCCGGCGGCATTCGCGAACTCCAATGGAGCAGGTACGCCCTGAAGGAAGGTGCCATGAGGCGTCTTCCGCAGGACACCAAAGGCCAATAGGGGATCCACCTACGCCACCGCCTTCCGCGAAAAGAACCGGAACAGGAGCGCGCCCAATGTGGCCGCCAGGACCGAGGCGAAGAGGATCCCCAACTTGGCTTGCTCCCGTACCGCCACGTCATCAAAGGCCAGTTCGTTGATGAAGACCGCCATGGTGAAACCCAGCCCGGAGAGGATCGAGATGGCCAGCATCTGCGTCCAGCCCGTGCCCGCCGGCAAACGTCCCACCCCCCACCGCACCAAGAGCCAGCTCATCGATAGCAACCCCAGCGGCTTGCCGATGACCAGGCCCAGGAAGATGCCCAAGGTGACCTTGCTCGCCAGAAGCCCATCGAACGACGTGGGCAGTTCGATCCCCGCATTGGCCAAGGCGAACAACGGCAACACCCCGAAGGCCACCCACGGATGCAGCCCTTGCTCCAACCGCTGCAGCGGGGTCTCGGCGTAGGTGCTGAAACGCTTCACCTTGCGGATCACATACAGCTGTTCATTGCTGATGACGTTCCCCGGTGCGTTCGGCAGGGCCGAGAACCGATCGGCCAGTTCGCGCAGGCGTTCGGGGTACGAAGCTTCGCTCATCTTGGTCCGCGCCGGGATCGCCAAGGCGGCGAGCACACCGGCCACCGTGGCGTGCACCCCGCTCAGCAGGAACGCCAGCCAAAGCCCGCCGATGCCCACCAGCCCGTAGGCCAGCACGCTGCGCACACCCAGCAGGTTCATCGCCACCAGCGCCACCAGGAACGCGCCACCCAACAACAGGTTGACGGTGGAGATGTCCGATGTGTAGAACAGCGCGATGACCGACACGGCACCGATATCGTCCGTGACCGCCGTGGAGATGAAGAACACCTTGATGGCCGTCGGCACCCGCTTGCCCAACATGGCGAGCAGCCCCAGCACGAAGGCGGTATCGGTACCCATGGGGATGCCCCAGCCCACGGCCTCCGCACTGGACGACCCCACCACCAGCAGGTAGATCAAGGCGGGAAAGGCCATGCCCCCGATGGAGGCGCCGATGGGAAGCAAGGCATTGCGCGGGTTGGAGAACTCGCCGCCCACGAACTCCCGCTTCAACTCCAGCGCCACCACGAAGAAGAACATGGCCATTAGGCCATCGTTGATCAGGTGGTGCAGGTCCTTGGCCACCACGAACCCACCGAACCCGAAACCGACCGGGGTGGTCCACAGCTGGTGGTAAGCCTCGCGCCAGGGTGAATTGGCCAGGAACAGGGCGATGGCCGTGGCGATGAACAACACCAGACCCGATGCGGCCTGGTCGTGGATGAAACTGTCTATCGGTTTGAGCAGTCGATCGATCGGGTCTTTACGCATTGTGGGTGAAGATACCCCATCAAGAGAGGATGGCTGTCGCTGGCAAATGGTGCTGGTGGCCACCAACAGCCACGCTCCACACCCTGGATGACACGGATACACCCTGGCCTTCCCGCCGTGGGCCATGCCGTCCATCCCAGACCACCGCCTCCACATCCGCGATCCGTCCACGGTTCCGCATCTTTGCCCCGTACCTCATCAACCGGACCACCCTCCATGGCCAACCTGCTGATCATCGACGACGAAAAAGCCATCCGCAATGCGCTGCGCGACATCCTCGAGCACGAGAAGCACACCGTGGATGAGGCCGAGGATGGCGCGGCCGGGCTGGAGAAGGCGAAGAGAGGCGGCTACGATGCGATCCTCTGCGACATCAAGATGCCGAAGATGGACGGGCTGGAGTTCCTCCAGAAGCTGATGGCCCATAACGATGACGTACCGGTGATCATGATCAGCGGGCACGGCACCATCGACACCGCTGTGGAAGCCTTGAAGAAAGGCGCCTTCGACTTCATCGAGAAACCACCGAACATCAGCCGTATCCTGGTGAGTGTGCGCAACGCACTGGACCGCAAGGACCTGGTGCAGGAAACAAAGGTGCTGCGTACGAAGGTGGGCAAGGCGAAGGGCAATGGCGTACAAATGGTGGGCGAGAGCAAGGCGCTGCATACCATCCGGGAGATGATCGAGAAGGTGGCGCCCAGCGATGCCCGCGTACTGATCACCGGCGGCAACGGTGCGGGCAAGGAGGGCGTGGCACGCCTGATCCACCAGAAGAGCAACCGGGCTAATGGCGCCTACATCGAGGTGAACTGCGCGGCCATCCCCGGCGAGCTGATCGAAAGCGAGCTCTTCGGCCATATCAAGGGCAGCTTCACCAGCGCCATCAAGGACCGCAAGGGCAAGTTCGAACTGGCCCACGGCGGCACGCTCTTCCTGGACGAGATCGGCGACATGGCGCTGGCCGCGCAGGCCAAGGTGCTCCGCGCGCTGCAGGAGGGCCGCATCACGCCCGTGGGCGGCGACAAGGACGTACAGGTGGACGTGCGCGTGATCGCCGCCACCAACAAGGACCTGAAGAAGGAGATCGCCGCCGGGAACTTCCGCGAAGACCTGTTCCACCGCCTGAGCGTGATCCCGATCCACGTGCCCAGCCTGAGCGAACGCATCGACGACATCCCGCTGCTCGCCGACCACTTCATCCAACAGGTGTGTGGCGAACAGGGCATCGCCCCGAAACCCATCGAGGGCAAGGCGGTGAAGGAGCTTCAGCAACTGCCTTGGACAGGCAACGTGCGTGAATTGCGCAACGTGATCGAGCGGTTGGTGATCCTCAGCGGAAAAGAGATCACCGAGGCGGACGTGAAGGCCTACGCCGTACCGAGGGGCTGAGCGCGCAAACGGCATCCTGCCCACGCTCCGGCCGCCCGTTCACGGCCCCGTGCGCGCACGGCGGGCACTCGTACCGCCCCTGACCCGCCATGCACCGGTGCTCGTGCCACGCTGCCGTTGGCCGGTGCCAATATACCCGACCACGTGTTCGAGGCGTTCCGTAAGCAACCCTTGGCCCGGACCTGCGTCTTACCCTCGGAACCACATGCGGATCAACACCATGAACCAAACCTGCTCTCACCATGGAATGGCTTTCTGAACTACACCACACGCTCTATGCGAAGATGGGTAATACACTGTATTACGCCATCGGCTTCGTCACCATCATCGCCCTGCTCGCACAGTGGCGGCTGTATGAGAAATGCCGTCTGCCCGGCCTGGCCGCCTTCGTGCCCGGATGGAACCTGGTGGTTTTCCTGCAGATCGTGGGCAGGCCCGCTTGGCAAGCCTGGCTGTTCCTGATCCCGGTCTACGGCCAACTGTACTTCCTGCCCAAGGTGTGGATCGAGGTGCTCCAGTGCTTCGGCAAGAACAGCCTGCTCGACCGCGTGCTCGTTTTCGTGCTCAATGGCCTCTATGTCCTCAACCTGGCCATGGATGACGATGTGCAGTACCTCGGCCCGTTGTACGGCCAGCAAGACCTGCCCAAACCGCACAAGCTCACCCCGCGACCGATGATGGCCTGATGGTGTGCTGAACGCCCCCACATGATCCTTCCGTGAAGGCCCGGGCGCAAGCTCGGGCTTTTGCGTTCCGGGGGGGGGACACCCCAGGCCTCGTTGCCGAACAGACAAGTTCCGCACAGCGGCTACGCACGACCGCCGAATGACCAATTTCGTCCCATGCATACCTGGGTCCTCACCTTACGCCGAACCTACCAACACCACCGCGACCCCAAGGATGCCGCGGCCATGGAGGCCTATATGAAAGGTGTTGCGCCATTCTTCGGGATCAAGGCCGGGCCACGACGCGAACTGCTCAAGGAGCACCTGGCCACCCACGGTGTCCCGACCGTGGACGAGCTGCCCACGGTGGTGCGCGAGGCCTTCGCCTGTCCGGAACGGGAGCTCCACCACACCGCAGTGGACCTCCTGACCAAGCAGGCCCGCAAGCTCGGGCCGGAGCAGCTGCCCTGGATCGAGGATGCCCTCACCACGAAGAGTTGGTGGGATACGGTGGACGCGTTGGCCACTCACGTGGTCGGCACCATCTTGAAGCGCCATCCCGGATCGATACCCCCCTGGAACGAACGCTGGATCTCCAGTGCGGACCTCTGGCTGAACCGTACGGCCATCCTATTCCAGAACCGCTGGAAGGCGGATGCCGACCTGGACTTGCTCTTCGCGAACATCGATCGGCATGCCGCACGGCCGGAGTTCTTCCTGCGCAAGGCCATCGGTTGGGCCCTGCGCGAAGCCAGTGCCACGAACCCCGAGGCGGTACGGCACTACGTGGGCTCGCGAACGCTTTCGCCGCTGAGCGTTCGCGAGGCGCTTCGGAAGCTCTGAGGGTTCACCCCAACAGCTCCGCCGCCTTCTTCAGCGCTTCGGCCATGCCACCGGGTTCCTTGCCACCGGCCGTGGCGAAATCGGGCTGGCCGCCGCCGCCGCCCTTGATCAGCGGTCCGATCTGCTTGATGATGTCCACTGCTTTGAGGCCCGTGGCTTCGAGGGCCTGCTTGCCGAGCGATACGGCGAGCAGGGGCTTGCCGTCGATCACCGCACCGGCCACAAAGGCCAGGTCCGCGTGCTGCTCGCGCAGGGTGAAGCCGAGGTCCTTCAGGCCCTGGGCGTCGAGGTCGAGTTGTTCCACCAGCACCTTCACCCCTTTCGCGTTCACTTTCGCCTTTGCGGGGATCGATGAGGCGTAGCGCTTCACCTTCTCCTTCGCGGCCTTCTCCAGTTCCTTGGTGAGCGCGGCGTGCTGCTCGGCGAGCTTCTGCACGGCGGCCACCACGTCGGCGGGGCGCTTCAGCAGGTCCTCGATGGCCTCCAGCTTCGCCAACTTCTCGTTGATCATGCGCTCGGCCTCCACGCTAGTGATGGCCTCGATGCGGCGGATGCCCGCGGCCAGCGCGCTCTCGCTCACGATACGGAAGGGACCGATGACGCCGGTGCGGGGCACGTGGGTACCGCCGCAGAGTTCCACGCTCGGTCCGAACTTCACCACGCGCACGTTGTCGCCGTACTTCTCGCCGAAGAGCGCCATGGCGCCCATGGCTTTGGCCTCGGCGATGGGCACGTTGCGCTTGTCCTCGAACACGATGTCGTCGGTGATCATGGCGTTCACCTCGCGCTCGATGGTGGCCAGCTCCTCGGGCGTCACCTTGGCGAAGTGGCTGATGTCGAAGCGCAGCCGGTCGGGTGCCACCAGCGAGCCCTTCTGCTCCACGTGCGTGCCCAGGTGCTTGCGCAGGGCGTGGTGCAGCAGGTGCGTGGCCGTGTGGTTGCGCGCGGTGAGGCCGCGACGCTGCGTGTTCACCTGGGCAGTGAGCGGCTTGCTCACGTCCTTCGGCAATTCCTTGGTGAAGTGTACGATCAGCTGGTTCTCACGCTTGGTATCGATCACCTCCACCTGATCGGCGCCCTGGATCAGCCAGCCCTGATCACCCACTTGGCCACCGCCTTCGGCGTAGAACGGGGTGCGGTCGAGCACGAGCTGGAACTGGTCGCCGCCCTTGCCGGAAACCTTGCGGTAGCGCAGGATGCGGGCCTCGGTGGCCAGCTCGTCGTATCCTACGAAGGCCGTCTCGCCCTTGCCAAGTTCCACCCAATCGCCGGTGGTGACGGCTGTGGCGGCGCGGCTGCGTTCCTTCTGCTTCTGCAATTCGGCCTCGAAGCCCTTCATGTCCACGTCCATCTTCTGCTCGCGCGCCATGAGCTGCGTGAGGTCGATGGGGAAGCCGTAGGTGTCGAAGAGCTCGAAGGCACGGTCGCCGGACAGGGTTCCCTTCGACTCGGCGAGGGCCTGTTCCAAGCGCTTGGTGCCTTGCTCCAGCGTGCGCAGGAAGGCTTTCTCCTCTTCTTGCATCACGCTCTCGATCAGTTGCTGCTGCTTGCGCAGTTCGGGGAACTGGTCGCCCATCTCCTTGGCCAGGGTGGCCACCAGCGTGTGCAGGAAGGGCTCGTTGAAGCCGAGAAAGCTGTAGCCGTAGCGCACCGCGCGGCGCAGGATGCGGCGGATCACATAGCCCGCGCCGGTGTTGCTGGGCAACTGCCCATCGGCGATGGCGAAGCTGATGGCGCGCAGGTGGTCGGCGATCACGCGCATGGCGATGTCGCTCTTCTCGTCCTTGCCGTACTCCTTGCCGCAGCGCTTGGCGATGGCCTGGATCAGCGGCTGGAACACATCGGTGTCGTAGTTGCTGCGTTTGCCCTGCAGCACCATGCACAGGCGCTCGAAGCCCATGCCGGTGTCCACGTGCTGCGCGGGCAGCGTCACGAGCGAGCCGTCGGCCTTGCGCTCGAACTGCATGAACACGTTGTTCCAGATCTCGATCACCTGGGGGTGGTCGTTGTTCACCAGCTCGCGGCCGGGCTTCTGCGCCTTCTCTTCGGCGGTGCGTACGTCCACGTGGATCTCGGTGCATGGTCCGCAGGGGCCGGTGTCTCCCATCTCCCAGAAGTTATCCTTGCGGCTGAAGGGCAGGATGCGCTCCTCCGGCATGAATTGCTTCCACAGGTCGCGTGTCTCCTCATCGGCGGGCAGTCCATCCTTCTCATCGCCACCGAAGTAGGTGACATAGATGTTGTCCTTGTCGATCCCGTACACGTCCGTGAGCAGCTCCCATGCCCACTGGACGGCCTCCTTCTTGAAGTAGTCGCCGAAGCTCCAGTTGCCGAGCATCTCGAACATGGTGTGGTGGTAGGTGTCGATGCCCACCTCCTCCAGGTCGTTGTGCTTGCCGGAAACGCGCAGGCACTTCTGCGTGTCGGCGATGCGTTTGTGCTTGGCCTCGCGGTTGCCGAGGAAGAGGTCCTTGAACTGGTTCATGCCCGCGTTGGTGAACATGAGCGTGGGATCGTCCTTGACCACCATGGGGGCACTGGGCACGATGGTATGGCCGTGCCTGGCGAAATGATCGAGGAACTTCTGGCGGATCTGCTGGCTGGTGAGCATGATGGAAATGTGCTGGCTGCTTCGGGCGGCGAAAGTACCGAAGGGGGATCGTCCACACCACGTGATGCCGCGGTGCACCCGTGGCCGGACCGGTCACACACCTTGCCCACCACCAGCACCGGGCGGGCCACCGATGCCTGCATGATGCGGTGCCGGTGCTCCGTACCACCGTAACTTCGCCGTTCTCGTCCGCCACGCCATGTCCGAGCAGAAGTACCGCTTCAACCCGAAAACGCTCAACTTCGAGCGGATCCGGCTCACGACCTGGCAGAAGACCAAGCGTACCCTCCTGGCCCTTACTCCCGGGTTGCTGGTGGGCGTGCTGGGCATCTTCCTCGTGTACCAGTTCGTGGATTCGCCGAAGGAGGCGCAATTGCGGCGGGAGAACCAGCAACTCCTTCTCCAATACGAGCTGATGAACAAGCAATTCGGCGAGGTGGAGGGCGTTCTCAGCGATGTACGCCGACGCGATGACAACATCTACCGCGTGATCTTCGAGGCCGATCCGCTGCCCGCCAGTATCCGCCAGGCCGGTGCCGGTGGCGTGGACCGCTACAAGGACTTGAACGATTTCGCCAGCAGCGAGGTGGTGATCTCCACCAAGAAGCGGCTGGATGCGCTCACCCGGCAGCTGGTGGTGCAGTCCAAGTCCCTGGACGAGGTGGCTTCGCTGGTGTTGCGCAAGAAGGAGATGCTCGCCAGCATACCCGCGGTACAGCCGATCCCGAACGACGATCTCACCGCCACGGCCGGTGGCTATGGCATGCGGATCCATCCGATCCACAAGATCCCCAAGTTCCACGCCGGCATGGATTTCACCGCCAAGGTGGGCACCCCGATCCATGCCACGGGCGATGGCCGGGTGACCTTCGCGGATTACGCCACCAATGGTTATGGCATGCACGTGGTGGTGGACCATGGCTTCGACTACCACACCCTGTACGCTCACCTGAGCGAGTTGAAGGTGCGCAACGGACAGCGTGTGAAGCGCGGCGACGTGATCGGGCTGGTGGGCAACAGCGGCTTGAGCTCGGGACCACACCTGCACTACGAGGTACACAAAGGCGGCCAACCCGTGGATCCCGCGAACTACTACTTCAACGACCTCAGCCCCGAGGAGTATGCGCGCATGCTGGAGATCTCGCGCAACGCCGGGCAATCGCTGGACTGATGGACTGCAGGGCGTTCACCACCGCACCACCGACCATCACCCCGTACGTCCCGGCCTTCGCACCCACCATAGGCCACGGGGACTTCCGCGCCACCACCACGCGACCCGGGCCATCGGTCTTCCGCGTACGCTTGTCGGCACAACCCCAGATCCGCTCAGCCCGTTGAGGATCACTGATGACCATGGGTCAACCGCGTGCCATGCACAGCCAATGGCCAAGTGTACCGTGCGAACGACCCATTCTTGTCGCCCGTGTGGATCCGTGGCCCTCATGCGGGGATCCGCACGTCCAACGGACATGCAAGAAGCGATCGTCCTTGCCATGTGACCAATGCCCCATCGCTTTCGAGCCGCGTTCATACATTCGCATTCCCGACAACAACGGCGTAGTATGCCCTGGAAAGAGAAGACGGTCGAGAAGCTCTACTGGTCCATCGGCGAGGTGGCCGAGAAACTTGGTGTGAACACTTCGCTGATCCGCTATTGGGAAAAGGAGTTCGGCTCCTTGAAACCGAAGCGCACCGGCAAGGGGGACCGTCTGTACACGAAGAAGGACATCGAACAGCTCCAGCGCATCCAATACCTGGTGAAGGAGAAGGGCTTCACCCTGCAGGGAGCGCGCGAGCAGCTACGCAAAGCCGACCACGTGGAAGTGAGCGCCACCCTGGATATCGGCGCATTGCGCGACCGCCTCTTGGACATCCGCTCCAAGCTGGTGGCGTTGCGCGAGGCGAAGGCCTGACCGGTCAGCAGCGCTTGCCGTTCATCAAGTACGCCTGCACGTATTCCGTCACTCCATCCTCCAGGGAGGTGAAGGGCCGTGCATAGCCGATGCGTTCCAGCTTGCGCATGTCCGCTTCGGTGTGGTACTGGTACTTATCACGGATGTCGGCCGGCGTGTCGACGAAGGTGATGGATTCCGGCTTGCCCATGGCGGCGAAGGTGGCACGGGCGAGATCCAGGAAGGTGCGGGCCCGGCCGCTGCCCAGGTTGTAGAGGCCACTGTCCTTCCGGTGTTCCATGAGGAACATGCACACCTGGCATAGGTCCTTCACATACACGAAATCGCGGAGTTGCTCCCCGTCCTTGTAGTCGGGCCGATGGCTGCGGAAGAGCTTCATGCCACCACTGGCCTGGATCTGGTTGAAGGCATGGAACACCACACTGGCCATACGGCCCTTGTGGTACTCGTTGGGGCCGAACACGTTGAAGAACTTCAGGCCGGCCCAGAAGAACGGCTTCTTCTCCTGTTGCAACGCCCACTTATCGAACTCGTTCTTGCTCTCGCCATACGGGTTCAGCGGATGGAGCTTGTAGGGCAAGGTGTCGTCCGCATCGTTGTAGCCGTGTTCACCGCCACCATAGGTGGCTGCCGATGAGGCGTACACCAGTGGGATGCCGTACTTCACACACGCCTCCCACATACGCTGGCTGTAGCGCACGTTCAATTCATCGAACACCGCCTTATCGAACAGGGTGGTGTCCGTGCGGGCCCCCAGGTGGAAGATGAACTGCACCTGCTTCTCGTTCCGATCCAGCCAGGAGAAGAACTCGTCCCGCTCCACCCGTGCGGTGAGTTCCTTACCCTCGAGGTTCGCCGCCTTGTCGGCCCGCGAGTGATCGTCCACGGCCACGATGTCCTGCCAGCCCGCACGAAGCAACTCGCCGATCAATGCACTGCCGATGAAACCTGCTGCGCCGGTAACGATGATCATGGCACAAAGGTAGAAGGCGGGCGCGGTCGCGAGGCCCTGGGATGTGCGGTGCATCCGGTGTACCGGTGGCGCTCGGGCCGGGCGACACAGGCCCATCGCTCGCACACCCCACCTCGCATGGCGACCTACCTCCACTCATACCTTTGCGCCGTCATGCCCATCGTACACATCACCCGCCGAGAGCGGTTCAGCGCGGCCCACAAGCTCAGTCGTCCGGACTGGAGCGCAGAAAAGAACATGGCCACTTTCGGGAAGTGCGCCAACCCCAACTGGCACGGCCACAATTATGAGCTGTGGGTGACGGTGAAGGGCGAACCGAGCCCGGAGACCGGCTTCGTGGTGGACCTGAGCGAGCTGGGTCGGCTGATCAACGAACACGTGATCCGCTACGTGGACCACAAGAACATCGACCTCGACGTACCCTTCATGCAAGGCCGCTACAGCAGCACCGAGAACCTCGCCGTGGCGTTCTGGGAACAACTCGCGGGGCCCGTGGAAAAGCTGGGCTGCAAGCTGCACTGCATCCGTCTGAAAGAAACGGAGAACAACCACGTGGAATACCATGGCGAGTAGGAAGCCCACCAAGCGTACCAACGATGCGCCGAAAGGCCGGGGCAACGCCAAGGGAAGCGAACGCAACCCGCAGGGCGAAGGCTATGAGCGCATAGACCAGTACGACACCGCCCTGGTGCGACGGATCAGTGGCCACTATGGCGACATCCTGAAGGCCATCGGTGAGGACCCCGAGCGCGAAGGGCTGCTGAAGACCCCCGAGCGCGTGGCCAAGGCGCTGCAATACCTCACGCACGGCTACGACCTCGACCCGGCGGCCATCCTCAAGAGCGCGCTCTTCAAGGAGGATTACAGCCAGATGGTGGTGGTGAAGGACATCGAGGTGTACTCCATGTGCGAACACCACATGCTGCCCTTCTTCGGCAAAGCGCACGTGGCCTACATCCCCAACGGTCGCATCACGGGACTGAGCAAGATCCCCCGCGTGGTGGACGCCTTCGCCCGGCGCCTACAGGTGCAGGAACGTCTCACCAACGAGATCCGCGACTGCATCCACAGCACCCTGAAACCCCTCGGTGTGGCCGTGGTGATGGAGTGCGACCACCTGTGCATGCGCATGCGCGGCGTGCAGAAACAGAACAGCGTGACCACCACCAGCGCCTTCACCGGCATCTTCCTGAACGATCCGCGCACGCGTGACGAGTTCATCAAGCTGATCAGCGCGCGGCTGCATTGAGGAGCATGGAACGCAGATGACGCGGATCATGATGATGGGCGCGGATAACCGCACAGCGCTTCATGAATTCGGATCC
>JADHED010001110.1_pt1 | contig 24931 bp, 25 predicted proteins | sample 8952041 | NCBI WGS metagenome assembly JADHED01 (sample SAMN16124423, study PRJNA663239) | bioreactor sludge metagenome | isolation source: sludge (control) | place: India:Bengaluru | collected 2018-09-08
CGGTTTTCTATTTCTATCAGGCCTTTATCTCTCGCCTTTTTGAGCGCCGGTTCTATCGTACTGACGGGCAACCCGGTGCGCAGGGAAAAGAGGTCGAGGGCTAAGCCTTCGGTCAGGCGCAGGGCGTTCATCATGAATTCGAAGCCGAGTTCGTCGCGGCCGATGGTCCAGGAGCTGTCGACCGCTTCGCCCTGGCTTGCGCCTTGCAGGTAACGCTTGGGATGTTTGTGCCGCGTTTCGCGGGTGATCTTGTCGTGGTAGCTGAGCTTGCTGTGGGCGCCGGCGCCGATGCCCAAATAATCGCCGAAGGTCCAGTAATTAAGGTTGTGGCGGGCGCGCTGGCCTTTTTGTGCGAAAGCCGAGGTTTCGTAGTGCTGGTAGCCGTGCGATGCGAGCAGGTCTTCGATCGCCTCCTGCATGGCGGCGCTGGTGTCGTCGTCCGGCAGGCTGGGAGGGGTGCGGTGAAACGGTGTGTTGGGCTCCAGCGTCAGGTGATAGAAGGAAAGGTGGCTGGGTGCCAGTTGGCAGGCGCGTTCGGCATCGGCCAGGGCGTCTTCCAGACTTTGCTGCGGTAGGCCATACATCACATCCAGATTGACCCTTTCGAAGGTAGCAAGTGCTAACTCCGCAGCGGCCAGCGCCTGTTGCATGTCATGGATGCGGCCGAGACTGGCGAGATAGCGGTCGTTGAAGCTCTGGATGCCGAGCGAGAGCCGGTTGACGCCAGCATCGCGGTAGCCCCTGAAGTGCGCGGCATCGACGGTGCCCGGATTGGCTTCCAGCGTGATTTCAGCCTCGTACTCCAGCGGTGTCAGCATGCGTACGTGGCTGAGAATGCGGTCGATGGCTTCTGGTGAGAACAGGCTGGGCGTGCCCCCGCCGAAGAATACGCTATGGATCTTGCGTCCCCAGACCCTGGGCACGGATTGTTCGAGGTCGGCGATCAGGGCGTCGACGTAGGCCTGTTCGGGAATCTCGCCTCTGGATTCGTGCGAGTTGAAGTCGCAATACGGGCATTTGCGCACGCACCACGGAATGTGGATGTAAAGCGAGAGCGGCGGCGGAGTTTGCAGGCCTGATGCGGTGCCGTCACCAGGTGCGCGGGCGCTGACCGGAATGATGGGTATCACGGTCAGCCTTGCAGCAGGGCGATCTGTTGCAGCATGTCGCGCAACGCCTGACCGCGATGGCTGATGGTGTTCTTGGTTTCCAGCGGCAGTTCGGCGCCGGTCTTGCCGCTGGCCAGGTCGAGAAATAACGGATCGTAGCCGAAACCGCCTTCGCCTCGCGGCGCGGTGAGGATTTGGCCGGCCCAGATGCCTTGCGCGATCAGTGGCTGCGGATCTTCCGGGTTGCGCACCAGCACCATGGCGCAGTAGTAGTGCGCGTGCCGGTTTTTTTCTCCTGACAGCGCCTGTAAAAGTTTTTCGTTGTTGCGTGCGTCGGATCTCGGCTCGCCGCCGAAACGGGCGGAATAGACGCCGGGTGCGCCCTGCAGCGCATCGACGCAGATGCCGGAGTCGTCAGCCAGCGCCGGCAGGCCGCTATGCAGGCTGGTGTGGCGGGCCTTGGCCAGGGCATTCTCGATAAAGGTGAAGTAGGGTTCGTCCGCTTCCGGGATGTCGAAATCGGATTGCGGCAGCACCTCGATGGCCAGCGGTTCCATCAGCTGGCGTATCTCGCGCAGTTTGCCGGCGTTGCCGGTGGCGATGACGAGCTTATTCAGCATCGAGCACCGATTGCTGGATGCGGGACAGTTCGGCGATGCCGGCGGCAGCGAGGTCGAGCATCGCGTTCATGGCATCGCGCTGGAACGGTTCGCCCTCCGCCGTACCCTGGATCTCGACGAAGCCGCCCTTGCCGGTCATGACAACGTTCATGTCGGTGTCGCAGCCGGAATCCTCGACGTAATCGAGGTCCAGCACCGGCTGGCCCTGATAGACGCCGACCGAGATGGCGGCGACGGAATCGAGCAGCGGCGATTCTTTGATGAGGCCGGCGCGCAACAGGTAGGAGACGGCGTCGTGCAGGGCGACATAGGCGCCGGTGATGGCGGCAGTGCGGGTGCCGCCGTCGGCCTGGATGACGTCGCAGTCGATCTGGATGCTGCGTTCGCCGAGTTTTTCCAGATCGATGATGGCGCGCAGGCTGCGGCCGATCAGGCGCTGGATTTCCTGCGTGCGGCCGGATTGTTTGCCGCGTGCCGCTTCGCGGTCCATGCGGCTGCCGGTGGAGCGGGGCAGCATGCCATATTCGGCCGTGACCCAGCCCTGGTTCTTGCCGCGCAGGAAGGGCGGCACTTTTTCGTCGACGCTGGCGGTGCACAGCACGTGGGTATCGCCGAACTTCACCAGCACCGAACCTTCGGCATGCTTGGTGTAGCGGCGGATGATTTCGACCGGGCGTAGCTGGTCGTGGGCGCGATGGCTGGGGCGGTGGCTGGTGGACATAAGGCTTCCTGAGTGTGTGAGCCTTGCATTATAAGCCAACTGGCGCCGGTGCCATGCGTCAAGGAAGCCGCATGAACTCAGCCGGAGCTGCGGTTGAGTCGGGTCTTGCTGATGGCGGACTGGATTTCGAGGATAGTCTTTTCGATTTCGTCGTCGCTGAGGTCGAACAGGGCAGCATCGTCCGGCGCGGCGCTGGGTTGCTGCGTGACCGGGTTGATGATGGTGGTCGTGATACCGAGCGGCATGGTGGCGGTGGAAACGGCCAGCTGGTTGTTCTGGCGTGCGCCCCATTGCAGGCCGATGGCGCTCATGTTGTCGCCCTGATCGCCGCTGACGGTCTCGGCGATGTTGAGCAGTTTGGGCACGCTGTCGAGGATGCCGCCGGCATGCAGCAGCTTGCCGATGTCGTGGTCGTTGATCGCCGACCAGACGCCGTCGGTGCAAAGCAGGATGACGTCGCCATCGACCAGCTGTCGTGGGCCGGACAGCGTGATATCTGGCACTTTGTCGCCGCCCAGGCAGTTGTAGATCTTGTGCAGGTCGGGGTGGGTGGCCATGTCCTCGAAGCGCAACTGCCCCTTGCGGTACAGCATCTGCACGATCGAATGGTCCTCGGTGCGGAAGATCAGCTGACCGTTGCGGAAGTGGTAAAGCCGCGAATCGCCGACGTGGGCGGTGTACAGCTGGTTGTCCTGCAGTACGGCAGCGACGATGGTGGTGCGCGGCGAATCGCTGAGGTCGTTGCCCAGCGTCAGGCTGTCGATGGCGTCATGCACCTGCATGATGTGTTCTTCGAGGAATTTGGCCGGATTCAGCAGCGTCGGGATCGCCAGATTCTGGAAGCCGTCGGTCAGCGATTTGACTGCCAGCTGCGCCGCGACTTCGCCGTGACGGTGGCCGCCCATGCCGTCGGCCACCACCATGAGCAGCGCGTCCTTGCTGTAGGAATAGGCCAGCCGGTCTTCGTTATAGGGCCGCGGTCCCTGGCGGCTGTTCTGGTAGATGGTGAATTTCATCGTGGTGTTTATCCTGATTTATATTTCTTTTTGCAGAATATTTATGATTTTGTGCATGATGCCGCTTTTCTTTTCCTGCTCGGGCGCCAGCGGAGGCAGGTCGTGCTGCAGCGATTTTTGCAATGCGTAGATGCTTTGCGGGCGCTTCAGGTGGTCCAGCATCAGGCAGTTGTCGATGATGTTGAGCAGGTTGTCGGAATAGATGGCCTTGCCCAGCTTGGTCGCCGGCACCAGCGTGTCGTTCTTCATACGCTCGTTGGCGGCCTGCGGCGTCGAGCGCGTCAGGCAGGAATACATGGTGGCGCCGATGCTGTAGATGTCACTCCAGGGGCCGAGCAGCTTGCGGTCCGCATACTGTTCCGGCGAGGCGAAGCCGGGGGTGTAACTGGGCGGCAGTTTGGCGATGGAGTCGGTCAGGGTCTGCCGCGCCGAGCCGAAATCCAGCAACACCGGCGAACCGTCGAGGCGGATATAGATGTTGGCCGGCTTGATGTCGAGATGCAGCAGCTTTTGCGTGTGCACTTCGCGCAGGCCGTTCAGTAGTTCGGTGAACACGCGGCGCACGAAGTTTTCCGACACCGGCTCGTTGTTGCTGAGGATGTATTCCTGCAGCGACTTGCCGCGCTCGTACTGCATGACCATGTAGACGGTCTCGTTGGCGCGGAAGAAATTCACCACGCGCACGATGTTTCGGTGGTTGATGTTGGCCAGTGCGCGGCCTTCCTCGAAGAAGCACTTGAGGCCGTGGCGGAAGTTGCCGGAAGCCTCGACCGTCGGCACCACCACCTTGACCCCCTCGGTGCGCAAGGCCAGCGCGCTGGGCAGGTATTCCTTGATGGCGACGGTGTTGCCGTGCTCGTCGCTGGCGAGGTAGACGTAGCTGAAACCGCCGGCGCTCAGAACCTTCCTGATCTTGTATTGATGCAGCTGATAGCCGATGGGCAGGGAGCGGTTAGTGGGGCTGGGCATACGTGCTGGCGACCTGAGGCAGCTTGCCTTTTGCTGAATAAGTTGCGAGCTATTTTGGCATGAAACAGCGGGTATTTGATACCATGCGCTAAATTAAGTCAGGATGCGACATAGATGATTTACAGCATGACAGGGTACGCCGCCCTGGAGAGAGAAACGGCGTTGGGCGTGCTGGTGCTGGAACTGCGTGCGGTGAACCACCGCTATCTGGAACTGCAGTTGAAGCTGGACGAGAATCTGCGCAGTTTCGAGCCGCTCGTGCGTGAGCAGATCGCCGCCAGGCTGGGCCGCGGCAAGGTGGAATGCCGTTTGAGCCTGATGCAGCGCTCGAGCCCAGGTACGACAACACGGCTCGATGCGGCGGTGTTGCAGGAGCTGGCACAGATGAGTGCGGTCGTGCAGCAGCACTTCCCGCAAAGCCAGCCGCTGACGGTGGCGGACATCCTGCGCTGGCCCAATGTCATCGTCGGCGAGCGGCTGGATCAGGCCGCACTGACGAACGAGATCCAGGCGATTATCGCCCAGGCGCTGGAGCAGATGCTGGCCTCGCGAGCACGCGAGGGCGAAAAGCTGAAGGCCATCATCGAGGAGCGTCTGCGCGAGATCGAGCAGCGCGTGGCGGAAGTCCGGCCTTTGCTGCCGGCACAGGTCAAGGCTTATCAGGACAAGCTGACCGCCAAGCTGCAGGAGGCGATGCAGTCGCACGACGAGGAGCGGCTGCGGCAGGAAGTGACCCTGTTCGCCCAGCGCATCGACGTCGATGAGGAACTGGAACGCCTGACGGCCCACGTTTCCGAGGTGCGGCGCATATTGAAAGCAGGCGGCGCTGCCGGCAAGCGGCTGGATTTCCTCATGCAGGAGCTGAACCGTGAGGCCAACACGCTGGGCTCCAAGTCCTTCTCCACCGAGATCTCGCAGGTGGCCATGGCGCTGAAAGTGCTGATTGAACAAATGCGCGAGCAGATTCAGAATATCGAATAAAGTCACTCGTTCGCTGCCGGCGCAGCATCAGGCAGCCCCTGTCAGAAAATCACTACAAGAAAACCCATATGCGCGATTTCAGGTATTCCATTCTGGTCACCATCGTCGGCCTGCTGCTCGCGGGCTGGTGGGGCCACCACACCACCGGCACCATGGCGGGCGTCTGGGCGGCGCTGGTGCTGGCGATGATATTGAGTGTCATGGAGATCAGCCTGTCGTTCGACAACGCCGTGGTCAATGCCTCCATCCTCAAGGACATGGACGAGAAGTGGCGGCAGCTGTTTCTGACTGTCGGTATTCTTATCGCAGTGTTCGGCGTGCGCCTGATCTTCCCCTTGCTGCTGGTTGCGGTGGCGACCAGCCAGGGCTTCATCGAGGTCGCCGACATGGCGCTGACGCGGCCGGCCGAATACTCCGCACATCTGATGGAAGGCCACGCTGCCATTGCCTCGTTCGGCGGCACCTTCCTCTTTCTCGTCTTCCTTAGTTTCATCCTCAACGATGCCCGGGAACTCCATTGGCTCGGCAAGTTCGAGGAGCAGATGGCCAAACTCGGCAAGCTGGATTCCATGGGCATCTTCATCACGCTGACCGTGCTGCTGTTGATGCACCAGTTCCTGCCGGTGTCGCCGGAGAAGAAGACGACCATCCTGCTGGCCGGCGTCGCCGGCGTCGTGCTTTATATCGCGGTCGACAGCCTGGGCAGCTTCTTCAGCTCCAAGGCCGACGCGGCTGCCGTCACCGGTGCAGCCAAGCGCAACGGCGTCATGGGTTTCCTCTATCTGGAAATCCTCGATGCTTCGTTCTCGTTCGACGGCGTCATCGGCGCCTTCGCCATCACGCGCGATGTCGTCATCATCATGCTGGGCCTGACCATAGGCGCCATGTTCGTGCGTTCGCTGACCGTGCATTTCGTCTATCGCGGCACGCTGCAGAAATATGTCTATCTGGAGCATGGCGCGCATTACGCCATCGGCATCCTGGGCCTCATCATGTTCTATTCGATCTACGAGCACGTGCCGGAAGTGTTTACCGGCCTGATCGGCGTCGTCTTCATCGTCGCCTCGCTGATTTCATCCATCGCCTACAAGCGCAAGGTCGAAGCGCAGGGCTATTCGGACAAGGTAGGTGAACCGCTATGAAAGGCAATCTCTTTATCGTCGCTGCAGCTTCCGGCACCGGCAAAACCAGCCTGTTGAGCGCATTGCTGCAGAACGACAGCCATATCCGGCTTTCCATTTCCTACACCACGCGCAAGCCGCGGCCGGGCGAGGTGGACGGCGTGCATTACCATTTTGTCGACGAGGCCGAGTTCATGCGCATGCTGGGGGAGGGCGAGTTTCTGGAATCGGCACAGGTGCACGGCGCCCGCTACGGCACTTCGCAGCGCCGGGTCGAAGAGGTGCTGCGGGCTGGCGACGACCTGATCCTGGAGATCGACTGGCAGGGCGCACAACAGGTCAGGACCCTGCTGCCGTCGGCGGTCGGCATCTTCATTCTGCCGCCGTCGATCGATACGCTGGCGCATCGTCTGGCGCACCGCGGACAGGACAGCGTGGAGGTGATCAACCGCCGGTTGGCCGCCGCCCGCGAGGAGATCAGTCATGTGGCCGAGTTCGATTATGTTATAATCAACGACGATTTTCAGACTGCGCTGGAGGATCTGCGGGCGGTCATTCACTCGCAACATCTCAGGCGCGACAATCAACTCCTGAAGTATCAGGCGTTGCTCAACAGCATGAAATAGCTCGAACAGCATTCGGAGAAAAAAATGGCACGTATTACCGTAGACGATTGTCTCGAAAAGATTCCCAACCGTTTTCAGTTGACGCTGGTGGCAGCCTATCGCGCCCGCCAACTCGCCAACGGTTCCGAGCCGATGGTGAACACCCACGGCCTGAAGGACAAGGCGACGGTGCTGGCTTTGCGCGAAATTGCTGCCGGCAAGGTCGGTCTTGAGGTTCTGAACCGCGGACATGCCTAACGTGTTATGGCCAAGGCTTCGGCAAAACGTCCATCGGAATCCGTAAAGCCTGCGCCCCCTCCTTTGCTGCCGGCCGACAGCGAAGACTCGCAGCTGATGCTGCTACTCAAGCAATACCTTAAAGACGAAGACATCGCCCAAGTCCGGGACGCCTACCGTTTCAGCGACGCCGCACACAAGGGCCAAGTGCGCCGCAGCGGCGAGCCTTATATCAGCCATCCGGTGGCGGTTGCCTGCATTCTGGCCGAGATGCATCTGGATACGCCGACGCTGCTGGCCGCGCTGCTGCACGATGTGGTGGAAGATACCGGCATCACCAAGCAGGAGATCGGCGACCAGTTCGGCAAGCAGGTGGCGGAGTTAGTCGACGGCCTCTCGAAGCTCGACAAGATCGAGTTCCAGAGCGCCACCCAGGCGCAAGCGGAGAACTTCCGCAAGATGCTGCTGGCGATGGCGCAGGATGTGCGGGTGATCCTGGTCAAGCTGGCTGACCGCCTGCACAATATGCAGACGCTGGACGTCATGAGTCCGGAAAAGCGCAAGCGCATCGCGCTGGAGACCATCGACATCTACGCGCCGATCGCCAACCGACTCGGCATCAACAACATTTACCACCAGCTGGAAGACCTCAGTTTCAAATACCTGTATCCGATGCGCTACAACGTCATCAGCAAGGCGGTGAAGGCGGCGCGCGGCAACCGCAAGGAGGTGGTCGGCAAGATACAGGAAAGCATCCGGCAGAAACTGCAGGAAGCGCAGATCGAGGCCGATGTCACCGGCCGCGAAAAGAACCTCTACAGCATCTACAAGAAGATGACCGGCAAGAACACGACGTTCTCGCAGATCTACGACATCTACGGCTTCCGTGTCATCGTCAAGGATCAGCCGACCTGCTATCTGGCGCTGGGCATACTGCACAGTTTGTACAAGCCGATTCCCGGCAAGTTCAAGGATTACATCGCCATCCCCAAGGCCAATGGCTATCAGTCGCTGCACTCGACCTTGTTCGGGCCGTTCGGCACGCCGATCGAGGTGCAGATCCGCAGTCAGGAGATGCACAACATCGCCGAGGCCGGCGTAGCCGCGCACTGGATGTACAAGTCCTCGGATGCGCACCTGACCGCCCTGCAGCAGCAGACCCATCAGTGGCTGCAGCGCCTGCTCGACATCCAGAGCGAGAGTGCAGATTCGCTCGAGTTCCTCGAACATTTCAAGGTCGACCTGTTCCCGGACGAGGTCTATGTCTTCACCCCGCGCGGCAAGATCATGGCGCTGCCAAAAGGGTCGACGGCGGTGGACTTTGCCTATGCGGTACATACCGACGTCGGCAACTGCTGCGTGGCGGTCAAGATCAACCACGAACTGGCGCCGCTGCGCACCGAGTTGCACAACGGCGACAACGTCGAGATCATCACGTCCGCCATGGCCAAGCCCAATCCGGCCTGGCTCAATTATGTCGTTTCCGGCAAGGCGCGGGCGCACATCCGTCATTACCTAAAATCCATGCAGTCGACCGAATCCGCCCATCTCGGCCAGCGCATGCTGAATCAGGCCTTGCGTGCCCTGCACGTCGATCCGGCGGATATCGACGAAGCGCGCTGGCAGCGCCTGTTGCGCGACTACGGCGCACGGGACAAGCAGGAAGTGCTCACTGACATCGGTCTCGGAAAGCGCCTCAACGTCATGGTGGCGCATCAATTGATGGCGAAGACCGAGGATCAGAAGGCCGAAGAGGAAGTGCAGGGCAGCCCGATGGAGCGGCAGGCGCGGCAAATGAACAAGGTACTGGATACCATCACCATCCGCGGCTCGGAAGGCATGGCGGTGCAGTTCGCCCAGTGCTGCCGGCCGATCCCGGGCGACCCGATTCTCGGCTTCATCAACAAGGACAAGGGGCTGGTGGTGCACACCCACGATTGTCCCGCCATCCGCAAATACCGCATGGATCCGGAAAAGTGGCTGGACGTGGAGTGGGATCCGGACGGTAAGCGGCTCTACAAGGTCAACCTCAAGCTGACCGTGGCCAATCAGCGCGGCATGCTGGCCAAGATCGCGGCTGGCATAGCCGACGCCGGCTCCAATATCGACAATGTCAGCATGGAAGAGCCGGACGGTAGCGCCTATACCAACATGCACTTCACGGTGCAGGTGCGGGACCGGGTGCATCTGGCCGACTTGATGCGGCGCTTGCGCCGCATCCCGGATCTGGTGCGAATCAATCGGGTCAAGGGTAGCGGTAGCGACCAGCGGACGCAGTGAGGTGGCAGTCACACCGGTCCGGGTTTCAGTTTCAATTTCAAAAGCAACAGGAAAATCTATGACAAAGCAGATCATTCATACCGACGGTGCGCCGTTGGCCATCGGCACTTATTCGCAAGCGGTCCGCGTCGGCCAGACCGTTTATCTTTCCGGCCAGATCGGCCTTGATCCAGCCAGCATGGAGCTGGTGGGCGGCATCGAGGCGCAGGTGCATCGCGTGTTCCAGAACCTGCGCGCTGTGACCGAAGCGGCCGGCGGCTCGCTCAACGACATCGTCAAACTCAACATTTTCCTCACCGATCTCGCCAATTTCGCGCTGGTCAACAGTGTCATGGCCGAGTATTTCGCACAGCCCTATCCGGCCCGCGCCGCCGTAGGCGTAGCCTCGCTGCCGCGCGGCGCGCTGGTGGAAGCCGACGGAGTCATGCAATTAGTCTAAAACTCTCCGATTGCAAGGAGTTCAGTCAGCCGCTGCAGTCGCGGCTGCAAAAGCTGGGCATCGTCGATGTGCAGGGGCTGTTGCTGCATCTGCCGCTGCGCTATATCGACGAAACACGCATTACCGCCATCTGTGACCTGCGTGCCGGCGACTCGGCGCAGGTGGAAGGCGAGATTGTCCACACCGAAGTGCAATACAAGCCGCGCAAGACCCTGATTTCGCAGCTGCGCGACGCGAGTGGACAATTGACGCTGCGCTTCCTGCATTTTTACCCGAGCCAGATCAAGGCACTGGCCGCTGGCAAGCGCCTGCGCGTGCTGGGCGAGGTACGCAACGGCTTCTTCGGCTGGGAGATGGTGCATCCGCAGTGCCGGCCGGTCGGCGTCGATACGCCGGTGGCGACCAGCCTGACGCCGGTCTACCCGACCACTGCCGGCCTGAGTCAGGCGGCCATACGCAAAGCCGTTCAATGGGCACTGGCGCAGCATGGCCTCGATGAAACACTGCCGGCTTGGGTCTATCAGACGCACCAGCTGCCCGCTTTCGCCGCTAGCCTGCAGACCTTGCACGCGCCCTCGCCGCAGATGCCGCTGGAACAGTTGCAGGACCGCACGCAAGCGGTCTGGCGCCGCCTGGCCTACGATGAACTGCTGGCGCAACAGCTTTCCATGCGCCGGCATTATGCCAAGCGCCGTAGTCTCGGCGCTCCGCCTTTGCCATCGTCGAAAAAACTGATCAGCGCGCTGCTGAAAAGCCTGGGCTTCCGGCTGACCGATGCCCAGCAACGTGCGGCGCTGGAGATCACGCAGGACCTGACCCAGCCGCATCCGATGCAGCGCCTGTTGCAGGGCGATGTCGGCAGCGGCAAGACCATCGTCGCCACCATGGCCGCGTTGCAGGCGATCGAACACGGCTGGCAGGTGGCGATGATGGCGCCGACCGAGATCCTGGCTGAGCAGCATTACCGCAAACTCCATGACTGGCTGCAGCCGTTGGGCATCACGCTGGCCTGGCTCGCCGGCAGCCAGACCCGCAAGGAGCGTGAGGCGGCACTGCAGCTGGTGCAGTGCGGCGGTGCCAGTCTGGTCATCGGTACCCATGCCATTTTCCAGCAGCAGGTGCAGTTCGTCAGACTGGGGCTGGTCATCGTCGATGAACAGCACCGCTTCGGCGTGCAGCAGCGACTGTCGCTCCGACAGAAGGCCCAGTCCGCGGAGATCGCCGCTCCGCATCAACTGATGATGAGCGCGACGCCGATCCCGCGCACGCTTTCCATGAGCTATTACGCCGATCTGGATGTGTCGGTCATCGACGAGTTGCCGCCCGGCCGCACGCCTGTCATCACCAAGCTGGTGTCCGAAGCGCGCCGCGACGAAGTGCTGCAGCGCGTCCACGAGGCCTGCCGCCAAGGCAGGCAGGCCTACTGGGTCTGCCCGCTGATCGAGGAATCCGAAAGTCTGCAGCTGCAGACCGCGCTCGACACCTATGCCCACTTGAAGGAAGCGTTTCCAGACCTGCAGGTCGGTCTGCTGCACGGCCGCATGAGACCGGCTGAGAAACAGGAGGTGATGGCCCGCTTCAGCACCAATCAGCTGCAGTTGCTGGTGGCGACCACGGTGATCGAAGTCGGCGTCGATGTGCCAAATGCCAGCCTGATGGTGATCGAGCACGCCGAACGCATGGGGCTTTCGCAGCTGCATCAGCTACGAGGGCGCGTCGGTCGCGGCGCGGCAAAGAGCAGCTGCATCCTGCTCTATCAGAACCCCCTGTCGGAACTGGCGCGCGCGCGGCTCAAGGTCATCTATGAATCGAGCGACGGTTTCGAGATCGCACAGGCCGACCTGCACCTGCGCGGCCCGGGGGAATTTCTTGGCGTGCGTCAGAGCGGGGTGCCGATGCTGAAGATTGCCGACCTCGAACGCGATGCCGATCTGCTGCAAAGCGCCAAGTCCGCGGCGGAAAGACTGCTGCGCGAAGACCCGGGCGCGGTCGATCGGCATTTGCAACGTTGGCTCGGCCACGCCGAGGAACTGGTGAAGGTCTGAGCAGCCGGTGGCTGTGACATAATCCTGTCGTGAAAATTTATTCCCGCCCACTGTTGACGCATTCCGCCTGGACCATGACGCCCGTGAACAGCGGTGCCTATCGACGCTGGTTGACGGACAAGGGCTCGCTGACGTGGCGCTTGCAGTCGCTTTGCAGCGATTTCCGCGTGCGGCCGTGCCGTCATCAATATGCCAAGCCGCAGGTCGACGAGGCCCAGCAACTGCGCTTGTCGCGCAGGCAGCATGCGCTGTTGCGCGAGGTGCAGCTTATCTGCGACGGCGAAGCGGCGGTGTTTGCCCATAGCGTATTGCCACGCCGCAGCCTGCAAGGCGAATGGCGCACGCTCGGACGGTTGGGCAACAGGCCGCTCGGTGCGGCGTTGTTCATGAACCCGAAGGTCACCCGCACGCAGCTTGAATTCAAGAAGTTGTCGAGGCAGCATGCGCTCTACCGGCGGGCAGTCGGCCATCTCGCCGTCAAGCCGCATGCGGTCTGGGCGCGGCGCTCAATTTTCAGGCTCAAGCATGCGGCAATCATGGTCACCGAGGTCTTTCTGCCGGCCGTGCTGCCATTGACGGAACACAGACGATGAACTGGAAACAAAAGATTGATGCCTATGAACGCCTGATGCGGCTGGACAAGCCGATCGGCATCCTGCTGCTGCTGTGGCCGACACTGTGGGCCTTGTGGATCGCCGGCGAAGGCCGGCCCGATTGGCTGGTGGTGTGGATATTCTTCATGGGCACCGTGCTCATGCGTTCCGCCGGCTGTGTCATGAACGATGTCGCGGACCGCAATTTCGACGGTCATGTCGAGCGCACCCGGCAGCGGCCGCTGGTAAGCGGCGAAGTCAGCGTCAAGGAAGCCTGCCTGCTGGCGGCCGGACTCAGCCTCGGCGCGTTTGCGCTGGTGCTGTTCCTCAATACGCTGACCATCGCCTTGTCATTCGCGGCCTTGCTGCTGGCCATGACCTATCCGCTGACCAAGCGTTTTCTGGTGACGCCGCAGGCTTATCTCGGCATCGCCTTCGGTTTTGGTATTCCGATGGCGTTCGCCGCCCTGACCGATGCGCTGCCGCCGGTTGCCTGGCTGATGTTGCTGGCCAATATTTTCTGGGCGCTGGCCTACGACACGGAATATGCCATGGTCGACCGCGACGATGACCTGAAGATCGGCATCCGTTCTTCCGCGATATTTTTCGGGCGTCATGACGTTGCCGCCATCATGGTCTGCTATGCAGCGATGCTGCTGCTGCTGGTGCTGGTCGGCTGGCTGCAGCAACTGCACTGGCCTTATTATCTGGGATTGGTGCTGGCTGCCGCGCTGGCGCTGTATCACTACCGTCTGATCCGCAAGCGTGAGCGCGCGTCCTGTTTCAAGGCTTTCTTGCACAATAACTGGCTGGGTGCGGCGATTTTTGTCGGACTGCTCGCCAATTATCTGTGAGTGCTCCCTAGTTTTTCGTCGGGAATTCGAATTCCAGCGGCAGGGACTTGTCCTCCGGCAACGGATTGGCGGTCAATTCTTCCGCAAACAATGGCTCTTCAGGCGTGCCCGTGCTAGCCGGGATTTCGATCTCGGGTGCGAGCGGGGTGGCCGCAGGCTGTGTTGAAGTCTCTATTTCCGCGATTTCTTGCCGATTTGCGGCGGCCGTGATGACGGCAACAGCATCAGGGCTGCTTTCGCCAGATTCGGAAGCGCCGGCGATGCTGCGCAGTAGCAGGATTTCCAGATAGGCGTTGCGACCGAAGCCCTGGCGGGCTTCCAGCCTGCGGTTGTATATCAGGTCATCCAGGTAGGGAATTGCCTCGGGCCGGCCCCAGACCTGTTGCAATTGCCTGACGATATGCGGAAAGTCCTCGATGCTGCTCAGGTCATCCTGTAATGGCGCATCGAAGTTGGCGATGGCGACGTTGAAATGGCGCCGGCATTCGGTGCCGGCTGCTTCATAGGCGACGCGTTCACCATCGCGTTTCAGCAGGTCGAGCAACATGAGCCAAGGCTCGGGCGAGAGCTCGGGGAAATCGGCAAGATGATCCTGTAACAGTACGATGGCCAGGTTCGCGCGCCCGTGGGCGACAAAAACTTCGGCCTGTTCCAGGATGTCCTCGTTGACCGTGGTGCCGGCCTGTTCATGGTCCTGGCCATGCAGGATAGCTGGCATGGCCATGAAGTCCGGGTAACCTGCCGGCGCTGTTTTTCGGTCGCGATCCGGTGTGTTCGGTGGTTCATCGCTATCCAGCCCGCTATCGAACGCCTGTTGCTCGACTTCCGGCGCCAGTTCGTTCCAGATCGCCAACTCTGCCGCCATCTGGCGCTGGATGTGCCGGCGACGTAGCCATTCCGCCAGACTGAGCAACACTAAGACAGCCAGCGTGATAAATAAGTAGTTCAGCCAGGAAGCCTCTTCGCGGGTAGCAGGTGCGGCCAGGCGTTGCGCTTCGAGTTCGGCGTTGCGCTTTTGCAGGGCCAGCATCTGACTTTCCAGATGAGCGAGCTTGTTGGCCATGGCGGTCATTTCGTCGGAAACTGCTTCCTCGTTCAATGCCTGTACGTCTTCTAGCGGCCATTCCTGTAGTTCCATCGACATTTGCAGTTGCAGCGGGCTATCGAAGAACTCCGGTCGCCGGTATTCGTCGCCGGAAATGACCAGCCTGCCCGTGCCGGATACTGGGGATGCATCCTCTGCAGTATCAGCTGCGGCGACGTGTGTCGCCTGCGCGTTGGCCGGAGAGGTTGTTTTGCGTGATGCCGGTTGCTTGCGGCGGCTGTCGGTTTGCGTTCTCTGCGCCTGGCTTCTACCCTCGCTCACATCCGGGCGTGCAGTATCCCGGGCCGGGGCGGCAAGTGGCACCTGTTCGGCAAGGACATGTGCCGCCGTCGTCGGCGGTAACGCGGACGTCGTTTCCTCAATCGGCGGCGGGTCCAGGAGCAGGGTATATTCACGGCTGATCTGCTGCTCGCAATCGGCGACCAGATTGAGCAGGACAATGGGTTCGTTCAATGCCTGATAGGTGCTGATTTCCAGCCGGGCGTGGCCGTTCTGGTTCTGTTGCAGTTTGATGGCGGCCTTGAGCGGTGCAAAGGGCAGATCGTTCTGGCTTTGCAGCAGGCGGAAGCAGCCGGCATCCAGCCGCTGCGGGGCATCGTACAGCTCGACCTGCGCGGACAGCGGCTGCCCGAGCCCGGAGCGGACATCGATGTTGCCCAGCCCCATGGCCAGCGCGGGCATGCTGTGGCCGCATAGCAGCAACGAAGCAGGCAGCCATAGCCGTGTCAGAATCTTGCAATCGGTTTTGTTCATATCGTGGTCAGTGGATCATGCGGTTCCGGTGCGGTTCGCATGCGAGTCGGCAAGTCATTGATCAATATGTGGATAGCAGCGCAAATGGCATGCCAGCGGCAACAGCGGTGTGGATGCATGCAAGGCTGGAATCTGTCAGTTATGTTTATCCCGTTGTTTTTTATATAAATAGTGGTATAGTGCCGGCTTTCTTAGGGCGACGCTGGATGATACTGGAAATAAGGCGCATGCAGGCATGATTGTCTGAATTTCGGCAGATATGCGTACTAACTGACAAAAAATCATCGGCTTGCGTGCGTCACAAGTTATCCGTAAGGCGATAATATCGTTTGACAAGGGCGGGAGCCCTGACATAAAATCGCCCTCTTAATTTTTTTGGCAAGTATTGGTAGTCAAATGAAGACTTTTTCTGCAAAAGCGCATGAAGTAAAGCGTGACTGGTTCGTTGTCGATGCAACCGACGTGGTGTTGGGCCGTCTGGCCAGTGAGATCGCACATCGTCTGCGCGGCAAGCACAAGACCATTTACACTCCTCACGTTGATACCGGCGATTACATCGTCGTCGTCAATGCTGACAAGATCAAGGTGACCGGCAACAAGTCCGGTGACAAGCTGTATCACCGTCACAGCGGTTATCCAGGCGGTATTTCCACCACCACATTTGGCAAGATGCAAGAAAAGTTCCCGGGCCGCGCTCTGGAAAAGGCCGTCAAGGGCATGCTGCCAAAGGGTCCGTTGGGCTATGCCATGTTCCGCAAGCTGAAAGTTTACGCTGGCGAGAAGCATGACCATATTGCGCAACAACCACAGCCTTTGAAAATTCAAAGCCAGGCTTAAGGATTAGATAATGATTGGTAAATACAACTACGGTACAGGTCGTCGCAAGAGCTCCGTCGCTCGCGTGTTCCTGAAGGCAGGCAAGGGCAATATCGTCATCAATGACAAGCCTGCTGACGAATATTTCTCCCGTGAGACTTCACGCATGATTCTGCGTCAGCCGCTGGCGCTGACCGAAAACGAAGCCAGCTTCGATATCATGGTGAACGTTACCGGTGGCGGCGAGTCCGGTCAGGCCGGTGCAGTGCGTCACGGTATTACACGTGCCCTGATCGACTACGATGCAGCTCTGAAGAGCGCATTGTCCAATGCTGGTTTTGTGACACGTGATGCACGTGAAGTTGAACGCAAGAAAGTCGGCTTCCGTAAGGCGCGTCGTCGTAAACAGTTCTCCAAGCGCTAAGCGCAAGGGATGTGAAAAAAGCCGCAAATTGCGGCTTTTTTCGTTTTTGCCGGTCACGTGTGCTGCTTGGTTTTATGCGGTCGCATGGTTTTTTGTTACTATCTAGTTCCTGCCCGATCAGCGACGGGCATCACGATCAATCGAATATGGCACAAGACAGTAAAATCAGAATAGGGATTGTGGGCGGCACCGGATATACCGGTGTCGAATTGTTGCGCCTGTTGGCCATACACCCGAATGCGGAGTTGGTTGCCGTCACCTCGCGTGGCGAGGCCGGCATGGCCGTGGCGGAGATGTTCCCCAATCTGCGCGGCTATGTCGACCTGCCGTTCGTCGACCCGGCAGCCGCCGATCTCGGGCAATGTGATGTGGTGTTCTTTGCCACGCCGAACGGCATCGCCATGCAACAGACCCGCGCCTTGCTGGAAAAGGGTGTGCGGGTAATCGACCTCGCCGCCGATTTCCGCATCAAGGACGTGGCGACCTGGGAAAAATGGTACGGCATGACCCACGCTTGCCCCGAATTGATTGCAGATGCGGTCTACGGCTTGCCGGAACTGAACCGTGAACAGATACGCAATGCCAGGTTGATCGCCAACCCCGGCTGTTACCCGACGGCGGTGCAGCTCGGTTTCATGCCTCTCCTGAAAGCTGGCGTGATCGATACCCAGCATCTGATCGCCGATGCCAAGTCCGGTGTCAGCGGCGCTGGACGCAAGGCGGAAGTGCACAACCTGTTTGCCGAGGCTGGCGATAACTTCAAGGCCTACGGCGTAGCCGGTCACCGGCATCTTCCGGAGATTTCGCAGGGGCTGGGCCGGATGAGCGACCAACCGGTTGCGTTGACCTTTGTACCGCACCTGACGCCGTTGATTCGCGGCATTCATGCGACTCTGTACGCCAGGCTGACCGGGCAATGCGATTTGCAGCAGTTGTTTGAAACTGCCTATGCAGACGAGCGTTTTGTCGATGTGTTGCCGCCGGGTGCCCATCCCGAGACACGCTCCGTACGTGCCTCCAATCTGTGCCGCATCTCAGTCCACCAGCCGCAGGGGGGTGACACGGTGGTGGTGCTGTCGGTCATCGACAATCTGGTCAAGGGGGCAGCCGGTCAGGCGGTGCAAAACATGAACATCATGTTCGATTTGCCGGAGCAAAGCGGACTGGAGGTGGTTCCGCTCCTGCCGTAACGCCGGGGGTGCCATGCGCTTATGAGACGGGTTTCAAGGCGGCTGCGGGGGCATTTCGGCGCGACGGCAAAGCGGGTTACCGTACGTTCCAAGCAGCCCTGGTACTGGCAGTGGCTGGTGGCGTTGGTCTTGATACTGGCCGGTTATCTGATCGGTTACTGGCAGTTCACTGGCGGCGACTATACGGGGCTAATCCAGAGTGTGAACAGTCTGCTGCGGGACAATCAGCAACTGGAGGCGAAGACGGTGTACCGTGAGCGGCAGTTGCAGGTCGAGCGGGCAGCACAGCAAAGTCTGGCAGATGAGTTGGCGGCCCTGCAGGACGAAAACATGGAATTGAAGAGTGAACTGGCTTTTTACCGGGGCATACTCAATGAGAATTCCGCCACCGGTGAATTGAAACTGCACAGCTTCAAGCTCAACAAGGGCAAATTGCCGGATCAGTATGAATATCATGTGCTGCTGATACAGTCGGGCCGACACGATCGGGCGATTCAGGGCAACCTTGAGCTGAAGCTGAAAGCCTTGCAGAATGGTGCAGAAGTTTTCTCGCCGTTGATGGATGGCGTCACGGCGATTGAACCGATCAAGGTCAATTTCAAGTATTATCAGAGGATTGACGGCAGTTTTGTTTTGCCGCCGGGAGTCAGCAAGCCATCGGTGTTACTCAGTTTGACAGAAAAGGGACAGCGCGAGCCCGTCATCATCCAGCAGCTTGATTTGCCGGATTGAGGCCTCATATTGAAGGGAAGACATGTTTTCAAAAAACCGAAACAAGGCGCCTAGTCGTATCGATACTTTGGTGGGCGCCGATACACGGATAGACGGTGATATTCATTTCACCGGTGGATTGCGCGTCGATGGCAGTGTGCGTGGCAACGTTACCGAGACGGAGACGCCCAGTACTCTGGTGTTGAGCGAAAACGGCAGGATCGAGGGCGCCATCACTGTATCTCAAGTGGTCATCAATGGCGTCGTCACGGGTCCGGTGCAGGCCACGCAATTCATTGAATTGCAGACCAAGTCCCGTGTTGCCGGCGATGTGAGTTACAAGTCTCTGGAAATGCATACCGGCGCAGTGGTGGAAGGCAAGTTGATTTATCTTGGCGAAGGTGCGGCTGTTCCGTCCGGCAGTTCATTGCTGACGGCCGAGGATTGAGCGCAAGCGAACCGATCGGCCGGCAGGCTGGTCTGAACATGAACGATTGAGGAATTAAAGGAGTAGTTATGAGCACGGAAACAGAAATGCCAAGCCCGCTGGTCTTTACCGACAATGCGGCGAAGAAAGTGAAGGAACTCATCGATGAGGAAGGCACGCCGGATCTGAAGTTGCGCGTATTCGTCAGTGGTGGTGGTTGCTCGGGCTTCCAGTATGGCTTCACCTTCGAGGAAGAGGTCAACGAAGACGATACGCAGGTAGAGCGCAACGGCGTCAGCCTGCTTATCGACCCCATGAGCCTGCAGTATCTGATGGGTGCGGAAATCGATTATCAGGACAGCCTACAGGGATCTCAGTTCGTCATTCGTAACCCGAATGCGACCAGTACCTGCGGTTGCGGTTCATCCTTCTCTGCCTGAAGCACGTATGCAAACAAAAAGGGGCTTTTAGCCCCTTTTTGTTTTTCTCAATCCCTTGTGCAGCTCGCCCGGCTATTTTTTCTGCCGGCGCTGGTCGACGGGTATGAAGTCGCGTCGGGCGGAACCCGTATAGAGCTGGCGAGGCCGCCCGATTCTTGATTCGCTGTCAGAGATCATTTCGTTCCATTGTGCGACCCAGCCGGCGGTACGGGCCATTGCAAAGATGGCCGTGAACATCGAATTGGGGATGCCCATGGCGCGCATGACGATGCCCGAGTAGAAGTCGACGTTGGGGTAGAGTTTGCGACTGACGAAGTATTCGTCTTCCAGCGCGATCTGTTCCAGCTTTAGTGCCAGCTTGAACATCGGATCGTTGTGCAGGCCGAGTTCGTCGAGCACCTGATGACAGGTCTCGCGCATGATGGCCGCGCGTGGATCCATGTTCTTGTATACGCGGTGGCCGAAACCCATCAGCCTGAACGAGTCCGATTTGTCCTTGGCGCGGTTGATGTATTCGCCGATACGGCTGACGTCGCCGATTTCCTCCAGCATCTTCAGCGTGGCTTCATTGGCGCCACCGTGTGCCGGACCCCACAGCGAAGCGATGCCGGAGGCAACGCAGGCATAGGGGTTGGCACCGCTCGAACCCGCCAGGCGTACGGTGGAAGTCGAGGCGTTCTGTTCGTGGTCGGCGTGCAGGATCAGGATGCGATCGAAAGCCTTGGCCAGCGTCGGATTCGGTTTGTATTCCTCGCATGGCGTGGCAAACATCATGTGCATGAAGTTTTCCGCGAAATTGAATTTGTTCTGCGGATACATGAACGGTTCGCCGATGTTGTATTTGTAACTCCAGGCCGCGATGGTCGGCACCTTGGCCAACAGCCGGCAAGCAGAGATCTCGCGGTTCTTCGCATCATGGATATCGATCGAATCATGATAGAAGGCCGACATGGAGCCGACCACGCCGACCATGACTGCCATCGGATGAGCATCGCGCCGGAATCCGCGGAAGATGTTGGTGAGTTGGTCATGCACCATGGTGTGCTGCGTGATCTTGTCGGTGAAACGCTGCTTTTCCTCTGCCGTCGGCAGTTCGCCGTACATCAGCAGGTAGGAAACTTCGAGGAAGTCACAATGGTTTGCCAATTGCTCGATCGGGTAACCGCGGTAATAGAGCAGGCCTTCATCGCCGTCGATGTAGGTGATTTCGGAATGGCAGGAGGCCGTCGACAGGAAGCCCGGGTCGTAGGTGAACACCCCGTGCTTTCCCAGATTGCGTATATCGATGACATCCGGCCCGAGCTTGCCGGCGAGCATCGGGAGCTCGATGGGCGGCGCGCCGTTGTCGAAAGTCAGTGTCACTTTTGTAGGTTTCATATGCGATTCAGTCAATTTTAAAAATCGGCAGGGTGCGTGTCAGCTTGCGTAGACAGCACCCAGAATTCTTGGGCCGCGGGCCCCGGTCACTGCGGGCAGGTTGCCCGGTTCTTGTTGCAGGCATCGATGTGCCAGCCAAGCAAAGGCGGCACTTTCAACGTGATTGATGTTGATGCCGAGTTCGTCAGAAAGCGCAATTTTTACAGGCTGCAGCAAATCACGCAAGCGCGAGACCAATACGGGGTTGCAGGCGCCGCCACCGCAGAGATAGATTTCTCGGGCGCCATGGCAGTACTGTTGAATCGCGTCATGGATGGAAATCGCCGTTAGTTCCAGCAATGTGCGCTGGACATCTGTCGGTGTCAGGCCGGGGCGGATGCGCTCGGTCAACCAGGCGAGGCTGAAAAGGTCGCGGCCCGTGCTTTTGGGCGGTGGCGCTGCAAGGAAAGGCTCGCTCAGTAGAGTTTGTAGAAGCGATGGAATCACTTGACCTTGTGCCGCCCAATGGCCGTCCTTGTCGTATGCCAGACCCTGTACCTGATGTATCCATGCGTCCATCAGCATGTTGCCGGGGCCGGAATCGAAACCGGTGACCGGTCTGTCATCGCATGGTAGGTCTGTGAGATTGGCGATGCCGCCGATGTTGACCACGACTCGATGGACCGACGGATGCTGGAATACGGCCTGGTGGAATGCCGGAACCAGCGGTGCGCCCTGGCCGCCGGCGGCAATGTCGCGGCTACGGAAATCCGCCACTACGCTGATGCCGGTCAATTCTGCCAGCAAGGCGGGGTTGCTGATCTGCAGGGTAAATCCGGCTTCAGGACGATGGCGAATGGTTTGGCCATGGCAGCCGATGGCGCGGATATCCTGCTTGCCGACACGCGCTTTTTCTAATAGTTGCTCGACGGTAGCAGCGTATGAACGGGATAGCGTGTTTCCAACCAGCGCCGCGCGTTCGAGTTCGTTAACACCGGTCTGGTGCAGATCGAGCAGGTCTTGACGTAGCTCCGGGCTGAATGAGCTGAAATGTGCATCCTTGACGCGACAGCCGCCGATGTTGATTTCCAGTAGAACCGCATCCACTCCATCCAGGCTTGTGCCCGACATCAGGCCTACATAGAGATCGCCTGCAAACATCAGATCAGCAAAAAGGCAGCGGTCTTGAAACCGCTATTGATCGATGGATGCAAAACGGTTTGCGCCCAGAAGGGCGAGTTGTGCAACCAGCGGGGTGCTTTGGGCAAAAAAGTCGGCGCGATATTTCGGAGCAATCGAAGCAGCAGTCGGTAATGCGACCTTCATGGGATCGACATGGCGACCATTGACCTGCAATTCATAGTGTAGATGCGGTCCTGTGGCGAGGCCGGACATGCCGACAGCGCCGATGATCTGGCCTTGCGAGACGCGCTGGCCCTTGCGCAGGCCGGGGGCAAAGCGCGACAGGTGGGCATACAGCGTGCTCATGCTGTTCTGGTGTTTGATGATGACGACATTGCCGTAACCACCCTTGACGCCGACGAAGCTGACGACGCCTTCGGACGAAGCCTTGACACGGGTGCCGGTGGGGGCGGCGAAATCGACCCCTTTGTGGGCGCGCATTTTTTGCAGTACAGGATGGAAACGGCCCATGCTGAAGCCGGAGCTGATCCGCGAGAATTCCAGAGGGGAACGCAAAAAGGATTTGTGCAAGCTTTTACCCTCGGGCGTGAAATAGTTCACTTGCCCTTCGGGATTGCGGTACATGAGGGCCCGGTAGGTTTTGCCCTGATTGGTGAATTCCGCCGCCAGTACCAGTCCGCTTTTGACCAGTTGGCCGTCGCGGTATTGTGATTCATAGATTACGTTGAAGTGGTCGCCCTTGCGCAGGTCGGTATGAAAATCGATTTCGCTGGAAAAAATCTCTGCCATCTGGATGGCGATCTGATCCGGGATGCCGGCGGCATCGGTTGCACCGAAGAGCGAACTGGTGATTTCTGCGGATTTGAGCGTTGGCAGCGTTTCCAGCGTGCTTTCATTTTTGTAGGCGCGATAGCCGCTGTCGCTGCGCTCGACGATGAGGGTGTTGGTGGCATCGATTTCGTATTCCAACTGGATCAGCTCGCCCAGTTCGTTGATTTCCGCCTGGATGTTGCGGCCCGGTCTCAGTTGACTGGATAAGGCGGCGGCATCCGGATGCGAACGCAGAAACTGGATCGCCTCTTGGTTGCTGATATTCAGCCGGTTGAGCACGCTGGACAGCGTGTCGTCACGTCTGACCTGCTCGATTTGCCAGAAATTTCCGGATTCATAGTTTTCGGTTTCGACACTTGCTTCAGTTTGCAATGCGGGTAATTCAGCGGCGGGAGTCTGTGGCAGAGTGATTTCTTCAATGACGGTCGAAATTTCAACGTCTTCGATAGCCGTTTGCGGCGCGATAGCGAATGCCGCATAGATGCCGAAGAACGGCAGGCTGGATAGCGCCAACAGCCAGCGCAGGGTCAGCTTGCGTTCTTTCAAATTGAGTTTTTGCGCTAAGATATCGGTTTTGCTTGTGAGCATGGGCCATCTCTAAATACTGGTTTGGCCGTCGATGTTAACAGAAAAGCTTAAAGTGTTGAACATAGAGGCTAAAACTTGGTGGGAAGGGTGTTGATGACAGAACAGCAGATAGCAGAGAGCCTGGTATTGATTAAGCGCGGCTGCGATGAGCTGCTGATCGAGCAGGAGTTGGTGGAGAAGCTCAAAAAAGGTCAGCCGTTGCGCGTCAAGGCAGGGTTTGATCCAACGGCGCCCGACCTGCATCTGGGACATACGGTGTTGTTGAACAAGCTGCGCCAGTTTCAGGACCTCGGACATCACGTCCTGTTCCTGATTGGTGATTTCACCGGCATGATCGGTGACCCCACCGGCAAAAGCGTGACGCGCCCGCCTTTGACCGAGGCGCAGGTGCAGGAAAATGCCAAGTCATATGCCGAGCAGGTATTCAAGATACTGAAGCCGGAACAGACCGAAGTGGTGTTCAACTCCACCTGGCTCAATCAACTGGGGGCTGCCGGCATGTTGAAACTGGCCGCCAGCTATACCGTTGCCCGTATGCTGGAGCGCGATGATTTCACCAAGCGCTACAAGGCCAATCAGCCGATTGCTATCCATGAGTTTCTTTACCCTTTGTTGCAGGGATATGACTCGGTGGCCTTGAAGGCCGACGTAGAGTTGGGAGGCACCGACCAGAAATTCAACTTGCTGATGGGTCGCGAGCTGCAGAAGCAGGTAGGCCAAAGCCAGCAGTGTGTGTTGACCATGCCGCTGCTTGAGGGGCTGGACGGCGTCAACAAGATGTCCAAGTCGCTGGGCAACTATATAGGTGTGGCCGAGCCTGCCAACACGATATTCAGCAAGATCATGTCGATCTCGGACGAACTGATGTGGCGCTATATAGAGTTGCTGTCATTCGAGTCGATGCAGACGATTGATGACTGGAAACAGTCAGTGGCGAATGGCGCCAATCCGAGGGATATCAAGGTGCGTTTTGCGCAGGAGATAGTCACCCGCTTTCACTCGGCCCAGGCCGCAGAATCTGCTCTTGAGGATTTCGTCAATCGATCCAAGGGTGGAATCCCGGATGAAGTGCCGGAGGTATCTCTTTCTATTGAGGGTGATTCCATTGGTGTGGCGCAGTTGCTCAAGCAGGCGAAACTGGTGGCCAGTACATCAGAGGCTTTCCGCGCTATCGAGCAGGGCGGCATCAAACTGGACGGTGAAAAGGTCTCAGACAAGGCGTTGACCCTGCCTAAAGGCGCGACTGTGGTAGCTCAGGTAGGCAAACGCAAGTTCGCCCGCATCACCCTGAATTGAGCCAAATGTAATTAATTTGTAAAAAAGCGCAAATCGCTATTGACCCGATTATTTTGTTCGGTAGAATGCGCGCCTTCGCTTCAACAACAAAGCGGGTGGCGGCGAGACGGGAAATAAAATGTTGTAACTTCCCCTTGACCGATTCAGCAGTGTCTGTATAATGCGCCCCTCTCGTTGCTGATGCAGCGAAGCAAGAAAAGTAATACCTGCTCTTTAAAAACCTGAACAATCGATAAGTGTGAGTGCTTGTAGGTTTGGACG
>JADHED010001112.1_pt1 | contig 24921 bp, 23 predicted proteins | sample 8952041 | NCBI WGS metagenome assembly JADHED01 (sample SAMN16124423, study PRJNA663239) | bioreactor sludge metagenome | isolation source: sludge (control) | place: India:Bengaluru | collected 2018-09-08
TCCGCCAATTCGGGCTGATCCCACCCGAACGGACTGCCCCCGGACTCCCGCCAGGCACCCAAGTCGCCACCCGGACGCGCGGCTCACGGTGCGCTCACTGCGCTACACATCGCGCTGGACTCCCGCCGCGAGCCCGCCGTATCGCTCGGCCCACCGGCGCCCGGCGCATCTCGCGAGGCCTGTCGGTGCGGGAGTTCCATCCCATCGATCAACTGAGCGTGCGTGCGCACGGTGTCTCGAACCACACACCTGGCCGCTTGGCCGCGGATCCGCGAAACAGCAGGAAACGCGCGCCGTTCGCCCCGTCGCGGGGCGTCACGGGTAGCGGCCATGGCTGGCGTGGCCCTTGCTCAACTGCCAGGCGATGACACCACACGCCCCACGCGAGCATCGTCGTGGCTCGCCGCGGCGGTCCGAAGTGCGATTGAGACTGCGGAAGAGGAGTCCCCGACCATGAACCTCGACATCAGACACGCCGCCCTGGCCGTATCCCTCTCGTCGTTGGCGGTAGCACTGGCTGCCTGCAGCGGAGCAAGCGCGAAGCACGCGACCACCGAAGCCGTCCCCGTGATCGTCGGCGGGCTGAAGAAGGCCGAGGAGCCGGAGCGGTTCGAAGTGAGCGGGACCGTGTCCACGCCGAACGCGCCCACGCACGTCTGCTTCCTCGTCCCCGGGAAGGTCGAGTACGTCGGGCCACGCGAAGGTGACCTGGTGGAAGCAGGGCAGGTGCTCGCGCGCCTCGACCCGACCGACTTCACCCTCTCCGTGAAGGCGGCGGAAGCCCAGGCCGCTGGCGCGCAGGCAGCGCTGGAGAAGGCACTGCACTCCGCGAGGCCGGAACTCCTGGAGCAGGCGCGCATCGGCTTCGAGCGGGCGGAGGACGAGCATCGCCGCATGAAGCAGCTGTACGACGCAAGAAGCCTCGCACCAAACGACTACGAGAAGTTCAAGGCCGTCTACGAGCAGGCGTCGCAGGCCTATGAGCAGGCCAAGGCGGGAGGCCAGAAGGAAGACAAGGCGCTGGCTGAGGCCGCGTTTCGCCAGGCGACCGTCCAGCGGGACATCGCCCGGAAGGCCCTGTCAGATGCGACGCTGCGCGCCCCGGCGCGCGGCTACGTCTCGAAGCGGCTCATCGAGCCCGGCAACATGGCCGCGCCTGGGCACCCGGCCTTCGAGATCATCCAGATCGACCCCGTCGAGGTCAACGTCGGCGTGCCGGAGACGGATGTGCGCTTCGTTCGAGTCGGACAGCAGGCGGACATCACGGTCCCCGCACTGCCGGGACAGTCCTTCGAGGGGCGCGTGCGCGTCATCAACGTCTCGGCCGATCCCACGACCCGGACCTACATGGCGAGGATCACCGTGGCGAATCCGGAGCATCTCCTGCGGGTAGGCATGGTCGCGGAAGCGACGATTCGCGGCGACCGGACGGTGTCCATGATGACGCTGCCGGGCGACGCGGTGGTTCGCGACTCGCAGGGTGCGACGCAGGTCTTCGTCTACTACCCGGACCAGAAGCGGGTATACGCGAAGCGCGTGGAGATCGGCGCGACGGCCAGTCGAGACGTGGCGATCAAGAGTGGGTTGTCTGGGGACGAACTCGTCGTGGTGGGTGGGCAGGCGAGGCTCAGAGACGGGATGTCGGTGTCGCTGGCGGAGAACCGCTCCGGCGACCAGTGAACATTCGCGCGACCACGTCCCGAAGCATCCCTGAGAGGAGTCCCCTTCCATGAGTTCGACCAAGTTCTGGATTCGCTATCCCGCCGTCACGCTCATCCTGACCGCGATGATCGTGGCCGCCGGTGTCCATGCCTTCCTGCGGATGCAGCGGACCGAGGACCCGACGATCACCATTCGGACCGGGATCGTGGCGGCCATGTATCCCGGCGCCACCTCCGAGCAGGTGGAGAAGCAGATCACGAAGACGCTCGAGAAGCACATCTTCAAGTTCCCCGAAGTGCGCAAGGAGAAGACCTACTCGACCAGCCGCCCGGATCTCGTGATCATCAACGTCGAACTCGAGGACGACGTCACGGATTCGGACAAGTTCTGGGCGAAGCTGCGCCACGAGATGAACCTGGTCCGCGCGACGGAGCTCCCGTCTGGCGTGATGGGTCCCGTCGTCGACTCCGACTTCGGCGACACGGTGGCCATGCTGGTCGCGGTTCGCGGCAAGCGGTACGGCTACAGGGAACTCCGGGACTTCGCCGACAAGATCCACGACGAGATGCGCACCGTCCGGGAAGTGGGGAAGCTCGTCACCTACGGCAACCAGGCCGAGGAGATCTGGATCACGAGCAGCCTCGAGCGGATGGCGCAGTACTTCGCCAATCCACGCCAGGTCGCCGGCGCGCTCGCGCAGCGGAACGTCATCCAGAGCGCCGGCCACTTCGAGGCGGACCAGTCGAAGGCCCCGCTCCGCACCACCGGCGTCTTCAACACGGAGGAGGACGTCCGCAACGTCCTCGTGGACGTGTCCCGGGACGGTCATCCCGTCTACATCAGGGACTTCGCCGACGTGGAGCGCCGCTACCAGGACCCGACGTTCCTGGTGCGGTACGACGGTGAGCCCTGCCTGCTCCTCTCGGTCGAGATGCAGAAGGGGAAGAACATCGTCGACCTGGGCGATCGGCTGGCCGAGGTGTTCGAGCGCTTGAAGGTGCTGCTGCCCCCTGACGTGCAGATCGATCTGGTGGCGAACCAGCCCGAAGTCGTCAGGGAGCGCATCGCGAGCCTGAGCCACGAGTTCCTGCTGGCGATCGTCGCCGTCATCATCGTCACGATCGTCCTGCTCCCGCTGCGTGTCGCGCTCATCGCGGCGCTGGCGATTCCGATCAGCCTGTGCGGGACGCTCGGCGTGATGGAGGCGATGGGGATGGCGCTCCACCAGGTGTCCATCGCCGCCATCATCATGGTCCTCGGCATCGTCGTCGACAACGCCATCGTCATCGTCGATCAGTACGTGGAGCTCCTTGACCAGAAGGTGCCCGTGTCGGAGGCGGCGTGGCGCAGCGCGAGCGACGTGTTCGTCCCCGTGCTGGCCGCGACCATCACGATCATCGCCTCGTTCCTGCCGCTCCTGATCATCACCGGCTCGGTCGGTGAGTTCATCATGGCCCTCCCCCTCACCGTCGCCATCGCCCTCGCGGTCTCCTTCGTCGTGGCGGCCTACATCACACCCCTGCTCTGCAGCCTCTTCATCAAGAAGGGGCTGCACGACCACGACGCGACCCAGGCGCACGGCACGGCGAAGAAGGGGCTGCTCGACCGGCTGCAGGAGGTGTACGCGGCCTGGATCGACGTGTTCATGAGGAGGAAGGGGCTCGCGTACGCGCTGGGGATTGGCGCGTTCGTGCTGGGCGTCGGGCTGTTCGCCGTGGTGCCGCAGCAGTTCTTCCCGTCCGCGGAGCGGAACCAGTTCGTGATCGACGTCTGGATGGCCCAGGGAACCCGGATCGAGGCGACGGCGGCCGCCATGGAGCGAATCGAGCGGGCGCTCGGCGCCGCCGAGGGCGTCGAGCACTACGCGTCCTTCGTCGGTCAGAGCGCGCCGCGGTTCTACTACAACGTGAATCCCCAGCAGCCGGATGCCGCCTACGGCCAGATCATCGTGAACACCGCCTCGGTGAAGGACACGTCACGCCTCGTCAAGGAGCTGCGCCCATCGCTCGGAGCGCTCGTGCCGGAGGCGATGGTGATCGTGAAGGAACTGCAGCAGGGCGCACAGATGGAGGCGCCGATCGAGGTGCGGATCTCGGGCGACGACGTGACGGAACTGAAGCGGCTCGGAGAAGAGGTGCAGGAGATCCTCGAGGACATCCCGGCCGCACGGTACGTCCACCGCGACTTCTTCAACGATGCGTACCGCGTGGACGTGAAGGTCAACGATGAACTGGCGAACCGGCTCGGCCTGACGGACGCGTCGGTGTCGCAGACCCTCGCGGGCGCCTTCGACGGCTACCCGGTGAGCACATTCTGGGAGGGCGATCGGGCCGTCACCATCAAGCTGCGGTTGGACGCCGCGTCCCGCGCGTCGTTCGGGGACATCGGGAACACCTATCTCAACTCCGAGCTGACGCGCGCCTGGGTGCCGCTGCGGGCCGTGGCCGAGCTGGAGCCGGCGTGGCAGACCAGCCGAATCGTCCGCCGGAACGGCGTGCACACCCTGACGATCCGCGGGTTCACGACGCCCGGCGTCTACGCGTCCACCATCCTGAAGGAGGCGATGCCGAAGATCGCCGCCCTGGAGTTGCCGACCGGGTACCGCATCTACTACGGCGGCGAGAAGGACAACCAGGACGAGACCTTTCCACAGATGGTCATGGCGCTCGCGATCAGCCTCGTGGCGATCTTCCTGATCCTGCTCGTGCAATTCAGGAGCATCTCGGAGCCGCTGGTCGTGATGGCGTCGATTCCGCTCACCCTGCTCGGTGCGGTCTTCGGGTTGATCGTGACCAACAACCCCTTCGGGTTCACGTCGTTCATGGGGGTGATCAGCCTGTGCGGGATCGTCGTCAGGAACGGCATCATCCTGGTCGAGTACTGCAACGAGCGCATCGGAGAAGGGGCCGGGCTGGAACAGGCCGCCCAGGAAGCGGGAGCGCGGCGCCTTCGGCCGATCTTCCTGACCTCCATGGCGGCTGCCGTCGGCATGGTGCCGATGATCCTGTCCGGGTCGAGCTTGTGGAGCCCGCTGGCCAGCGTCATGGCCTTCGGTCTGGTCTTCTCGATGTTCTTCACGTTGCTGGTCGTCCCCGTCGTGTTCGTGGCCGTGAGATCTCGGTCTCCGAAGCGGGGGACCCGCACTGCAGCAACGGCGGTGGCGGTCGCCATCTGCGCGCTGCTCGCGAGCGGGCAGGGCGCGGCAGCGGAGCCGGTGAAGCGCTCGGTCACGCTCCCGCAGGCGGTCCAGCTGGCCCTGGAACGGAACTCCGTCCTGAAGATTGGCCGGGCGAAGGTCACCGAGTCCGACCAGAAGATCAAGTCGGCGAAGTCACAGTACTTCCCTCAACTGTCCAACAACACCAAGTACGTGACCCTGTCGGACACACAACTGATCTCCGTCCCGGCCGGGAGCCTCGGGAGCATCGCGGGCATCCCCTTCCCCGGCGAGGACACGAAGATCAGTCAGAGCGAATCCAGAGTGCTCATCACGGAGACGACCCTCGGGCAGCCGACGACGCAACTCCTGAAGGTGCACGAGCTGAATCGAATCGCCGATGCCGATCGGGCGATCTCGGGGGCGGAGCTGGCCAAGGCGGAGAACGATGTGGTCATGGCGGTGCACCAGCTGTACTACGCCCTGCTCGTCGCCAACAAGGAGAAGGCGTCGGCGGACGCGTCGCTCGAGGCGGCCCAGTTGGCCCTGCAGGAAGCCGAGGCGGCGATGCGTGCCGGAAACGTGCTCGAGGTGGTGGTCGCCGGTGCACGGGCGAGGCTCCTGCAGTGCAGGCAGGCCGCGCTCGTGGCGAATGCTCGCGCCTCGGATGTCACGGCGGATCTCAACGACCTGCTGGGGTGGCCCAGCGACGACGAGTTGGACGTCAGCGAGGCGGGACTGCCAGCCGTGTCGGTGCCGCCACGGGACAGCGCCCAGGCGGAGGCCCGCGCACACAACGGTGAACTGGCGGCCGCGCGCGGGACGGTCGAGAAGACGCAGCACGCGCTGCGGGCGGCGAAGTACGAGTTCATCCCGGACGTGACCGTCTTCGCCAAGCATGCCTACCAGGACGGCGCGGCGTTCCTGCAGCCCCACCTGGGGATCCTCGGCGTCGACGTCAACTGGAACATCTTCGACTGGGGGAAGCGACGTGGCGAGGTCGGACAGCGCGCGGCGCAGTTGACCCAGGCGAGGGAGAACCTGACCAGGCTGGATCGTCGGATCGGGATCGACATCGACAAGGTGTACCGCAAGCTCGATCGCGCGAAGCAGATGGTGGAGGTGGCTCGCGAGGCGCTCTTCCTCGACAGGGAGAACGCGCGCCTGAGCGAGAACGGCCTTCAGGCGGGAACCGTGACCGCAGCGAAGCACGCCGAGGCCATCGCGGCGTTGCGGCGGGCGGAGATGGCGGAGCTCCAGGCGTCTTTGGGGTATCGGCTGGCGGCCGCCGAGCTCGACCAGGTGCGGGGCGTGCTCGCCGCGCGACCGTAGGTGAGGACGCTCGGACTCGAGGTGACCCATGTCACGTGCTGCCGAGGCACGGCTCGGCCGCTCCGGGCGGCCACACGCGCGCCTGGTGTGCGGGGAGGGACACGGGGCGCGCCAGCCGCCGGCTCGACGTCGACCTGGCAGGAGTGCGCGGGGACCGCTGGTGTCCCCCGGGATCTTCAGACTGGAGGCTCGAGGTGGCAGGTCGCTCCGGCGGCAACGGCCACCGGAGCGGTGAATCATGGCGCACAAGACCGTTCAGCTCATCATCGGTCGGATTCTGGCAGACGAGGAGTTCCGCGACACCTTCCTGGCGTACCCGGCCGCGACTCTCGCGGACCTGCGGGAACGGGGACTCGACCTGACCGACGCCGAGGCCTCGGCTCTGGTCGACACCGACCGCGGACTGTGGACGTTCGGGGCGAAGCGCCTCGACACGCGGCTGCAACGCTGCCGCTTGACCGGCACGCGGAAGTGAGTGGCACCTTCTGACCCGCGCGTCTGCCCGTGGGGCACCTGGCCTGACGCGCTCCAGATCAGCGGCCGATTGTCACTCCACCTGTTCAGGCGGGACCGAGTCCACGCGCGGGCTCGCGCTGGCCGCATGGACCTCGTCGCCCTGACGGCGGCGTGCCGCGGTAACACGGAACACGGCGAACGCGAAGAAGCACAGGACCAGGAGATAGACGGAGTCGTTCATGGCGGACCTCCTGTCGTCGAGCCGTGACGCGATCCACGGCGTTCAGCGGCCGGCGACGAAGCCGGCGCGCCGCGGGAGATCGGCGCCGGCCGACGAGGCGAGAACAGGGGGGATGACGAGCAGCCTGTTCACGCCGCCTCCCATCGAGATCAGAGGCAAGAGGCTTGCCGCCGGAGAACTGAGGCGGTCTCGGTGCGATCTCGCGGGGACTGCAGACACGGCGGGACCGGGCTGCCGAAATGCAGGCACCCTGGCGGCATGTCGCGCCGGGCCTGCGCCGACGTGATCGTCGACAGGGCTTCAGCCTGAACGGGAACGATTCGCACTGCCGGCGGCCAATGGACGCCCCCTGCAACATCCACGCGGTGAGGTGATCGCACGTGTCTCGACTCACAATCTTCGGCGCCACTGGCAGGCTCGGGCGCGAGGTGCTGCGCCAGGCTCTTGTCGCCGGCCACGAAATCACGGTCTTCGTTCGGACGCCTTCCAGGCTACCTCCGGATGCGAGCGGTCGCGTCCGCGTGTGCACGGGTGACCTGAACGACTCCCTGCCGGTCGACGTGGTGCGGGACCGGGACGTGGTCGTCAACTGCGCGGGTCACGTGCGTGATGGCCAGGTCTTCGTGGATGTCGTCGACCGCATCGTCGGGGCCGTCGAGAGCCTCCCCTCCGGGGAGCGTCCGGTCTGCTGGTTCCTGGCCGGCGCCGCGCTTCTCGAACTCGATTCCTCGGGCCGACGGGGCGTCGACCTGCCCAAGGTGAAGACGCAGTACTGGCCGCATCAGGTCAACTTCGATCGACTGCGGAACTCGGCCTTGGACTGGCGCCTGCTCTGCCCGGGACCCATGGTGGACGGCCCGGCACTCGGAGGTGACCGCGTGCGCATGACCTTGGATCGGTTCCCCGCCGCTGTCCCGTCCATCGCACAGTCACTCCCAGGCTTCCTCCTTCTGCCGATGTTCGCGTCGTTGGCCACTCGGGTGACCATTCCTTACGCCGACGCGGCGGCCGTCATCCTCGCCAACCTGGGCCGGCCGAATGCCATGTCCCGACGTCGGGTGGGCCTGGCGCGACCAGCAGGCATGCGGAGGAGTCCAGGGGAGCAACGCTCGAATCCGGATGTCGGCGTCTCCCGAATCGCGGCCGGAGTCCGGTTGTGACCTGACGCTTGGATCCCCAGGTGGTGGTCCTGCCGATCTGGACGGATGTGGACCTGTCCTCCCGTGCCGCAGGGGCGTACGATCCGACCGCTTGCGCTTCGCCAGCGAGAGGAGTCAGGGCTTGGCCACGCCACGCGAACCGACGATGTCGTTCACCGCTCTCGCCCGCCTCGGCGGCGCGATGTACCTCATCACCATCGCCCTGGGACTGTTCCGCGAACTGTATGTGAAGGGACAGATCGTCGTGCCCGGCGACATGGCCGCCACGGCCGCGCGGCTCGCCGCGCTCGACTCGCTCTGGCGAGCCGGGATCGCTGCCGAGCTCGTCATGGTGCTCTGCGGGGTGGTGCTCACCTGGGTGCTCTACCTGCTGCTGAAGCCCACCGACCCCCGACTCGCCCTCCTCATGGCCTTCTTCAGCCTGACCGCCCTCGCCGTCGAATCGGCGTGCGCGGTGCTGCTGATCCAGGCGACCCTTCCGGGGGCCGCGAGTTACATGGCCGGCGTCGACCCCGCGGTTCGACACGGCCTGGTGGGGATGGCCTTGAGGACGCACGAGTACGGGTTCGGCATCGCGCTGCTGATGTTCGGACCGTACTTCCTGATCACGGGCACGCTGATCTGGCGGTCACGGATCTTTCCGAAGGTGGTCGGTGTGCTCTACCAGGTCTCCGGCGTCGGCTATCTGCTCCACAGCTTCATGCTGATCCTCGTGCCCGCGCTTGCGGGGGGCGTGTTCGCCATCGTGGCGCTGCCGATCTTCATCGGGGAAGCGACGTTCTGCCTCTGGCTCCTGGTCAAGACACTGGACGAGCGGGCCTGGAGCGCGTCATGAGGGGTCTGCCGACCTGAGGTTGGCTCGCCCGGGCGTGCGAGGTGGCCGTCGGCCGTTCGGACGTCCGGCCGGTGGTGACAACCGTCCTCGCGCGTGGTTCTTGAGCTGGTCTTCCCGTAAGGGCCAGAATGGCCCACATGATGAGGACCAGTCGACGACCGGAGCTGCTCGTGCGCCTGGAGCGGGGCTCGCGCCAGCCGCTGCGCCACCAGATCGAACAGGCCCTGCGCGAGGTGATCCGGACGCGACGGATCCCGCCCGGCCATCCCGTCCCGTCCACGCGGACGTTCGCTGCCGACCTCGGCGTCTCGCGTGGCGTCGTGGTCGAGGCGTACGACCAACTGGTGGCGGAAGGGTACCTGGTTTCCGCGCCGGGGGCCGCCACGCGGGTCTCGGACGCGGTTCGCCTCCCGCCACCGCATGTGCCTGAGCCCGAGGCCGCACCGGTCGAGTTCGACTTCCGGCCGGGGGAACCCGATCTGAGAGCGTTCCCGCGCGACGCGTGGCGACGGAGCGCCCGGCACGCGCTGTCGGTCATCGAGCCGCGGCTGCTCGGCTACAACGACCCGCGGGGGCTGGCGGCATTGCGCGCCACCCTGGCCGCCTACCTGGCTCGCGCGCGGGGCGTCGCCTGTGCGGCCTCCCAGGTCGTCATCTGTGCGGGATGCGCCCAGGGGCTCAGCGTGGCTGGCCGCGTACTGCGCCGGCACGGAGTGCGGCGCGTCGCCATCGAGGCACCAGGCCATCCAGAGGTGCGCCACATCCTCGAGGAATCCGGCCTCGCCGTCGTGCCGGTGGCCGTGGATGACGACGGGCTCGACGTGGCCGCCCTGGAACGGCATCGCGTGACGGCCGTGGTCGTGTCGCCGGCCCACCAGAATCCCGTCGGCGCGGTGCTCTCCCCGCAGCGCCGGCAGCAACTGCTGGCCTGGGCGGATCGGGTCTCCGGGGTGGTCATCGAGGACGACTACGACGCGGAGTATCGCTACGATCGCGCCGGCGTCGGGGCGCTGCAGGGGCTCGCGCCCGCGCGCGTGCTGTACATCGGGTCGGCCAGCAAGATCCTGGCGCCGGCCCTGCGCCTGGGCTGGCTGGTCGTCGGGAACGCCTGGTTGCACGATGCGATCGAGGTCAAACGGCGCGTCGACAACGGCTGTCCCGCGGTGGAGCAGCTGACGCTCGCGCACTTCATCGACGCGGGCGAACTCGACCGGCACCTCCGGCGGATGCGCCAGCAGTACCGCCGCCGGCGCGACGAGCTGCTCAGCGCCATCGGGCGGCACTGCCGGGGCTGGCGTGTGCGCGGCGCTGCGGCGGGGCTGCACCTGCTGGCGGAAGCCCCACCCTCGGTCGACGTCGAACGGCTCGTCGAGCGCTGCGCGACGCAGTCCGTGCGGCTGTATTCGCTGAGCCGCTACACCGCGCGGCCGCGCGCTCGTGGCGGGATCGTCTTCGGGTACGCGAAGCTGACGGACGCGGAGATCGCCGAAGGCATGCGGCGCGTGGGGCGCGTGCTGGGCACCTGACCGCGCCGCCGGCCGGCTGGTCCTGTCGCCGAGCGGCGAACTGGACCTCCCGCCAGCACCGCCGTGTCCGGTATCGTGATGCGGCGGAGGACGGTGGGTGTCGGGCGAGCACCCCCGTTCCGTGGAGTCGCCGATCTGAGCGAGATCGCGGGCGGTGCGCGCCGGTGTCCGCAAGGCTTCCACGGTAGCCCAGGGGGGCAGCGTGACGGGTGCGGCATCGCCCCGGTCGTTTCGACAGGGGAACCGGTGATGAATGTCGCCGACCTGCAGTCCAGACCGCAGCGCGCCGCCCGAGTCTGCGGCGCGCTCTACCTCTACATCATCGCCGCCGGGATGTTCGCCGAGCTCTACGTCCGCGCGCGGCTCGTGGTCCCGAGGGACGCCTCGGCGACGGCTGCGAACCTGGTGGCCCACGAGACGTGGTTCAGAGTGGGAGCGGCAGGCGAGCTGCTGCACGTGGCCCTGGACGTCGTCGTGGCCGTCCTCCTCTACGGCCTCCTGCGCCACGTCGACCGAGGACTGGCGCTGCTTGCGGCGCTGACGCGCACCGCCGCCGACGTCGTCCTCGGCGTGTCGAGCCTCGCCCAGTTCGCCGCGCTGCGGCTGCTCCACGCCGGCGCGACGGGCGCCGGCCTCGCGCGCGGCGAGCGAGAGGAGCTGGCGCTGGTGGCGCTGCGGGTGCACGGCGACGGCTACGCCATCTGCCTCATCTTCTTCGCCTTCACGTGCCTCTCGCTCGGCCCTCTCGTCGTACGGTCCGGCTTCCTGCCCCGGGCGATCGGCCACATGCTGTCCGTGGCGGGCGCGTGCTACCTCGTCACCAGCTTCGCCCACCTGCTCGCGCCCACGCTGGCCGGTCACCTCTTTCCCTGGCTGTACCTGCCGCCCTTCGTCGCCGAGCTGTCTCTCGCTCTCTGGCTCCTGATTCGCGGCGTCGACGTCCAGAAGTGGCGGGAGAGCTTCGACGCGTCGGCCTGATCCACGACGCAGCACCACACCCAGGAAGGCACCATGACTGCGAACCGGACCGACCGCGCTATGGGCATGCTGCTGCTCGGGCAGCTCGCAGGCCTCATCGTGCCGTTCGTGCTGCTCCTGCCGCTCGGGCGGGACTTCCTGACCACGGCGGCGCCAGCGGCAGGGCCAATCCGTGTCGCGGTCATCTGGCTGTTCGCCAACGGGGGGCTGACGATTGGCCTGTCGCTCCTCACCGCCTCGCGGCTCCGCGACGGTGGCGACGCGGGGCCGGCCTGGCTCGTGGCGGCCGGCGCCATCATGTGTGTCCTCCAGGCGGTCGACAACGCGTGCATCGTATCGATGCTCGCCGTCAGCCAGCGCTTCGTCTCGGCAACCGGGGCCGACGATGCGGTGCGGATCGCAGGTGAGGCGATTCGGATGGTCCGACAAGGGACGCACACGGTCGCCATCCTGGCCATCGACGTCTGGATCGCATCGCTCTACGTGCTCCTGCACCGGCGGAGGGCGGTGCCGCGCGCGTTGACGGCGTTCGGCCTCGTCACCGTGGGCCTGCATGCCGTCGGAATCCCCCTGCGAAGCCTCCTCGGGTACGCGCCCCTGGGCACCCTGGGAATGCCGATGGCGTTGGGCCACGTCGCGTTGGCCACCTGGCTTCTCGCCCGGGGCCTGGCCAACGTCGCGCGTCGACGGGTGGATGAACCAGCGATGCCGGCGTGACATCGCCACGCCTATCTCGCGCGCGCACTCCAACCACGCCATGGCCCATCGTCAGCACACCGATCCCGTACCTGCTCACGTCACGGCAGTCCTGCGTCACGAGATTCAGCCCAGGCTGGCACGGTTGGCGAGGGAACTCGGCCACTCCCTGGAGTTGGCGGTCGCGCTGGTCAGGGACGACCACGTCGTCGGCACGGCCCCGGACCTCAGGGCGGATGGACGTGACGAGATCGCCCAGCGCGGGGAGCTGAGGCTGACCTTCATCCAGGTGTTCGACCCTGCGTCCCGGCTGTTCGAGGCCGAGGCCAGCTTCGCGCCAGATGTCCGGACACCGGCATTCGCCGGCTTCTCGGTGAGCGGGCACGTGTGGTCGCACGAGGACGGGACGGTGTCGACCAAGGCGCCCACCTGGGTCGTCGACTGGGATGGAACCCGGGGTTGAGATGGTCTCGGTTTCCGTCGTCCTCGCTCGCGATCGGCTCCCGACGGCCCAGGCGTGGCAGCGGACCATCGACGAGCTGGGGCTCCCTCTTCGATTGGACCCAGACGTGGACACCGCGTCACATGAAGGCATGTGGCCCGTCACGCTGAAGGGACAGGGGACCGGATTCGAGTACTTCGTCGACCGAGATCCCGAGCCTCCAGGAGGCACGTCGGATCCGACGGCGGTTGCGGGCGAGATTCGAGTGACGCTGGTTTCCCGATCGGCCATGGAGTCGCGCGCGGCCGTCGCCGCCGCGGCAGCGCTCGCGGCGGTGAGCGGGGGTCGGGTCCACGACGACGCTGACCAGCGGGTGCACGATCGACACGCCGCCCTGCGGTGGGCCCGGCAGGCGATCGCGGAAGAGGACACCGTGGACACGGCAGCGCATGGGACAGCATCGCGATCGTGGATCGCCAGGATCCGGCAGTCGATCATGCACCGGCTGGATCCGCCGAGTGTCGTGGCCGACTGGGACAGCGACGACCTCCTCGGGATCAAGATCCAGACGGCGCAGCTCGAACTCAACATCTCGGTGCCGCGGTCGGAGCTCGGGCAGATCGAGCGGGTCCCGTCCTCCGGCGATCGGGCCCTGCGGATCGGTACCATTCTTGGGGCGCCGGCGTGGTGGATCGTCAACCGCGAGGAGGACCTGCTGTTCATCGTCGCCGGCCCCGACGACGAGACCTGGGAGATCGGCGCCTCGCTGGCGCCCTCGACGCTCGAGGCGGTCCTGGCCGAGGTGGCGGCCGCGGTGGCGCGGGGCTGACGCGTGAGGGTCGGGGATCTGCTCCGCCGTCTCGGCGCGCTGTTCGCGTGGCCCACCACGGAGCGTCGGACCGTCTTCGTGCGCAACGACGACCCGTGGTACGAGCTCTACTACGATGGCCGGGCGCAGCCGGTCTTCGAATGCCGGGATCTCGACGGGCAGCACGTCCAGCTGCGCCTCACCCGCGATCAGGAGCGGGAGTTCGGGCGCCGGGGCGCGGCCTTCGTCGCCGAGCTCTACCGCGCCACTGCCGTCGGTCGAACACGAAAGGAAGCGCCCGCCTTCGATCCGATGGTCGAACGCCGACTGCAGGACGACTACCCAGAGGTGACGCGCTGGATCGCGGTGAAGCATCTGGCGAGATACGGTGCCGACCAGCCGCATCAGGTGCGCGTGCAGCTCGCCGTGCTCGAGATTGCACGCGGGAACGTCCATGCGGTGAAGAGATGGATCGATCGGGCCGTCGTCGACTACCGGTTGGCGCTCCGGCAGGCCGGCGACACCGACGCCGCAGCGCCGCTGCCGCCGGGCGCCACCGGGATCGATCCCGCGAGCGGTGCGATCGTCGCTGCCGAGGGCACCATCCTGCCGAGGATGACCAAGGCCCAGTTCGTGGCCTCGCGGCTCTCCACCGGCGAACCGTGGTCGCCCGGGGACGCGGGGGAGGAGATCCTGGCCGGTGTGCCGCTGACGCTCGACGGCGTGCCGTTCCACCCCGCCCTGCGCTTCGACGGGCAGCGCCTCACCGAGGTCTGGCTCGAAGGACCGGACGTCGCCGATGCGCGGGAGTGGCTCGATTCGCGCCTGCCCGGCTGGCAGGGCGTGTTCCGGTGGGGCACGGTGGCCGTCGAGGGCGACGCCGGGGGCGGTGCGATCGTCGTGCGATTCTCGGCCCCGCCCTCCGACGGCGCGAGGGAGGCGCGGTGAGCACGTTCGACCTCATCTGCGCGGGACGTTTCGAAGAGGCCGTGGCCGCCTGTACGGCAGCGATGGCGTCGGGCCCGCAGGCCTTCGAACTGCAGAACCGTGGCCTCGCGTACCTGAAGATGGGCCGCCACGCCGAGGCGATTGCCGACTTCCGCCGCGCCGCCGCCCTCGAGCCGGAGGCGATGCGCACCGACGCGCACGAGAAGCGGATTGGCGCCGCGCAGTGGCTGGGCGGACGCGAAGGCGAGGCGGTCGCGACGTGGAGGTCCGTGGTCGAGGACCTCGTCCACGGGCGCTACTCGCACAGCGATGCGGGCGGCGGGATCCAGGCCGGGCTGCTGCTGTGGTTCGGCGCGTCACGGCTGGGCCTCGGCCCCGACATGGATCACGCCACCGAGTGGCTGCGGCGGCGGGCACGGCGGTCGCGCCTGACGCTCTGGCCGTTGTCGCTGGCCAGGTTCGTCCTCGACGAGGTCACCGAGGAGCAGGTCCGGCTCGAGGCGGCGGCCAGCGGCAGCCTCGCGCCGCGACGGGTCTGTCAGGCCGCGTTCTACGCGGCGGTGGCGGCACGCCGCCAGGGTGATGCCGCAAGGGCCGGGGCGCTGCTGGCCGAGGCGATTGCCAGCGGCAGGGTGATCCCGCTCGAGATCGAGTACGACCTGGCCGTGCATGAGCGCCGTCGCTGACCTGCCGCCCCGACACGCACGAGGTGATGCGGGCCGGCGTTGCCGCGGCGAGAGGGAGGAGCTGACGACATGGGAGGCCGCGTACTTCGGGGGCCTGAGGTTCACGCGCGGCTGTACACGTGGGATCCCGACCGTGGTTCCCTGCGCTGGGACGGCCCGGTGTACACCGACGATGGCGAGCCGGTCACGGTGTTCGACGGCTGGGACCTGGAGCCGACCGTCCACCTCAACCTCATGCAGGAGCGCAAGGGGCAGCTCGCGGACGTGCTCCACACCCTGTCGTCGAAGTTGTTCGTGTCGGAGCGCGCCGCGGAAGTCATGCTCTCGGCCCGGCACGAGGGCGTCACGGTGCACAGGCTGAACCTGCGGCATCGCGACGGCACGCTGCTGCGCGAGTACTTCTGGCTGAACGTCCACACTCGGGTGGAGTTGATGGACCGTGAGCGATCGGTCTTCCGGGAGTGGGAGGTCGGCCGCGGGGTCCGTCACATCGAACGCCTGCACCTGCGCGAGGAGAACATCCCCGACACCGACCTCTTCGTGTTCAGGGAAATCGAACAGCCCGTGTTCTCCCCTCGCCTGGTTGGGGCCGTGAGGAGTGCCCGATTGACGGGCATCAGGTTCGAGCCGATCGATGAGCGATTCCGTTGGCCGTAGCGCAGGGGTGCGGATGATCCGTCGCGGCGACGGTGTCCTTCGCCGAGCGCGACGAGCTGTGACCTGGGCGAGGGTGCGCCCGCGTCAAGGCCGCCGCAGGATCGTGGCGGCATCGACGCTGGCGGCGCGGCGCATCGACGGCAGCACCGCGAGCGCCGTCGCCGACACCAGCAGCGCGGCGGCGCCGGCATACGCCATCGGGTCGCGCGGCGACACGCCGAAGAACACGGCCGCGACGACGTGACCGACGGCCAGCGCCGTCGCGCCGCCCAGGCCAAGTCCGAGCGCGACCGGCCGGAGGCTCTCCCACATCACCAGGCGCCACAAGGCCGCGGGCGAGGCGCCCATCGCGACGCGGACGCCCATCTCGTGCATGCGCTGGCCGACGACACTCGAGGTCAGGCCGTAGAGGCCGATGGCGCAGAGCACGAGCGCGAAGCCCCCGATGATCCCGGTCATGGTGGCGAGCATGCGCGGGCGACTCGCCTCCACCCGCAACCGATCGGCGATGCTGTCGATGCGCACGTCGGCGTTCGGGTCGATCGACCGCAGGCGTTGGCGCACCTGGGCCAGCACCCCGGGCGTGCGCGTGGCGACCCGGACCAGCAGCCGTGCCTGCCCTTCGGCGGCAGGCGCCAGGGGCTCGTAGACGGCAAAGGTGTTCCGGTCGTGAAGCCTCCCGGAGATCGCGTCGCTGACGACCCCAATCACGACCGGCCTGCGGGTCGACACGGGAATCCGTGCCGGCAGCAGTTCGCCCAACGGCGATCGGTCCGGCCAGAACGCTTGCGCGAGCGAGTGGCTCACCACCGCGACGGGGGCGCCGGAGGCCACGTCGTCACGCGTGTAGGTGCGGCCGCCGAGGAGTCGAAGCCCAACCAGCGCGAAGTACTCGGCGCCGGTGCGGTTGAAGTGGACGACCGCGCCGTCCTCCCCGTCGCCGGTCACCGACGTCCTCGTCTCGTCGCCAAACGGGACCAGTTCCGTCAGCGTCACTGCCGTCACCCCAGGCGTCGCGGGCAGTTCCGACAGCGCACGCGCCAGCGACGCGCCGGCCCTGCCGTCGCCGCCCGGTGTCACGGGCACGGTGCGCGGGACGACGGCGTAGAGTCCACTCGCGTCGAACCCCACGTCGACAGCCGCTGCACGGAGCGTGGCCCGTACGAACAGGCTGGCCATGACCAGCAGCAGCATCGAGGCGGCGGCCTGCATCGCCACGAGCGTCCCGCGCAGGCGTGCCGGGCTCGCGGTGGTGCCGCGCGCGAGGCCTGGCCTGAACGGCGCCGGCAGGTAGGCCCCGCGCACGTGCCAGGCCGGTGCGAGACCGGCGCCGACTCCGATGCCGAGCGTCAGGAGGGCGAGGCACGCGTGCACGAATGCGTCCGGCGAGAGATCGGCACCCGCCGGCGCCTCGAGCATCGACGCGACGACCGGTGTCGACACCCGGGCGAGCCCAAGGCCGAGGACCGCGCCCACGCCGGCGAGCACCAGCCCCTCGGTGACGAGCTGGCGCGCGAGACGCCCACGGCTCGCGCCCAGGGCGACGCGGACGCCGAGTTCCCGTTCCCGGACGACCGCGGCGGCGACGAGGACGCTGGCGACGTTCGCCCACGACAGCAGCAGCACGACCGCGATCACCGCGGCGATGAACACGGTGACGGCCGCCGTGTCGGTCGAGGGCGACCTCCCGAGGCCCGCCCCGGGATCCAGCCGGGCACGAATCGCCTCGCCACCTGCGGCCGTGCGGGGCAGCCTGGCGGTGACGACACCCAGTTCCGCCGCGGCTTCCTCCAGCGAGCCCCCCGGCGGCAGCCGGCCGAACACCTCCACCTCGATGTCCGGCGTGCGCCGCTCCGCCTGCGTGCCGAAGACAAGGCCGTGGGCGGTGACGGGAAGCCAGAGGCTGCGGTTGTGGGGAAGCGTGAACCCAGACTCGGCGATGCCGACGATCGTCGCCTGGGCGCCGCCGATGCGGATGGTGCGCCGCAGCGCGCCGGGGTCGGCGTGCAGCCTCGACGTCCAGAACGCGAAGCTCACGACGACGGAAGGCGGACCGGCCCGCCGCTCGTCCGCGGGTTCGAGCGGGCGGCCCGCGATCACGCGGCCGCCGGTCGCCAGGAAGAACCCTCCCGTGACGAACGCGACGTGCGTCGACGACGGGTCGTCGGGATCCTCGGTTGTCGTGCGCACGAGCGCCGCGTCGGTGAGGACGGCCTCCAGGCGGAGCCGCGTCGTCGCCTCGCGGAGGAGGAGGAACTCGTCGAGCGCCCAGGTGGTGGACACCGAGCGCGCGGTCGTTCGCAGGACTCCCGGCGCGCGATCGGGGTCGACCAGGCCCTCGTCGCGCAGGATCGCCGCGTTCAGGAGGCCGATGGCCGTCGTCGCCACGCCGAGACCGATCGCGAGGCCGAGGACGCTGAGCAGCGACACGGCCGGTCGTCTGGCGAACAGCCGGAGTGCGTGCCGGAGGTCGTCGCGCGCGTCGCGCAGCACGGTGAGGCAAGGCTGGCTGGGCACTGCCGGACCCTACCATCGGCGCCCTTCCGCTTGAAGGTCCAGAACCGGCGCCTCGGAGGGGGCCAGTTCGGACCGTGCCGGCGTGACGGCGGCGCGTGGCCCCAGGCACGGCTCTGGTCCTCTCGATGGGCTCGCCACTGGACCTTTCCGTTGGACCGGCACCGTAATACAACAGGATCGTGGTACCGCGGTGGCCCCACGGCAGGCGGGATGCCCCCGTTGACGCGTCGCCGCGCGGCCGCAGTGGGGGGACCGACATCACCGTTGAGGAAGGGACCGTGCCATGGCTGCAAGGCTTGCCGTGATCGGGTTGCTGGTGGCGTTCGCGACGACCGGCGCGGACGCGCAGGTGGTGCTCGTCCCGACGCACTACCAGCTGGAGTGTGACCTGGACTTCGGGACAGAAGTCCTTCGCGGAGCCTCGCGGATCGACCTGCGGAATCCGTCCAGCGAATTCGTCCGCGAGGCGTCGTTCCTGCTGTATCGCCTGCTTCGCGTGACGGCGGTGCGCGACGGCCACGGCCAGGCCCTCCCGTTCCGCCAGGCCACCGTTGCGTTCGACGATTTCCCGAAGCTCCAGGTCAACCACGTCACGGTCGACCTGTCGACCCCGCTCGCGCCCGGAGCACGGGCGACGATCGCGGTCCAGTTCGATGGTCATCTCCTTGGTTACGCCGAGACCGGCATGCTCTACGTGAAGGACCGGATCGATCGTGCCTTCACGATCCTGCGGCCCGACGCGTATGCCTACCCTCAACCCGGGTACCCGTCGCTGGCGATCAACCGGAGCGCCCCGGAGTGGTCGTTCTCGTACGTGGCCCGCATCACCGTCCCCGACGGCCTGTCGGTCGCAAACGGCGGCCGCCTCGAGAGCCGCGAGCCACGGGGCAACACCACCACGTACCAGTTCTCGAGCCTGAAGCCGTCGTGGCGCATGGACTTCGCCATCGCGCCGTACTCCGCGCTGACGTCGGGTCCCGTCCGCGTGCTCCACCTCCCGGGCGACGAGGTCGGCGCGGCGGGCGTCGCACGGGCCGCCGGGCAGGCACTCGACCTGTACGCGCGGTGGTTCGGCCCACGGCGAGAGTCCGTGCCCATCACGATCATCGAAATCCCCGACGGCTGGGGGTCACAGGCCGACGTCACGACGATCATCCAGAGCGCGGCGGCCTTCAAGGATCCCGAACGGCATCGTGAGGTCTATCACGAGCTCAGCCACCTCTGGGACGTGCCATCCATCGAACGCCCGTCGCCACGCTGGAACGAAGGGCTCGCCTCCTTCCTGGAGCACCTGGTGACGCAGGAACTGAGCGGCACGCCCATCGTCGACGCACGGGCGAATCAGCTGATCGCGTGGCTCAGGACCTCGGTCGACGAGCATCCCGACTGGAGGACCGTGCCCCTCGCCGACTACGGCCGCGCACGGCTGACCGACCTCTCGTACTCCGTGGGAGCCCTGTACTTCGACCTGGTGTATCGACTCGCCGGGCCCGAGGCCTTCCGCAGGATCGTCGGTGGGTTCTCGACCCGCTTCGGCGCGCAGGGGGCCAGCCTCAGGGACCTCGTCGAGTGGGAACGCACGAACAGCCCCGTTGATCTGTCTGAACTCAACCAGGACTGGATCTTCGGCACCGCATGGATCGATCGCGTCCGACGCTGGACGAGCATCACCGACATCGAGGCCTACTACCGTCGGCAGAATCGGCAGTGAGGACTGGGTTCCGGGGGGCGCGGTCCGCGCGATGTGCCGTTCTGGCGGGACCCCCTCCGAGGGAACCCCTGGCCGCCGCCGGTGGAGGTCGCGCGTGGCGCCGGTGACCCTACGCGTGAGGGGTCCGGGTTGGTGACCGCTTCGAGGAACTCGTGGCTGGCGGTGGCCGTGATCGCCCGTCCCGCCAACGCAACGCGGGATGACGGCGGACGGCAGGGGCCCCGCCCCCAGCCGGACCGCGCGATGAAAGGCGCGCGGGCCCTCGCCACAATAGCCGGGCCCTAGGGCATCGGCCTCCGGCCTCGCGGTCGAGGCCGGCAGTGCTGACTCGCGAATGCGAGGGCCGGGCCGCCCGGCGCGGCCCGGCGGCGTCCGTCACGCGTCAGGCAAGACGGACGTTGGCGGCGCGGGGGCCCTTGGGTCCCTGCTCCTTCTCGAACTTCAGCGCCTGGCCTTCGCGCAGGTCGTCGAAGCGGCAGTCGACACAGCTCGAATTGTGGAAGAAGTACTCGGTCCCGTCCTCGGCGAGGACGAACCCGAAACCCTTGTCACTGACGAGGCGCTTGATTGTTCCGTTCATGATCGGCACTACCCTTCGTGTTGCGGGGACGACCGCATCACGCGACGGACTTGCCGCGTTCTGCATCCGCTCCGGCCAACGGCCCGCATCTCCGTCGGTGTGGCCACGTGCGTCGCTCATGCGACGCGCAGCTCGATGAGCGCTGAGGAGGGGGCCGGCGAAGGCCGGATCCGGAGGCTGGACTCAAAGAAAGCGGCAGCAAGAGTATAGCGCCGATTGTGACGCCACGGGGACGATGTTGGGGACCGCGGCAAACGGGGAGCAGGCTGACGTTGCGCCGCCGCGACGTCAGCCTGGGCCGCGTCGCCCTCTCACGCGGGCTTGGGATACCGTTTCCGCGTCTCCGCGACCGACCGCGTCACGAGCTGCTCGATCACGTCGAGGTCCACGTCCGCCAGCCGCTTGACGTAGAGGCAGCCCTTGCCTGTCTTGTGCCTCCCGAGCTTCCCGAGCAGGGCCTTTTGCGTGGTCTCGAACCCCGGAGCGAGGTACAGCGTGAGGGCGTCCTTCCGCGACGCGAAGCCGGCGATGCAGGAGTCGCCTTCGTGCCCGCTGGGGTACTTGTAGTGATACCGATCGAAGCCGACGATGCTGGTGCCCCAGACCTTCGGGGCGCAACCGGTGACCTTCTTCATGATGGCCGCAAGCGCCTTGCAGTCCCTGCGGCGTTCGGGATCGTCGATCGTGGCGAGATAGGACGCGAAGCTCGTCTTCGTCTCCTTCGTCTTGGCCTCGTACATGTCGCGCCTCCCAGTCGGTCGAGCCAGCGATGAACCCGGTGTCGTGTCTTGACAATGTGCCAGATCTCACCGGGTCCAGGCGAGCACCTCGTGTGGCCACTCGGTGCCTGGACGAGCATCACCGACATCGAGGCCTACTACCGTCGGCAGAATCGGCAGTGAGGACTGGATCCCGGGGGGCGCGGTCTGCGCGATGTGCCGTTCTTGCGGCCCCCCCGAGGGAACCCCTGGCCGTCGCTGGTGGAGGTCACGCGTGGCGCCGGTGACCCGACCCGTCAGCCGGCACGCGCCGAGCTTCACCGGGTCAGGACCATCAGCGGCCACAAGGTGGCGTCGGTACCGCCCTCCGAGACCAACCCGATCACGCATGAGCCGCGCGACGACGGCGCGCGCAGCGTGACACGCAGCGTCACCCTGTCACCAGGTGCGACCGTGTCCGCATCCAGCGACACCTCGGTGCAGGCCTCCCGCGGCGCGTGCGCCGTCAGGTCCACGGCACGCACCGACCACGGTCCCACGTCCGGCCGTGCGAGGGCCTCGAGGCGCACCACGATGGTCTCGCCCCGGCGCGTCAGGCGCACGCGCGGCTCGGCCGGGACGAGCGCCCGATAGGGCCGGCCCGCCGTCGGTACACACGGATCCTCCCCTGCGGACGCCGCCCGGTTGGACCACGCGCGCTGCAGGACGAACTCCCCCTCGCGTGGCGGGCAGCAGCGGCACGATGCGTTGCTTGCGCCCCTTGCCGGTGATCCGCACCAAGGGCAGGCGGTCCAGCCGGAATCCCGCCGGGCAGAGGGTGAGCAGTTCTTCGAAGCGGGCACCCGTGTCGTAGAGCAGCGCCAGCCTCATACGACGGATGGAGGCTCCGCCCCGTCAGGGCCGATGGCGAGGACGATCGCCCCCCGACGCGTCTCGGACTCGACCAGCCGGTGTGCCGCGGCCGCCTCACTCATCGGTACCACTCGATCGACGATCGACGCGATCGCGCCCTCCTCGATCATGGCTTTCAAGGCCAGCAGTTCGTCACTCGTATCCCGCGCGAACGCGCACGTTGCCGTCTTGCTCGTGAACCGACGGACGAAAGGCGCGCGGATCAGGAGCGACAGGCGCGGATTGCCATGCAGATAGCGCCCGCCGGGCCGGAGCGCGCGGAGGGCGGCGGCGAGCGCGCGGCCCGGGATCATGTCGAAGATCACATCGTACTGCTCGGCTGGGGCCAGCGCGTCTTCCGTCGTGTAATCCACCACGTGATCGGCGCCCACGCGGCGGAGGAACTCCGCCTTGGTCTCACGGTCAACCGCCGTGACCTCGGCGCCCATCGCCCTGGCAATCTGGACGGCGTGTGCGCCGATGCTGCCGCCAGCGCCGAGGATGAGCACGCTGTCGCCTGGGTGGATGTCGGCGAGCCGCATGAAGTGCAGGGCGTTCAGTCCTCCCATGGGAACCGCGGCGGCATCCGTGAAGCTCATGTTCCGCGGTTTCTCGACGATCGTCGCTCGCGCAGGCGCGGCCAGGAACTCGCCATACGCGCCCAGTCCCAGCCCGGACGTGCCGAAGACTTGGTCGCCCACCTTGAAGGCGGCCACGTCCTTGCCCACGCGCGCGACCTCGCCGGCGAAGTAGGCGCCGAGAACTCTGCGACGCGGCCGTCTCACGCCGAGCGCCAGGCGCAGCGGCAGCCAAAACCAGCGGACCGAGAACCTGAAGCTCCGCATCTCGCAGTCCGCCTTTGTGGCTTCGGCGGCGCGCACCCTGATGAGCACCTCGTCGTCCTTGGGGACCGGCGTGCCGACGTCGGCGAGGCGCAGCACCTCGGGAGGTCCGTACCGTTCGTAGGTGATGGCCTTCATGCCGTTGGCGTCGGGCCGCCGAGGATGACCGGGACTCCCCCTCGGGCTCCGCATCTCACTCCGGCTGGTCACGGACGACTGTCTCGTGTGCCACGATTCGCCACACACCGTCGAGCTTCTTCACGACGATGAGGAGGCGCCCGTCGACGGTGACGCCGGCATTGGTGGCCTGGTAGCGCCCGACGAAATAGCCGAGCGAGCCGACCACGGAGACGTAGATGGGTTCGACCTTGTCCAGGTGGCCCCCTGCCGCGATCCCTCGCTCCCAGTAGGCTTGGATCTGTTGTCGCCCGCGCGCAAGGACATGGGCGGACAGGTAGAACGCGTCATCGGCGTACAGCTTGGCGACGCTCGCGGCGTCGCCGGCGTTGTAGTGGGTCAGCCAGGCTTGCGGGAGGTCCTTGACCGCTTGCTCATCGGGCCCCGGGTCGTTCGCTGCGCCGAGAGTCGCGGTCGTCTCGGACAGGTCGAACGCCACAGCGGCAACCGACGTGGTCAACGTCAGGCAGGCCACGAGAATCACACCGAATGGGCGCATCGCACCTCCACGGCAAGCCGCGCGCGGAGTATAGCCTTCGTCGACGACCTCGGGCTCGGCGGTGTACTTGAACTCGAATCCGTACCGCCGCTGCCCCCGCACGACGAGACAGGTCACGCGCTCGAGATGCTGGAAATCTCGGCGCTAAGGACTGTGATGTCAGGACGTGATCGCCAGACTGTGATCGCCAGACCCAAGGAAACGGAGCGCCTCGCGACCCCTGGTTCGCGGCAATCCCGTGACGGCCGTTTTCGGGGTCGCCCAGACGGCAACCAGCTCATCGTCGAAGTGATACCGCGGCCCACTTGACCATGCCCGTGAACGGCGGTGTGTAGAGCGGAGTCGGAAACGCCTGCGAGAACGTGCCCGTTTGTACTCCGTCCAACACACGCGTGTTCCAGTCACGGACCTCGCTGCGGTCGACGGCCGTGTCCGGCAGGGGCACCCACCTGGTCGGTCCACTGAGCCGCAGCAAGCCGTCCGGGGCGACGCTGCCGGACAAATCCCCGACGTAGTGCGCGGGATAAGCCGGCGGCCCAAGCGACGGCACTGTCCGGAGATCGAGCGAGCCCTGCACGGCACTTCCGTCCTGCGTCAGCGTGAGCACGATCTGGGCGACCGTCCCTGGCGGCGCCATCCGGAGGCAGCTTCGCGGGTCGCCGAACCCTTCGCACGACTCGCGCTGTGCCGTCCCGTGCCACGTTCCGGCGACGTTCAGGGTCACAGTGATCGCCGCCGAGGCGCTCAGCCCTTGATAGCTCGCGACAATGTTCGCAGAGCCCGGGCTGACGCCAGTGACGGCGCCCGTGGAAGACACCGCGGCGACGCTTGGCCGGTCAGATGTCCATGCAGGAGTGATCGGTGATGACGCGCCGGCCGCAGTGATGACCGTCGCGGTGGCCGTCGTCGTCGAGCCCGTCAACACGCCCGGCGATTCCAGTGACACGCTCAGCGACACCGGCGACGGCGAGATCGGCGTTCGCGGGTCCTCCGAACTGCAGGATGGACCGACCAACAACAGCACCAGCCACGGCCAGACCCCGGTGCGCACACTCGAATGGTAGCGCAGCTTCGAGGGGGTAGAGCACCAGGGCCCGCGGCGGGCGACAGGTGTTCTGGAGCCCCAGCTCCAACTCTTCGAGTCCGCGGCCCCAGCGCGCCAGTTGCGGACGGCCCGCGTGGTGGCCGTTTCGCGTGAAGCAGGCCCGATTCCGGCGATCTGGTCCTGTGCCGCGGGCTGGCACCGCGGTTGCTCTTACAGGGGATCACCCAACGACGCGATGACGCGTCACGGGCCACTTCAGGACACGCAGCCGCCACGAGCGGCAGGACGAGGGAGACGAGATCATGGCTGAGAAGATGACGCGCGGTCAGGTGCAGGATCTGCTGGCGAAGTTCGCG
>JADHED010001113.1_pt1 | contig 24915 bp, 27 predicted proteins | sample 8952041 | NCBI WGS metagenome assembly JADHED01 (sample SAMN16124423, study PRJNA663239) | bioreactor sludge metagenome | isolation source: sludge (control) | place: India:Bengaluru | collected 2018-09-08
GTATCGCGCCCGCATGGGGTTGAGGAAGTGTGTCGAAATGCATTGGCTGGAGGTGTAGAGCCTATTTCAGTAGATTTTATGTGTCGCGTTGAGATGGGGTGCGGATGGATGCAAGGCGCGAAGCGCAGCGAATGGTCGTTTCATTCGCAAGCTTTGCAACGCAGCAGACGCCGCACCCCATCTCAACCCGAAGGGCCGGTTGCCTGCAGGACGCATTGCGGTGTTGCGTCCTGCTTGTGGAGAATGACTACACTGCACAGGACGCGCCTTGCACTGCATCCCGCAGACAACCGGCGCGATACATAAAATCTACTGAAATAGGCTCTACATGCTGGATTGCCAACATGCCAGTCATCTGATTTCCCAGTCCATGGAAGTTCGGCTGACCTGGCGTCAACGTTTCGGATTGCGACTGCATCTGATGATGTGTGATGCCTGTACGCAGTTTTCGCGGCAGATGTCGTTGCTGCGAAGCGCGATCAGGCAACTGGGCAGCCGAACCGAGAACGATGAATCGTTGCAACTGTCAGAGGAGGCGCGCGAGCGCATTCTTCGCGCCGTGGAGCAACAACGCGTCGGCCATGCGGAACGGCATCCCGATCAACCCGTTTGAAGTGTAAGTAAACTATCAGGAGACATGACATGAATGCATCAAAGAAAGCCTATACCCTGGCCCTTGGCGGCGCCGTCATCGCGGCAGTGACCATGACCCCGGCTACCGCTGCCGAGAACCCTTTTGCGCTGAAACCGCTGGCCTCTGGCTACATGGTGGCGGATAACCACGACGGTGCCGAAAAAATGCAGGATGGCAAGTGCGGCTCGGGCAAGTGCGGCAGCAGCATGAAAAAGAAGAAGGAGAAGGCCAAGGAGGGGAGTTGCGGTGGCGAAAAAGCCAAGGAAGGCAGCTGTGGTGGCGAAAAGAAAGCCAAGGAAGGGAACTGCGGTGGTGAGAAAGCCAAGGAAGGCAGTTGCGGCGGTGAAAAGAAGTAAGCCAGACCTTCGGAGGATGATTTGACCTTGCTGTCTGACATCCAAGGCGCCGGATTGGGCCTGAAGCGCGAACTGATGGACGCGCTTCAGGCTCGCCAACCCGCCGTTATCGACTTTTTCGAAGTTGCTCCGGAGAACTGGGCAGGCATGGGGGGGGCGCGTGCAAAACAGTTTGCCTGGTTTGCCGAGCGCTATCCCATCGTTGCCCACGGGCTGTCGCTTTCGCTGGGTGGGCCCGATCCACTGGACGTGGGGTTGCTGCATCGTATCAAAACCTTCCTCGATCAGTTCGAAATCCCGCTGTATACCGAACACCTGGCGTATTGCAGCGCCGGTGGTCATTTGTACGATCTGTTGCCGATTCCCCGTACGGAAGAGGCGGTCCTGTACGTGGCAGACCGTATCCGCCGCACGCAGGACATTCTGGAACGCCGCATCGCGGTCGAAAACGCTTCGTATTACGTGGATACCCCGGTTTCGGAACTGTCCGAACTGGAGTTCATTCGCGCCGTGCTGGACGAGGCGGATTGTGACCTGCATCTCGATGTCAACAATATCTACGTCAATAGCGTGAACTTCCGTTACGACCCGGCCGAGTTTCTGCGGCAGTTGCCCGGAGCGCGCGTTGTCTATATCCACACCGCAGGGCATCTGCAACTTAAGCCGCACCTGATCGTCGATACGCACGGAGATGCCGTGATCGACCCGGTGTGGGACTTGCTGGAGCAAGCCTACCAGCAGTTCGGTGTGGCGCCGACCTTGCTGGAACGCGACCTCAATATCCCGCCGCTGGATGTGCTGGTGCCAGAAATCGAACATATTGCCGCCCTGCAGCGACAGCATGGGCTGGCCCGGCGCGAGCCGGTGCGTCGATCGGCATGAAGACGTTTCAGCAATATCAGGCCCGGTTTGTTGGCCATGTCCGCGATCCGCAATCCGCCGCACGTCCGGAAGGTGCCTCAGTGCGCAGAATGCGCGTGTACACGGAGATCGTCTTCAACAACATGGAGGCCACGCTGGCCAGTTGCTTTCCGGTATGCAAGACCCTGCTCGGTGTCAGGCGCTGGCGGCGGCTGGTGCGGAGATTCCTCGCCGAACATCGCTGTGCTACCCCCTGGTTCCGGCAGATTCCGGAGGAGTTCGTCCGCTGGCTGGCGACATCTCCTGCCGTGCTCGCCGATCTGCCGGTGTATGTCGAAAATCTTGCTCATTACGAATGGATCGAGTTGTCGTTGGCCGTGTCGGATGTGACGACGCCTGTCGCGGATGCGTCTGGCGATATCCTCGGTGGCCGTCCGGTGCTGGCCGCACCGCTTCTCCTGCTGGAATATGCCTTCCCCGTCCATCATATTTCGCCGTTTTTCAAGCCGACGCAGCCTGCGGCGGAGCCAACCCGCCTGCTGGTGTTTCGTGATGCGCAGGATATTGTCCGTTTCGTCGAGGTGAATGCCGTGACGGCGCGGCTGGTGCAGTTGCTGCAGGGGCCGGTCACTTCCGGGCGCGAAGCGGTTGCCCAGGTGGCGCAGGAACTGCGGCACCCTGATCCTGAAGCAGTGATGGCCTTCGGCGCCGAACTGCTGGACATGTTGCGCACGCAGGGGGCCATACTCGGCACAGTGATCGACAAGGCGGCCGTGTAAGGTTTTTCGTGTTGCGCCGACTGATGGACTCCATTCCTTGAAGGAGTCCTGTGATGTTGATGCTGTCGCGTGTGTATTGTTCCGTGGTGTCCTGGCTGGATCGTGTCTCATCTGCGTTTCCACCCCTGGCGTTGCGGATTCTGCTGGCCTGGGAGTTCGGCGAATCCGGCTACGCCAAGCTGACTGGCAGCAACTGGTTTGCCGAACTTTCTTTTCCTTTTCCTTTCGACCTGCTGCCCCCCGCCTGGAGTTGGCAAATGGCGACCTGGTTCGAGTTGGTCGGCGCCTTGGCCCTGGTCGTGGGGTTGGCGACACGTTTCGTGTCGATTTCCCTGATCGTGCTGACCATTGTGGCAATCGCCGCGGTCCATTGGCCGGCCGAGTGGAATTCATTGGCTGAACTCTTGCGCGGCTACCGCATCCTGGATGAAGCGGGTGACGGGTTCGGCAATTACAAGCTGCCTGTCATCTATCTGGTGATGTTCCTGCCGCTGCTGTTCGGCGGCGCGGGTCGATGGAGCGTGGATGCCTGGCTCAAGGCTCGCTTGGGCCAAGCATGACTGCCTGAAATTGGTACCTGCGGGGGGCTGTCAATCAGCCCCCCATTTTTTTGTGGGGACTTGTTTGTCGGGCCTGTCGGGCATGATAAACTTTGGCCCTGAATATGGCGCTCAACACAATCACAACTAGCCGCTTTCGTGACCTTTACCGTGTCATGAATGTGCGCCTTCTTCAGGGGCACGCATGAACGTCCGTAAATTCTTCGGCAGCAATACACGCGAGGCGTTGCGTCAGGTGCGCGACGTGCTTGGGGCCGATGCCCTCATTCTGTCGAATCGCCGGGTCGAAGGCGGGGTCGAGATCATGGCCGTGGCAGATAACGAGATGCAGGCGCTCACCTACAGCGACAAACCGGTCGCGCAGGAAATGCAGCCCGCCTCGCGCCAGCCAGCCATCCAGCCCGAAACCATCGCGGCCATCCTGCACAAGCGGCAGCAGCCTGCCCCCAACCCTGGTCCTGCACAAACTGTGCGGGTCCCCGAATTCCAGACCCTGAAAAGCCCGAGTTTTGGTTCCACTGGCGCGGCCGCCTACATCGAACAGGCTGGCGGACAGCCTGAGTGGCGTGCGCCGACTCCGCAGGATATCCCGATGCCGCAGGCTCAGCCCGTCATGCACGAGGATGAGCCTGCCATGCCGCATCTGGGGCCGATGCGTGAGCCTGCCGCTGGTGGGGCGTTCGCCGAGCCTGCGCGTGATCCATGGGGCGTGCCTCAGCAAACGGCGCCTTCCATTGCCAACGATCCCGTGGTGCAGGAAATGGCGCAGGAGCTCAAGCGCATGCGCAGCCTGCTGGAAAGCCAGCTTTCCGGTTTTGCCTGGGGCGAACTGGCGCGCAAGGATCCGCTCAAGGCGGAATTGATGCGCACCCTGCTGGGATGTGGTTTCAGTCCGCAACTGTCCCGCAAACTGCTTGATGCCCTGCCGGCCGGCCTGGACGCCGAGCGCGGCATCAAGTGGCTGAAGGCCGCCATGATGCACAACCTGCGTGTGGTCGAAGCCGGCGCCGATTTCGTCACGCGCGGCGGCGTGCACGCCCTGGTCGGCCCGACCGGCGTGGGCAAGACCACCACGGTCGCCAAGCTGGCGGCGCGTGCCGTCCTCAAGTTCGGGGCGGACAAGGTGGCGCTGATCACGACAGACAGCTACCGGATCGGTGCGCATGAGCAACTCAAGATTTACGGGCGCATCCTGAATGTGCCCGTGCATGCCGTCAAGGACGAGGCCGAGCTGGAAATGACCCTCGCCGACCTGACGCGCAGTCACCTGATTCTGATCGACACCGTGGGCATGAGTCAGCGCGATCGCCGTATCACCGAGCAGGTCGAGTTCCTGTGTGGCAGGGGTGATCGTGTCCGACGCCACCTGATCCTGCCGGCTACGGCCCAGAGCGTCACGCTGGACGACATCGTGCGCGCCTATCAGGGCTCCGGCATGGATGGCGTGATTCTTTCCAAGATCGACGAGTCCATGTCCATCGCACCAGCGATCGACTGCCTGATACGCCACGGTCTGGACGTGCATTACGTTACTAACGGCCAGAAGGTGCCGGAGGATTTGCACCTCGCCAATGCCCTGTATCTGGTGGATCGCGCCTTCAAGGTGCGCGCCGACCAGCAGGCCTTTGCCATGCGGCCTGACGAATGGGATGTGGCTGCCGGTAGCCTGGAAATGAACGCGCTGGGAGACCGTTTTGGCTAGGCTCGCGCCTGACCAGGCGGAGGGCTTGCGCCGCCTGTTCGTGGCTGATGTCAGGCGCATGATCGCGCTGGTATCAAACACTGGGCGTGGCGGTGTCCTGTCCGCGCAATTGGCCAATACGCTTGGAATTCAGGGGCTGCGGGTGCTGCTTGTTGACGAGCAACTCGCGGCGGGACGTCAGAATCCGTGGCTGCGCGTCACGCCGGACCACGATCTGGACCAGGTGCTGTATGAAGCCATCGACATCGAATCTGCCATTGTCAGCGTGGGCGAAGGCGTTCATTTGCTGGCGGGCGGCGGGCGAACGCGCGCGCTGACGCGCCCCAGGATGGAAGCGCGGGTCGGATTGGTCAATGCATTTTACCGCCTGGCAGGGCAGTACGACGTTGTCCTCGTCAATACCCAGAGCGATGTTCTGCAAACCCGTCCCAGCTTTGCCTGGGCCTGCCAGGATGTCATCCTGTGTTGCGAGGATGCCGCGGACGCCACTACCCGCGCATATGCCTGCATCAAGCTGTTGCACCAGGCGGGCGAGCGACGCTTCCATTTGCTGTTCGATGACATGCAAGAGGTGGTGCAGACGTCCTTTTTTCGCCGCATCGCCTCGGTCACCCGCCGTCATTTACATCTGACGCCCGCCAATCTGGGGTCGCTTCCCGGGGATGAAGTCAGCGCCCGGCGTGTTGTGGTTCGCCTCGCCGATCAGCTTCAATCGTGGCCTTTGCCGGAAAACCAGTCGGGGCATTTTCCTGCCTTGATGCGGCGTTTGTTGCGCACCAGTCATTCTGTCCTGACCCATTGAGTGGGTGATGTCCGTGCGCGATGCCCAGAAATCGGTTGCCGAACATGCCCAGCTGGTCAAGCGTCTGGCCTATCAGTTGGCGGCGCGACTGCCGTCGAGCGTGCAGGTGGACGATTTGATCCAGGCCGGCATGATGGGGCTGCTGGATGCGCTGCAGGGGTACGACAACAACATGGGGGCGCAATTCGAGACTTACGCCACCCAGCGCATTCGTGGGGCGATGCTGGATGAGTTGCGCGACGCTGACTGGGCCCCGCGCTCTGTGCGCAAGCAAGCGAGGGATATCGAAAACGCGATCCATCGATTGCAGCAGCAACTCGGACAGTCGCCGACCGAACAGCAGATCGCCGATGCCATGCAGGTGCCCTTGGGCGAGTACCAGCAAATGCTGGCTGAGGCGCACGGGCATCAACTGGTCCATTACGAGGACTTCGAGAACGACGATGGTGAAACGATCGGTTTCAACTTGACCGATACGCGTCCCACCCCCCTGCAATTGCTGCAGGATGAGGGAATGCGCGATACACTGGTCAAGGCAATCGGTGAGTTGCCGGAGCGTGAGAAAATGGTGATGGCGATGTATTACCAGGAAGACCTCAATCTCAAGGAGATCGGCGCCGTGCTCGGCGTCAGCGAGTCGCGTGTGTGCCAGCTGCACTCGCAGGCCATCTTGCGCCTGCGTGGCAAGATGAGGGAGTGGATGTAGCGTGCGGGTCGATATCATCAGCCTTGCCGGTATCCTGCTGTCATTTACGGCCATTCTCGGCGGCCAGTATCTGGAAGGCGGCCATATCAGTTCGCTGATTCAGGTGACCGCTTTCCTGATCGTGCTGGGCGGTACGTTCGGTGCCTGCATGCTGCAATATTCGTTGCCGGTGTTCCTGCATGGTGTCAAGTTGCTGCGGTGGGTGATCCTGCCGCCACAGATCGCCTATGATGACATCATCGAACAGATCATCGGGTGGGGGCAGACGGCCCGACGCGGTGGTCTGCTCTCCCTGGAGCCCATCCTGGCGGAGATGGAAGATCCGTTCATGAAAAAAGGGCTGCAGCTTCTGGTGGACGGTGCCGAACCGGAAAAGCTGCGTGAGGCGATGGAAGTCGAGATGGATGCCTACGAAGAGCATAACCGTGGCGCGGCGAAGGTGTGGGAATCCGCAGGAGGGTATTCGCCGACCATCGGGATTCTCGGTGCCGTGATGGGCTTGATCCATGTCATGGAAAACCTGTCCGATCCGTCCAAACTTGGTGGCGGCATTGCGGTTGCCTTCGTTGCCACGATCTACGGGGTCGGTGCCGCGAACCTGTTTTTCCTGCCTATGGCCAACAAGCTCAAGTTCATTATCGGGCGCGAGATGGTCAAGCGCGAGATGGTGGTAGAAGGACTGGTAGCGATCGCCAACGGCGAGAACCCTCGCATGATCGAAACCAAACTGCGCGGCTACCTGGCCTGATCGGCGCGGGAACGGGATACGGCAACGATGGCGCGCCGCAAAAAAGAGGAAGAACACGAGAATCATGAACGTTGGCTGGTGTCCTACGCCGACTTCATCACCCTGCTGTTTGCCTTCTTCGTCGTGATGTATGCGATTTCCTCCGTCAACGAGGGCAAGTATCGCGTCATGTCCGACTCCATCGTCGAAGCCTTCAAGAATACCCCGACCAGCGAACGCATCGTCTACGTGCCCACCACGACGGCAAAAACCGGCACACACCAGCAGATCCAGGTGCTGCAACTCCCTCCCAAGCCGGAAGACCTGCAGGCGGAAAAAGCCAAGGTGGAACGGCGCGAAAAGATGAAGGCGGTAGCCGGCAGTTTGCTCAACGTCATGGATTCCCTGGTCAAGAACGGGCAGGTCAAGGTGACCGAAAACAACCGTGGGGTTTCGATCGAGATCAATGCCAGCCTGCTGTTCGCCCCCGCTCAGGCCGTACTCAACCAAGAGTCTGTTCGGGTGTTGACCGAGGTAGGCAAGGTGCTGGCGCAGGACAATCACCAGGTGCAGATCGAGGGGCATACGGACAACCTGCCGATCGCCTCCACGGTGTATCCCTCGAACTGGGAACTGTCGAGCGCGCGCGCCAGCAGTGTGACCCGTCTGTTTGTGGAAAACGGGGTCGATCCGCGTCGCATCGTGGTGGTGGGCTATGCCGACAACCGGCCGGTCGACACCAATGAGACGCCGGAAGGGCGTGCCGGCAATCGGCGCGTGAAAGTCATGTTGCTGGCGGAAAACGAAGGGCAGACAACCGAGGTAGCCTTGGATCCGGCCGTCAGTCCTCCGCCGGCGACAGGTCCCTGACGCCCGATGGAGAGAATCGCTGTTTTAACCTTTTCCCCGCATGCGTTGGGTATGGCTATCGAGGCCGCGCGTCTGGCCGTCCGCGCCGTAGACTGAAGTCGGATTGGCTGCGTTGGTAAGGGTCTGGAGCGCGCGCTGCGTCTGCTGCAACTGCGTTTCCACCATCTTGCCATTGACTTGATTGAGATGTTGCGCGGCGCGGGCACTTTCGAGCAGCGCCTGCCAGGCTGCCTGCACTTCTCTGGGTTGGCCACCGATCCAGGCCTCGACACTGGCGGCATCGCTGGCGATACCAATATGGGCCAGGGCTTCCACGCGCTGGCGTCCCAATTGCATCAGCTTTTCGGCTTGTCCTGATTTTTCCTGGGAGATTGCGGCCAGCCGGTCGACGTCTGTCTCGACGAGTGCAGCCTGTTCCTGCTGCAGGATTTCGATGAAGCGGCCGAGGGCCGCCAGTTCTTCCTGAAATACGGCGCGTACGAAGGACACGTCAGGCGCGACCGTTGGAGGACAGCATTTCCCGAGCGGAGGCGATCAGTTTGTCGGCGATGGCCTCAGGGGCCACCTTGAAGGTCCCGGATTCAATAGCCTGTTTCACGGCCTGCACCTTGGCCATATCGACTTCGCTGGCTTCGCTGATCTTGGCGGAGAGCGCCTGCATCTGGGCAGAAGTATTCGAAAGCGTGACGTTGTCCTGCGCTTTGGAAGAACCTTGCTGTACGTTGTCCCGTGTGTTGCGGGCGGCGGACGAACTCCCCGCGGCTGCAGTCAGGGCAGCGGATCCGTTTGAGCCTTCGATCTTCATGGAATTCCTCGATATTTCTTTGCCAATTGAGCTTACTCCTCTTAGCGGCGGGATTGCTGAAAACTTTAGGGTTGCCGCGCAGAGGAGGCCACTGGCCGGGTACGCATCAGGGTTGTGTCTGCCAGTGCCCTTCCGGCGTCAGGCAGGCGCGGCCGAGTTGCTCGTTTCGTCCGTCATGAGCACTCATGTGCAGCCGGTATTCGCGGCAGTTCATGCCGTGATCCGAAAAGTCGCGCAGTGGCGTCAGTCGATAGTCCACCTGATCATTGCCGCGCCAGGCGATGGTTTTCTGGTTGGGCGCCAGTTCCAATGCGTGGCCGATACAGCCGCGATCGCTTTCGTCCAGGCTCTTGCCAATACGATTGCCGACGACGGCGCCGATGACCGTGCCCAGAATGATGGCGACCGTCTTGCCGTCGCCCTTGCCGACCGTGGAGCCGATGGCGCCGCCCGCTGCGCCCCCTAGTACGGTGCCGATGGCCTCACGATTGCATTTTCCCTGGATGATGCCGTAGTCCTTGTCCCATTTTTTGCCGGAATACCCCAGGTAGTAAGGATCATGTTTCTTGCGCCAACCATGGGCGGGAGCGTGCGATGGCGGGTCGGCTTGCACCAGCGGAGCTGCCGGCAACAGCAGGCTGACAGTGGCTACGAGCAGGATCAGTCTGGATGGGGTCGGTTTCATGGGACTACCTTGGGTACAATCAACGAATCTGGATTGTATGCCGAATCGGTTGAAAGGGAGGCTTTGCATGACCATCGACACCACAGAATCCCCAGCGCTGGCCACGTTGGCCGGGGGGTGTTTCTGGTGCCTGGAAGCGCCTTTCCGCATGATGCCTGGTGTGCAGGGCATCTTGTCGGGCTACATGGGCGGTGCCGTGCCGAACCCAAGTTACGAGGCGGTGTGTACCGGGATGACGGGCCATGCCGAGGTGATAAGGATCAGTTTCGATGGGTCACGGGTAAGTTTTAGCGAGTTGCTGGCGGTATTTTTTGCGCTCCACGATCCTACGACTCTGAATCGTCAGGGGCATGACATCGGTACGCAGTATCGGTCCGCGATTTTTTATCATTCCGAGAGGCAACGCATTGAGGCGAAGGCCGCCATTGATGCGCTGAGTGAGGCAGGGCTATGGGGCTCGCCCGTGGTGACCCAGGTCGAACCGGCGGGCATTTTTTATCCCGCCGAGGACTACCATCAGGATTACTACGCCCGGCATCCGGACAAGGCCTACTGCATGGCGGTAATTGCGCCTAAAGTGGCGAAAATGCGCGAGATGCTCGCCGACAGGATCAAGTCCGGCGGGTGAGCCACTGCCGTCGCCAGAAGATCAGGATCATCAGGCTGGCGATGCCGGCCATCATGCCGATGGCGAACCAGAATCCGTCGGGATGATCCAGCCAGGGCATGGTGTGAAAGTTCATGCCGAAAATCCCGGCGATCAGCGTGGCCGGCATGAACAGCATGGCCACGACGGTCAGTGCGCGGACTTCCATGTTGACGCGGTTGCTGATGCTGGACAGGTAGATGTCCAGCATGCCGGCGAGGAGGTCGCGCAGGGATTCCAGCGATTCGATGAAATGCACGGTATGGTCGTAGACGTCGCGCAGGTACAGCACGGTGCCTGGCTGGAAGAAACCGCCTTCGTTGCGCGTCAGGGCATTGACGACCTCGCGCAGGGGCCACACCGCGCGGCGGAGCTCCATGGTCTCGTGCTTGAGCTTGTGGATGTTCTGCATCACGCCGGAACCGACCTTGCGCAGCAGTTCGTCTTCCAGCACTTCGCAGTCGTCGCCGATCTGTTCGAGCACGATGAAATAGCGGTCGACGATCATGTCGAGCAGGGTGTAGGCCAGGTAATCCGCACCCGACTTGCGGATGTGCCCCTTGTCGCCCCGCAGTCTTTCCCGCACGGGGTCGAACGATCCGGTCGGACGCTCCTGAAAGGTCAGGACGAAGTGACGCCCGAGGACGATGCTGATCTGATCCGAGGTGACATCCAGTTGCGTCTGGTCGTAACGGAAAAAGCGCGAGACGAAATACAGATAGTCGTCGAACTGGTCCAGCTTGGGGCGCTGGCCGGTGTTGAGGATGTCTTCCAGCGTCAGTGGGTGCAGGTTGAAGTGACGCCCGATGTCTGCCATCAGCGCGGCATCATGCAGGCCATAGATGTTCAGCCAGAGCGTACCATTCGCCGTCGGCGTCAGGTCGAGGTCCGCGAGTGCAGTGCCCGTTTGTTCGATGAGGTGTTCGCCGTCGTAACGAAACAGGCGCAGTTCGGTGTGGTGGGTGCGGATTTCCCCGACATGGACCAGGGAGCCCGGCGGCAGACCGACTTTCTTGAGACGGGAACGGCGTGATCTTTTCATGGGGTCGCCTGTGGAGGGTGAACAGCACGCTTGCGGCATTTCATCTCCGCCAGAAACTGCTGGACCCAATGGCCCAGCCCCGGCGAGGATGCTTCGGCAAAATCATAGCGGACCCGCAGGACTTGATCCAGCCCGAGTAACCGGCCCAGATCAATGGGGGTCGCGGCGAGGATGGCATCGGCTTCGCAGCGTTGCAGTGTCGTGGCGAGGTCGGTCAGCTGGGCCGGCGTGTAGCCCAGGGCCGGGAGGACGGGGCCGATATGCGGGTAAGTGGCATAGGCGGCGGCAATCGCCGGGGCTGCGTGCGGTCTTGGGTCGGCCGGGATGGCGCCGGCCTGCAGGGCGGCGGCGTACCCCGCGCCGTGGGGCATGCCGCCGTGCGTGAGTGTGGGGCCATCTTCGACGATCACGACGCGTTTCCCCCGCAGGTCGGGATTGCCGTCGATGCGGGCTGGCGAATGGGCGCGGGTGATCGCAGTGGTCGGATTGAGCACGCGAATCGCGGTTTCGATGGCCGCCAGTTGGTGCTCGTCGGCATGCTCAGACTTGGCGATGACGGCGATGTCCGCCATGCGCAGCACGGCCTCGCCCGGATGGTGGGTGCTTTCATGGCCGGGTCGCAGCGCGTCGACCAGTACGATGTGCAGATCAGGGCGGAAGAACGGGAAATCGTTGTTGCCGCCATCCCACAGGATGAGGTCGGCTTCCTGTTCGGCTTGCTGCAGGATGCGCGCGTAGTCAACACCAGCGAACACGAGGTTGCCGGCGGCCAGATGTGGCTCGTACTCTTCGCGTTCCTCGATGGTGCAATGTGCGTGGGTCAGATCATCCATCGTCGTGAAACGTTGTGCCGCTTGCTGCGCCAGATCGCCGTAGGGCATCGGGTGGCGTACCACGGCAACCTGCAGGCCTGCGCTGCGCAGCATGGCGGAGAGCCAGCGGGTGGTCTGGGATTTGCCGCAGCCGGTGCGCACGGCGGAAACGGCAATCACCGGGAGTAGCGAAGTCAGCATGGTGCGGTCCGGCCCCAGCAGGACGAAATCGGCGCCGGTGGCGAGGGCTCGTGAGGCGCGATGCATGACCTCGACGTGCGGCAGGTCGCTGTAGGCGAAGACGACCTGTTCGACCTGATGGGCGTGGCAAAGGGCCTCAAGCTGGCTTTCGTCCGCGATGGGGATGCCGTGCGGGTAGCCGGGGCCGGCGAGCTCCGGCGGGTAGATGCGTCCGGCGATGCCTGTGATCTGCGCCGCGGTGAAAGCGACGACCTCGACGGTCGGATCGTCGCGATAGACGGTGTTGAAATTGTGAAAGTCGCGTCCGGCGGCGCCCATGATGAGGATGCGGGTACGGTGCATGGCGAGTCTCCCTGAGCGTCCTATTCTGTCCGCAATGCGTCGATCGGGTCCAGTCGTGCCGCATGTCGGGCGGGCAGCACGCCTGCCAGCAGGCCGATGCCGGCCGCCAGTATTTCGGCGATCATGGCGAAATGCCACGGCGTGTGGACGGGGAATGCCGGAATTGCAAGGCGTAGCAGTTGCGCCAACCCGACGCCCAGCAGCAGGCCGAGCAGGCCGCCCAGCGCCGCCAGCAGGACCGACTCGCCCAGAAACAACCCCAGGATATGACGTTGTTTTGCGCCCAGGGCGACCAGCAGGCCGATCTCCTGGCGGCGCTCGGCCACGGCGATGGTCATGATGGTGACGATGCCGACCCCCCCCACCAGCAGTGAAATGGCACCCAGTGCCCCCACCCCCATGGTCAGGATGTCGAGGATGTTGGACAGGGTCTTGAGCATGTCCTCCTGCGTGGTGATGGTGAAATCCTCGGCGCCGTGGCGCAGCTTGAGCCGGTCGCGAATGGCCGTGGCCACCTTGGCAGAAGACACGCCTTCGGCATACAGCACATGGATTTCCGTCAGGCCTTCGCGGTTGTAAAGTTCCATGGCACGCTCGGCATGGATGAAGGCCGTGTCGTCGAGGTCGATGCCAAGAAACTGGCCCTTGGGCGCCATCACCCCGATCACGCGGAAATGCAGTCCGCTGATGCGGACGCGCGCGCCGAGCGGGTTGGCGTTGCCGAACAGTTCGTGGCGCAGCTTGCTGCCTAGCACTACGAAGGCACGTGCGCCGCCGGCGTCGTCGCGCGGCAGGAAGCTGCCGATGCTGACGTTGGAACTGAATACACGGAGGAAATCCGCATCCACCCCGTAGATGGCGCTGCGACGCAGCCGACCGTTGCCCTCGACTTCTGAGTTACCCCACACGCTGGGGCTGGCGCCGGTGACGTGGGGTAGCTTTTTCAGGGCGGCAGCGTCTTCCATCGTCAGCAGCCGCGCCGTGGTGGGGATGCCGGTCGGTGGCTGCCCCCCGGTCTTGATCTTGCCAGGCGCGACGCCGATGACGTTGGTGCCAAACTGGGTGAATTCGGCAAGGACGAAGCGATGCACGCCTTCGCCGATCGAGGTGAGCAGGATGACCGCGGTAATGCCGACGGCGATGCCCAGCAGCGTGAGAAAGCTGCGCAAACGGTGCGAGACGATGGCGTGCAGGGCGTAGCGGGAGGCGTCGGCGAGCAGCATGGGCGGTTACCTGCGCGACAGGGCTTGCACCGGGTCCATCTGTGCGGCGCGGCGGGCCGGCATCACGCCGAACACGACGCCCGACAGCAGTGCCGTTCCCAGCCCCGCGAGCACGGCCCAGTCCGGCGGATAGGCGGGAAAGGTGGGGTAGAGGTGGCGCATCAACGAGGCGCCCAGATGACCGATGGCGACCCCGGCGATACCCCCCAGCAGGGAGAGCATGCCGGCTTCGACCAGAAAGGTGTTGCGGATAGTGGCAGCGTTCGCGCCGAGCGCCTTGAGCAGACCGATCTCCGCCGTGCGCTGGGTGACGGAGACCAGCATGACGTTCATCACCAGAATGCCGGCGACGGCGAGGCTGACCGCCGCGATGCCCGCCACCCCCAGGGTCAGCACGCCGAGTATCTTGTCGAACGTTTCCAGCACGGCATCCTGGGTGATGACGGTGACGTCTTCCTCGCCATCGTGCCGCTGGATCAACTGCTTCAGGACGCCGGCCTTGACCTCTTCCAGTTGAGGGCGGCTGCGTGCCTCGATCATGATGCGGAACAGGGTGTTGGTGTCGAGCATGGCCTGCACGGTCGCGGCGGGGAGGATCAGCAGCTCTCCCGTGGTCATGCCCATGCCCTGGCCGCCCTCGGTCAGCACGCCGACCACGCGCAATCGTCGGCCGCCGACCCGGACCGTCTTGCCCAGCGGATTGTCACTGCCGAATAGTTCTCGTCGGATCACCGATCCCAGCACTACTTCGGCCGGGCCGCGCCCCAGGCTGTCTGCCGCGATGAAACGGCCATGTGCCAGCTTCAGGTTGCGCACTTGCAGGAAGTCGCCGTTGGTGCCGACCAGCATCGCCTGACGCAGCTTGCCGGCCGCGTTGATCTCGGTTGTGCCGATCACGATGGGTGCCTGACGCACCACGCCCGGCACGCGTTGCAGGGCGGCGGCATCTTCCAGCGTCAAATCCCGGGGCGTGCTGGTGATGAGGTTGGCGGGATTGAAGCCGCGGGTCTCCGAGCGGCCGGGCAGCACGATGACGAGATTGGTGCCGATGGCGGAAAACTCTCCGACCACGTAACGCCTGGCGCCGTCGCCCAGTGCCGTCAGGATGACGACGGCGGCGACCCCAATGGCCATGGACAGCATTAGCAAGGTCGTGCGTAGCGGCGTGCCGAAGGCGGCATTGCGAACATAACGCAGGGTGTCAGCGAATTGCATGGGTCAATCCTGCACCACGGTGTATACGGAGGGCCCCGTGAAGATCGGGAGAACACCATGACATGGGGGCTCTTCGTGATCCCTGTGTGCTCAGAGGCCTCAGGAGGTTCATACCGTGACCCTATCGCTGGCGATCGCGCCGTCTTCCATCACCAGTTGCCGTCTGGCGCGTGCTCCCAGCGTCTGGTCGTGTGTGACGATGACGAGCGTCACGCCCTGGGCATTGAGGGCTTCGAGCAGGTGTATGACGTCTTCGCCCGTGGCCCGGTCGAGGTTGCCGGTCGGCTCGTCGGCCAGGATCACGGCCGGGTGCATGACCGTGGCGCGGGCGATGGCCACCCGCTGGCGCTGGCCGCCGGAGAGTTGGTCGGGCCTATGGTCCGCACGTTCCTGCAGCCCGTATTCGCGCAGGGCCTGGCTGACCCGGCGCTGGCGTTCCGCAGGCGCGATGCCGGCGAGCACCAGCGGCAACTCGATGTTGGCAGCAGCAGTCAGGCGCGGGACCAGGTGAAAACTCTGGAACACGAAGCCGATGCGCTCGCTGCGGACGAGCGCCTGTTCGTCGGGGCTCAGGGTCGTGACATCGCGCCCTTCCAGACGATACGTGCCGGCATCGGGCCGGTCGAGCAGGCCCAGCAGGTTAAGCATGGTCGATTTTCCCGAGCCTGACGGGCCCATGATCGCGACGTACTCTCCCTGCTCGATGCTCAGGTCAATCTGACGCAGGGCGTGGACGGTGCTGTCCCCCAGTTGAAAGGTGCGTTCGATGCCGCTGAGTGCGATGAGCGACAAGGCTCAGCGTCCCGCCGTTATATCGTCCGGCTTGACCAGCGCGCCGGCCTTGACGCCCTCGCGCTCCAGCGAGAGCACGATGCGATCGCCTGCTTTCAGCCCGTCCAGCACTTCGGTGTATTCCCAATTGGCGATGCCGGTCTTGAGCGAGACTTCTTCCAGGGTGCGCGATGCCGGGTTGAACCGCAACACCCGTCCGCCCTCCATCAGGGCGGAGGTGGGTACGCGCAGTACCTGCTCGCGACTTTCCAGCACGATCTCGAGATCGGCGCTGTAGCCGACCAGCATCTGGGCCAGATCGTCAGGACGGTCGAAGTCGGCCTCGACGTCGACCGTGCGTGCCTGTTTCTCCACTGCTTGTACGTAGGGGGCTACGCGCCGCACGTGGGCCGGGAACACCTTGCCGTGAAAGGCGTCCAGCGTGATGCGTGCGGTCTGGCCGGGCCGCATCCGGGGGCCGTCGACTTCATCCATGGGGGCTTTCACGTACAGGCAGCTCGGGTCGATCAGATCGATCGCCGGCGGCGTCGCCACGCCCGGGGGAGAGGGGGTCGTGTATTCGCCCAGCTCGCCGACGATCTCGGCCACGACGCCATCGAACGGCGCGGTCAGGACGGTGCGCCCCTGCTGCACGCTGGAGAGATTGACCTGCGCCGAGGCCTGGCCGACTTCAGCACGCGCCGTGGCACAAGCCGCCTGACGCGATTCGGCTTCGGTACGGGCCTTGTCTTCCGCGCCTTCGGAAATAAATCCCTTGGACCGCAAGCGCGTCATGCGGTCGGCTTCGCGCTTGGCGTTGGCCGCCATGGCGCAGATTTCGCCGACGCGCTTCCCGGCGGTTTCGACCTGCTTCCGGGCGACGCCTGTCTGGGCACGCTGGTCATCGTTCCACAGACGCATGAGCACTTGCCCCTTCTTGACGTGATCGCCTTCCTTGACGCCCAGGTAGACGATGCGCCCGCCGATGATGGGCGACAATTTTGTGCGCTGGCAGGCCTCGACAGTGCCCGCGCGGGTGTTGGCGATGCTGGCTTCGACTTTGCCTTTGGAAACTTCGGCCAACTGGACCGGGATCGGCTTGGGGCGCGACATCCACCAGGCGATGCCGCCGGCGCTGGCGAGCAGGAGAACAATGACCAGAATGCGGCGCATGACAAGGCCTTGCAGTTGGATAAGAAATTAGGGACTAGCGTAATACACCCAAGAGGTGGGCTCAAGTCTGGGGTGCAGTCACATGGATCGCCTGCCCGGTGACCAGGAATTCGCCGCCGGCGATGTAATGCAGCGTACGCAGGTCCTCGTGGCCCTCGAAGTGCCATCGGCCGTCGGAAAATACGCGCGAGTCGGCGTGCGCGGCCACCACTTCACCAAGAAACAGATCGTAGGCCTGCTGGTTGTGGGGCTCTGGAATCAATCGGCATTCCAGCCAGGCGACACAGCCGGCCAGCAATGGGGAATCGACGGCGCTGGCAGGGAGCGCCGTTAGGCCGAAATGGGCGAACTTGTCTCCCGACAGGTCATGTCCGGAGATGGAGCCGACCTGCATCACGGCTGTGGCCTGCCGGACACAGGGCAGGTTCAACACGAACTGGCCGGAAGCTTCCACCAGTTGACGGGTGTGGCTGTCCTTGGCCAGCACGACAGCTACCTTGGGCGGGTCGAAGTCGATGGCGACGTTCCACGCTGCTGCCATGATGCCGCGCTGACCGTTGTGCGTGGCAGAGACCAGCACGGTCGGCCCGTGGTTGAGCAGACGATAGGCCTTGGCCAGCGGGACGGGGGCGAACAGAGGGTTCATCGGATCGGAGCGCCTAGGGTTGGGATGTGGGGGATGCCGTGCGAGGCGCAATAGGCTTCCCAGCCTGCCATGTCGGTCCAGTCGCTGACGAATACGAAATCCAGTCCCGCGCCGGTCGCGGCCTGGTGGTCGTAGCGGCTGTCGCCAAAAAATACCGCGGGTTGATGCAGGTTGTTGGCCGTGAACTCGCGCCGCAGGATGTCATCCTTGTTGCTTGGGCTGCCGAAGATCCCGCCGTCGAACCACGCAGCGATGCCGCGCTGGGCAAAGACCGCGCGCAACTCACGTTCGTCTGCGCCGGATACCAGCAGCCAGCGTGCGTGCGGGGTGGCCTCCCGCAAGGCCTGCAGGCCGGGGGCAATGGGGCAGGTGAGCAGGCCCTTGGTCGCTTCGGTGGTGAACGCGTGCAGCAGTTGCTGCATGGCCTCTTCGGTGACCGGCAGGCCCACCATGTCACGCAGCAGCACCTCGAACTTCACGTAGCGTGATACGCCACCGTGCAGGATATGGTATTCGCGCAGCGCCTCGGCATGCTGCTGGCCGTAGGGCAAGGCGGCGTTGTAGAAGGCTTGCGCCCGTACCTTGTTGGAGTCGAGAATGACGCCGTCGCAATCGAACACGAGCGTCCGGTAGTCTTGCAGTATCATGGGGCTGGAAGTGTGTAGCAGAGGCCTACATGATGCCATAGGGCCAGCACTTCGTATCATGTGCGTGCGTCAAGAAACCGCATGGATTGCCGATGAAGGCACGAGAGTGGAAGGAGCAACGTTTTGGCGTTGATGGATGAAACCCCTGAGACCGAATCAGGCGAGGCCGAGCAGCCGGCGCCGCGGTCCATATTCAAGGACATTGCCGGTTGGCTTGCCGGCACGGTGCGTGCACGCCTGGCTGCACTCGGCTTGTTCCTGTTCATGACCGTGATGTCTGCTCTGGTGGTCGCCTATCCGGCCTATCTGGTGTCGGCCCGCCTGTTCGAGTATGCCGCCGCGAACACGCAGGAGGCAGAGCTCGTGTCCATCGATGTGCGTACCGTCGAACTCGGGCAGGACCGAAGCAATCTGTTCGAGGCCCGCAAGCATTTTGACGTGGTGTTTCATTTCAAGGATGCCCAGAACCGTCGTTACGCTTCCGTGCAGGAGATGTCCTGGCCTGCGCCCGGGTTGAAACGCCGCTTGCTGGCTGAACATCCGCCGGGTGAGACATTCGTGTTGTACCACATGCCGGACCAAAGCCTCGTTATGGATGCCTATGTGGCGCGCAGTGCCGCGATACGGCTGACCTTGCTGATGGCGCTGGTATTGGTCGCCACGGTCATGGTGGCCATACTCTGGCGCCGCCTTGCCGTGCGCATGCCGGAAAAGATGCCGGCTTATCCGACCCTGGGCATGAAGAGTTTTCTGTGGGGGCAAGGGGTGGCGCTGGTGGTCGCGGGGGCGCTCGCGATGCTGGCGAACGCTTCTCCCAGAATCGTCGCCTGGCCGCTGTATCTGGGGGTTTACTGGGGCGTGGTGGTGTTGGTGAGCCTGACGCTGCGTCTGCTGGTGCTGGCCCCGTCGGCAACGCCTGCCCCGCCCCCGGTCGAGGTGCAGACCAAGGCCGGGGCGCAGTCGCTCAGGCGGGGTGGCTGAGACGCTTTCCCAACGAGGGAGGGAATGGGGCCCTGGGAGCTTCTTACTTCTGCCAGGTGTCGCGCAGGGTCGTGGTACGGTTGAACACCGGCTTGCCGGGCTGCATGTCCTTGCGGTCGGCCACGAAGTAACCGTGACGCTCGAACTGGAACTTGCTGTCCGGTGCGGCCGATGCAAGGCCCGGTTCCACCCAAGCTGAAATCACACGCTTGCTGTCCGGGTTGAGGCAGTCGAGGAAATTGCGGCCGCCGGCATCCGGATGCGCTTCGGTGAACAGACGGTCGTACAGGCGAATTTCCGCCGGCACACCTTCCGATGCCGATACCCAGGTAATCACGCCCTTGACCTTGACGCTGTCGGCGCCCGGCGTGCCGCTCTTGGTATCCGGCACGATCTCGGCCAATACGGCGGTGATGTTGCCTGCCGCATCTTTTTCGCAGCCCGTGCACTGGATCACGTAGCCGTACTTCAGGCGTGCCATGTTGCCCGGATAGAGGCGGTGGTAGCCCTTGGGCGGTTCTTCCATGAAGTCTTCACGCTCGATCACAATCTCGCCGGTCAGGTTGAACTGGCGGCGGCCCATGTCCTCGTGGTGCGGGTGCACGGGGGCGGAGCAGGGCTCGGCATGGCCGGCGCCGAACAACGCATCCCAGTTGGTGAGCTTGAGCTTGACCGGGTCCAGCACCGCCATGGCGCGGGCAGCCTTGCTGTCGAGATCGTCACGCAGGGCGCCTTCCAGCGTGGAGTAGTCGATCCATGAATCGGCCTTGGACACGCCGATGCGCTCGGCGAACAACTGGATCGCCTCCGGTGTATAGCCGCGGCGTCGCAACCCTACAATCGTGGGCATGCGCGGATCGTCCCAGCCTTCCACGTGCCCCTCGTTCACCAGTTGCATCAACTTGCGCTTGCTGGTGATGACGTAGGTCAGGTTGAGGCGGGCGAATTCGTATTGCTTCGGCAGCGGACGGGCCAGCAGGCCGGCATCGGCCAGGCGCTCCAGCACCCAGTCGTAGAAGGGGCGCTGGTCTTCGAATTCCAGCGTGCAGATGGAATGGGTGATGTTCTCCAGCGCGTCCTCGATGGGGTGGGCGAAGGTATACATCGGGTAAATGCACCACTTGTCGCCGGTATTGTGGTGTGTGGCGCGCTTGATGCGGTAAATGGCCGGGTCGCGCAGGTTGATGTTGGGCGAAGCCATGTCGATTTTTGCACGCAGCACCATGCTGCCATCGGCATGCTTGCCGTCACGCATCTCGCGGAACAGGGCCAGGTTTTCCGCCACGGGGCGGTTGCGCCAAGGGGAATCGATGCCCTTTTCCGTGAGGGTGCCACGATTCACGCGCATTTCCTCGGCCGTCTGCTGGTCGACATACGCATGGCCAGCCTCGATCAGGGCTTCGGCGGCGCGGTACATGAAGTCGAAATAGTTGCTGGCGAAATAGAGGTGGGTATCGCCGAACGCCTGCCAGGAAAAGCCCAGCCACTGCACCGAATCGGTGATGCTGTCGACGTATTCCTGCTCTTCCTTCTCCGGGTTGGTGTCGTCGAAACGCATGTGGCAGACACCGCCGTAATCCCGTGCCAGCCCGAAATTGAGGCAGATACTCTTGGCATGGCCGACGTGCAGGTAGCCGTTCGGCTCCGGCGGGAATCGGGTGCGGATCTTGGCCGGATCAGGCTCGCCGGCAACCTGCTGCGCGGCATCGCCGGGCGCGTGGGACCAGCGGCGGCTGGCGTAAGTGCCCTGTGCAAGGTCGCGCTCGATGATCTGGCGCAGGAAGTTGGACGGGGTGGTGTTCTTCTCTTCAGACATGTTGAATTGCAATGGGTTGATTAGCCGTCATTTTACACTGTACACGGGCGGGTATAATTGACCCGATATGAATTCCCTCACATTTCCCATCCTGCGCCTGTTGGCGGACGGCCAGTTCCAGTCCGGCGAAGCGATTGCCCGCCATTTCGGGGTGACGCGCGCGACGGTGTGGAATGCGTTGCGGGATGCCGAATCTCTGGGCGTTACGCTGTTTTCGGTGCGCGGCAAGGGCTATCGGCTCCCGGAGCCTGTGCAGTTCCTTGATCGGGAGATCGTCATTGCCGCGCTGGCCGGACATGCCAGTCGATACGACCTGCAAATCCATGATCGGCTGCCTTCGACCAATACCCATCTGATGCAGCAGGCGGCTGCCGGGGCGGCGCATGGCACCTGTGTGGTCGCTGAGCTGCAAACCCAGGGGCGCGGTCGTCGAGGTCGCGTCTGGCAGGCCGGGTTGGGCAATAGCCTGACTTTCTCGGTGTTGTGGCGTTTCGGTTGCGGTGCCGGGGCGCTTTCCGGTTTGAGCCTGGCCGTCGGCGTGGCGCTGATGCGCGCCTTGCAAGAGCTTGGGGTGGTGGATGCCGGGCTCAAGTGGCCCAACGATATCCTCCATGCACAGCGCAAGCTGGCGGGTATCCTGATCGAGTTGCAGGGGGATATGGAAGGCCCCAGCGCGGCGGTGATCGGCATCGGCCTCAACTTGCGCCTGCCGTCGACCCTGCGTGAGGCCATCGATCAGCCCGTGACCGATTTGCGCAGCATTGCGCCGCGGCCTGTCGTCGCCGCACACGGCTTGGGCGTCGCTCTGCGGCACTTGGCCGAGGTGCTGGAGCAGTTCGAGCGGCAGGGGTTTGAATCCCTGCAGGCAGAGTGGACGGCGCATCACGCCTTTGACGCGCAACCGGTCGCCATGCACATGCCGGACGGCCGCAGCATCCCCGGCATTGCCCGGGGAATCGCGCCGGACGGGGCGCTATTGGTGGAAACCGAGACCGGTCTGCAGCGTTTCGCCGCTGGCGAGGTGAGTCTGCGGGGGCGGATGTGATGCTCGCCATCGACGCCGGCAATACCCGCGTGAAATGGGGGGTGTTCGACGCCAGCGGTACCTTACTGGCGCAAGGCAGCCTTGAACATGCTTTGCTGGACCAGTTGACGGCCGTGATCAATACATGGCCTGACTGCCGCCGCATGGTGGTGAGCAATGTCGCCGGTAACGCCGTGTTGTCGCAACTGATTGCCATGGCGCAAGCCGCCAGTCTTTCCGTCTCCGTGATCGAGGCCGCCGCATCGGCTTGTGGGGTACGGAATCGTTATGAGGTCCCGGTGCGGCTGGGGCCGGATCGCTGGGCGTCACTGGTCGCGGCCTGGCATCGCGCACCAACCGCCTGCGTCGTCGTCACGGCAGGCACGGCGCTCACCGTTGACGCGTTGTCTTCGCAAGGGGAGTTCCTTGGCGGTGTCATCGTGCCGGGGTGGCAGATGATGCGGGCTGCCCTGGTGGCTGGGACAGCCGGGTTGTCTCCCCAGGCGGGCGCATGGGCAGCGTTCCCGCAGAATACTGCAGATGCCATGCACACCGGTTGCCTGTCCGCCATGGCCGGCGTGGTGGACAGGGTGTATCGCACCCTGCAGGAGCGAGAAGGTGCGGCGCCTCGCTGCCTGCTGGCAGGCGGGGATGCAGCCCTGCTCCAGCCGCTGCTATCCATGCCGCTGGAGATCGCAGATAATCTGGTGCTTCAAGGTCTTTGGCTCATCGAAAGAGAATCATGAGGTGGATCGTCCTGCTGCTCTTGCTGCTGAACGCTGCGGTATTCGGTTATTTCAAACTGCAGCCCGCGCAACCTGCCGGCCCGGTAGCCGGGCACGAGGCCATTCAACCGGAAAAACTGCGCATCCTGACGCCGGAAGAGGTTGACGCCATGCCTGCCAAGGCACAGCCCTCGGCCCCCGCCCCTGTCCCTCCGCCCGAGCCTGTCGCCTGCTACGAATGGGGGAGTTTCCCCAATGATAGTCTTCAGGTCGCCCGTGCCGCGATCGAGCGGCTGGCTGTGGACTCCGTGCTGCAGCAGACGGCCTCGCAGGAGGCCAGACGATACTGGGTCTATATCCCGCCCCGCAAAACACCGGAAGAAGCGCAGGCCAAGGTGGACGAAGTGAAGGCGTTGGGCGTGGAAGAGATTTTCGTGGTGCAGGAACCCAAATGGAAAAACGCCATTTCGCTGGGGGTGTTCAAGGACGAGGCGCTGGCCAACAGATTGTTGGACGACCTGAAGGCCAAGGGCGTCAAGTCTGCGATCAAGGGCGTGCGCAATCATGAAAGCGGTCAGTCCCATTTTCTGCTGAAGAACGTCAATGCCCACACCGCCGACGAACTGTCCAGATTGCGTCCGGAGTTTCCGGGCAGCGAAATCCGCAAAGTTACCTGTCCTTGAAGGAGGCAATATGGGAATACTCAGATCAACCGTGAAAAAGGTCGTCGTGGCCGCGGTCATGGTGGTCGTGAAACGCGTGGCGACCAAGGCGATCAGCAAGGTCGTCCAGAGGGTGGCCAAGCCGCGGGTGCCGCCGGCGGCCTGATGGCCTCAAGGCGTGATCACGCCCTGGTCTAGGGGAACAGTTTTCCCGGATTGAGGATGTCGTGCGGGTCGAGCGTGCGCTTGATCGCCTTCATCACGCCGATGGTCGTGGCGTCGATTTCGCGTGGCACGTACGGCCGCTTGGCCATGCCCACGCCGTGCTCGCCCGACAGCGTCCCATCCAGCGACAGCACCAGCGAGAACACTTCATCCAGGCACGCCTCGGCGCGCTTCATTTCTTCCGGATCGTCCGGATTCACCAGCAGATTCACGTGGATGTTGCCGTTGCCGGCATGGCCGAAATTGACGTTGGCAATCTGGTAACGCATCGCAAGTGACTCGATGCCGCCCAGCAGTTCCGGCAGGCGCGACACCGGCACGGCCACGTCTTCGTTGATCTTCTTCGGCGCCACGTCCCGCAGCAGCGGGGAAAGCGCTTTGCGCGCGGCCCACAGCGCCTTGGTGTCGCCGGCTTCCTTGGCTTCGATCAGACCGTCGACCTGGCAGGCCTTGATTACGGCTTCAGTCGCTTCCGCGACCTCGCTCTGCGAACCATCCACCTCGATCATCAGCAGGGCGCGCATATCTTCCGGCAACATGCCCGGGTGCCGTCCGCGGATCAGGTTGAGTGCGTTGTTGTCGAGGAACTCCAGCGCGGAGGGGATGAACGGCTGTGCCATGATGGCCGCAATGGCATGGGCGCAACTGACCGTATCCTTGAACTGCGCCGTGATGCCGCCGGTGGTGCGCGGCAGCGGGGTGAGCTTGAGTGTGGCTTCGACGATCACGGCCAGCGTGCCCTCGGAGCCGACGATGAGGCGCGTCAGGTCATAGCCAACCACGCCCTTGGTGGTGTAGCAGCCGGTGCGTATCAATTCGCCGGTGCCGGTCACGGCCTTCAACCCCAGCACGTGGTCGCGTGCCACGCCGTACTTCACCGCATGCGGGCCGGCGGCGCAGGTGGCAAGGTTGCCGCCGATGCTGCAATAAGGCGCGCTCGAAGGGTCCGGCGGCCAGAAAAAACCCTTGGGTTTCAGCGCGTCCTGCAACTCCTGGTTGAGCACGCCGGGCTCGACAATCGCCATGCGGTTGTCCGGATCCAGCGAGAGGATGCGGTTCATGCGCTCCAGCGACAACGCGATACCGCCTTGCTCCGGCACGCTGCCGCCTGCAGTTCCCGTGCCACGGCCACGGGGCACCAGCGGCATCTTGTGCTCGTGGCAGAGCTTGACGACTGCCTGCACTTCCTCGGCGTTCAGCGGAAACACCACCGCCAGTGGCGGGCGGAAGTTGCGGGAGTTGTCGTAGGCGTAGGCGTAGCAATCGACCGGATCGGT
>JADHED010001114.1_pt1 | contig 24902 bp, 20 predicted proteins | sample 8952041 | NCBI WGS metagenome assembly JADHED01 (sample SAMN16124423, study PRJNA663239) | bioreactor sludge metagenome | isolation source: sludge (control) | place: India:Bengaluru | collected 2018-09-08
CCTGGAGAATACTTCCGCAGAAGAGACCATTCTTGCGCACGTCAGGCATCTTGCCGGTTTGACAGGCTCGCGGTTGTTGCTCATTCATGTCGCCAACGGCTGGGCGGCACGGAACTATGACCAGCTCAAACTGGCGGAGAGCGAGGAGATGCGGGAAGATCGCGCCTATCTGGAACGCCGCACGGTGGAACTCCGGGCCGACGGATTTTCCGTGGAAAATGTGCTGGCCATGGGCGAGCCGGCCGACGAGATCGTGAAATTCACGGAAAAACACCGGGTGGATCTCATTGCCATGTCCACACATGGGCACCGGTTTGTCGGCGATCTGATCTATGGCAGCACGGCGGACAAAGTGCGCCATCGCGTGGACATTCCTGTCCTTCTTTTGAAGGCCAGACAGTGATTTTTTGATCCGGCGTGGCGGCGGACTATGTCCCTGCGGGTTCCGTGATCGATTGGGGGGAAGGGACGGCCGCCAATTCCGTCACGGGGACTTCCTTTTTCGGGTGGATGAGCTCCATGCGGCCGTCGTAGTGTTCCACGATGGCCGTGCAGCTTTCCACCCAGTCCCCGGTGTTGTAATACTGGATGCCGCCGATTTCCCTTACGGAGGAAGTGTGGATGTGGCCGCAGAGGACGCCGTCGACATCGTAGTCCTTCGCATACCGGACGACGGATTCCTCGAACTGGCCGATGAAGCTCACGACATTCTTCACCTCGGCCTTCACATAAGCGCTGAGCGACCAGTGCCCGAGGCCGAAGACCCTGCGGAAAAAGTTCACCAGACCATTGCAGCGGAGGAGGATGGTGTAACCGATGTCCCCGACATGGGCCAGCCAGCCGAGATTTTGAACAACGGTATCCAGCTCGTGCCCGTGCATCACCAGCAGACGCCGACCGTCGGCCGTGGTGTGAAGAGCGTTCTTTTGGAGGCTGACGCTCGCGTAGGACCCGAAAAATCCGGAAAGAAATTCATCATGATTTCCCACAATGTAGATGATCTCCGTGCCCTTGCGGCCTTTGCGCAGGATTTTTTGGATGACGTCGTTGTGCGACTGCGGCCAGTAGATGTTCCGACGGAGAGCCCAGATGTCGATCAAATCCCCCACGAGATAGAGCGTTTCAAATTCCGTGTCCTTGAGAAACTCCAACAGGGCGTCCGCCTGGCTGCCCCGTGTGCCCAGATGAACATCCGAAATCCATCCTGTGCGATAGTATTTCATGATCTGCTGACAAGTTATTCACATTCTTTCGGGGCAGAAAACCGGGAAAATGTTACGATTCCGTCACATTGCTGGAGGCTTGTCATGCCGTATAGATCGGGCAGAATGCGCCACCCGCTGATGACAGAAGAAAACATCCATTGGTATTGTGTGAAGACACGTCCGCGCCAGGAACAGTCCGCCAAGGCGGCACTGGTCAATGAGGTGGGGTTGGAGGTTTTCTGTCCGTTGCTGCGGTTTGACCGGGCGCGGAAAAGCGGTCGGGTGCGGGTAACCGAGGCCATGTTTCCGGGATATCTTTTTGCCCGGTTTTGTTATGCCGAGCACTATCGGCTGGTGCGTTCGACAAACGGTGTTTCCACGATTGTTTCCTTCGGTGGGCAGCCGGTGATTGTGCCGGAGGAAGTGATTCGTGAATTGCGGGAGGTGGTCGCCGGCGGGGAGATTGTCGAGATTCCGACGCATCTGTCGGTCGGCGAGGAGGTCCGGTTGGTGGAGGGGCCGTTCCAGGGCATCCGGGCGGTGGTGACTTCCGTGATGCCGGCCCGTGCGCGGGTGACGGTTTTGTTGGAACTTTTGGGCATGGAGCGCGAGGTGGAGATCGCGGAGAAAGCCGTGTTGCCGGACATCCCGCATCCCCTGAGCCCGCGTTGATTTGACGCCCGGCCCGGTTTTTTTTAATTTCCGGACATGCCGATCTACGAATTTTACTCACCGGACACGAACAAGGTTTATTCGTTTTTCGCCCGCACCCTCGCCCAGGGGCGGAAGATCCCCCGTTGCCCGGACAGGCCGGGGGCACGGATGGAGCGGATGATTTCCCGTTTTGCCGTCACCGGCCGGGCCGTTGAGAAAAACACGCCCCCCGGGGATGAGGCAGATCCCCGGATGGAGCGCGTGATGGCTGAAATGCAGAGTGAGATGGCGGCCATGGACGAGGCCAATCCCGATCCCCGCGCTTTGGGACGCATGATGAGGAAAATGACCGAGGCGACCGGCCAGACGATGCCGGGGGAGATGGAGCAAATGATTCGTCGGCTCGAAGCCGGGGAAGATCCCGAGAAATTGGAGGAGGAATTTGGTGATGCTTTTGAGGGAATGGAAGATCTGCCCGGCGGGGAGGAAGCCGGGGAAGGCGGGGTCGCGCGTGCGCGGGTCAGGCGGCCGGTGAAAGATCCAGCGCTTTACGAGATGGCGGATTTCATCTGATCGTCCGTTTTTCTTCCGGGCATTTCCGGGAGCCCTGCCACAAGCCACCAGAGCCCGATGAGGGTTCCCAGAAAAAGAAAAATGCCGACCGCTTCGTGCATGAGCAGGTAATGTGTTCCCGCCATCGGGGCCAGCAGGACAATAAGCAGGATCCGAAGGGCATTGGAAAAAAGCCCGATCAGGGGTGCGAGGGCAAGGGCAATGAGCTTGTCTGTGAACCGAAGGCGATGGCTGAAGACCAGCAGCAGCACGAGCAACAGGCACCCGCTGATGATGCCGAAACCGTTGCACTCCGTGGCCACTTCAAACGGCCTTCCAGCATGGACAAGAATGAGTTTGGGAGGTTCTCCCGCAAGGCCGAGGCTGGCCGGATCTCCGAGCAGCGACAGGAACCACATGGCTGTTTTTCCGGCCAACAGGCGCAGCGGCCAGTCCGCCAGGGGAAAAAGAACCGACAGGAGAGTGAAGCCGGAAAATGCCAGGCCGAAGCCGAGAGCCGGGCGGAAGACCGCATCTCCGAAGACAAACAGCAGAACCGCTCCGGCCAGAAAGCCCAGTGCGCAGACCATGAGCAGGGGTTGATGGAAAAAAGCCGCCAGAGCGGCGCAAAGGCAGGCAGCCCCATAAAAGAGGCCCGCCCAACGCCCAAAACGCAAAACAAGCGGATGCGGTTTTGCCTGTTCCCGGAGAAGAAAGACCAGTCCAAAAAACAGGACCACCGCCGCATGGGAAATCTGTTCGCGGGCCAGGGCTGTTCCCGCCAGCCACCACAAGACCTTCCAGAAAAGAATCGCCGCCCCCACCCAGGCGGCCAGGCCGAAAAAGATCTCCCCGGTTGTTTGTTTTATTCGGCCATCCATGATGCAAGGCTCCAGTGTGGAGCTTTTTCAAAAGCTTTGCGAGGCAAGAGAGCAATCACACGACAGGCTCAACAAAAACGCTTTTGAGATGCTTGATGGTGCCATCCGCCTTCTCCTCGATCGTGTGGCGGATGGAAGTCACCCTGTAAATCTTCGCGTACTTTTTGTGTCCGTTGATGGGCGGCCAGCACACGCCGTCCACGGTGTCCCCTTTGTTGATGCCTTGGAAATGCCCTTTGCCCCGGTATTCAGCCAAAGGGAACCCCAGTTTGTCCCCATCGTAAAACTGGATGGCATTCACGATGGTCTTCAACTTGGCGCGGCGTTTCTTGGCCGGATTCTTCTTGGTCACGAGTCGGAGATGTTGGATGATTGTCCGGAGGGAAACTTGATTCAATAGAGCGCATCGATCAAGTGGGAAAACAATGCAGGGATTTATCAGTGTTTTCTCACGGGCTTTTCCATTTTCCGCATGTCTGTCTGCTTGTCGAACGGGCCGGTGGCGGGGATAGTCGGGGGGATGTTTGTGCGTGTGTTACCGGATCAGGCCGCAGGGCGGTTGCTGGACTACCGTGTGCCGGAGGCCTGGGTGTCGGCGGTGGCGGTGGGGTCGCGGGTGAGGGTGCCGGTGCGGACACGGGTTCTTCCGGCGACGGTTGTGGAGGTGTTGGAGTATTCGGATGTGCGCGGGGTGCGGGAGATTGCGGAGCTTCTGGACGAGAAGCCGATGATCCGTCCGGCGTTGCTGGATCTGGCACGATGGATGTCGGATTACTATTGCTGCCCGGTGGAGACAGCGGTGTGCAGCGTGCTGCCTGTGGCGGTGCGGGATGGAAAGGTCTCGGAGAAACGCCGGAACACGGTGCGGCTGGCCGGGGAGGTCACGGAAGAGGCGTTGGCCGTGCTGGAAAAACGTGCTCCGCGCCAGGCGGACGCGTTGCGGGCATTGTTGGAGGCTGGGGAGCCACTGCCGGTGGTCCGGGCGGCGGAGGCGGCGGGCGTGGCGGAGGGTGTTTTCCGGTCGCTGGAGAAAAGGGGGCTGGTCGTGATCGAGTCCGCGGTGGTTGCGAGAGATCCGTATGCGGAGAAATTTGTTTCCTCCGCGGGGGTGACATTGAATGGGGAGCAGGAAGCGGCATTGCAGGCGGTGGAGGAGGCGATGACGAATCCCGGGGCCAAACCGATTTTGCTTTTCGGGGTGACGGGATCGGGGAAGACCGAGATTTATCTCCGGGCGATCCGCCGGGCGGTGGAGGACGGCCGAACGGCCCTGGTGCTGGTGCCGGAGATCGCCCTGACCCCGCAGACGGTCGAGCGTTTCAAATCCCGGTTTGCGGACATGCAGGAAAAAATCGCCGTCCTGCACAGCCATCTCTCGGATGGCGAGCGTCATGACGAGTGGCACAAGATCCACGACGGAACGGCGCGGATCGTGATTGGGGCGCGGAGTTCGATTTTTGCGCCACTGGAGAATCTGGGGATCATCATTGTCGACGAGGAGCACGAGAATTCCTACAAGCAGGATGAAGCGCCGCGCTACCATGCGCGGGACATGGCGGTGTTGCGCGGGCATCGCGAGAAGGCGGCTGTGCTTCTTGGCAGCGCCACGCCGTCGCTGGAGAGCTGGCACAATGTCCAGGCGGAAAAATACCGTCTCGTGCGGTTGGACAATCGGGTGGATGACAAGCGGATGCCGGTCGTCCGGGTGATTGACCTGCGGCAGCAGGCGCGGCGGTCCCCGGAGGGCGGAATTCTCTCCCAGCCGCTCAGGGAAGCGATCGAGGGACGGATCGCGAAAGGCGAGCAGACGATCCTTTTTCTGAACCGCCGGGGATTTTCCACCTCGATGATTTGCGAGGCGTGCGGGCATGTGTGCCAGTGTCCGGATTGCAGTGTGTCGCTCACCTACCACCGCGCGGCGGAGCGGTTGGTCTGCCACATTTGCGGACATTCGTCGCGGGCTCCCAAAATCTGTCCGAAGTGCGGGGATCCCGGCATCCGGCATTCAGGAGTGGGAACCCAGAAGGTGGAGGATGCGGTGAAGCGGATTTTTCCCAAGGCGCGCATCGCGCGGATGGATGCGGACTCGATGACGCGGAAAGACGCCTATCGGGAAACGCTCGGGGCGTTCAAGGAAGGGAAGATCGACATCCTTGTCGGCACGCAGATGATCGCGAAGGGGCTGCATTTTCCGAATGTGACGCTGGTGGGAATCGTGAACGCGGACCTCGGCCTCCATCTGCCCGATTTTCGTGCGGGGGAACGGACGTTCCAGCTTCTCACCCAGGTCGCGGGGCGTGCGGGGCGCGGGGAGATGGAGGGGGAGGTGCTGGTGCAGACGTTCACGCCATTCAGCCCATCGATCCAGTTTGCACGGCATCATGACTACGAGGGGTTCATGGAACAGGAGATGGAGTTTCGCCGTCAGTTTGGGTATCCGCCCTTCGGCCGCATGGTCATGGTGACGTTGCGGGGAACAATGTTGGAGCGGGTGGAGTTTTCCGCGCAGACCCTGGCGCGAAAATTGAAGGCCTCCGCGCCGGCAGGAGTGACCGTGGGGGAAGGCGTGCCGGCTCCGCTCGAAAAGGCGAAGACTTACTACCGGTTTCAGGTCTCACTGCGCGGGCCGTCCTCGGTTCAACTGTCCCGGCTTCTGCGGGGGACTCTCGATGCGCTGCCGATGCCGGAGGACGTTTTCGTGGCGGTGGATGTCGATCCTCTGCATCTTTTGTAGGAAACGGCCGGATTTTTTCGGGCGGACTCCGTTCACCACAAAGACACCAAAGCACAAAGAGGGAGGGGGATTCAAAAATCCTTCGAGTCTTTGCCTTCGTGGTGAATTTTCTTCTTGTTCGTGAATGGGCCGTGTCGGTGGGAGGAGGTGCGAATTCTGCTTTGTGCGCGGGGTGTTCTCTGTGGTTGAATGGGCGGTCCTGCATGAGAGTCCACCCTGTCGTTCATTTTTTGGGAAAGAATGCCATCCGCCTGGTGCTGATGTTGGTGTTTGTCGGAATTCCCGCAGCGGCGTTGTATTTGCGGGAGGTGGGGATCGGGTTCGGGGCGAAGGAGGCCCTGGGCCGGGCGTTGAGCAACAATGCCGTGGGGGTTTCGGTGGGACGTCTGGCACTGGATCCGTTTGCGGGACTTCTGGCACGGGATATCGCCATTCACGACCGCCATCAGGGAAACCGTCTTCTGGCCAAAATCAGCGACATTGAGCTTTCGTTGAATCTGAGCGAACTGAGCCATGGGCGTGTGGTGGTGGACAAACTTTCGCTCGAGAATGCAGGGGTGTCGATACCCGTGGGGACTTCGGAAACGGCTCCACGACTTGAGGTGCAGGGGGTTTATGCCGAGGTGATCCTGCTCGGGGATCAGCTTCGGCTCAGTCGTTTTGAGGGGGTGTTCGAGGGGATCCGGGTGGAGTTGACCGGGCTGTTCCAGAATCCCGCCCTGCTTCGGATGTCGTCCTCCCATGGGGCTTCGCCGGGTGGCGCGACATTGCCGGAGCTTGTGGAGAAAATCTTGGCCGAGCTGGCATCGTGGAAATTTCCCGACGGGCCGCCCACGTTTCATGCTTCTGTGGAGGCGGATCTGGCGAAGCCGGATTCCTTCCGGATCGAGCACTTTTCGCTGCGTTCCGGGAAGATTCTTGCAAAGGACTGGCGGCTCGAAGAGGTGGAGATGCACGGACAATATGTGGACGACCTGCTGCGGGTTCCGCGGGTGTTTTTGAAAGATGCCACGGGGGCTCTGGAAGCATCCCTGGAATGGTCGAAGGCCGATGGTGCCGTGGACAGTGCGGTGCTTTCGACATTGGATCCCACGCCGTTCCTGCGGTTGCTGGCGGGGAAGAGCGAGGCATGGGAGTCGCTGGCTTTTTCCAAGCCTCCGCAGGTCGAAGCCCGCATCATGGCGAAGACCGGCGCGGGCAATCCGGAGATCCGGGTCACAGGCATGGTCTTTGCCCCCGCCGTTGCCTTCAAGGGGACGGATTTTCGGGACATGGGCTGCCATTTTGCGTGGAAAGACGGGGTTGTGTATGCCCGTGATGTGAAGTTTTCCGTTGGGCGCGGTGCTTTTGACGGGCAGATCTGGGTGGCTCCGGGAGATTTCCGGCTGCTTGCGCGGAACTCCATTGCGCCGACCTCGCTTCTCGGGCTTTTTGATCCGAAGACCCGCGAGTTTCTTGCCCGGATGGAATTTGACGATCTGCCGGACGTGTCGGTCTCGTTGCGCGGGACGAAGCTGGATTTTGCCAATATTCGCGGGACCGGGCATCTCAAGCTCGGGCGCACGGCGATGCGGGGGTCGTGGCTGGACAGCGCGGAGGCTGATTTCGAGATCGGTGACCGCTGCGTCACCTACCGCGATTTCCTCATCAGGACCGGCAATGGCAGGGGGACGGGATCGTTTGCCTACGATGTCGGGATGCAGGAGGCCCGGCTTACGGACATCCACTCGACGCTTGTTCCCTACGATGTGCTCCTGTGGATCGATCCGAAGATCGCCGAGGCTGTGAAACCCTACCGCTTCCGGGCTCCTCCATCGGCCACGGTGCAGGGGAAGGTGCATCTCAAGGACGCCACAAAAAACAACCTCGCCATCCGCGTGGAATCCGCGGAGGGATTGGACTACGATCTCCTCGGTCGCACGCTGCGCTTTGGGAAAACGTCTGCAGCGGTGAATGTCGTGGGCACCAAGGTGAATGCCGATATCCGCAAGGCGGCGCTCATGGGCGGGGATATGAATCTCAAGGCCGTGGTCTCCATCGATGCGAAAGATCCGACATTTGGGGCGGATGTGAAGCTGAGCCGCGTCAATTTCGCCCAGCTCACGAAATTGTATTTCGATTACGACGATTCCAAGGGGGTGATGAGTGGGAATTACAAATTCCAGGCGCGGATGGGGCAGGAGAACCTCATGCGCGGGTCCGGAAACATCCGGGTGGAGGAGGGAAATGTCTTTGCCATTCCGGTGCTCGGGCCGTTTTCCGAGATCCTGGGGGCCATTCTGCCCGGCGTGGGCTATCAGACTGCCCGGGTGGCAACCGCCGATTTCACGGCGGCCAATGAGATCATCAACACCAAAAATCTGGTGATCGAAGGAGCGGGGTTCAGCATGTTCGGGGCGGGGGACATCCATTTCATGACCAGCCGTCTCGACATGAGCATGCGGATCAATGCGCGGGGGATTCCGGGGATTGTGTTTTATCCGGTGAGCAAGTTGTTCGAGTATGTCTCGACCGGCACGGTGGCCGATCCCGCCTGGCGGCCGAAGATCATCCCGCGTTTCAATTCGCAGGGTTCATCCGTTCCGCCTCCCAAACCTTCGCGGAGGTAAAAAAGATCACCAATCCGCGTTCGATCCGCGGGTGTCGATGTGGGTGAACCCGGGATAGCGTCCAACTCCGCCCTTGAAGAGACCGGCTTTGCGCATGTCGCGGGCCAGGGCCGCCACTTTGCGCGGAGAGGAGTTGTAACGGACGTCGATGGCGTTGTTGCGAAGGTGATACGAGTGGCTCTTGGCTCCGGGGCACATGGCATTGTAGGCCGGGGAACGGTAAACCGAGAGCACTTCGCCAACCGGTTCGCCAAGCCGCACAGAGACCTTGTCCAGGGCGATGAGTGTGGAACGAATGTTTCCCCAGAGTTGTTTCGGGGGAAGCGTGGTGTGAACTCCCCGGCGCGCTTTGGCATGGGAATCCATAATCTGTTGCACCGAAATTTTCCGGAGTCCGATCCGGCTCAAAAATTTCCGGTAGGCCTCGGCATTCGAGCCGAGAACACCGCGCAAGGAAGGAGGGATTTCCGACTTGTCCGGTGTCTCACCGGTTTCGCCTTTGAGCACATCCCAGACGCTCCACATGGCATCCGCCTTGCTTGCACCCACAAGCATCCCGGCGCCGGCGCAAAAGATAACACCCAGCAGGCGGCGGCGGGGAATATGAATTTGATTCGACTCCATTTTCAAAAATGGCGCTAAACAAAGCACAGATTTTTCCATCGGAAAGCGTTTTTTTGCAAAAAATCGAGCAAATACCATGCCATACCGAAAAAATGACCGAAGCGTGATTTTGCTCAAAAAAAGGCGTGGCAGTTTCAAAGGACTTCGTATAGGTCGGAAAGGGTAATGTTTCTGGGATCAAAGAGAAAAAGGCTTCTGTTTTGGCAGTCAGCCGTCCGTTTTGGGGCGGTTTTGCTGGGATGGATGGCTTGGAGTTTGACGGCTTCCGCGCAGGACAGCGGCGAGATGCGACCTGTGGCGGACATGTTCCAACCGCTTTCGCGTCCGGCGGAAATGATCCACAGCTCCGCCCTGCTCGTTCTGGCGATCTGCGCGGGGATTTTTGTGGTGGTGACCGGGATGCTTGTTTACGTGGTCTGGAAGTTCCGTCACAAGGGCGGCGAGGATGACCTCAAGGAACCGCCCCAGATCTACGGCAGCACCCATATTGAGCTGGCATGGACGGTGGTCCCGATTCTCATCACTTTTGTTCTGATTTTGGTGACCAGCCGGACGATCGGGGAGATTCAAAATGCCAAGATGCCCGCCGATGCCCTCCAGGTGCGCGTGGTCGGGCACCAATGGTGGTGGGAAGTGCAGTATCCCGGGGAAGGAATTGTGACGGCGAACGAGATCCATGTGCCGGTGAGCAGCCGGGATGGGAAAAGGGGCTCCCGTCCGACGGAGCTGATTCTTGAATCCGCGGACGTCATCCACAGTTTCTGGGTTCCCCAGCTCGCCGGAAAAACCGATTTGGTGCCGAACAAGCGGAACAAGATGTGGATCGAGCCCTTCAAGACAGGCACCTTTTTCGGCAACTGCGCGGAATACTGCGGCACCCAACATGCGAACATGCTCCTCCGCGTGATCGTTCATGAGCCGGAGGACTATGCGCGCTGGGTGAAGGAAATGAAGCAGCCTCCCGTGGCTCCGACATCCGAGCTCGCCATCCAGGGCCACAAAGATTTCTTCGCCAATTCCTGCATCAATTGTCACAAGGTGGACGGAACCGTGGCCGAAGGCGTTTTCGGGCCGGATCTCACCAAACTCATGACCCGGCAGACCATCGGTGCCGGAGTCGCCCCGTTGACTCCCGAGACCCTGCGGGCCTGGGTGCGGGATCCGCAGACTCTCAAGATCGGCTGCCTCATGCCCGATATGAAACTCCATGACAGCGAGGTTGACTCGATCACGGCCTACCTCCTTACGTTGAAATGAACCACGACGCGCTCGACGAAAATTTTCAGATGCCCGCTCCCGAACGGGTCGGGGAAGAGAAGGGATCTCTCACCCGGATCATCCAGGAGATGGTCTTCACGGTGGATCACAAAAAACTCGGCCTGATGTACATTGCATCCGGGCTGCTGTTTTTCGTGGTCTCCGGCCTCATGGCGGTGCTCATCCGCATCCAGCTGGCGGTGCCGCGGAATGACTTTCTGGAGCCGGATGTCTTCAATCGGTTTTTCACGATGCACGGCACGGCGATGGTTTTCCTTGTCGGGATGCCGATTATTTTTGGATTTGCGAACTATCTGGTGCCGTTGATGATCGGGGCGAGGGACATGGCTTTCCCTCGGTTGAACGCCTTCGGGTTCTGGGTTTTCTTTTTCAGTGCGCTGCTCCTTTATTTCAGCTACCTCGGGGCTCCCGGCCTTTATGCGGCGGGTTCGGCACCGGACGTGGGGTGGTTTGCCTATTCTCCGCTTACGGCGAAGGCCTTTTCGCGGGGGCACAGCACGGATTACTGGACGCTCTCTCTCCTGCTGGGAGGAATTGGCAGTATCGCGACATCCATCAACATTATTGTCACGATCTTCTGTCTGCGCTGCAAGGGGATGGTGCTCGGGCGGATGCCGTTGTTTGTGTGGATGTTCCTAGTGGTGGCGTTTCTGGTGATCATTGCGATGCCGCCGCTTTCCGCGTGCCAGATCATGCTGATTCTGGACCGGTATCTGGGAGCGAAATTCTTCGACACCCAGGCCGGGGGCTCGGCGGTCCTGTGGCAGCACTTCTTCTGGATCTTCGGACATCCGGAAGTGTACATCCTCATCATTCCGGGATTCGCGATCGCCTCGGAGGTCATTCCTGTTTTTTCCCGCAAGCCCATCTTTGGATATCCGGTGATGGTGGCGGCAAGTGTGATGATTGCCTTCATCAGTCTGGGCGTGTGGGCGCACCACATGTTCACCGTGGGGATGACCTCGCTCGGGAACACCTTCTTCGCGATCTCCACGTTGCTGGTGGCGATTCCCACCGGCATCAAGATCTTCAACTGGATCGGCACGATGTACGGCGGCAAGCTGAGGTTCGAGCTGCCCATGCTTTTCTGCATCGGGTTTTTGTTCCAATTCCTCATCGCCGGTCTTACGGGGGTGATGCTGGCGATTGCGCCATTTGACTGGCAGCTCAGCGACTCGTATTTCGTGGTGGCGCACTTCCACTACGTGCTCATCGGCGGGCTTCTCTACACAATCTTTGCGGGGCTTTATTACTGGTATCCGAAAGCCCTCGGGAAAATGCCCGACTACAAGCTCGGGCTCTGGCATTTCATCCTGTTCTCCGTCGGGTTTCACCTGACCTTTTTCCCGCAGCACATCTCCGGGTTTCTGGGAATGCCGCGACGGATTTACACCTATGAAGCCGGACGTGGTTGGGAGATTTGGAACCTTGTTTCCTCGATTGGCGTGATCTTCCAGGTTATTGGAATCCTCTTCTTTGTCTTCAATCTCATCTATTCCTACATCAAGGGCAAAAAAGCGGGGGACGATCCGTGGGATGCCTGGACACTGGAATGGGCGACGACTTCGCCGCCGCCGCACTACAATTTTGACACCGATCCGGAAGTGCGCAGCCGCCGGCCGCTTTGGGACTTGAAACACCCGGATGATCCGGACTGGAAGTTTGAATGACATGACCGCTGCCACTGCCCAAACCACGGACTGGAAACTGCCATCGCCCCGCAAGGTCGCGATCATTTCCCTGATTCTCACCGAATCGGCGTTGTTCACGATTTTTCTCGTCGCCTACCTGTTCTATATGGGGAAAAGCCTGAACCCGCCCTATCCGAAGGATGTGTTGGAGTTCCCGATTCTGGCCACGATTGCGCTGCTTTCGAGCAGCGTGACCATTGTCTTTTCGGAGATGGCACTCCACCGCGGGAAGCGTCCGCTTTTCCTCTTCTGGTGGGGATTGACGATTGCCTTGGGCAGCTACTTTTTGTGGTTCACGGCGATGGAGTGGAAGCATCTGATTTTTCACGAGAACCTGACCGTGGCGACCAATGTCTTCGGGACCACATTTTACTCGCTGGTCGGTCTTCACGCGAGTCACGTGATCATCGGTCTCTTCCTGCTTCTGCTCATCTTCATCCTCAACCTCCTCGGCAAGGTTTCTCCCTGCCATACCGAACACATTGAGATGATCTCCTGGTATTGGCACTTCGTGGATATCATCTGGATCGTCGTCGTCACCGTGGTTTACGTCATCAGCATCCGCATCTGACATGTCCGAAGAACACAACAAAATAGAACTTCCCGAGCCCACCGGCTGGCCGGTGATCGCCGCATTCGGCCTCTGCCTGGTTTTTGCAGGTCTGGTGACCAGTCTCGTCGTCTCGGCCGTGGGGCTTTTGACCGGGTTGATCGGGGCCGTGGGATGGTTTTTCGATGTTTTCCCGCATCCCAAGCATGAGTATGCGGAACTCGTTCCGCCGCCGCAGCGGGCCTCGGCCGTCAAGCGTTCTTTGCGCCATGTCGAGCACCTGCACACCGGAGAAGAAGGGCACCGAATGCATCTTCCCGTGGCTGTGCATCCCTATCTTTCCGGGGTCAAGGGCGGACTGGCAGGAGGGGTTGCGATGGCCGTTCTGGCCTGTGCCTGGGGATTGTTCAAGTATCACAGCCTTTGGTACCCCATCAACCTTCTTGCTGCGGCGGGAGTTCCGAGTCTGGCCTTGGAAGGGGTGCAGACGCTCCAGCAATTCAGCATGATCGGGCTGGTGGTCGGAACCATCACCCACTTGACGGTTTCCATTCTCGTCGGCCTTCTTTATGTGGTTCTCCTGCCCATGTTGCCGGCCCGCTACGAATGGTTTTGGGGTGGCATTGTCACTCCTTTGCTCTGGACCGGCCTGGTGGCCGCTTCGATGCGGTTGGTGAATCCCGCGTTGGCCCAGCATGTGGACTGGCCGTGGTTCATCGTCTGTCAGGTGGCTTTCGGGGTGGTGGGCGGTTACGTCGTGTTCAAATCGGAAAAGGTCGAAACCGTGCAGCATCTTCCGCTGGCCGCGAAACTCGGGGTGGAGGCCCAACACAAGGAACCATGATCCGACCGACACTTCTCTTCGCTTCTTTGCTCGTGCTGGCCGGGTGTGACTGGATGCCCGGAAAACCCAAGTTGGAGTCCAAATGGCAGGCTCCTGTGGACATCACGGATTTCACGACACTCTATAATCAGAACTGCCTGGGATGCCATGGCACCGGAGCGGTTGTTTCGGGGTCTCTTTCGATGGACAATCCGACATACCTTTCGGTGGTTCCGCGCGAGGTTTTGCAGGAGGTCATCACCAACGGGGTTCCCGGAACGGCGATGCCCGGTCTTGCTTTGTCCGCCGGAGGGACTCTGACCGACAAGCAGATCGGCATTCTTGTGGACGGGATTCTTGCGAAGAAGCCGACAACTCCGCCCGTGGGGCTGCCAGCCTATGCCGGGGCCATGGGTGATGCGACACGTGGTGCGGGGGTCTTTGCCGCTTCCTGTGCTTCCTGTCACGGGGAAAATGGTGCGGGAGGGGAAAAGGCCGGCTCGGTGGTCAATGCCGCGTATCTCGATCTTGTCAGTGATCAATATCTCCGGACCATTGCCATTGTTGGCCGTCCGGAACTCGGATGCCCGGACTTTGCCCAACGGACCCCCGGAACTCCCATGACCAGTCAGGACATCGCCGATGTCACCGCATGGTTGGTCTCCCATCGAAAAAATGAATTCGGCAAGCCGCTCACCCCGGCTGCACCATCCCAGCAATGAACGAAGAACCTGCAAAACCCTGCGCCTGCGAGGCCGCCAAGAAAGCTTCCCGCCGAGATTTTCTTCTCTATGCAGGATTTGGACTGAATGCCGTCGCCGGTGCGTTGATTGGAATCCCCCTGATCGGGTATGTCCTGTCTTCGTTTTTCAAGCCGAACCAATTGGAGTGGATCTCACTCGGGCCGGTCGACAAATTTCCGGAGGGGAAGACACGTTTTGCCAGTTACAAGAACCCGGTGCATCGCGCCTGGGACGGTGAGACGGCCGACATTCCCTGCTGGGTGCGGCGGTTGAAGGGAAATGACTTCCAGGTTTTTGCGATCAACTGCACCCATCTTGGATGTCCGGTGCGGTGGTTCGAGGAGTCCAAACTTTTTATGTGCCCCTGCCACGGCGGGGCCTTTTACGAGGATGGCGGGCATGCCGCCGGTCCGCCTCCGCGCGGGCTTTACACCTATGAAATGAAAGTCGAGAACGGCGAACTCTGGATCAAGGGCGGCGTTCTTCCCAACCTTTCCAACCAGACAGCATGAATCTGAACAAGCTCACCAATGCAGCCCGGGGGGTCTTCCAGTGGGTGGATGACCGCCTGCATCTCGTCAAGCTGTTCGAGTCCACCGCAGGGCACCATGTGCCGCAGAGCGCGGGCAGTTGGTTCTATGTCTTCGGCAGTGCGACATTGCTTTGCTTCATGATCCAACTGGCCACGGGGATCATGCTGGCGATGGTTTACGTGCCGTCGGCGGCGGAGGCCTACACGACGCTGGAGTATCTCACATTCCAGCAGAATCTCGGATGGTTCCTGCGTGGGGTCCACTATTGGGGATCGAATTTCATGGTGGGGATCATGCTCCTTCACATGACGCAGGTGTTTCTTTTTGGAGCCTACAAGTATCCGCGGGAAATCACCTGGGTGACCGGGGTGCTCCTCATGGGATTGACTCTTGGTCTGGCCTTCACCGGCCAGGTCATGCGTTTCGACGAGGATGCCTACTGGGGACTCGGCATCGGAGCCGCCATCATGGGACGTGTGCCTTTCCTGGGCGAGCAGATGGTGAACATGATGCTTGGGGGACCGATCATTGCTTCCGAGACGTTGTCCCGGTTTTTTGCCCTGCATGTTTTCGTGCTGCCGGGCGGGGTGCTTGCCATTGTGAGCATCCACCTGCGGATGGTTCTTACCAAAGGAATCAACGAATATCCCCAGCCGGGCATGGTGGTGCGGCGGGAGACTTACGACAAGGAATACGCGGCCATCCTGAAGAAAGAAGGGGTTCCATTTTTCCCGAAGGCCATCAGCAAAGACCTCGTGGCCGCCGCGATTGTTATTATCGGAATTGTCGGTTGCGCGGTGTTCTTCGGGCCCAAGGGACCGACCGGTCCGCCGGATCCCGTCCAGATCGACACCCTGCCGCGTCCGGATTTTTATTTTCTGTGGATCTTTGCCGTTGCGGCCCTGATGCCGGATTGGATGGAGACTCCCGCCCTGCTGGGAGGCCCCTTGATCATCGGTCTCGTTTTGTTGGCCCTGCCCTTTTTCAACGGGACCGGAGAAAAGAGCTGGCGTCGTCGGCCGGTGGCTGTCCTCGTCGTCATTCTCACCTATGTTTCGCTCGGTCTCCTGACCTATCTGGGACAGACCTCTCCCTGGTCTCCGGAGATGGAGGCCTGGAAGGCGGATCCGACACCGAAGGAATTCATCCAGGGACGTTCCCCGCTGGAATTGCAGGGATCGATCGTCATCCAATCCATGCAGTGCCGGAATTGCCATGCGATCGATGGAATCGGCGGTGAGCGCGGACCCGACCTTGCGGATGTGGGAGCGCGGCTGACCAAGGACCAACTTGTGCGCCAGGTGATCCAGGGTGGCGGCAACATGCCGGCTTACGGGAAGAATCTGACTCCCGACCAAGTGGACGCCGTGGTGGCCTACATGGTTTCCCTGCGTCCCGAGGGAGTTCCCGCCGCCCGCGACTCCTCCCTGCCCGGTCGTCCTCCGATGGAGTGATCCGGGAAGGAACGGGAGCCCGGATTATTCGGGCCAGTCTTTCAGGTTTTTTACCGCAGCGATCCGGAGCCACAATTCCGGGTCGCTGTGTTTTTCTGTCCGCAGCAGGTGTTCGATGTATTGCTCGCGGGACATGGAGCCGGCGGCAAAGACAAGTCCCTCTTCCCGGGGATTGAACTCATGCCCTCCCCGCTCGGAAATGAGATCCGAGACAAACACGGCGACAACCATCGCGAGAACTCCACAAGCGAGGAGAAGGAAAAGAAAACCTTTCATTTGTGGCGGGAGCATAATCCGAACCGGTGCCGACCGCCAGCCGGAATTGGGGAGGGGATTTTCCATGATTTGTTTGATCACCGGGTGGAGTTCCTCTTCACTTGGGGTGTCATGATCATCGTTCTCCGTCCGCACACTCCGAAAGCCGCTGTTGATGAGGTCGTCGCCGAAGTGGAAAAACTCGGTTACGAGCCGAGTCCGATTTTCGGTGCCACACAGACCGTGATTGCCGCGATTGGCGACGAACGTACCCACCAAAATCTCGAGTCTCTCACCGCGCTGCCCCAGGTGGAAAGTGTCCTGCGGGTCCAGAAACGCTACAAGCTGGCCAGTCGCGAATCCCATCCTGCCGACACGGTGGTGGATGTGGACGGGGTAAAAATCGGTGGCGGGCATTTTGCACTCATGGCCGGACCCTGTTCGGTGGAGAGCGAGGAGCAGCTTCTTTCCACAGCCCGGGCCGTCAAGGCGGCGGGGGCGACGATTCTGCGCGGGGGAGCCTACAAACCCCGCACCTCGCCCTACGAGTTTCAGGGACTCGGAAAGGAAGGGCTGCGATTGCTGGATCTGGCCCGCAAGGAGACCGGTCTCAAAATCATCACCGAGGTCCTCAGTGAACGGGACGTCGAGCATGTGGCGGCAGCGGCAGACATCCTCCAAATCGGTGCCCGCAATGCCCAGAATTTCCAGCTTCTCATTGAGTGTGCCAAATCGGGAAAACCCGTCCTTCTCAAGCGGGGAATGAGCGAAAAAATCGAGGAATGGCTCCTCGGGGCGGAGTACATTCTTGCGCACGGCAACCCGAACGTTCTCCTCTGCGAGCGGGGCATCCGCACCTTCGAGACCTACACCCGCAACACGCTCGACCTCGCCGCTGTGGCGGTGGCGAAGAAGGAGTCCCATCTTCCGGTGATTGTGGATCCGAGCCAGGGATGCGGGCGCGCGGATCTCGTGCTGGCCCTCTGCTGTGGCGCAGTCGCCCTCAAAGCCGACGGCCTTCTGGTCGAGGTCCATCCGAACCCCGCCGAGGCGATGAGCGACGGCCAGCAGCAGGTGGATTTTTCCTCATTTCAGGAGCTGGCAAAAATGATCCGCCCCTTTCTTGAGGTGACCGGCCGGGCGGGCTGAGAGTTCTTCCCTGCAATTCCTTTTGACCCCGCATGGCCGATGCCTTAAATGGCTGGCAGCAAATTTCATCATCATGTCCAAGCGTCCGACCATCATTTACACCAAAACCGACGAAGCCCCGCTCCTTGCCACCTATTCCTTCCTGCCGGTTGTCGAGGCTTTCACGAAACATTCGGGCATTGCGGTGGAGACGCGGGACATCTCGCTGGCCGGGCGCATCATTGCGGGTTTTTCCGATTTTCTCACCGAAGATCAACGGATCGGCGATCATTTGGCCGAACTCGGAGCCCTGACCCTCCAGCCCGAGGCGAATATCATCAAGCTTCCGAACATCAGTGCTTCTGTTCCCCAGCTCAAGGCGGCCATCGCCGAACTCCAGAAGAAGGGCTACAAGCTGCCCGACTATCCGGAAGCTCCGCAGAACGAGGCCGAGAAGGAAATCAAGGCCCGTTACGACAAGGTCAAGGGCAGCGCGGTAAATCCGGTTCTGCGCGAGGGAAATTCCGACCGGCGGGCTCCCAAGGCCGTCAAGGACTACGCCCGGAAGCATCCACACAAAATGGGAGCCTGGACGCCGGATTCCAAAACCGCGGTTGCAACGATGGCGGCGGACGACTTTTTCTCCAACGAAAAATCCGTGACGGTTCCCGAGGCCACCGATGTCCGGATCGAGTTCGTTGCGGAGGACGGCACGGTCACTGTTCTCAAGGAAAAGACGCCGCTCAAGGCCGGGGAAATTCTTGATGGCACTTTCATGAGCCGGAAGGCGCTCGTGGCCTTTTTGAAGAAAGAAATCGCTGCGGCGAAAGAACAGGGGGTTCTTTTCTCGCTCCACCTGAAGGCCACTATGATGAAGGTCTCGGACCCCATTCTTTTCGGTCATGCGGTGAAGGTGTTTTTCGCCGATCTCATTGAAAAGCACGCTGCGACGATCAAGGAACTCGGGGTGGACTTCAACAACGGCCTCGGAGACCTTGTTGCCAAGATCCAGACCCTGCCCGCTGAAAAGAAGGCGGAGATCGAAGCGGACATCAAAGCTGTTCTGGCCGTCGGCCCGGCAGTGGCCATGGTCAATTCGGACAAAGGAATCACCAATCTCCATGTTCCAAGCGATGTGATCGTGGACGCGTCGATGCCGGCGATGATCCGCGAAGGTGGCAAGATGTGGAATGCCGGGGGGAAAACGCAGGACACGCTGGCGGTCATCCCGGACAGTTCCTACGCGGGTGTTTACCAGGCCGTCATCGCCTTCTGCAAAAAGAACGGGGCGTTGGATCCCCGGACGATGGGGTCGGTGCCCAATGTCGGGCTCATGGCCCAGGCTGCCGAGGAATATGGTTCCCATAACAAGACTTTCGAGATTCCCGCCGATGGAACCGTCCGGGTGACCGATGCCTCCGGCAAGGTGCTGATCGAGCACAAAGTCGGGGCCGGAGACATCTGGCGTGCATGCCAGGCCAAGGACGCGCCGATCCGCGATTGGGTGAAGCTCGCGGTGAACCGGGCCCGTGCAACCGGGACGCCTGCTGTCTTCTGGCTCGACAAAAACCGCGCCCACGACGCGCAACTCATCGCCAAGGTGGAGGCGTATCTGAAAGATCACGACACCGCCGGCCTCGATCTCCGCATCCTCGCCCCGTCGGAAGCCTGCACGTTCAGCCTGGAGCGCATTGCGCAGGGGCTCGACACCATTTCCGTCACCGGAAACGTCCTTCGTGACTATCTCACCGATCTTTTCCCGATTCTGGAAGTCGGAACCAGTGCGAAGATGCTTTCTATCGTTCCGCTTATGAATGGCGGCGGACTTTTCGAGACCGGTGCGGGTGGCTCGGCCCCGAAGCATGTCCAGCAGTTCCTCGCGGAAAACTATCTCCGCTGGGATTCCCTGGGCGAATTTTTTGCGCTGGCACCGTCCTTCGACCACATTGCCGAGACGTTTGGCAATGCCAAGGCCCGTGTGCTTGCCGAGACGCTGGATGCCGCCACCGGAAAATTCCTGGAGAACGACCGTTCGCCCGGCCGCAAGCTCGGCACCATCGACAACCGCGGAAGTCACTTCTACTTGGCCATGTATTGGGCGCAGGAACTTGCGGGACAGGACAAGGATGCCGAACTCAAGGCGCTCTTTGCTCCCATCGCCGCCGAACTTACCGCCCACGAAAAAACGATTGTGGAGGAACTTTTGGCTGTGCAGGGCAAGCCGGTTGAGATTGGCGGTTACTACCAGCCCGACGATGCCAAGGCCAACGCCGCCCTGCGGCCCAGTGCCACTTTCAACGCCATCCTGGCCAAGTTGTAAGCCATTTTTTCCTGTCCTTTCGGGGGTTTTCTCATCGGATGAACGCGATCCAGCGATTTCTCACGCAGAGCCGCAGGGGCCGCAGAGGAAAACCGTTTTCAGAATGAACGAAGCGATGGGGAACATGACCGTGACCAACGGGGTTGGCGAGGCGGGGTGGAAGCTTTTCGAGTGCGCGGAAGCGGCTTCCACGAATGATCTGGCCCGGGATCTTCCGGTCTGGAGTGCCGTGAGAGCGGATCGGCAGACCGGTGGCCGGGGAAGATTTGGACGGGTGTTTGTATCCGACATCGGGGGATTGTGGCTTTCCGCCGTGCTCCCCGCGGAGGGAGGAGCTGCAAAGTGGGGGGGATTTTCACTGATGGTGGGGGTGCATCTGGTGCGAATGCTGGAGAAATACCAAATTCCCCCGGCCCGGCTTCGCTGGCCGAACGATCTCATGGCCGGCACAAAGAAATTGGGCGGGCTTCTCATCGAGCAATCCACAAAAGACACGCTGGTGGTGGGCTTTGGCTTGAATGTCACCAACGCTCCCTGGGAGGCGGATCCGTCCCTGGCTGACATTGCCACGAGTCTGGCCCGGGTGTCCCCGAGAGTTCCTTCCGTGGAAGAGACCCTGATCCGCACGCTGGACGCGCTGGCCGATGCCCACCAGGCGATGGAGAGCGGGGGCATGGCTTCAGCCATTGAACAGCTCAATTCCCGGTGGAAACATCCTGTGCCCGTGGAAATTCTGCTCTCCGGCGGTGAAAGGGTTTTCGGAAGGTTCAAAGGTCTCGATCCCCGGGGGCATCTCCTGCTTTTGGATGGAAGGGACTCGGAATTTCTTGTCGAACATCAAAGTATTGAGCGACTCGTCGAGCTAGAGTGACGGCCTCATCACCAACTCACACCAACCACAAACGAACGGAACATCCATGTCACTCAGGGACAAATTCATCACCGCGGACGAGGCGGCGGCCCTCATCAATCACAACGACACGATCGGTTTCAGCGGCTTCACCCCGGCGGGTGCTGCGAAAGCGATTCCCACAGCCCTTGCCAAGCGTGCAAAAGCCGAGCACGAAGCGGGACGACCTCTCCAGATTGGAGTCGTCACCGGGGCTTCAACCGGACAATCGCTTGACGGCGAACTGGCCCTGGCGGAAGCCATTGCCTGGCGCACCCCGTATCAGTCGAACAAACACCTCCGCGCAGCCATCAATGCCGGGCGGACGCGTTTCTTCGACATGCATCTTTCCACGCTCCCGCAGCAGGTCCGCTATGGATTTCTCGGGAAATTCCAGTGGGCGGTGGTCGAGGCATGCGATGTGACGGAGAACGGGGAAATTGTTCCGACCACCTCGGTTGGCGCGGCCCCCACTTTCTGCGGAGTGGCCGACAAGGTTCTTGTGGAGTTGAACCGCAACCACCCTGCCTCCCTGCGCGGGCTTCATGATATTTACGAGCCGAAAGATCCGCCGCACCGGGAGCCGATTCCGCTCAAGGATTGCTCCACGCGGATCGGGGTGCCGTTTATCAAGGTGGATCCGGAGAAGATCGCGGGCATTGTCGAGACAAACCTTCCCGACGAAGTGGCCCCTTTCGATCCCGTGGATGAGACCACCCGGAAAATCGGGCAGAATGTGGCCGAGTTTCTTGCCAACGAGATCCGCATCGGACGGATTCCCAAGAGCTTTCTTCCTCTCCAGTCCGGTGTCGGCAACATTGCCAACGCCGTGCTGGCCGCGCTGGGTGACAATCCCGACATCCCGCCCTTCGAGATGTTTTCCGAGGTGATCCAGGATTCCGTGATTTCCCTCATTCAAAAAGGCAAGTGCAAGTTTGTGACAGGCACTTCGCTCACGGTGAGCCCCGAGGTGTTGAAGGAAGTTTACGCGAATCTGGATTTCTACAAGAAGCACATCTGTCTGCGTCCGCAGGAAATCAGCAACAATCCGGAAATGGTCCGTCGTTTGGGTATCATCACGATCAACACAGCCATTGAAGTCGATCTGTCGGGCAACGTGAATTCCACCCATGTGATGGGATCGAGCATGATGAACGGCATTGGCGGTTCCGGTGATTTCACACGGAACGGTTACATTTCGATCTTCACCTGCCCGTCTCTCGCGAAAGGCGGAAAAATCACGCCGATTGTCCCATTGGTCAGCCACATGGACCACAGCGAGCATTCCGTGCAGGTTGTGGTGACGGAAAACGGGGTGGCCGATCTTCGATGCAAGACGCCGCACGAACGGGCCCGGTTGATCGTGGACAAATGTGCCCATCCCGACTTTCGTCCCGAGCTTCACGGTTACTTCGACAGTGTGACCAAGGGGCAGACACCCGCAACGCTCAGTGCGGCTTTTGCCATGCACCAGAAGTTTCTGGAGACCGGCGACATGCGCGGAGTCGATTGGAAAGCCGCCGGTTTGCCGTAAGCGAAGCGGGCGGCCGGGTTGTCGGCATCGGGAAAGACAGGGGAGGGATGCCCCTGTTACAGGAATTGTTCGATGGCGGCCTGAGGTTTTTCCCGAAAGGCCTTACGGCCAGGAATGGAGCTGCTTGCCGGAGGCGTCCTGAAGAGCCAGTCCCTTGATCTTTACGATGCCGGGAGCGGAGCAGGGGTCGATCCGAAGTCCGCACAAAGTGTCCTTTGTGTCGATGGAGACGGCCACTTCCTGCCATTCCCCGTTGTGAATCACCTCGAAAGATTGGCGTGTTCCTTTTTGCAGTTTGGTGGAGGGATCCGTGGTCCAGAAAATTTCCCCGGCTCCACCGGCCCGGCTTTGCAGGCTGAAGACGAGTTTGTAGGGTCCGCCGGTTTTTAACTCCGGTATCTGGTCGATGGCCAGGCCGGAGTCATTTCCGGTGCAGGTGAGTTCGAGTTGGTCGCCTTCGATCGAGATTTTGGTATCCACCCGCGGGCGAATGTTGCCACTTTTTCCGGGAGAGGAGGATTCCGTTCCAGACTCTTTTCCGGAGGCTCTTTTTTCTTTGTTCGCCTCTTTTTGTGTGTTGTGGCGCTCGGTGCTGGCGTCTGTGGACGAATAGTCGGTCCATTCCCGGTGGTGTGGCGGGACAGTGGCGGTTTCTGCCACCGGGGCGTATTCCTTGGCGGGAGCATGGAGGACATTTTCAGCCATATCCGTCCATTGACGGACCATTTTTTGGACAAGATCCGGATGCTGGTCGGCAACGTTGTGAAGCTCGGTGCGGTCTTGGGCGATGTTGTAAAGTTCCCAGGGTTCGCTTTGAAAGCTGACCAATTTCCAATCCCCGTCGCGCAGGCCACGGTCGCTTGAGAACAGAAGATGGATCGGGGGGCGGTCCTTGATCTTTTGGCCCGCAAAAAGCGGAGTCATGGAAATGCCCGCCAGCGGGGAGAGGTCACGCTCCGGCCAGCTTGTGGGGAGGGTTGCGCCGCTGACTTCCGCCAGTGTGGGAAGGACGTCCACGATATGCACGGGAGAATCATCCAGGGCACCGGGCTTTGTTTTCAAACCGGCGGGCCAATGAACGATGGCCGGAGTGGCGATGCCGCCCTCGAATTGGTTTTGTTTGTAATAGCGGAACGGCGTGTTGCGTGCCCAGGCCCAGCCGGTGCTGTCGCTCCATTTTGCCTCCGGTCCGCAGGGATCAAGATCGCGCCCCACGGACTTGCGGTCATAAGGACAGGCTCCGTTGTCGGAAAGGAAGAGAATGAGTGTGTTGTCGAGTTCTCCGTTGCGTTTCAAATCCTCGAAGAGACGCCCGAGTTCCTGATCCAGGCGGTCGATGAGGGCCGCGTAGGCGGCCATGCGACGGGACTCCCAGGAGCGCATCTCCGGGGACAGGGATTTCCACGCGGGAATGTGTTCCGGACGCGGGGAGGGTTCGACATCTTTTCCAAAAAGCCCGAGTTCTTTTTGCTTCGCGACCCTTGCGGCCCGCATCACATCCCAGCCGACATCATATTTGCCGAGGTATTTTTTGTAGTCGGCTTCGAGAGGTTGGAGTGGTGAGTGGGGAGCGTTGAAAGCGACATAGAGAAACCAGGGTTTTTTTGTTTCCCTGGCTTCGTTGAGGAACTGGATCGCGTAGTTGACGTTTTCCACGGTGGTGTAAAACCCTTTCTCCGGAACCTTCCAAGGTTGGCCGTTGAGGCGAAAGGTGTCGTCGCCCGAGTAGTAGTTCGTGGCACCCGAGAGATGGCCGAAGTAACGCTGGAAACCAAAGTCCGTGGGTTGCTTGTCCAGATGCCATTTGCCCGTCATGGCGGTGAAGTAGCCGGCCGGGGCGAGAACCTCCGGAATAGTGGTCGCGCGGGTGAGGTTGATATCGCCCGCCTGGCGACACCAACGGCCCGAGAGCAGGCTGACGCGCGAGGAATGGCATTTGGCGGTGTTGTAGCATTGGGTGAAGCGCAGGCCGTCCTTCGCGAGGCGGTCGAGATTCGGTGTGTCGATCTCCGACCCATAGCATCCGAGGTCGGAAAACCCGAGATCGTCCGCGAGAATGACAAGGATGTTCGGTTTTGCCGTGGCCGGAGAATTTTCTGCGGCGTTACAATGAGCGTACAGCAGGAGAGCCAGAAGTGGGACGATGTTTTTCATGGAAGGAATTCGGCGGGGGCTATTCCTATTCGTCGGCGGTGTTGGCATTCTCCACGGCCTTTTTGTGAAGGCCATGACGCCCATCCCCTTTTACTTTTGGTCCGACGAAAGGCAGGGCAATGGCAGCAGGGCGGGCATCTTTGTATTTGTCCAGAGCCTCCTGCAGGAGTTTTGCCGCCTCTGCGGCTTCTCCCTGCAAATCCGCAACCTTCAGGGGTTGTTTCTCTTCAATGTCACTTCGCAGATCGTAAAAATCTCCGGTGCGGGAGAGTTTAAAATCCCGGGTTGCGG
>JADHED010001117.1_pt1 | contig 24886 bp, 29 predicted proteins | sample 8952041 | NCBI WGS metagenome assembly JADHED01 (sample SAMN16124423, study PRJNA663239) | bioreactor sludge metagenome | isolation source: sludge (control) | place: India:Bengaluru | collected 2018-09-08
TGAAGGACCAGGCCATCGTCTGCAACATCGGCCACTTCGACAACGAGATCCAGGTCGCGCGGCTGGAAGAGCAGTGCCGCTGGGAAGAAGTGAAGCCCCAGGTGGACCATGTGATTTTCCCGGACGGCAAGCGCATCATCCTGCTGGCCAAGGGCCGGCTGGTGAACTTGGGCTGCGGCACGGGGCACCCCAGCTTCGTGATGTCGTCCAGCTTCGCCAACCAGACCATCGCCCAGATCGAGCTGTTCACGCACAGCGACTACTACGAGCAGGGCAAGGTCTACGTGCTGCCCAAGCACCTGGACGAAAAGGTGGCCCGCCTGCACCTGAAGAAAGTGGGCGCGATGCTGACCGAGCTGAGCGACGAGCAGGCCGCCTACATCGGCGTGCCGCGGCAGGGTCCGTACAAGCCGGACACCTACCGCTACTGAGGATCCATGCGCATCGACCAGCTCCTCGGTGAACGGGGCCTGGCAACGTCCCGCTCGCAGGCCCAGCGGTTGATCGCCGCCGGCGTGCGTTGGCGGCCTGGCGAAGGCGCGCCCTGGAAGCGCGTTGTGAAGAACGGCGACGAGGTGCCGGCGCAAGCCCAGATCGAATTGCTGGACACCGCGGAGGCGCGATACGTCTCGCGCGGCGGTCTCAAGCTCGAGGGTGCGCTTGCCACCACCGGACTGCGGGTGGCGGGCTGGTCGTGCCTGGACGTGGGCCAATCGACCGGCGGCTTCACCGACTGCCTGCTGCAGGCACGGGCCACGCGGGTGGTCGGCGTGGACGTGGGTTCGGGTCAGGTGCACCCGAGAATTCGCGCCGACGAGCGGGTGACCTGCATCGAGGGCGTCAACGCCAGGGAGTTGGATGCTTCAGATTTGATAGCTGCTGGTGGCCATTTGACGATGGAGAAGGGCGGTTTTGATGCTGAATTTGACCTGGTGACCGGCGATTTGTCCTTCATTTCGCTCACGCTGGTGTTGCCGGCCCTGGCACCGTTGATCAAACCCGGTGGCCACCTGCTGATGCTGGTGAAGCCCCAGTTCGAATTGCAGCCCGGTCAGGTCGGAAAAGGGGGCATCGTGCGCGACCCGGCGCTCTACGCGGTGGTTGAGCAGCGCATCGGGGCTGCCTGTGCGGCCCTGGGGCTGCGGCACGTGGCCTGGTTCGGCAGCGCCATCACCGGGGGCGACGGCAACCGGGAATTTTTTGTGCACGCCCGACAGCCGGGCGGCCATTGATGGAAGGAGGCAGACCGTGGGTCTTCCGCTGAGTTTCGAATTTTTTCCTCCCAAGACGCCCGAAGGGGCTGGCAAATTGCGCGGCGTGCGCCAGCAGCTGTATGCGCTGGGCCCCGAGTTCTGCTCGGTGACCTACGGAGCGGGGGGGTCCACCCACGAGGGCACCTTTGGCACGGTGCGCGAGATCCTGGCGGAGGGCATGGAAGCGGCCTCGCATTTTTCCTGCATCGGGGCCACCGCGGCATCGGTGCGCGCGCAACTCGCCGAGCTCAAGGCCATGGGTGTGAAACGTGTGGTGGCGTTGCGCGGCGATCTGCCCAGCGGCTACGGTCTGGGGGGCGAATTCCAATATGCCAGCGACCTCGTGGCGTTCATCCGGGCCGAGACCGGGTCTGACTTCCGCATCGAAGTGGCAGCCTACCCCGAGGTGCATCCGCAGGCGAAATCACCCGAAGCCGACCTGCAGGCCTTTGTGCGCAAAGCCCGCGCGGGCGCGGATTCGGCCATCACCCAGTATTTCTTCAACAGCGACGCCTATTTCCGTTTCGTCGATGACCTGCGCCGGCTGGGCGTGGACATTCCGGTGGTGCCCGGCATCATGCCGATCACCAGTTCCACGCAGCTGATGCGGTTCTCCGACGCCTGTGGGGCCGAGATTCCGCGCTGGATCCGGCTGCGCCTGCAGGCGTTTGGCGACGACTCGGCATCCATCCGTTCCTTTGGCCTGGATGTGGTGAGTGACCTGTGCGCGCGCCTGCGGGATGCCGGCGCGCCGGCCTTGCACTTCTACACGATGAACCAGGCTGCGGCCACGACGGACATCGTGCGCCGGCTGGGCCTGGCGGGAGATCGGCCATGAAGCGGCTCGTGCTCGGTGTGCTGATGGGCGTCCTGCTGGCAGGCACGGCGGGCGCGACCGACTTGCCTGCAGAAGGCGCTTTCGTTCAGGCGGCGGCGAACAGCACGGCCGCATCCGAGTCTGACGTTTCGGTTGCGACCGCGTCCGAGGTTCAGCGCGATGCCCTGCAGGGCGACGGTCTGCGGGTCGAGGTGCCGGGCGAGACGGCCGTCGGGCAGGCGCTGGGCCGGGAGATCAAGCGCGGCAAGGTCTCGTGGTACGGCAAACGCTTTCACGGCCGGCGTACCGCCAGCGGCGAAAAGTTCGACATGTACGCCCTGACAGCGGCGCATCCCAGCCTGCCGTTCGGTACCCGGCTGCGGGTCCGGCACCTGGAGTCCGGCCGCGAGGTGGTGGTTCGCATCAACGACCGCGGACCGCATGTGGGCGGCCGTATTCTGGATCTCAGCCAGGCCGCAGCCCAGGCACTGGGCATGATCCAGGCTGGCGAAACCCAGGTCGCGCTGGTCGAAGACTGAACAATTCCGTCGCGGCTGCTGCGGGTGCAGCGGCTTGGCGCACAATCGCTGCCGGTTCGCGTTGTTCAACCCGGAGAGACCATGAAACTTGAAACCTTGGCCGTCCACGGCGGCTACACCCCCGAGCCCACCACCAAAGCCGTGGCGGTGCCGATCTACCAGACGGTGGCCTACGCCTTCGACAACACCCAGCATGGCGCCGACCTGTTCGACCTGAAGGTCGCCGGCAACATCTACAGCCGCATCATGAACCCGACCAACGGGGTGCTCGAAGCGCGCGTTGCGGCGCTCGAAGGCGGCATTGGCGCGCTGGCGGTGGCCTCCGGCATGTCGGCCATCGCCTACGCCATCCAGACCATCGCCGAGGCCGGCGACAACATCGTGTCGGCCAGCACCTTGTATGGCGGTACCTACAACCTGTTCGCCCACACCTTCCCGCAGATGGGCATCACGGTGCGGTTTGCCGACCCGCGCGATCCGGCGGCCTTTGCCGCGCTGATCGACGAGCGCACCAAGGCGGTGTATTGCGAATCGGTCGGCAATCCGCTGGGCAACGTCACCGACATCGGCGCGCTGGCCGCCGTCGCCCACGCCGCCGGTGTGCCGCTGATCGTGGACAACACGGTGCCCAGCCCCTACCTGTGCCGTCCGTTCGAGCATGGGGCCGACATCGTGGTGCATTCGTTGACCAAATACCTCGGCGGTCACGGCACCAGCATCGGCGGCGCCATCGTGGACAGCGGCAAGTTCCCTTGGGCCGAGCACAAGGCCCGCTTCAAGCGCCTGAACGAACCCGATGTGAGCTACCACGGCGTGGTGTACACCGAGGCGCTGGGCCCGGCGGCCTACATCGCCCGCGCCCGCGTGGTGCCGCTGCGCAACATGGGCGCGGCACTCTCGCCGATGAATGCCTTCCAGATCCTGCAGGGCATCGAAACCCTGGCGCTGCGCATGGACCGCATCTGCACCAACGCCGTGAAGGTGGCGAAGCACTTGCAGGGGCATGCCAAGGTGGGCTGGGTCAACTACGCCGGCCTGCCCGGCCACAAAGACCACGCCCTGGTGCAGAAGTACATGGGCGGACGCGCCTCGGGCATCATCAGCTTCGGCCTGAAGTCCGACGATGCGATTGCCGCCGGCGCGCGCTTCCAGGATGCGCTGGCGCTGTTTACCCGCCTCGTGAACATTGGCGATGCGAAATCGCTGGCCTGCCACCCGGCCTCGACCACCCACCGCCAACTCAACCCCGATGAACTGGTCAAGGCGGGCGTGAGCAAGGACATGGTGCGCCTGTCGATCGGCATCGAGCACATCGATGACCTGATCGCGGACCTCGACCAGGCCTTGGCGGCCGTTTGACCTGACCGGCGGTGCGGCGGGCTGTGTCGCCTTGCCGCAACAGCGAAGCGGTATCGGTTTGATCTGGCGCAAACCTCTGACATGCGGAAAACCGTCGGGATACTTGGTTGATCTTTGTCAATTGTCCCGGGGTGCGAGGGCATTGAAATCGGGTTTGGGGTTGTCCCAAGCCTATTTTTTTGTTGGAAGCTGATCATGAAAAAACACGTTCTCGCCGTTGCTGCTCTCCTCACCCTGGCCTCTGGTGCCGCGCTCGCGCAGCAGGCCAAACAAACCGAAGGCCCGTGGATGGTGCGCGCTCGTGCCGTGTACGTCGACACGGTTGCTGACACCTCCGGCGTTGCGACCGCCCTCGACCTGAACGTGGACAACAAGTGGATTCCGGAAGTCGACATCAGCTACTTCTTCAACAAAAACATCGCAGCCGAGTTGATCCTGACCTGGCCGCAGAAGATGACGCTGAACTCCGGCAATACCGCGATCGGCTCCTTCAAGGCCTTGCCGCCGACGCTGCTGCTGCAGTACCACTTCGACGGCCTGCCGGTGAAACCCTACGTGGGCGCCGGCATCAACTACACGAAGTTTTCGAGCATCAGCTTGCCGGCTGGCGTTTCCATGGACAGCAGCAGCTGGGGCGGCGCCCTGCAGCTTGGCGTGGATATCCCGCTCAAAGACAACATTTACCTGAACCTGGACCTGAAGAAGGTCTGGATGGGAACCGATGTCTATGTCGGCGGCGTGAATTCCGGCAGCATCAATGTGAACCCGCTGCTGTGGGGCGTGGGTCTGGGCTGGCGCTTCTGAGTCTCGGACTCGATCCGACAACAAAAAGCCCCGCTCTGCGGGGCTTTTTTTGTGCCGCCGTGCCGTCCGGAACCCGGCAGGCGCCGCGGACACGCTCAGCGTTCGTCGTAACTCACCACCACGCGTTCACTTGTGGGCCGCGCCTGGCAGCTCAGCACGAAGCCTTTGTCGGTCTCCCACGATTCGAGCGTGAAGTTCTTGTCCATCTGAACCCGTCCTTCCAGGACCTTCGCACGACAGGTGCAGCAGACGCCGCCCCGGCATGAATAAGGCAGATCCAGGCCGGCGGCCAGGGCCACGTCCAGCAGGCGCTGCTCGGGGGTCATGCGCATCTCGTGGGCCTTGCCGTCCAGCACCACGGTCAGCGCGACCGAGCCTTCGGAAACCGGCGCATGGCCTTGCACGGCGGCCCGGCGCGCATCGGCGCTCAGCGCCTCCAGCGTGGGCGAGGTGAAGCGTTCGGTCTGCACGCGGTCTTTCGGCACACCGGCGTCCAGCAGCGCGGCCTCGGTGGCCTCGATCATGGCCTCGGGGCCGCAGATGAACACTTCGTCCATGCTCCTGGCCGGCAGCAGCGTGGCCACGATCGACCGCACCTTGTCGGCGTCGATGCGGCCTTGCAGCAGATCGACTTCCTGTGCCTGGCGCGAGAGGATGTGGATCAGTGTCAGGCGGTCCGGGTAGCGGTCTTTGAGGTCCTGCAGTGCCTCGTTGAACATCACGCTGTCCATGCGACGGTTGCCGTAGACCAGCGTGAACTTCGACCCGGGCTGCTCTTCCAGCGTGCTGGCCATGATCGACAGAATGGGCGTGATGCCGGAGCCGGCCGCGAAGCCGACGCGGTGCAGCGCCCGAGGTCGCTTCGAGACAAACCGCCCCTCCGGCGGCATCACGGCCAGGGTGTCACCGGGTTGCAGGCGCGTTGCAGCCCAGTTGGAGAACACCCCACCCTCCATCGGCCGGATGCCCACTTCGAGCTCACCCTGGTTCGCCAGGTGGCTGCGGGCGCAGCAGATCGAATAGTTGCGCCGGACATCCTGGCCATTGATCGTCGTGCGCAGGGTCAGGAACTGGCCTGGCTCAAACGCGAAGGCCTCGCGGTGCTCGGCGGGGATGGCCAGTGTGATGGCGACGGAGCCGGCCGCCTCCGGGGTGACCCGGGCGACGCGGAGATCATGAAAGCGGGGAGCAGTGGACATGCTGTTTCGCGCCGCAGGGGCGTCTCCTTCGAGCGGATCAGTAGGGTTTGAAGTAGTCGAACGGCTCCATGCAGGCCAGGCAGCGGTACTGCGCCTTGCAGGCGGTGGAGCCGAAATGGGAAATCTCGGTGGTCTCGGAGGAGCCGCAGAGCGGGCAGGGTACCGGTTCCTTGCGCGTCGCGCGGGCGACAAAGCGCAGGGCTGACCCAGGCTGTTCGCCGCCCTCGCTTCGGCTGCACCGGGGTGGCGCGATGCCATAGGCGCGCAGCTTCTCGCGCGCCGCCTCGCTCATCCAGTCGGTGGTCCAGGCCGGGGCCAGCTGCGTCACCACGCGCGCTGGCATTCCTTGTGCGGCCAGCGTCGCGACGATGTCATCCTCGATCTGGTCCATCGCCGGACAACCGCTGTACGTCGGCGTGATCACTACCTCCAGCGTGCCGTCGGCGTTGGTCCGAACGTCGCGCAGGATACCCATTTCGCGCAGGGTGATGACGGGAATCTCCGGATCGGTCAGCGTCTCCAGCGTCGACCAGATCTCGGCAAGCACGGGCGCGGCAACAGCGGGGGTCATCGGCAGGCCGTGTTCACCAACTGGCGCCAGGGTGGGCGCGGGCCAGGCTCTGCATTTCGGCCAGGACGAAACCCAGATGCTCGGAGTGCACGCCGTGTTTGCCCTGGGGCACGTAACCCTTGGCTACTGTCGGCCTGACCAACGTCGCTTCTGTCAGGGCGTCATCCACCAAATCATTCCATCCGGCCTGCAACGAGGCGACCGACACCGCCACGCCTTGCGCCAAGGCGGCCTGTTCCGGGGCGCTGTCGGACCAGAACTCGTCGGTGTACGGCAACAGATGGTCGAGCGCGGCCTGGGCGCGTGCATGTGATTCGTCGGTGCCGTCGCCAAACCGAACCAACCAGTCGCGCGAATGGCGCAGGTGGTATCGGACCTCTTTCAGCGACCGGGCGGCGATGGCCGCGAGTTGGGTGTCCGCTGAGGCGGTCAGACGTTCCCACAGCAGCACCATCAGCGCGCTGTACAGAAAGTTGCGAACGATGGTGGTTGCGTAGTCACGGTCGCCCCGCGCGGTGGCGGCCAACGGTGGGCTGTGCGGCAGCTCCAGCATGGTGTAGTTGCGGAATTCGGGCACATCGCGGAAATACGCGAGGCCGTCTTCCGTGGCCCCATCGCCGAGTAATTGGGCTGCGTACTGGTAGAGGAGCCGCGCCTGGCCGATCAGGTCCAGCGCATTGTTGGCCATCGACAGGTCTTCCTCGATGATCGGACCGTGACCGCACCATTCGGCGTTGCGTTGCCCGAGGATCAGCGCGTTGTCGGCCAGATGCAGCAGGTAATCCACCGGCGCGCAGGCGTTGGGCGTTGCCACGGTCATCACATGTGCCCCACTTCGTCGGGAATCTGGTAGAAGGTCGGGTGCCGGTAGATCTTGTCGGCCGACGGGTCGAAGAACTCGCCCTTGTCGCCGGGGTCGCTGGCAGCGATCGCGGCCGACGGCACCACCCAGATGCTCACGCCTTCCTGGCGCCGGGTGTAGACGTCGCGTGCCATCTGCAAGGCGTGCTGTGCGTCACTGGCATGCAGACTGCCACAGTGTTTGTGTTCCAGACCTTGTTTGCTGCGGACAAAGACTTCCCACAAGGGCCATTCTTTCAGGGCCGGGGCGGTGGGTTGCGGTTGGGTGCTCATGCGGCCTCCTGGATGCTGCGTTGCTGTTGTTTGCGGGCGTGGGCCAGCGCCGCGTCGCGGACCCACTGGCCATCGTTGTGCGCCTTCACGCGGGTTGCCAGGCGCTCCTTGTTGCAGGGGCCGTGGCCATTGACGGTGGCCCAGAACTCGTCCCAGTCGATCTCGCCGTGGTCCCAGTGTCCGCGTTCCTCGTTCCACTTGAGCTCGGGGTCGGGCAGCGTGACGCCCAGCACCTGGGCTTGTGGCACGGTCGCGTCGATGAACTTCTGGCGCAGGTCGTCGTTGGATATGCGTTTGATGCCCCAGCGCATGCCCTGGGCGCTGTGCGGGCTGTTGTTGTCGGGCGGGCCGAACATGGCCAGACATTTCCACCAGAAGCGGTTCACTGAGTCCTGCACCATGGCCTTCTGGGCGTCGTTGCCTTTCATCATGACCAGCAGGGCCTCGTAGCCCTGGCGCTGGTGGAAGGACTCCTCCTTGCAGACGCGGATCATCGCGCGGGCGTAGGGGCCGTAGCTGCAGCGGCAGAGCGGAATCTGATTCATGATTGCCGCGCCGTCGACCAGCCAGCCGATCACGCCGACATCGGCCCAGTTCAGCGTCGGGTAGTTGAAGATGGAGCTGTACTTGGCCTTTCCGCTGTGCAGGGCTTCGAGCATCTCGCCGCGGCTGGTGCCCAGCGTCTCTGCGGCCGAATACAGGTACAGGCCATGTCCGCCTTCATCCTGAACCTTGGCGATCAGGATGGCCTTGCGTTTGAGGCTGGGCGCCCGGCTGATCCAGTTGCCCTCGGGCAGCATGCCGACGATTTCGCTGTGGGCGTGCTGGCTGATCTGTCGAACCAGGGTCTTGCGGTACGCCTCGGGCATCCAATCCTTCGGCTCGATCTTTTCGTCGGCGTCAATGCGATCGTCGAACCGGGCCTGGAGCGCGATCTCGGCCTCGGTCGGTGGCCGAGTGACGGCCTTGAGGCCGCCGGACTTGGTGTCGTCCGCGTTGTCGGCGACACTGAATGACTGGGTGTACATGCCTGAACTCCTTCGCCTGCAACGGGGGCGAGTTCGGCAGTATATCTATTAACCGACCGATTGGTCGGTTAATTCGGGTTTGTCCTGATCCGAGCGGTTGGCCGTTTGCTCGCGCCTATCCCTCCGCTTCCAGGCCCGTGCCTTTTCCAGGTCCGCGACCCAGGTGTTTCAGAAGGCTCGCCAGGGCAGGCTCGAGCTTGGACTTCAGCGTGTGGGGTGGGTTGATGACGAACATCCCGCTGGCCCGCAGTCCATGACGCCGAGGTTCGCCGGGCGCGCCGGGCGGGGCAGATGGCGCATCTTCTGCGCCAATGGCCAGCGTGGCATGCAGCCAGGGACGCCCGGCCTGCTTGGCCAATGTCTTCAGCCGTCTCGGAAGGTCGTGCGCCTCGGGTCGCGGGATGACCGGATACCAGATCAGGTAGGTGCCTGTGGCAAAACGTTTGAGACTGTCCTGCACACAGTCAAGCACTTGCGCGTAGTCCGACTTGAGCTCATAGCTGGGGTCGATGAGCACCAGAGCGCGTCGGCTCGGAGGGGGCAGCAAGGCCTTGATGCCCTCGAATCCGTTCTGTCGCACCACCGCGATCTGGCGTCCTGCCTCGAGCTGGGCGACGTTGGCGGCCAGCACCCTGCTGTCGGTGGGGTGTAATTCAAACAGCTTGAGCTTGTCGCGGCTTTCCGCTCGCATCAGATGCTGCATCACGAAAGGCGAGCCGGGATAGATCCGAAGGCCGTCACCGGGGTTGAAGGCCGCGATCAGATCCAAATAGTCACGCAGTGCCGGTGCTTCGACGTCGGTGGCGCCCGATGGCCGCTTGGTAGCGGATTGAACGGCTTCTTTCGCGTCACCGGTGGGCAACTTGGGGAATAGTTTGACAATGCCATCTTTCGCCTCCCCGGCCGTCTCGGAGAAATCGCTGTCAAGCCGGTACAGGCCGGCGCCGGCATGGGTGTCGATCAGGGTCAGCCCCGTTTCCTTCAGCATCAGGTGGCGAAGCGTGGCAAGCAGCGTGACGTGTTTGAGCACATCGGCGTGGTTGCCGGCATGGAAGGCGTGGCGGTAACTGAACATGGTGGCATGGTACCCCTTTGGTCAGGCCCCAGAAAGCCAGATTTGCGCCAAGTGCTTGATTCTTCGTATAATCTCAGGCTTCGCAGCGAATTTGTGGCTCCGCGGCGGAGGCTTTTACCGAAAGCGCATGACCACCTAAGAGATTCCCGTCAGAGGAACGCCGACCGTGGAAAAGAGCCCGCCAAACCCTCTTTCAGCGAGAAAACTCATGGCAACGTTCAGCGCAAAACCCGCTGAGGTCGTGCACGAGTGGTTTGTGATTGACGCGACCGACAAGGTCCTCGGACGAGTAGCCAGCGAAGTTGCTCTCCGTTTGCGCGGCAAACACAAGGCCATTTACACGCCTCACGTCGATACCGGTGACTTCATCGTCATCGTCAACGCAGCCAAGCTGCGCGTCACAGGGGCCAAGTCCCTGGACAAGGTTTACTACCGCCATTCGGGATTCCCGGGCGGCATCACCGCCACCAATTTCCGCGACATGCAGGCCAAGCATCCGGGCCGCGCCCTGGAAAAAGCCGTCAAGGGCATGCTGCCCAAGGGTCCGCTCGGTTACGCGATGATCAAAAAGCTCAAGGTGTACGGCGGTGCCGAGCACCCGCACAGCGCCCAGCAACCCAAAGTGTTGGAAATCTAAGGAGCCTTGAGATGATTGGTGAATGGAACAATGGAACCGGCCGTCGCAAGTCCAGCGTCGCACGCGTCTTCCTGAAAAAAGGCACCGGCAAGATCACGGTCAACGGCAAGGACATCAAGGACTATTTCGGCCGCGAAACCTCGATCATGATTGCCAAGCAACCCCTGGTCCTGACCAACCATGTCGAAACCTTCGACATCCAGGTCAACGTTCACGGTGGTGGTGAATCCGGCCAGGCCGGCGCCACCCGCCACGGCATCACCCGCGCGCTGATCGATTACGAAGCGACCCTCAAGCCGGTGTTGAGCCAGGCCGGCTACGTGACGCGCGATGCGCGTGAAGTCGAGCGCAAGAAAACCGGTCTGCATGGCGCCCGCCGCGCCAAGCAGTTCTCGAAGCGCTGATCCGGCACCTTCGACCCCAGAAAAGCCGCCCGGGCATCTCCGGCGCGGCTTTTTTGCTTTTTTTTGCGATACTTGCCTCCCTTATTGACGACGCCATGCGCCTCAAGCTTCTTCGCCGTCGGCTCACCATCAGCGCGCCACGCGTCACGGTGCGCAGCGCCATGCCCTGGCCCCTGCGTTGGGCGGTGGTAGCGATCGTGTTCGGCTTCTGCGCGGCCATCGCCCTGTGGGCTTTCGAGTTCGGAAAAGGCCTTGCCGGGCTCGACAGCGGGGCGCGCGACGAGTTGGCGCAGTTGCGGCAAGAAGCTGTTCGCCTACGCGAAGAGCGCGACCGAGCGCAGTCGGTGGCGAACACGGCGGGCAGTCTGCTGACCACCGAACGAACGGCTCAGGAACACCTGTTGGCCCAGATCAAACGGCTGGAATCGGAAAATCGCGACCTGCGCGACAACCTGGGTTTTTTCGAGAAGCTGCTGCCGACAGCGGCCAGCGAGGGCGTGGTGATCCGTGGGCTTCAGGCCGAACTGCGAACCGGTGGCCAGTTGAAGTGGCAGGTGCTGGTCATGCAGCCGGCCGCCCGGGCGGCGGACTTCAGCGGCAGGATCGAAATCACGCTGGACGGGTTGCAGAACGGCAAGTCTTGGACCCTGGCGCCGCCCGGCGGCGCGCAGGCCTTGCAGCTTCGCCAATACCGCCGGGTGGAAGGTGTGATCGATCTCCCACCGCAGACCGTGGTAAAAACCGTGACCGCCAAGGTGTTCGAGGGCAGCAGCGTCCGGGCGGTCCAGACCTTCAAACTGTAGCCGGCCTTGGTTTGCCGACGCTGCCCATACCGGAGTCCGCCATGTTTGGAAAGAAGAAGCAACCCCCCATCAAGAGCCTGATTGCCCATGGCAGTCGAATCGAGGGACATTACATCTTTGCCGAAGGCCTGCGCGTCGATGGTGAGGTCGTGGGTGACATTCGGGCCAACCCGGATCGCCCCAGCATTCTGGTCATCTCGGAAACGGCGACAGTGACCGGCGTCATCCAGGCAGACCATGTGATCATCAACGGACGGGTTGTCGGGCCGGTTCTGGCCAATGAATTGCTTGAACTGCAGCCGAAAGCCGACATCGACGGGGACGTGACCTACCGGGCTCTGGAGATGCACCAGGGAGCCCGAATCGCGGGCCGCTTGAGTCCGTTGATCGGTGCCGAGGAAAAGCCCACACTGAAACTGGCGGCAAACAACGACTGACCCGATTCCCGACGAATTTGCGCTAGTATTAGAGCCTGATTTTTTATACGGAGTCCTCCCATGAGTGCCGTCGCCGAGATGCCCCAGACCGAAATGCCCGCCCCGATCCTGTTCACCGACAGCGCCGCTGCCAAGGTGGCCGATCTGATTGCGGAGGAGGGCAACCCCGACCTCAAGCTTCGTGTCTTTGTGCAAGGTGGGGGCTGTTCGGGTTTTCAGTACGGATTTACGTTCGACGAGATTGTCAACGAAGACGACACGACCATGACGAAAAATGGCGTGTCGCTGCTGATCGATGCCATGAGCTACCAGTACCTGGTTGGCGCCGAAATTGACTACAAGGAAGACCTTCAGGGCGCCCAGTTCGTGATCAAGAACCCGAACGCGACCACCACCTGCGGTTGCGGTTCGTCGTTCTCGACCTGAAGAAGGGGCTCGACAAGCCGCGATTCGGCAACCTTCAGCGCGGGTAGATCGCTCCCAGTACACGGGCACCTCGGGTGCCCGTGACGCTTTGCAGGCCGGCGTTTTCGCGGTGCACTGCCTTTCGCGCCAGCCACGCAAAGGCGGCGGCTTCCACCTGCAAAGGCGGGAGCCCCTTCTGCGCGGTGGAGCTGACAGCGACATTCGGCAAGGCCGATTGCAGGCGTTGCATCAGGGCCGTGTTCAAGGCGCCGCCGCCGCAGACCAGCAAGTTCGTGCAATTCGGCGCGTGTCGGCGCACATCGGCGGCACAGGCCAGCGTGGTGAACTCGAGCAGCGTGGCCTGAACGTCCCTGGGTGCAGCATCAGAACTGCCCGCGAGGTGCAAGGCCAGCCATTGGGCGTTGAACAGGTCGCGGCCGGTACTTTTTGGCGGCGCCTTCCCCAGATACGGCTCCGACATCAGCGTTTCCAGCAACGGTGCCACGACCTTGCCGCCCGCAGCCCAGGTGCCAGCGCGATCAAAAAGCTCGCCGGTGTGGAGCTGGCACCAGTGGTCCATCAACGCATTGCCCGGACCGCAGTCAAAGCCCATCACACCGCCGTCCGGGGTCAGCACACTGAGGTTGGAGATGCCGCCGACGTTCAGCACACAGACGGTGGCCTTGGCTTGCCCGAAGACCTCCCGGTGAAACGCCGGAACCAGCGGCGCGCCCTGACCGCCGGCAGCCAGGTCACGGCTGCGAAAATCCGCCACCACATCGATCCCCGACAGTTCTGCGAGCAGCGCGGGATTGTTCAGTTGCAGCGTATACCCGGTCCCGTCAAACGCGCCGGGTCGATGGCGTACGGTCTGGCCATGGGCGCCGACGGCCTGGATGTCGGCGGCGCTTCGCCCCGCTTGCGTCAGCAACGCTTGAACAACATCGGCGTAAATGCGCGCCAGGGCGTTGGCGGCCAGTGCAGCCCGGTGCAATTCGTCGGCACCGGCCGTGTTGAGCGCCAGCATCTCGGCGCGCAGGGCTGGCGTGAACGGACGGCATGCATGGGCCTCGACGCGCAGGCCGTCACCTTCGAAGGCGACCAATACCCCGTCGACGCCATCCATTGAGGTGCCGGACATCAGTCCGACGAATCGCTCGACCGCGTCGGCCACGATCGGGGCCTCGGTTCGGACCTTACTGGGCGCTGGCTGGCCGTAGCGAGTCGGCTGCGGCCAGGTTGATCCGTTGCGCCAATGCCGACTGTGCAAAGGCTGCGCGAGCCGCCGGGGAAACCGGAATGGCTTCGCTTTGCTGGGCGATGGTGATCGGGTCCTGGTGCTGGCCGTTCACCCGGAACTCGAAGTGCAGATGGGGCCCGGTGGCCCATCCGGTTGCGCCGACGGCACCCACGATGTCGCCCTGTCCGACCGACTGTCCTTTGCGCACGCCGATGCGGCTCAGGTGGGCGTACACGGTCGTGTGGTTGTTGCGGTGCTTGATATAGACCACGTTGCCGAAGCCACCCTGGCTGCCGGCAAATTCGACGACGCCATCGCCCACGGTGCGAACCGGTGTGCCGGTGGGGGCACCGTAGTCCACGCCCAGATGCGCGCGCCAGGTCTGGAGGATCGGGTGAAAACGCATCTTGAAGCCGCTGGTGACGCGCGAGAACTCCATCGGCGAGGCGAGGTAGGCACGTCGCAGGCTTTGGCCGTCCATGTTGTAGTAGCCCCCCTTCTGGCCGGGCTCCTGGAACCACATGGCCTGATGGGTCTTGCCGGCATTGACGAACTCGGTGCCGAGCACACGACCGGCCCGCACGGGTTCGCCATCGGCTTCCAGCGTTTCGTAAACGATCGAGAAACGGTCGCCCTTGCGCAAGGCGCGGTGGAAGTCGATGGTTCCCGAGAAGACCTCCGCGACCTGTATCGCGACGGCGTCCGGAATGCGCGCTTCGTCGGTCGCGGCAAACAAGGACGTGCGGATGGTCCCGCTGGCCAGTCGGGTCGAGGCGGTGAGAGGCGCGGATTCGATCCGGGACACGAAGCCCTGGGGTGTCTGTTCGACCACGAGGCGATGGAAGTGGCTGTCGGTGTCGTTGTTGATCCAGCGTGTCTTCAGGGTGAGCAGTTCGTTGCGGTCGTTGGCCTCTGCCGTGACCGTCCGCCCGTTGCGTCCCAGCAGCGCCTGGCGGGCCTTCGCGTCGGCGCGCACGAACGCCGCGGCAGCCGGGTCCACGATGCCCAGGCGACGCAACAGGGCCTCCGGGGTGTCGTTGGGTCGCGTGGTTTCACTGCGGAACAACCTGAAGCTGTGCGTGTCCAGGGCCTCGGCCTGGGCCTGCAGCGGAAGGGTCTGCACCAGCTCCAGCACCTGGCGCACCGGCAGTTCGCTCGCATCGGGCGCCAGCGCGGCCACTGCAAAAGCGCCGCTGCCGCCGCCCAGCAACAGCGCGGCAATCAGGGAGGTGAAACGTTTGGGGTGACGCTGAACCAGGGCGGCGAGCGCAGCGGCGGTTGAAATCAGGCCTTGTTTCAAGACAGGTCTTCCCAGCGAGCGGCAAATCATTCAACCGGAGCCGCCTGGGCGGTCCTGAATGTGCCATTTTTGCAACAATTGGCCACTAAAATTCACGGGCCAGAACCACGCGAGTATACCGACGGCAGACTCTGAAAACTATCCGAAAACCCTTATGACCGAAGCACTTGACAAAACCATTCCAATGAACGATGCAATTCGGGAAGCGTTGAGTGTTTCGCTCCGGGGGTGCGAAGAGCTCATTCCGCAAGAGGACTGGATTCGCAAACTGGCACGGTCCGAAGCCACCGGCGTTCCGTTGCGGATCAAGCTGGGACTGGACCCGACCGCGCCCGACATCCACGTCGGGCACACGGTGGTGCTGAACAAGATGCGCCAGTTGCAGGATCTGGGGCACACCGTCATCTTCCTCATCGGCGACTTCACCACGCTCATCGGCGACCCGTCGGGGCGCAACAGCACGCGACCGCCGCTCACGCGTGAGGAGATCGAAGTCAACGCCCAGACCTACTACCGGCAGGCGTCGATGGTTCTCGATCCCGAAAGAACCGAGATTCGCTACAACAGCGAATGGGGCGACGCATTGGGCTCGCGCGGCATGATCCAGCTGGCGGCGCGCTACACCGTGGCGCGCATGATGGAGCGCAACGACTTCCACGACCGGTTCAAGTCCGGTGCGCCGATCAGCGTGCACGAGTTCCTGTACCCGCTGATGCAGGGCTACGACTCGGTGGCGCTCAAGAGCGACCTGGAACTCGGCGGTACCGATCAGAAGTTCAACCTGCTGGTGGGGCGCCACCTGCAGGCCGAATACGGGCAGGAGCCGCAATGCATCCTGACCATGCCGCTGCTCGAAGGCCTGGACGGCATCGAAAAGATGTCCAAGTCCAAGAACAACTACATCGGCATCAGCGAGGACGCCAACACCATGTTCGCCAAGGTGCTGAGCATCTCCGACCTGCTGATGTGGCGCTGGTACACGCTGTTGAGCTTCAAGTCGGAGGCTGACATCGCCGCGTTGAAGGCCGAGGTGGACGCCGGCCGCAACCCCAAGGACGCCAAGGTGGCCCTGGCCAAGGAGATCACCGCGCGATTCCACAGCGCGGCCGCCGCGGACGCCGCCGAACAGGACTTCATCAACCGCAGCAAAGGCGGCGTGCCCGATGAAATTCCCGAGCGGTCGCTGGCGGGGGCCCCGATGGGCATCGGCGCGCTGCTCAAGGCGGCGGGACTGGCGCCCTCGACGTCCGAGGCCAACCGACTGATCGACGGTGGCGGTGTCCGGGTGGATTCCGGCGTGGTCAGTGACAAGGGACTCAAGTTGGCCGCCGGCACCTATGTGGTGCAGGTTGGCAAACGCAAGTTCGCCCGGGTCAGCCTGTCCTGAGCGTCCGGCTGATGGCCGGTCGCGACAGGCTTCATTTCGCGCCGGCTGCGACCAGCATCTTCACCATCTCCGCGTAACCGCGCGCGCGTGCCAGGTCCAGTGGCGACTGGCCCTGGCGGTCGGTGAGCTTCACACTGCCACCCGCATCCAGCAAGGCCTTGAGCGTGGCCTGATGGCGCGGCCCACCGTTGCCCAGCACGATGGATTCGATCACGGCGGTCCAGTGCAGGTTGTTCACATGGTCCAGCGGCGCGCCCGCGGCGATCAACTGACGAACCACGCCGTCGTGCCCCAGATGCGCAGCCGCGATCAGCGCCGTGCCGTCGTACCGGCTGGTGACCTGCTTCGCGCTGGCGCCCAGCGACAGCAGCACGCGCAAGGTTTCCTCATCATCCGCCACGGCCGCGATGGTGACACCATCGTAGCGATCGTTTTCGAGCACGTTCAGGTCGGCGCCGGACCTGGCGAGCGCGCGGATCGCACCGCGCTGGCCCGCGAAGGTGGCGACGTGCAGCGGCGTGCGGCCGTGCGCATCGCGCGCATTCAAGTTGGCACCGGCCGCCACCAGCCGTTCGATCTTGGCCACATCACCGCGCCAGGCGGCCGCATGCAGTCCCTGGTACTGCGCAGCTTCCGCTGGCGTGGGTCCCACCTGGGCACGTGCCGGGAGCCCGAACAAGGTGCCGGCGGCGAACAGGGACGCGGCCAGCGCGAAGCGCCGCGTCCAGGGGCTGTCGGGAAGGCGTTTCATTGGGTAACCTCCATGCTTCGCATTGCGGTGCGAGCTGGTTCGGGACGGCCCGGCGCGGCGCTCATGCGCGGCGCCGGGGCGTGACGGGTCGCGTCACTTCAGCTGGTCTTTCACCTTCTCCAGCGCGTCCATGGCGCACTTTTCATCCAGGTGGCCACCCGGCGCGCCGCCGACGCCCACGGCGCCGATCACCTCGTTGCCGACCTTGATCGGCACGCCGCCGCCGAGCAGCAGGAAGCCAGGCATGTACACCAGGTTGGCGGCCGCCGGGTTCTTCTGGGCGTTTTCCATCATCGCCAAGGTCGTGTTCTTCGCGGAAGCCGAGGTGTAAGCCTTGGCCTGGCTGGACGACAGGGTGTGCGGCCCCGCGTTGTCGGCCCGTTGCAGCGCGCGCAGCGAGCCGGCGCGATCGACCACCGCGGCCGCCACGTTGTAGCCAGCGGCCGAACACGACGCGACGGTCGCCGCGGCGATCTGGTTGGCCAGTTCGAGCGAGATGTTTTTCTCGGTGCGAACCGCCTGCGCGCCCGCGGCGGTGGCAATCAGCGAAAGGGCGAGGGCAGAGGCGGAAATCAGCTTGTTCATGAGGTTCTCCTGTGGGTCCAACGGTTCGATCAACCGTGAGGGAACTTTAGAACCGGCGGCGCGGCGTGCCCATTCGTGCGGCTACGCGCGGGCCTCCGTAGAACTACGCAAGCCGACCCGGCGCCGGCTTGCTGGCGATGCGCCTCATCCGGCTTCCGCCAGGGCCGCGTAGTGCCGGATGAGACGGGCCAGCGAATCGACCTCCAGCTTGCCGAACAGGTTGGCGCGGTGCGTTTCCACCGTGCGCGGCGACAGACCGAGCGCGCGCCCGATTTCCTTGTTGGTGAGCCCGCCCACGATCAGGCCGAGCACCTCGCGTTCGCGCTCCGACAACTGGGCGTAGCGCTCGCGCGCGTCGCGGTCGGCCTGGTGGCGTTCCCGCGAACGGACATGCTGGCGCACCGCGTTCTGCAGCGCCTCCAGCAGCTGCTCGTCGTTCACCGGTTTCTCCAGAAACTCGGCCGCGCCCGCCTTGAACGCGCGCCGGCACATCGCCACGGTGCCATGGCCGGTGAGCATGATCACCGGCTGGTCCACGCCCTGCGCCACCAGGGATTCGAGCACGGTCAGGCCGCTGATGCCGGGCATGCGTACGTCCAGCACGATCGCCCCGATGCCCTGGCGGTCGAAGCCCTCGATGAAGGCCTGCGGGTCCGACCAGACCTGCACCCGCAAGCCCACGGTCCCGATCAGCAGGGCCAGGCTGTCGCGCACCGCTGCGTCGTCGTCGATCAGGTGGATCAGGGGCGACAGCGGCGTGTGGCCGGCGTGGTGGGCATGGGCGGGGCTCACGATGCCTCCGGACCAAGGGGCAAGGTCAGGGTGAAGACCGCACCGCGCGGCTCGTTGGCGCCAGCAACCAGCGCGCCGCCCATGTGCAGCGCCAACGTTTCGCACAGGCTCAGGCCCAGGCCCAGGCCGCCGGCGCGGGTCGAAAAGAACGGTTCGAAGATGCGCGGCAGCACATCGGGCGCGATGCCCGGGCCGGAATCGATCACCTGGATCCGGCCCCACGGCCCATCGCGGTCCACGCGCACCGTCAGCGCGCGCTGCGCCGGGCTCTGCTCCAGCGCCTGCAGCGCGTTCATCAGCAGGTTGTGGATGATCTGGTCCAGCGCCACCGGTTCGGCCAGCACCGTCACCGGCGCCGCAGCCTCGACCACCGGCGTCACGCCGCGGCGCTGGCATTCCGGCTCCAGCAGGTACAGCGCGCGCCGGACCGCTTCGGCCAGATCGACGGCATGGGTCTGGCCAGACAGGTCAGGCCGCTCGACGGCGCGGCGCAGCCGGCCCACCACGTCGGCGGCCCGGCGCGCCTGCTCGACCGCCTGATCGATGGCGCCGCGCGCGGTGTCGAGCTCGGGCGGATCGTCCGCCAGCAGACGGCGCGCTGCCTGGGTGCTGGCCATCACCGCCGTCAGCGGCTGGTTCAGCTCGTGGGCCATGCCGGCGGCCAGCTCGCCCAGCGTGTTCAGTCGGGCTACCTGCCCGAGCCGCAACAGTTCTTCGGCACGGGCATGCGCGGCGCGCTGGCGCAGGCCGTGGCGCAGCCAGGCCAGCGCGGCGGCCAGGGCCGTAGCCCCCAGCAGGAGCCGGCCCCACGGCAGTTCATCCCAGCCCACGGTGCGGCTTGCCACCACGTCGAAAGGCTGGCTGTCGGCGGCCAGGTGCTTGCGAAATTCGAACGTCCAGTTGCCCGGCGCCACCTGCCCCGGCTGCAGCACGAACGCCTGCCCCGACTGCTCCAGTGTCGCCCGCACCGGGCTGGTGGCCGGATCCAGCGGCCATTCGGCCCACGGCACCATGGCGCGCACATCGATGGTCAGCGCGAAGCTGGCCGGCTGCGCGGCCAGCACCAGCTGGTAGCGCCCGGCCGCGAAATCGACCCCCGCGAGTGTGGCCCGACGCAGCTGACGGGACTCCTGCTCGGCGGCGGCCAATGCCGGATCGGCCCACTCGGTGTCGCGGTCGCGCCGTTGCACCGCGAGGATCTGCGGGTACAGCGCAGGCAGGCGCTGCTCGGGGGCGGCCTCGGCCGGGCCTTCGGCGCCGGGTTGCAGCAGCGCCAGGGTGGCCAGGATCGCATCGTGCTGCACGACGCGCTGGCTCAGCAGCCGGTGCATGATGCGGGCGTTCGTTTCAAACGCCTCCCGCATCTGCGCCAGTTCGATGCGGGCCAGCACGGCGCCGCCGCCGAGGGCCAGCACCGCCCAAGCCGCGATCCACCACCGAACCAATGTCCATTGCCGCACCATCGGGCGGATTCTGGCACGGGACCGGGGCACCTGGACCCCGTGGTGCGCAGGCGCGGCTGCGCGACAATCACGGCATGTCCCCGGCCACCCTGCGCCTGCTGACCCCCCGCCGTCTGTTGATGGCGTCGGTGGTGGTCGCGGCCGTCACCATCACCCTCAAGACCCTGGCCTGGTACGTGACCGGGTCCGTCGGCCTGCTGTCCGATGCGATGGAGTCCTTCGTCAACCTGGCCAGCGCCATCTTCGGGCTGGTGATGGTGACCATTGCCGCGCGCCCTGCCGACGAAGACCATCCCTACGGCCATCACAAGGCCGAGTATTTTTCGTCCGGCTTCGAGGGCGCGCTGATCATCGCCGCGGCGGGCGGGATCATCTGGACGGCGGTGCACCGACTGTTCGATCCGCAGCCGCTCGAACAGGTCGGCTGGGGCCTGGCGCTGTCGGTTGCGAGCTCCGGGCTCAACGGCCTGCTGGCCTGGGTGATGTTCCGTTCGGCCCGCGAGCACCGCTCCATCGCGCTGGAGGCCGATGCGCGGCACCTGGTGACCGATGTCTGGACCTCGGCCGGCGTGGTGGTTGGCATCGCCGCGGTGCAGGTGTCCGGCTGGCTGTGGCTGGACCCGGTGGTGGCCATCGGCGTCGCGCTGAACATCCTGAAGGAGGGTTTTCACCTGATGTGGCGCTCCTCGCAGGGGTTGATGGACGAGGCGGTCGAGCCCGAGGTGATGGCCACGATCCGCGAGACGCTGGACGGCTTCGAACACCGGCGCGGCGACACGCAGATCATCCGCTTCGACCACATCACCACGCGCAAGGCCGGTCAGCGCCGCTTCGTGGACCTGCACATGCACATGCCATCAACCTGGTCGCTGGGGCGGGCGGCGGCGGTGCGCACCAGCGTGGAACAGGCGCTGATGAGCGCGGTACCCGGACTGCGCGCCAGCATCCAGTTGCTGCCCAGCGACGTCGAGGCCCATATTGACGACCCGAAGGATTTGATCTGATGTCCCAGGCTCGATGGCCGTCGCTGGCGGCGTTACCCCAGGGGCTGACCCGGCACACCGGACGGACGCCGACATGATTTCGGTGCTGCAGCGCGTCAGCGAAGCGCGTGTGGTGGTCGATGGCGTCGTGGTCGGCGAGATCGGCGCCGGCCTGCTGGTGCTGGTGTGCGCCGAACGGGGCGACACCGAAACCCAGGCCGACAAGCTGCTGGCCAAGATCCTCAAGCTGCGCATCTTCAGCGACGACGCCGGCAAGATGAACCGCAGCGTGCAGGACACCGGCGGCGGCCTGTTGATCGTGAGCCAGTTCACGCTCGCGGCCGACACCGCCGGTGGCAACCGTCCCAGCTTCACCCAGGCGGCCGCGCCGGACGAAGGTCGCCGGCTTTACGAGTACGTCGTCAACCGTGCCCAGGCCGCGCATCCGGTGGTGCAGACCGGGCGCTTCGCGGCCGACATGAAGGTGCAGCTGGTCAACGACGGGCCGGTGACGATTCCATTGCGCATCGCACCCGACCTGCCTGCCGTCGCCTAGTGCGCGGGGCGTCTCAGGTTCGCCAGAAGAACAGGGCCGACATCACCAGCCCGGTGGTCTGATCACGAATGGAGCCTGGCCTTGGCCGGCCTCGGTCAGGACGGGTACGGGTCGTCGAATCCCAGTTCGCGCAGGATGTCGGTTTCGTAGGCCTCCATCTCGCGGGCGTCCTGCTCGCTCGTTTCGTGGTCCCAGCCCTGGGCGTGCAGCGTGCCGTGCACCAGCAGGTGGGCGTAATGCGCCTGCAGCGACTTGCCCTGTTCGCGCGCCTCGCGCTCGACCACGGGCGCGCACAGCACCAGGTCGGCCACGACGACGGGCGCGTGCGCGTAATCGAAGGTCAGCACGTTCGTGGCGTAGTCCTTCTTGCGGTAGTCGCGGTTCAGCGCCCGGCCTTCGTCCAGATCGACGATGCGCACCGTGATTTCGGCGTCATCGGCCAGCGCGTGGCGGATCCAGCGCGCGATCTTGTGGCGGGGCAGGGCGGCGCGGTGGGGCGCCGCATGGTCCAGCGGGCCGAACTGGACCGAAAGTTGCAGCGTTTTCAGGCTCATTTTGGCATCAAATCGGCTTCTACCCAGCGTACAGTGGCCACGAGAAGCTATCAAATCAGGAGTTATTCCGCGACGCTCCGGGCGCCGGTCGAGCGCCCGCGCTGGTCGTAGGCGTCCACGATGCGGGCCACCAGCGGGTGCCGCACCACGTCGGCCGAGGTGAGGCGGCACATCGCGATGCCCTTGACCCGGCGCAGCACGCGCTCGGCATCGATCAGCCCGCTGAGTTGGTTCTTGGGCAGGTCGATCTGGCTCACGTCGCCGGTCACCACCGCCTTGGCACCGAAGCCGATGCGGGTCAGGAACATCTTCATCTGCTCGGGCGTGGTGTTCTGGGCCTCGTCGAGGATCACGAAGGCATGGTTCAGCGTGCGCCCGCGCATGAAGCCCAGCGGCGCGATCTCCAGCGCCCCGCGTTCGAACGCCTTGGCCACCTTGTCGAAGCCCATCAGGTCGTACAGCGCGTCGTACAGCGGGCGCAGGTAGGGGTCCACCTTCTGTGCCAGATCGCCGGGCAGGTAGCCCAGGCGTTCGCCGGCCTCGACCGCCGGGCGCGTGAGCACGATGCGCTGCACCGCGCTGCGCTCCAGCGCATCGACGGCACAGGCCACGGCCAGGTAGGTCTTTCCGGTTCCGGCCGGTCCGATGCCGAAGGTGATGTCGTGCGTGGCCATGGCCTCCAGGTACACGCTCTGGTTCGGCGTGCGCGCGCGCAGGTCGGCGCGCCGGGTGTGCAAGACCACGGCGCCGTCCGCGTCGGTGGTCAGCGACTCGCCGTCACCGGCCAGCATCAGCTGGATGCGGTCGGCGGGGATCGCGCGCTCGGCCATTTCATAGAGCGCCTGCAGCACCTCCATCGCGCGCGTGGCCTTGGCTTTGGGCCCGTCGACCTTGAACTGCTCGTGCCGGTGCGCGATACGCACCTCCAGCGCCGCCTCGATGGTGCGCAGGTGCGCGTCCATGGGGCCGCACAGGTGCGCCAGGCGGGTGTTGTTGTGGGGGGTGAAGGTGTGGCGGACGATCAAGCTGATAATTCCTGAACAAGGGTTTCAACGGAAACCCGGATGCCGTGATGATAGGCATTTGCCCGCACCACCCAGGACCCACGCCCCATGATCGGAAAACTCACCGGCACGCTCAGCCTCAAGAACCCGCCCGACGTGCTGGTCGATTGCCATGGCGTGGGCTACGAGGTCAGCGTGCCCATGAGCACCTTCTACAACCTGCCCGCGCTCGGCGAGACGGTCACGCTGCTGACCCACTTCGTGGTGCGCGAGGATGCCCAACTGCTGTACGGCTTCGCCACCGCGCCCGAGCGCGAGGCCTTTCGCCAGCTCATCCGGATCAGCGGCGTGGGGCCGCGCACGGCCCTGAGCGTGCTCTCGGGCATGAGCGTGGGCGAGCTCTCGCAGGCCATCACCGCGCAGGAGACCGGACGGCTGGTCAAGGTGCCCGGCATCGGCAAGAAGACCGCCGAGCGCCTGCTGCTCGAACTCAAGGGCAAGCTCGGCGCCGACCTGGGCGCGCCGGTGTCGCTGGCCAGCGATGCCCACGCCGACATCCAGCAGGCGCTGGTCGCGCTGGGCTACAGCGACAAGGAAGCCGCGCTGGCGCTCAAGCCGCTGCCGGCCGACGTGGGCGTGAGCGAGGGCATCAAGCTGGCGCTGAAGGCGCTGGCGAAATAATCTGGTTCACCAATGAGCATCCAGACCGACGATTTCCTGCCCGCGCCGCCCAAGCGCGTGGTCTCCGCCGCTGCCTCGTCGCCGCAGGAAGAGGCCATCGAGCGCGCCCTGCGGCCCAAGCTGCTCGACGAGTACGTGGGTCAGGCCAAGGTGCGCGAGCAGCTCGAGATCTTCATCGGCGCGGCGCGCAAGCGCGAGGAGGCGCTCGATCACGTGCTGCTGTTCGGCCCGCCGGGGCTGGGCAAGACCACGCTCTCCCACATCATCGCGGCCGAGCTCGGCGTCAACCTGCGCCAGACCAGCGGCCCGGTGCTCGAAAAACCCAAGGACCTGGCGGCGCTGCTGACCAACCTGGAGAAGAACGACGTCCTGTTCATCGACGAGATCCACCGCCTGAGCCCGGTGGTCGAGGAAATCCTCTACCCCGCGCTGGAGGACTACCAGATCGACATCATGATCGGCGAGGGCCCGGCGGCACGCAGCATCAAGCTCGACCTGCAGCCCTTCACGCTGGTGGGCGCCACCACGCGCGCCGGCATGCTGACCAACCCGCTGCGCGACCGCTTCGGCATCGTCGCGCGGCTGGAGTTCTACACGCCCGAAGAGCTGACGCTGATCGTCATGCGCTCGGCCGGCCTGCTGGGCGCGCCGATAGACGAGGCGGGTGGCGCGGAAATCGCCCGCCGCTCGCGCGGCACGCCGCGCATCGCCAACCGCCTGCTGCGCCGCGTGCGCGACTACGCCGAGGTCAAGGGCTCGGGCCGCATCACGCAGGACATCGCCAACCGCGCGCTGGCCATGCTCGACGTGGACCCGGAAGGCTTCGACGTGATGGACCGCAAGCTGCTGGAGGCCGTGATCCACCGTTTCGATGGCGGCCCGGTGGGGCTGGACAACATCGCGGCCAGCATCGGCGAGGAGCGCGACACCATCGAGGACGTGATCGAGCCCTACCTCATCCAGCAGGGGTTTCTGCAGCGCACGCCGCGCGGGCGCACCGCCACGCTCGCGGCCTACCGCCACCTCGGCGTGGCGCCGCCGAAGGCCGCCGGCGAGCTGTTTTCGGAATGAAATCAGGGTTTGCTAATTAGGTATTGATTGTTTGTCTTTTTGGCTGTATCCTGC
>JADHED010001106.1_pt1 | contig 24884 bp, 23 predicted proteins | sample 8952041 | NCBI WGS metagenome assembly JADHED01 (sample SAMN16124423, study PRJNA663239) | bioreactor sludge metagenome | isolation source: sludge (control) | place: India:Bengaluru | collected 2018-09-08
ACGCCGCGCCTCGGCGGTTGTAACCAACCTGGGTGACGCAGCGCGCGCCGCCCGATCTGGTGACCGCCGCGCCCCCACCTCCCCCCTTGGCGAAGCCGCGACCCTGGTCGGCCGCACGCCAGCAGCGATCCGGGAGGCGGAGAAGGACGGGCGACTACCCGAGCCGCCGCGAACAGAAACCAACCGACGCGTCGGGTACACGTTGGCGCAGGTGAACGATATGAGGGGGGTGTTCGGCACCCGCCCATGGCGAGCACCCGATGACCCCTGTGCGGTCCTTGCGGTGCAGAACTTCAAAGGTGGCGTCGGAAAGTCGACGATCTCCGTCCACCTCGCCCAGTATCTGGCGGTGCAAGGTTACCGGGTCGCCCTCATCGACTGCGACAGCCAGGCCTCTGCGACGACGCTGTTCGGATATGTGCCCGACCTCGACCTCAGCGAGGAGGAAACGCTCTACCCGTTCCTCAGGTACGAGGAGATGACGTCGCTCGACTACGCCCTGAAGAAGACGCACTTCGACGGGCTCGAGCTCATTCCTGCAAATCTTCGTCTCTTTCAGTCGGAGTACGAGCTGGCGGCGCGTATGGCGCGGGGAGGGGGGCGGCTCCTCGACAGACTTGCGCAGGGCATCGCATCGGTGGCCGATCGCTTTGATGTCGTTGTCCTCGACCCGCCCCCGGCGTTGGGGGCGATCTCCCTATCGGTCCTACGGGCCGCGAACGCCCTTGTGGTGCCAGTGCCGCCGACGGTTATGGACTTCTCGTCCACAGCGGCCTTCCTGGCGATGCTCGACGAGACCCTGGATGAGCTGGCGTCGCGGGATCTGGCGCCGGCCCTGAACTTCATTCGCGTGGTTGCGTCGAAGGCCGACGAAACGAAGTCCATGCAGAAGGAGCTGATCGCGCTGATGCGACAGGTGTTCGGTCACGCCATGATCCGCACGCCGCTTAAGGATTCGGCCGAGATCGACAATGTCACGGCGCGGCTGATGACGGTCTACGAGCTCAACAGTCCGATGACCAGCAAGGCCGTTAGGGATCGGTGTCTGACCTACCTCAACGGGGTCAACGAGGAGATTCTGGTCGACATCCGCGCGACCTGGCCGAGTCACGCGGCGCGACTACGGAAGGAGGGCTTGGCATGACCTTCAGAGCGGACCGCCAGGCCGGCGAGCGGCGGAGACGAGTTGATCGGTGCCGGAATTGCACCCGTGCAATTCCGAAGGGGAGGGGTCTTCGATGAGCAAGAACCGCGGCTTTGCTGCCGGCCTCGCAGGCGCCCTGGATGAGGAGAGCCCAGCGCCGGAGCCGCTGGGTCGGCTTGGCATCGGCGTATTGGCGGGAAGGAGCAATCGCCTTGCCGAACTTGCCTCCGGCGCGGTCGTCGCCAGAACCCTCGAGCTCGTAGACCCCGCCCGCTGTCGGATCTGGGCGGAACACAACCGCGACTATGGCCTGCTCGACGAGACGCGCTGCGCCGACCTGATCGAGAGCTTGAAGGCCCAGGGCCGGCAGGAGATCCCAGCCATCGTCCGGCGCGTCAAAGACGATCCGGCGCTCGATTTCGAGGTGATCTGCGGCGCCCGGCGTCACTGGTCGGTGAGCTGGCTGCGCTCGCACAACTACCCGGATTTCCGGTTCCTTGTGGAAATTCGGGAGATGACCGACGAGGAGGCGTTCCGGGTCTCGGATCTTGAGAACCGGGCGCGGGACGACCTCAGTGATATTGAGCGCGCGCGAGACTACCTGCGCGCCCTCGGTCGGCACTACGAAGGACGCCAGAAGACGATGGCCCAACGCCTCAACGTCTCTGAGGCGTGGCTCAGCCGATACCTGGATCTGGCGAGGCTTCCTGAGGAACTGGTGGCCGCATTCCCTGATCCCCATGCTCTGAAGATCAAGCACATCACGCTTCTGAAGCCATTGCTGAAGCCCGACGATCGCCGCCAGCGCGTGTTGGCAGCGGCCCGTGAGCTCAAGGGTAGGGCAGGGGAGGGGGGCTCGCCACAGGAGGTGATCCGCATTCTGACGCGCGCCGGCGACGCCCCCAAAAGGTCAGGACCCCCCAAGAAGTCAGGATCGGCGACGACGGAAAATCTGGTCCGCACAGCGGGGGGAGCACCTCTGCTCAGAATCGATGCCCGCAAGCGCAAAGAGATCAGTCTGACGCTGCTGATCTCTGGCGGCGGGACCCGCGAGGAGGCCGAGGCCGCCCTGCGCACCCTCCTTGATCAGCACTGGCCAGCTCACAATGCGGACCCTGCGCAGCCGGCGTAGGGCGAGGGTTCTTCCCTCGGGAAGTGACTCAAGGGTGACGTTCGGAAGGTCTCCTGCTGGCTACGACCGATTTTGTCGTACTCGTCAGACACGTTTTAGCCGGTAGCTGCGGCACGCAACTGGCCCCACGCGGGTGCCAATGGGTACGGGGAACCATGTCCACCATCAGGTTCCGGCTTTCCGCATACCCCGAATTCCTGATTGACAGAATTCGGTTATTCAGGCTTTCATTACCGTCCGAGAGAACTGCTTCGAGGGGCGCAACGTGGCTAGTAAGCCAACCCGAAGCACCGCCGCTGCGGCTGACGCCGGCAAGGGCCAGACCCTCAACTTCAAGGTCAGCGACGCCTTCAAGAAGGAATTCAAAGGCTACGCCGTCGCCCAGGGGATCAGCATGACCGATCTCCTCAAGGAGGGCTTCGCGCTTTCCAAGGCGAACCGGCAGCGATGAGACCCGCCCAATCGTCTGTCCGCCCCTCGCGCTCCGTGGGCGTGGGAGGGGCGCGATGACGCTCGATATTGCGGAGCCTCCAACGACTAACGCCGGCTGGCTGTTTGACATCGGCCGCGGGAGCGCGCCGCGCGACATCGACGGCCTGGTGCTCGTCGACGGATTCATGGCCGGTACTTATTCGCCCGAAGTGGTGGCTATGGTCGAGCGTGCCCGGAAATACGGGGCACACTCGGTGTTCTTCGAGGCCGGTCGTCATGGTCGGGCACCCTTGGCGCAAGCCTTCATTTTCGCCACCGACGGCCCCACCGACGACGAAGCGTTCGCCCTGCTACACAAACGCCTGTGGAGCTGGGGCGGTGTGCCGCTGCTCTACCGGGCGAGCCCGGGCCGGGTTGATCTCTTCCGTTGCGCGCATGATCCAGATTTCGTCGGCGCGTCAGGACACCCTGTCTGCCGCCCCATCCGCACGCTGGAACTTGGCGCCGCCATCGCTGCCGACGAAGCCTGGTGGGACGCGACACGGTTGCGAAACGGCGCGCTGTGGGACGATCCGGACACCTGCCGCCTGATGCTTTCGCCGAACGGCTCGGCGCATCGCAAACTGGTCGACACCGTCCGAGACCTCCACGCTGCGCTCGCGCGCGAGAACCTCCTCGACGTCGCCCTACGGCGACGGCTGCTCATTCTCGCCCTGCTGATCGCCTATCTGGAGGAGCGCGGCGCGCTCGAACCGGAGTACTTCGGCGCCTTCCGCCAGGGCGCGACGCATTTCTTCGAGGTGCTCCGCGACGGACCGGCTCTGGTCAAGTTGCTGAAGGCGCTTGAGGAGCGGTTCAATGGCAATCTCTTCACCCTCGACGCGCGTCAGCAAGAGCGTCTGGCGTCGAGCCCGCAGCTAGATCGCTATGCACGCCTGGTGGAGGGCTATGAAGACGCCGGCGGCCAGCTCAGCTTCTGGCGGCTCTATTCGTTCCGTGACCTGCCCGTCGAGCTGATCAGCAACATCTATCAGCTCTTCGTCAAGGACGCGGCCAGCTCCATCTACACCCCGCCCGCCCTGGTGCGGCTTATCCTTGAAGAGGCCCTCAGCTGGGACCGGATCGACGCCATGATGGCGAGCGACACGGTGGTCCTGGATCCGGCCTGCGGCTCGGGCGTGTTCCTCGTGGAAGCTTATAAGCGCCTAGTTCTTCACTGGCGCAGCCGCCACGGCTGGGCACGGCCCGGCGTCGACGAACTGCGCGCGCTCCTGACCCGCGTGCACGGCGTCGATATCGAACAGGGCGCTGTCGAACTCGCAGCCTTCAGCCTGTGCCTCGCGCTTTGTGACGCGCTTGAGCCGGAGGCCATCCGATCGAGCGTGAAGCTGTTTCCGGCGCTAGCCGGGCGCACGCTTCACCAGAGCTGCTTCTTCGAGGCCAAGGCCAAGGGGTTGATTGCGGCCCCCGTTGCCGTTGTGGTCGGTAATCCACCCTTCGCGTCATCCATGACGACGCCGGGCGCCCAGGCCGCCCGCGATTCCTATGTGGCCGAGCACGGCCGGCTCGCGGACAGCCAACTCGCCTATTTGTTCCTCCACGAGGCCATGGGCCTGCTGACGAACGGCGGCCTGATCGGAATGATCGAACCGTCCGGGTTCCTCTACAATCGTCATGCACAGCCCTTCCGCCGCACCTTCTTCACCACATGGCGTGTCCGGGAGATTCTGGATTTCGTCTCCGTCCGCGGCCTCTTCAAGAAGGGTGGGGCTGACCCAAAGATAGTCGTAGTTGTCGCTGAGGCGTCAAAGCCCCTCGGCGAGTCTGTCTTGCACGCGGTCTTCCGCCGAAGCGGGCGGGCGGCGGCCGAGCAAAGCTTCGATATCGACTACTACGATCTGCATTGGCTTGGCGCGGAAGACGCGGCGAACAATTCTCATGTCTGGCGGGCTGACCTCATGGGCGGCGCTAGGGTGCTCAAACTTGTCGAGCGTTTGAGTGTCTTGCCAACAATTGGCGACCTCGCGCGAAGTCGAGGTTGGGAGTTTGGTGAAGGCTATATCGCGGGTCGTCAGGGAAGCTCGGGCGACAGCTCACACCTGAGCGGCAAGCCCTTGCTCGAGACGGCTGCTCTCTCGCCCGATGGGCTGGACATCACCGGCATCGGTGTGGTGCCGACGGGGCCGATCATACGACCGCGCAACGCGGCACGATTCACGCCCCCACTACTCTTGGTGAAGGAGCACGAAGATCTTCCCCATGCCGTTTGGGAAGAGGGCTTCCTCGCGTACAAGCATGAGATCCTTGGAATCTCCGCGGCGAAGGCCGACGCGCCTACATTGCGGGCTATCGATGATTGGTTGGATCGCGAAGGCGTGGCGCTGCGGGCTTATGTCGCCAGCACCAGCCCGAGGCTTTTCAATCAGCGGGCGACCGCGATCTTGGCCGATGACATCCTGGGCCTGCCCTATGCGCCGGAAGCCGGCCTAGACCTGAGTGAGAACGAGAAGGTCATCGTCGAGGACGTCGTTCGGTTCCAGCGGGACTACGTTCGGCTGGGCGCAAAATCGAGACTGATGGGGGTTCCGACCGCTGCAGACCTCGAAGCGTTCGACACCACCCTCATCGCCCAGCTTCAAGCCGTCTACCGCGCTCCCACCCCAAGGGCGCTTCCGGCCTACAAGTGGCCGGGCGCGATCTGTCGGGCCTTCGTCTTTGGCGATGGCGACGTGGATTGGACGGGCGCCGAGGCCCTTCGCAGCAAGCTGGATGCATTGCTGTCGCAAACGCATGGGTCCGGCGTCGCCCTGACCCGCATCGCCCGCGTCTACGATGATCGGTTCGTGTTCCTGTTGAAGCCGGATCGACTGCGGTTCTGGACTCGGTCCATCGCGCTTCGCGACGCCGACGACATCCTGGCCGACCTCCAGGCGCAGGACCGCTGATGCTGGCCGACGACCGGCGCCTTCTGGGCGCGACAGGGCGGCTTTCTCCTGAGCTTCACCTGCCCGAAAGGTGGCGCGCCGCGCTGGTCGCGTTCATCGCCGAGGCGCTCCCCGTGTGGCGCGACGATCCAGACCGGCCGGCCGCGACGGCCGAGACGGAGCTGACCGCTCAACTCTGCGGTTTTCTGAACAGTGCAAGCCGCCATTCCCAAGGCTGGGACTATCTGCAGTTCCGCGTGGAGGAGCCCGACGAAAAGAAGAAGGGGAGGGCGATCGACCTCGTCGCTGCGCCCAGTGGCGTCAGGGTCTGGATCGATGGCCGCCGGTATTCGCAGTACGAGGCGCTTTTCCCGGTCGAGTGCAAACGACTGCCTACGCCGAGCGGCCCTGGCCGTGACGAGCGCGAATACCTGCACAGCCGTCACGGTTCGCGCGGCGGCGTTCAGCGCTTCAAGGCGGGCGACCATGGCTCCGCCCACCGGAACGCCGGCATGATCGCCTATGTGCAGTCCGATGGAATCGAGGCCTGGCGGCAGCGCGTCAGCGAGTGGATTCTGGAACTGATTGCAGCGCTGCCTGACTGGTCTTCGACCGATATGATCGAATTGCAGCGGCATGACCTGGCGCAGCGGATTGCGGTGCTCAAATCGCACCATCCGCGGGACAAGGATTTGGTGCCGCTCGCTCTCGATCGAACGTGGGTCGGTCTCATCGGAGCCAGCGAGGCTTTTTCCTGCTGGTGAGTACGTGGCCGGTCGCGCCTAGTCGGGATCTGCTGAAATCAACAAGAGCAGCTCGGATGCGGAACGGGGGGCTCCGGACTGATAGAACAGCCGTCTGTTCTTCGACGCCGCCGCAGGAAGTAGCGTGGCGGCCGGGAAGTCGGGGCGTGCGTAGGCGGTCTGGATCAACCGAACAGCACCCCTCGGGCCGAGGAGATGCGCGGCGTAGAGCTCGCCGGAGCTGGGCGGCCGCCGAAGGGCGCCGTGAAGGTAGGCGTCGTTCTCGGCCGCGAATTCTGCGGCGAGCCGGGCAGAGAGCCAGGGGTCGAAGCGCAGGAGGAGGATGCGCCGGCGCAGGCTCGCGTCGGGCACGTAGGCGCGGCCCCTCGAGTCCACCCGGATCGCCGCTGCCTCGGAACCTAGCCCGTGCTTCGTGCCCCACTTGGCGACCGAGAGCAGCCAGGTCTGGTCGATAAATTGGAATAGGCCGCGGGCCGTCGTGTCGCGGGCCATCGCGTAGGCGTTGAAGGATGACTCGCGTGAAGCCGTGCGAAGCAGGTAGCCGGGATCCACGCCTGCGGTCGCGGCCGCTGCGCGGATGATCTCGTCGGTCGCCCCCGCGCCAGGCGCCCGGGCATATCGGCTCAGCGGCCGTCTCCGCGGTGGCGACGCGGCGCGCAGGATCGCGTCGGCCTGGGCCAGCGCGATCTCCACGGCTGCGCCCTCGCGTGCCGTCACGATTGCGGAAGGCTCATACAGCGTGCGGGCCGCCAGCGGCCGCAACAGAGCGGCGTCGTAGGTCGCCATGGACGCCCGAAGGATCGGATCAACGTCCAGCAGCTGCAGCAAGCCCCGCATGTCCGGAAGCGGCGGCGCACGGCCGGGAAGGGGCGTATCCCGCGCCGCGGCGGTGAGCTGTCCGCGCGCCTGTAGCAACGCGAGCTCCGGTCCATAAAGCGGCCTTGCCGCCAGCAGCCCGAGGCAAATGCAGGAGGCGCCGCAAGCCGCGGCGAGGCCGACGCGAGCGGAGGGCGCGCCGCCCTTAGGCCGCAGGGCTAAGGGTCGGCTCAACATCGTGGTGCTCGCGGCCGGATCCAGCGGTCTTCACGACGACCGTCGCGCAACCGACCTGTGTGTCGCCGTGTGCGCCGGTGAAGCTGAGACGGTGACGCACTTCGACTTCTGAGGACATGAGCGCAACCATCCCCTGATAGTCCTCGGAGGCGGCGGCGGCCCACAGCACCATTCCTGGGTTCTCGCCCATGGCGAGGCAGATGCTGTAGTAGGCGTCGAGCCGACGGGGACCATTGTACGCGTCCAAACGGAGCACCTCCGGTTGGTAGGCTGAGTAGCGCTTCAAAGTCCTGCGGCTGACCCCCGCGCGCTTCACCACGATCTCTTCAAGTTCAGGATCAGCCAACCGACGGCTTATGTGATACGCAAGACGCCGGATGACTTCATCCGCGTTCGGGGGTTCTCCGAGTTTTCGAGGCTTCGACCACGGCATCGTGGACCTCTAGTGGCGTCGTCCCTAACGCTGCCACAGGCGCAACTCGCGCGCAAGTGGTAGGCGGGTCGCTTTGCGCGTGTAGCTCGCAATCGAGCGCCTCGCGCCAAAGTGAGGGTTGTTAGGGGGTCGCGGTCGCCCTCGCCCGCGAGACAAAGTAGGCTCGCACAGCTCCGCCGGCCGGACAAGACCCTCTTGGACGACTAGGCGATCGCCCGCTCCGCGGCCTCCTCGCGATCGACGATGTCGAAGAACTCGTCGTCGGTCGGGGCGACGGTCGCCGCGTGGACCACCTGGTGAGAATGCGCGCCAACGCCCTCGATGAGGCGCGTCAGTTCCACGAAGAGGCGCCCCGCCTCGAGCGCGAGAGGGTAGGGGTCATTGGCCACGCGCATCGCGCGCGCCGCTTCGGTGGGCGAAAGGCCCGCCTCGGCAAGCGCCATGCGCTTGCGCTCAGGATCCTTGAACGCACGCTCCAGGTACGCCGTCACCCGGCGGATGAGGGCGAGTTGCGAGTCCGCCATGACATGCAAGGCATAGGCGTAGAGCGCGACGACAACGACATTCCGCGCCGACGGGGCGCCGCGGCCGGTGGAGCGCCACAGGCGGCCGGCGATGCTCGCGGCCACTTGGACGTCCTCGGCGCGGGCTCGGACCGCGCCTCTGCGCGCTTTGCGGCTTAGGTCGAAGAGGGACGAGAGCCGTTCGTACTCTTCAACAGGGATGTGCTCGATGTGCCGGAGCGCATCGCTCAGGATGCCCGCCGGCGCAGGCACGCTCGTCGACCGCCAGGCCAGGATCCGAAGCGCGGTGTTCAGAGTCGTCCGGAAATGGGCGTCTCCAGTGAGGGCGTACTCGCGCGCACCCTCGGGCTTCGCCCGCGAAATGGTTCGTTCCTGGTCCAATGCGCGAGTCTTCGTATGTGGTTGACCGCTCGATCCGGAGAATCACGCCCTAGTTGCGAAAGTCCAGTCTTTAGTCACGCTGTCACTTGTGGTCGTTTCCATTTAGGGCCGGTGTAGAAAGAACTTACTACACGCAGCAGTAGAGTATGGCGCGACCGGGGAACGTCGTTCTCACAACTTAGCTTGAGTTTCATAGAATGGCGCAGAATGTTGCGCTTCGCACGCGCCAAAACGGTCCGCAGTTCTGATCCTCCGAGGTAAGGCCGCAGGCCCGGACAAATTGGTCCAGTTTTGGACAGAAGTGTCCAATCCGCGCCGGCAGTGTCCATGAATGGACAGTACTGTCCACCGGTGGACAGTTCTGTCCAAAACTGGACCAAAGTGTCCTCGGCGCCCCCGTTGCCAGATTAAAGTTTCGGGGAACCTTATGGGTTGCCTTCCGCCATTGGGGGCAGAACCTGTGAGGACAAGATGAAGAACCTCCGTCAAGCGCTCGTGAATCGCACGGGCGACATGGCGCTCGTGGGCGCGCTCGCCGTCGCCATGGCCGTCGCGGCCCACGCCGGCGCCGACACCACCTTCAACACGACCGTGACCACGATCCAGGGCTGGGCCGAAGGCTCGCTGGGCAAGATGGCCTCGGTGGGCGGCATCGCCGTCGCGCTGATCGGCCTGGTCGCCAAGTTCGACTGGCGGCTCATCGGCGGCGCCCTCGGCATCGGCCTCACGGCCGCGACCGGCCCGGCGATCGTCTCGTCGTTGGCCACCGCGGTCTTCTGACATCGACGGCTGGCCTGAGGCGCCCGAGCCACTGGTCAGCATCGACAGGTCGGCCGCGGCGGGCCCGGCGGGACTACGGCGTCGCGAACGGTCGCGGTGCGGCCGACCACATTCACAGCAGTCCGATCTCCGCAAGCCCTGGGGGTACAGGGCGGCGGCCGGCGGGCGGCGAGGCGGGTCATATGTCTCGAGAAACCTTCATCCCCCAGTACCTGGACGAGCCCGAGAGGTTCTTCATCTTCACACCCGACGAGCTGTTTTCCGTCGTGGTGCCTCTCGCGGTCGGGACCGTGGTGTTCAACTTCGCCATCGGCCTGATCGTCGCCTTCGGGATCTTCCTGGTTCTGCGCAAGGCCAAGCAGGGTGGCGGACTGCACCGTCTGCTTTGGCTGGCGTACTGGCACGTGCCAGGCGACCTCCTGCGATTGAAGGGCTCACCCGCCTCCCACCTCCGGGAACTCGCAGGGTGACCCATGAACATCCACAAGACCATCGACACGGCTAAGGCTCTGAATGTCCGCACGACGCTGATGGCGGTTCTGCTGGGCCTGAGCGTCTCCGCCAACCTCGTGCAATCGGTGCTGCTGATGAACGCGCGCGAGATCGTCCTCGCGCCGACTCTCCCCGACAATGTGACGCTGAAGCCCGGCGGAGCTGTCGACCCGAAGTACCTCGAACAGGTGGCGCGGGAGGCGGCCTACACGTTCCTGAATCGGACGCCTGAGACCGACCGCTACTTCGAGCGGGCGATGGAGCAGATCCTCGACCCCGCCACCTATCAGAAGATCAAGGCGGAGATGGTCGACGACCGGAAGGTCCGCGAGGCCAACCGCAGTTCCCAGGCGATGTTCATCGACGATGTCTTCGTCGACGCCGGAAAGCTCTACGTCGAGGTGGGCGGCAACCTGGAGATCTCCAGGGGCACGGACATCGTCGAGAGCTCGCGGAAGATCTACGCCATGCGGTTTGTACGCCGCGGCTCGAGCGTCCTGCTGAGCTCGATCGGCGAGATCAAACCGGAAGCCGCCGAGGGCCAGAAGATCAAGGTCGCCCAGGGAGGCGAGCGATGATCCGGCGCCGCGCCCCTCGCTGCCTCCTGTTCCCCCAAACTCAGAAGGTCCACGCCATGAAGGTGCTTCTCGCCGGCGTCGCCCTCGCCGGCTTCCTGGCCAGCGCCGCCGATGCTGCCGTCGTCCTGGCGAAGGACGGTCGCTTCGAGGCGGATGTCTCGATCCGCCAGATGTCCCGGATTTCGATCCAGGGCGAGCGGATCGTGACCGTCCGCAAGCTCGATGATCCGGGCGGGCCGCAGCTGCAGGTCGATACCGACGACAAGAGCGGCGATGCCTTTATCTACTTCGACGGGGATGTGAGCGGCCGCGCCTTCACAGCCTTCATCACGACCGAGAGCGGCAAGGTCGTGCAGGCGGTGTTGCACCCCATGCCGGGAGAGGGGCAATCCATCACGGTGCGCCTCGAGAGTGGGCCTGCCGCGAGCGCGGCGCTCACGCCGGCCGCCGGCCCCATCAAGTTGGGCGAGACCGCGTCGTCCGGCGCCAGCGGCGTCGGAGCCGGATCGCCTTACCAGGAGCGCCTCGTCCACTTCATCCGCCTGATGTTCAACGACCAGGCGGGCGAAGGCGTCATGCGCCGCGTGACCGCTCAGGCCGCGCTGAAGGCCGGGCCCTTCTCGGTGCGCGAGACGACGCTCTGGGAGGCCCCTGGCCTCGTCGGGCGGGTGCTCTACGTCACCAACGTCGGCAAGGCCGACGAGGAGGTGCGGCTCGAGGCGTTCCTCGTGGAGCGGGTGTTCGCCGCCGCCGCCTCGCATGAGCGCCTTCGCCCCGGCGAGCAAGGTCGCGTCTTCATCGTGGAGGAAGGTCGATGAACGACCTTCCCGAGGCCCAATCCGCGGACGATCTCTACGAGCCCAACGCCAAGGCCAAGCGCAATCACCGGACCCTCGCCATCGCAGTGGCGGCGCTCCTGGCGATCATCGGCGGCTTCTACCTGTACCTGCAGCTCGGTTCGCCGCCGGCGCGCAAGGTCGACGAAACCCGCCAGCGGGTGATGGCGACCGCCGACATCGTGAAGAACAAGGACCCGCCGGAGGTCGTGAACGGCGACCTCAACCGTCAGGTCGCGCAGCTGCAGGCCTCGAACGCGGATCTTCAGGCCCAGAACCTGCAGCTGAAGGACGCTGCCCAGCGCGCCGAGTCGGCGCAGCTCGAGGAGCGCACCAATGGCATGCGCACCATCCAGGCTCTGCAGGAAGAGCTCGATAGGCGCGGCCCCGCCGCCCCCGGACCCGCCGGGCGCGCGGCCGTCGCGCCAGGCGCCCCGGCGAGAACCCCCCTCGCGGGCGGTGCGCCGGCCCCCCCGCTGGCTCCGGTTCCCGCCAGCGGCGGGCCGCGGGCTGGCGGGGGAGCTCCCGCCAAGGAGCCGCTGGCGGAGGAAAGGCCCCGTCGGACGATGTCCATCATCCGCACCAGCGGACCTGCCCGAGCGGAAGCGTCGCGAGATCCCGACAGCGACGGGTCGCCGCCGGGGGAGGGGACGGAGTTCGCGAACCGTCGCTCGCCTGCCGCCGCCCCGGCGAACGGCAAGCCGGGGGCGACCGGGAGCGGCGCCTACTTCAGCAGCCGTCTTGAGACCTATCCAACCGGGGATTTCGTGCCGCCGAATGCCTACGCCCAGGCGCAGGTCCTTGTCGGCGTCGACTCCGCCACGAGCGTCAATTCGGCCTCGGACCCGAAGCCGGTCCTGTTCCGGATCGTGGGCGATGCGGTCTCGGTCGGCGCGAACGGTCGCTACCAGAAGACCCCGCTTACGGGCTGCATGGTCAACGGCGCGGCGTACGGAGAACTCTCGAGCGAGAAGGTCTACGTCAAACTCCAGCGCATCACCTGCCCGGCCGGGAACAAGAAGTTCTCCGTGGCGACCGTCGAGGGCTACGTCACACAGAAGGGCAAGTCGGGTGTCCGCGGCCAGGTCGTCGAACGGTCGGGTGGCCTGACAGCGCGGGCCGCGATTGCCGGGACGCTCCAGGGCCTGGGCACGACGCTTTCCCAGAACTTGGCGCGGTCGCAGAGCGGCCTGAACGCTGTCGCGGGCCCCGGCGGCGTCCTGGCGTCGGAGAAGCTGTCGGGCAGCGAGCTCGCTCAGGGGGCCATCGGCGGCGGGGTGAGCAACGCCGCCTCGATGCTCGCCGAGTACTACATCAAGCGCGCCGAGCAGTATCAGCCGGTCATCGAAATGCCGACGGGGATCACCGTCGAGATCGTCTTCCTGTCCGGCTTCCAGATCCGAGGCCCGCAATGAGGGCGCTCGATCTGCCCGTGCTGTGGGCGCTCACCCTTTGGAGCTGGCTGACGCCCGCCAAGGCGCCGCCCCCCATCAGCCATGCTCCGCCGGCCGGCTGCGAATTGGGTGTGGGCGCCGGGCCGGGGCGCCCCCACATCACCATAGCCCCGCGGCGCGCCCCCCCCGCCCCCGCGCACACCCCGCAACGGCACAGACACAGTGCCAAGCTCCTCAACCGCTCTCCCGGGCCCGGTGGCCCAAGCCGCGCACCTTCGGTCTCTGGGGAGTGGGGCTGTTCGGCGTCGCTACCGCTGCGACCTTTGCGGTCGCCGGCACGTCCAGCCTTCGCAATGGCGGACCCACCGCAGAGGAGCGCCGCCTTCTCGCGAGCCTGGAGAAGAGCCTCCCGAACACCAAGATCGCCGCCGTCAGCTGCGATGGGTCGAGCGCGCCGCCAGGCTTCTGCGAGTTCGTCGCCGGCCGGAACGTGTTCTACGCGAGCAAGGATGGCCGCTACGTGTTCCTAGGCCAGGTCCTCGACATCAAGGCGAAGGTGGACCTGACCGATCGCCGCGCCAAGGAGCTGGCTTCGGTGGCGGATGCGGAGGCGAGGATCTCCGGGCGAGCGCCCGAGCTGTTGGCCCGGGCGGCGCCGACGACGGCGGCCCCTCGGCCCGTGGCTCCCGCCGCGCCGGGCGCCGGTCCGCTGAAGATCGCGCTGCCGGCGGAGAACGCGGTCGTCCACAATCGCGGCGGCAAGCTCAAGCTGACCGTCTTCTCCGACTACAGCTGCGGTTTCTGCCGGCGGCTGTTCAACGATCTGCAGTCCAACAAGGACGTGGAGATCACGGAGTACCCCATCGCGGTGCTGGGGCCGGAGAGCGCCGCGCGCGCCAAGCAAGTGCTCTGCGCAAAGGACAGGGCGGCCGCGGCGGAGGCCCTCTACCTGGGCGGCCGCGTTGAGGCCAGGGCGGACTGCACCGACGGCGATCGGCTCCTCACCCAGAACATGACCTTCGCGCGCGAGCACGGGATCTCCGGCACCCCGATGCTGGTGAGGTCCGACGGGGCGACCAACTCCGGGTGGATGCCGGCGGCCGACCTGGTTGCCTGGCTCAACGGCGCCCGCGGGTGAGGGAGGGGCGGATGAGACTTTCGACAAACCTGATCGCCGCGATCGTCGTTGTGGCGCCGCTGGCCGGCTGTGGCTCGGTCAACACGAAGGGGAGCTGGTCGTGCCCGCCGGACAAGGGCGTGGCCTGCGCAAGCATCTCGACCATCGATAGCGGTGTGGTCCCGCCCGCCGCGGCGCGCCGCGGCATGGAGCGCGGGGAAGCGCAGGCAGACGGTGTGGGCGCGCTTCGCTGGTGGACCGCGAACGAGGCCGGGGCGGGGTCCTTTGACAAGGCCCCCAGGCGCGAGCCGGATCAGTTCGCCAAGGTCCTGATCGCGGGCTGGATCGACGCGAGCGGGGACTACCATGCCCCCTCCGAGGTGTACGCCCTGATGCGGCGTGGCTCGTGGTGGGCGGCGCCCCCGGCCGTGCCGCTGATCACGGCGGCGGCGTCCAAGAAGGAGAAGGCGCCCGCGGCCGCCGTCGCAAACGTCGGGGCCCCGCCGGCCCTCGAGCTCGGCGCCTCCGTGGCTCCCGATGCACCCCCCAAGGTTCTCCCGTCGCCTGCGGCTGCGACGCCAGGTTCGGAGTAGGTTGCGATGAACGCCGCCAATCCGATGCGGGACGTCCAAGCGCGTGCGGCCCGGATCCTCGAGCGAAAGGGTCGCGAGTGGTGGGGCGATGAAGTGCTGCCGCCCGACGCGCCGCGCCAGAGGGTTTCGGGCGCCACGCTCGCGTCGCTGCTCCCGTGGCGCTTCTACGATCCGGAGCACGAGGTCTACGTGCAGGACCGCAGCGTCGGGATCATCCTGGGCTTGTCGCCGCTGGTGGGCGGCGACGACGCGACACAGCGCATCCTGACCGAGCTGTTCAACGAGGCCCTGCCGGACCTCGCCAAGGTGCAGATCATCCAATGGGCCTCGCCGAAGGTCGGGCCCATCGTTGACCACTGGGCCGAGGCGCGCGCGACGCGCGGCGGGGTGCAGGCGGAGCTGGCACGCCATCGCCGAGACCTGTTCCGGCGGGGGGCTTGGGAGAGCCTTTCCCCCGCAGCACCCTTCCTGGTCCGCGACTTCCGTGTGTTGATCTCCATCGAGCTGACCGGCCGCTCCGACAAGCGCGCGATGGAGACGCTGAAGGAGGTCCGCGAGCGGTTCATCCAGACGTTGAAGACCATCAACGGCGCGGCGTGGGGTGTGGGCCCGGCCGAGCTGATCGCGCTGATGGCCGACTTGCTGAACCCCAGCACGTCCATCGACAGGACCGAGCCCTACTACGACGACGAGGTGCCGATCTGCGACCAGATCGTGCGGCTCGACACCCGGGTCACCGTCCACCGCAACAAGCTTGTGTTCTCCACCGTGCCGCCGGGTGACGGCTTCGAGAGCGCAGATTGGGAAAAGGAGCTGGAGGGGCGACCGCAGGCCTTCGAGATGCGCGGCATGGCCGTGCGCCAGTTTCCCGACCACTCCAGCCAGTCGGCGATGGCGCGTACGATCGGAGACCTGTTCAACGACCAGCTGCGCCTACCGGGCCCCACGGTCGCGTGCCTGTGCTTCACGCTGATCAGTGGCGAGAAGACGATCGCCGACACCGAGTACAAGCGGCTGCGCACCCAGCAGGGCAAGGACAGCGGCATCGCCAAGCTGTTTCCCGGCATGCGCAAGGCCGCCGAAGACTGGGAGATGGTCGCCGAAGACGTCGCCGAGGGTGCGCGCCTGGCGCACATGGGCTTCTTCCTGCTGGCGATCTCGCCCGAAGGCGAAGGCGAGCGGATGGAGCGCGCGGTGCGGGCGATCTTCCGCAACGCTCGGTTCTCGCTCGAGCGCCATGACCACGTGCACATGCCGACCTTGATCGCCTGCTTGCCGCTTTCGGTCGGCGGCGGCCTGGACGAGGACCTCCGCACCCAGAAGCGCATGCGTCGCATGCCGACCAGCGTCGTGTCCCGCCTCGCGCCCCTGCAGGGCGAGGATCGGGGCGGGCGACTGCCGCACCTGCTGCTGGCGGGGCGCCGAGGCCAGCTGGGTTACTGGTCGCCCTTCGAAAACGAGGGCAACGGCAACCACAACGTGGCCGTGGTCGGCTCGTCAGGCTCCGGCAAGTCGGTGCTGATGCAGGAGATCGCGACCAGCCTTCACGGGGCCGGCGCGGAGGTCGTGGTGATCGACAACGGCCGCTCGTTCAAGAACTCCTGCGAGCTTCTCGGCGGCGCGTGGATCCGCTTCTCGCTGGATCTCGACACGTGCATGAACCCGTTCGGCATGGTCGACGCGGACGCCGTCGAAGACGACGACGAATACGCCTCCGAAGCCAAGACCAATATCAAGCTGCTGCTGACCCAGATGGCCCGCGGCACGAAAGGGGCGACCGACGAGGAGTCGGGCGCCCTCGAGGCCGCGTTGAACGCGGTGTGGGAGCAGCATCGCACTGAAGGCTCGATCGACCTGTTGGTCGAAGAGCTCGTCGCGAGCCCCGGCGAGCGCGGTCATAACCTGGCCCTTTCGCTCACGCCGTTCACCACCAAGGGCAACTTCGGCCGCTTCTTCAACGGCAAGGCCAACCTACAGATCCGCAACTCCTACACGGTCTTCGAGATGGAGGACCTGGAGAGCAAACCGGAGCTGCGCGCCGTGGTGGTGTTGCAGATCCTGGCGATCGTGCGCGAGCGGATGCGCAAGGGCGGTCGGCAGCTGAAGAAGGCGCTCATCATCGACGAGGCCTGGACGCTGCTCGGCGACGGCGCCGCGGGCAAGTACATCGAAGGCTTCGCGCGGCGCTGCCGGAAGGAGGGCGGGGCGCTGATCACGGGGACCCAGAGCCTCGAGGACTTCTACCACACCGCCGGCGCCCGCGCGTGCATCGAGAACAGCGACTGGTCGATCGTCCTGCGGCTCAAGCCGGAGGCGCTCGAGCAGTTTCGCAGCAGCGACCGCCTGCAGGCCGACCACGCGACGATGGAGTTCCTGAAATCCCTGCGCATGGAGCCCGGCGTCTACGCCGAGATGCTCGTACGCGGGCCGGGGGCGCGGTTCCTCGCCCGCCTGGTGCTCGATCCCTTCTCGGTGACCCTCTACTCCACCAAGGCGGAGGTCTACGCCGAGATCGACCGATTGGTGAGAAGCGGCGTCGAGCTGCATGAGGCCGTGCGGCGGGTGGCATTCCGCGACACGCCGCCCATCCTGCTCGAGCACCAACTGCGCGAAGAGATCGTGCGGATCCTGGCGCTGGACGCCGGCGCGACCGAGGTGATGCGCGGGTACGCGCGCCTCGACGATCGCAAGCGCCGGCAACTGGTCTCGGTCACGCGCCGCCTCGTGGAGGCGGAGGTGACGTCGTGATGCGCTGGTTCAACCATCCGACACTCGAGGCTGCGCGCGCCTGGCTGAAGGCGGCGTTCGACCGCCTCGCGTTCCTGGTCGAGAGCGCCTGTATCGCCAACGCCGTCTTCTGGTTCCTGACATGGGGTCTGCTCGGCTTCAGCTGGCGCACGACCGCCCACGAATGGGGAAACTTCTGGACCCACTACACGGCGGCGGCGCCGACGGCGCGCCAGCCGGTCGAGATCTTCCTCGGTCTCTCGCTCGTCTCGCTGACCGGGATGACCTGCTTCATCCGCTTCCCGAAAGCCCGCCGGGCCTGGGACCCCTGGCCCCGCCGCACAGCTGAGCCGCGCCCCGGGCCGACAGCCGAGGAGGAGTTCGCATGAACGACAACGAGCGCACCGAGGCCGCGGCGGTGGAGACGCCGACGACATCGCCGCCCCGAACCCGGCCAAAGCGCAGGTGGCGGCTGCCGTTTTCGACGGTGGAGGTGCTGGGGTTCCTGCTCGCCGTGAACATGATCGCGACTGCGGGCCTGGCGATCCGCCTCTACCGCGGGGACAAGCCCACGGTGATGACGGTGGGCATCACCCAGATGACCCGCGAGTACATGGCGAAGCTCGCCACGACCTCGGGGCTCAGCCCGCAGGAAGCGAGCATCCGCACGCGACTCTACCTGGCGGTCGCGCAGGACGCCGTGCGGTCCGCGGCCACGCAGAAGGGCGTGTTGGTGCTCCCGCGCGAGTGTGTGCTGGCCGGCGAATATGCGGACCTCACCCCTGACGTGACCAAGGCGGTGAACGCCACCCTGGACGAGAAGCTGCGGGCCGTCCCGGCCGCGCCGATCCAGCCAGCCGAGGGGCCGGGTCCACAGGCCCTGCTGGAGGAGTCGAATGCGCTCCGGTGACGCCCCCAGACCCGCCCTAAAGTGGACCCGCCTTGCCGCCGGCGTCAGCGCCCTGCTCGTGGCGCTTGGCTATCAGGCTGCGGCGGAGGCCCTTCAACGCTACCGGTTCGGCCTGAACGAGACCGAGAGCCTGCCCAACTGGGCCTTCGTGGCGGACCAGCGCAACCGCCGGCCGAAGCGCGGCGACCTGGTCGCGTTCATCCCGCCCGCGAACCGATTCTATCCGGAGGGCATGGCCTTCGCAAAGATCGTGGGCGGCGTGCCGGGCGACCTGGTGGAGGTGCGGGGGCGGGGCTTCTACGTCGCCGGCCGCTATGTGGGCGAGGCCAAGACGCACTCGCAGGATGGTGAGCCCGTCGAGATGGGTCCCACGGGTCGGCTGCCGCCGGGCCACTACTTCCTCTACACGCCCCATCTGGACTCGCTCGACAGCCGATACCGCCTAGTCGGATGGGTGCCGCAGGCGCGCATCCTTGGCGTGGCGAAGGCGGTGATGTGATGGCGCGTCTCGGCATGACCGGCGCGATCGCTATCGCGCTGCTCGCGAACGGCGCCTCGGCCAAGGACCTCGGCGTCATGGGCACCACCTTTCCGGTGATCGAACGCGACCTCCTGGCGGTGTTGGGCGAGAAGCTGCGCGCCGCGGAGCGTTCGGGGAAGCTGCAGGATCTCAACCGCAAATTCGTCGCACGCGTAAAGGCCAAGCTCGAACGCCCGCCGCCCGTTCCCGGGCTGACGCGCGTCGAGAGACCGCGCAGCTGGCTTTTCGATCCCTCGATCACCGTCCCGCGCGACTTCGCCGATCAACAGGGCCGGGTGTTCGCGCGCCAGGGCGAGCGGATCAATCCGCTCGATCGGCTGCCGAACTTCAACCGGGTGCTCATCTTCGTCGACGGGGACGACGCCGAGCAGGTCGCCTTCGCCCTGCGTCGGGCGAAGCGGGCCGCCGACCGCGAACGCGTCTACATCGTTCTCACCAACGGCGCGCCCCTCGAGCTGATGCGTCGCCACAAGGTCGAGATGTTCTTCGACCAGGACGCTTCCCTCACCACACGCTTCGGCATCACCCGGGTGCCGTCCGTCGTCGAGCGGGAAGGGCGTAGCCTTCGGATCTCGGAGGTTCGGCCATGACGCCGCTCGGCCATCGTCTGCGCTCGAGCCTTTGCGCCGTCGTGGCGGCGATCTCCGCCTTCGTGGTCACGCCTGCCGCCCTGGCGGCGGGACCCGCGTCGGCCGCGGCGGGCAAGCTCTCCTGCCGTGGCCACTTCGTGAACCCCATCACGGACACCTGCTGGTCCTGCCTGCTGCCGATCTCGCTGGGCTCGATCCCGCTTGTGAAGGGCGGCAAGCCGGATGCGCCGAACCCCGGCTCGCCGGTCTGCGTCTGTCCGGCGCCGCCACCGCTCTTCGTAAAGATCGGGCTGTCTATCGGCTTCTGGGAGCCCGTCCGACTGGCGGACTCCACGCGCAAGGCCTGGTGCTTCCCCAGCCTCGGGGGGATCCAGCTGCCGGTGCCGTTTGGCTTCGCCAGCGGCGATGCCGCCCGCGCCAAGGACGGCGCGGGGGCGGGCAACAAGACCGCCCAGTACCACGTCCATTGGTACATCTATCCGCTGATGTACTGGCTCGAGCTCCTGACGGACTTCCTCTGTCTGGAGAACGCCGGCTTCGACATCGGCTACGTCACCGAGCTCGACCCGCTGTGGCGAGACGATGAGCTCGCCGGCATTATCGAGCCCGAGGCGTTCATCTTCGCCAACCCTATTGCGCTGGCGGCCTGCACGGCTGACTGCGTGGCTTCGTCCGTCCACCTGCCGCTGCAGCCGATGTTCTGGTGCGCGGGCTGTCGCGGCTCGATGTACCCGATGACCGGCAACGTCTTCGGCACCACGGGCGACGTGGACGGCAGCCTGCTGGCCGTCGAGAAGTTCGCCTACAAGATGCACCGCCAGGGACTGGCGTGGGGCACGCGCGGCGCGGCCAACCTCTGCGTCAAACACCCCACACCGATCATCGACAAGCTCCAATATCGCTTCCAGCTCACCAATCCCGTCCCGAACGTGAAGGGCCCCTTCACCTGTCCGATGGCGGGCGCCACGACCTCCACCTACGAACTCGGCAAGACCGTGCCCGTGATCGGGGAGGACTTCGGCTACCTGATCTGGCGGAAGCGCAACTGCTGCGCGGGGATCTGACATGGGCGCTTCCTCCTTCCTCACCCAAGGCGTCCTGCTCGGCATCGGCATGGCCATCGCGCTGGCGCTCGGGCTGGCGACAGTGTGGGCGTGGTGCGCGCGGAAGCGGTGGCTGGCTTATGGCTTCGCCGGCATCTTGGGCCTGGCGGCCGTTTGGTTCGCGGCCCCGTCGCTGGCGCAGAGCGCGGGTGACCTGGTGGAGCAGGTTCAACGCCGCACGGAAGCCGCCCGGCCGGAAGCGCAGGCGCTCTTCGATTCCGTGCGCGGGCGAGAGGTGCGCTATTCCGAAGAGGCGAAGGCGCTCGTCGAGGCCGCGGGGTCGCGCGAGATTCTGAAGCGTGGCTTCGCACACCTCGAGGATACGGACTTCCGGGGCGGAGGAGCCCTGGCGAACCGTGGCGAGGAGCCGGAGACGTCCGACGGCGTGGTCTACGTCGCAGTGTCCTTCTCGATGCCCCCCGGGGACCTCCGGCGCCTGGCGCGCGAAGCCCACGACGCCGGCGCCGTGGTCGTCATCCAGGGCCTGGTGCGTGGCTCGTTTCAGGAAACGCTGAAGGCCGCCAAGCAGGTGTTCGACGAGGACAGCCTTGCCGGCGTGCTCATCGACCCCAACGTGTTCCGGGCCTTCAACATCAAGGCCGCGCCCACTTTCGTTGCGGCCGAGCGAGCCGTGCAGCCCTGCGGGCAGGGCCTCGACTGTGTCCCGGCCGCGCCGGCGCACGATCGCATCGCAGGCAACATCACTCTGGCTGAGGCCCTTCGGCTCCTGGAGCGCTCTGGCGAACAGCGGACAGCGGCCGCGGCCGCCCTCGCGAGGCTGGGGGATTGAACCATGCGCCGCAACGTCCTGCAGCTCGCGTCCTGGCTGACCGGCGGCGCCCTCCTGGGCGCCGTCGCGGCCGGCGTCGTCCAGGCTCAGGATCAAACCGGCGCCGCCAAGACGTTCCGCGACAGGCAGGCGCCGGCGCTCTCGGCCGGGCCGACCACCAATCCGACGGCCGACACCGTTCCCGGCTACGCCGGGCCGCGACCTGATCTCGAGGCCTACGAGAACGATCCGGACGGCCTGAAGAACGCCGGGAGCGCGACCTATTACGGCGGCAACCAGACCGTCGACCTGACGAACACCAGCACCGATCGCCGCAACGGCGCCGGCGTTTCGGCGACGGACACGTGGCTAGGCATGGCCGGCGACGTGGCCGGCGACCCGATGTCGAGGCTCAATCCGGCGGACGACACCACGACCGGGACGGAGGGGGAAGAATGTCGCGACGAGCAGCGCACCGAGACCACGACGTCCCACTCGATCTACACGTGCGAGACCGGGGTCGAGTACTACGTCGAGACCCACAGTTGCACGGAGCACTACGAGCCCAACGTCCAGACCTACGCCTACACCTGTGAGGAGACGTACAACTACGCGACCCACGCCTGGGTGAGGTCCCCCGGCTGCGACGCGGCCGCCAACGACGGCAATTGCACGGCCGGAAGCCGGACCTGCACTGCGCCGACCAGCCCTCGCACCGAGACCTACACCTGCAGCGAGGGCTACACCGAGCGCACGACCACGACGACGAACAGCTACTCCTGCCAGGAAGGCTACACCGAAGGCGCACCGACCCCAGCTTCGTGCGAAGCGGCCTACAATCCGAACATCCAGTACACCAGCGAGATCAGCTGCGCGCTTCCCACCCCGGCGAACGGCAACCAGGACCAGTGCTGGGAGGCCTGGGGGCGGTACGGTCTACTGAACGGCTGTACCCTCATCGGCGAGTCCTGGGACGCCGCGGGCGGCCACTGGGCCACCTACGGATGCAACCCCGCCGACGTCGGCGGCTCGTACGACGAGAGCTCATGCTCCGGGATGGGCGGGTGCTCGCAGACCGGCTCCACCTGCGTGGAGGGGCCTGCCACCTACTATTTCAACGGGGCGGCGGTGTACCGGGACTGCTGGCGATATCGCTACGACTACGTCTGCACGGGCGGCCGCGTGAACGCGCCGGGCTGCTCGCCCCCGCCGGGCGCGACGCTGACAGGGTCGAGCTGCGGCGCAACCGACGCGTCGGGCAACTGCACGCTGTGGAACCGGGACTACAGCTATGAGACCACCACGACGGTGCGGGATCCCGCGGCCGGCTGCTCACCGCCACCTGGCGCGAGTCTGACGGGCTCAAGCTGCGGCGCGACGGACGCGAGCGGCGCCTGCACGCTCTGGAACCGCACCTACCAGTACGAGGCGCCGGACGAGGCTGGACCCTGCGCGGCCTACTCCACGAACTACAGCTGCCAAGGGGACACCGGCGGGCGTTGGGTGCCGGACGGGGCCTGCAACTACTCCGGCATGCCCAACTGCCGGGCCACGGGCACGGTGTGCACCGACGGCCCGTCGACCCGAGACATCGGCGGCGTGCCGGTCAACGCCTGCTGGAGCCGGGAGATCACCTACGAGTGCACCATGCGGCGCGAGACCAGCAACTGCCAGGTCCCCGACGGCTGCTCATTCGTCGAAGACACCTGCCTGGACGACCCGGCGGCGGGTCCAGGCGGCGAGTGCCTGACCACGGATCACAAGTACGCCTGTACGAAGACCACCACGACGACCACCACGGTGAACACCTGCCAGAGCAAGATGTGCCTGGGCGACAGCTGCTTCACCATGGACCGCGAGGCCAACGACGAGTTCCCGCAGGTGTTCTCGCAGCTCTCCGCCATGAAGGAGGCGGGCGAGGACTACGCGACCAACCCCGACTTCCAGATCTTCAAGGGCTCCCGCATGCGCTGCAAGAAGGCGGTGCTGGGCTTCCGGAACTGCTGCAAGGACTCCGGCTGGGGCGTGGACCTCGGCATCGCCCACTGCGACCAGCAGGAGATCGCCCTGATGGGCAAGCAGGAGGCCAAGGCCGTCCACTATGTGGGGACCTACTGCTCGAACAAGTCGCTGTTCGGCTGTCTCGAGAAGAGCATGGTCTACTGCGCCTTCGAGGGCTCGCTCGGCCGCATCGTCCAGGAAGCGGGGCGCCCGCAGATCGGCAAGACCTGGGGCACGGCGAAGGATCCGGACTGCTCCGGCTTCACGGTGGATCAGTTCCAGCAGCTGGACCTGAGCAACGTCGATTTCAGCGAATTCTACCAGGACAAGCTGAAGGACTTCACCTCCCCCGATCCGGGCTCCACCGCCACGCGGATCCAGCAGTCCATCTCCAATCTCTACGACAACGGAGGCAATCCCAATGGTCCACAGTGAGACCACGGCGCCCTTCGTCGCGCCGGTTCGGCGGATCCCTTGGGCGCGCGCCCTGCGCTGGTCGTGCTGGCTCGCGGTGGGCTATGCCGTGCCCCTGGTCGCCGGCCGCGCCGTGGTGACCTACCGCTTCGGCGGCGAGCTCTTCGCACCCTACTTTGCAGCGCTCATGGGCGGCGCGATCGCACTGGCCGCCATCCAGTGGCCGATCCTGGCCCTTGTCGCGCGCGAGCCGGCGCAGCGTCGCCGGTTGAGAAGCCTCCTGCAGTGGGCCGCCGTCGTAGCCCTGGCGATCTACCTCCTGCTGGCCCTGGGCGCCCTGTGGGACGACGCGACGCTGCAGCTGGTCGCGCACTACCTGGCGCCCGACGTGGGAGGCCGCTGATGATGCGCTTCCTGACGATCATCGCGGCGATGGCGGCGGGCGTGCTGACGCTCGGCTCCGCGGCGCAGGCGGCTGACACGGAGGCCTCGAGCGCCGCGAGCGCCGCCTACTGTTCGCGCGATCTGGGGACCTGGTTCTACTGCAGCCGCCTCCTTCCAGAAGAGCCTGCTGCGCAGCAGGCGGAGCCGCCGGCGCAGAGCAAGGCGGCCGAGGATGAGGAGATCGCCAAGTTCGAGAAGTTCAAGGCGGAGCTGGAGCGCGCCTCGAAGCTTGCGGTCTGGAACCCCACGCCCGAGAACGTCGAGCGCTTCTATCGGCTTCAGCGGCTCGCCCTCAACCAGAGCAGCCTGTTCTCCGATCAGTATCGTCGGCTGGTCTGGACCAATCCCGATCTGGACTACAGCCTGAAGCGGCCGGTCAACGAGCTCGGCAAACGGGACTGGGCGGACACGCGGCTGGCGGATCGTCAGCTGTTCCTGCGCAAGATCGCGGGCGAGGTCGGGGTCTTCTATGTGTTCCGGGGCAACTGCAGCCCCTGCAAGGTCTTCTCGCCGATCGTGCGGGACTTCTCCCGGCGCTACGCGCTGACGGTGAAGGGCGTGTCGGTCGACGGCTCGGAGAACGCCTACCTCGACAACTACTTCGTGGACCGGGGCCAGCTGCGCAGCTGGGGCATCGACAATCCGACCACGCCATCGATCCTCCTCTACCAGAGCTCGAGTGTGGACCCGAAGACCGGCGACGTCCGGCCGACCCGTGTTCGCCTTTCGGACGACAGGCTGGTGGAGGTGGCCCCCTGTCTGAAGCCGCGCGGCTGCGTGACCTACATCGGCGCCGGCGTGATGGCTC
>JADHED010001119.1_pt1 | contig 24868 bp, 21 predicted proteins | sample 8952041 | NCBI WGS metagenome assembly JADHED01 (sample SAMN16124423, study PRJNA663239) | bioreactor sludge metagenome | isolation source: sludge (control) | place: India:Bengaluru | collected 2018-09-08
CCCCCCCCCCCCCCCCCCCCCCCCCCCCCCCCGCCCCCCCCCCCCCCCCCCCCGCGACCGATTCACCTCAACTGTCGCCGGCAGCGCCGAGGCTCCGATAGGTCCCGTCGCGGCGGGTGAAGCCGAGGTCGTCGAGGTATTCGAGCAGATCGATGAGGGCGTTGCGGGGGATGTCGAGCAGGGTCTTGATCTCGGCGGTCGTCAGGTGGGTGGCGCGGGTCAGTTCCGAGGTCAGGGTCGCCTGGATCTGGTGCAGGACCGACGCTTCCAGGTAGCGGTCTTCACCGTAGCGGACCACCCGCCGGTCCCTCAGCAGGCGGGAGAAGGCGGTCCGGGTCTGGCGCGGGTCGGCCGCCAGGTGATCCACCATGGCCTGCAGGTCGAACAGGTTGTATCGACGCTCGCCGACGTAGGCGAGGATCGTCTGCTCGAGCCGCCGGAACTCCTCCAGCTGGTCGGTGGTCGGCGCGAATGCGGACAGTCGCACCCCGCCGTCGGTCTCCACGACGAGGCCGCGCTCCTTGCAGGACGACATCGCGAGGTCGAACAGCCGCGGGTCGATGTTGCGGCGCGCGTTGAGCACCTTTCCCTTGCTGTAGCGCTTCTTGATCTCGCCGGTCGCCATGCCCGCGTCGTAGGGGTACGTCGCGTGGTAGGCGGCCATCACCTCGCAGAGGCGGCGCTCCACCAGCTCGAGGTTGCTCGTGAGGAAGTGCTCCTCGGCGCCCAGGTCGAGGACGTCGTCCCGCGCCACCAGGCGGGCGAGGGCCGAGCGGATGGCGCCTTCCGGCTGGTTGTCGATCTGCCGGGCGACGTCCCGGCGCAGGTCCTTGTAGAGAACGGGGTGGCCCTTCTCGCGACCGAGCAGGTCGATCACCAGGTCTTCCAGCGGTGTGTTGGTCTGGGGCTGCGATCCCGGGCGGGACGCGGGCAGGCGTTCTGCGGACGCTCCGGACATGGTTTCCTCCCCTGGCAATCGGCGACGACTCCCGTCACCCGACGCCCAGGGGGAAACGACGGGATCAGGTGGGAGGCGGTCTCCGACGGCCAGCGCTGTTTGAGAACCCTACGGGCTCCCTGCCTGGCCGTCAGGTCAGGCGCGGATGGATGATGTGGATCATTCTGCTCTCCACTCGGGTTGTCGTGGCCGGCATGGCCACGGGCATTGATTATCGGTCATCTCGACCTGGTAAGTCAACGCGGCGACCACCCCACTCGATGCGATACAGCGACGCCTCGCCCTCGCGCAGCACGAGGGTGAAGCGCGGGTCGCCATCGAATCGCGCGCGACCCCAGCCGATGGTCGTCAATTCGCCGCCGTAGCGGGGATCCCAGCGGTCGCCGACGTAGAGGTAGCGCACGCCCTCGTCGCGCAGGGAGAGGGTCTCGGACGGCCACGCGTCCTGCAGGAACCCGAGCACGCGTTGACGACGCGGCGCCTCGCCCGGCAGCGCGAGCGGCCAGGTGGCCGGCAGCAGGAAGCGTTCGCCGCTGGCGTGCCAGGCCCACACGCTGCCGTCCTGCGGCAGGTTGGCCACCACCTCGCCGTCCTGCACCACGCCGGCCAGCGCGCGCGCCATCGCGTACTCTTGCTTGCCCCACGGCTCCTCGTGCGCGTGGGCCCGGATGTGCCGGCCGTTGTCGATCAGGCCCGGGACCACCAGCGCGGCGGCCAGCAACCAGCCGGCGAGGCGCAGGGCGCGCCGGCGTCGTCCTGTCCCGTCGAGCATCGCCTGCATCGCCACGCCGAGCAGCGGCGGCAGCAGGAACATCTGCAGCATCAGCACGCGGGCGGGCTCCCGATAGAATGGGGCGGCCAGCGCGCTGCTCACCGGATCGCGCAGCGACGCGAGAGTCATATAGAGCACCGACGCCATCACCGAGGCGACGGCGAGCGGGCGTAGCGCGGGCCGACGCCAGGCGAGCCATACTCCGGCGACCACCAGGACACGGATGGGCGCCCACTGCCGGCCGGCGCGGTTGGCGGCGTCGACGGCGCGGCCGAGTTCGCGCCAGGGATCGGTGACGACGACGTGCGCCGGCGCACCGTAGTCGAGGCCGATCGCGGCGATGGCCGCCGCGGCGGCGGCGACCGGCAGGCCGAGGGCGAGCAGGCCGCCGGTCGCGTCGGGTCGTGCCCCCGGCTGCGCGCGGCGATGGGCGAGCCAGCCGCACAGCGTCATCAGCGCGACCACGGGCAACTCGACGGCGTGCACCAGGAGCAGGCCCACCAGCAGGAGGCCGGCGAGCAGGCCGCGGCGCCGGCCGCCATCGATCAGGGCGGCGAGCACGGCGAGGGTGGTCACCGGGACGCAGAGCCAGCCGACGGCGTGGCCGAGGGCGCCCCACTGCAGGGCGCCTGCCGGGAAGCCGCGATTGGCGGCCACGAACACGGCGCCCCAGACGGCGGCCGCCGGCGGGACGCCGCAACGTTGCCAGAGCGCGATCAGCGCGATCGGCAGCAGCGCGAGGCAGATCAGCGGCAGCACCCAGGCCGCGAGGTGGGGCTCGCCGCCGATGAGCGCCGCCGCCGCGTGCCAGCCCACGAGGTAGACGAAGCCGGGCGAGCCGACGGGCGCGGCGAAGACGTCGTCCTGGGCGACGGAGTGGACCGCGGCGAGGCGGCGGACCATGAAGGCGTGGTTGGCGGCGTCGCCGCGCGGGGCGTCGTAGCCGGCGAGGCCGGCGACCACCACGCCGGCCATCAGGCCGCAGGCGACGACGGTGGGCCAGCGCGGCCCGACGGCGTCGGGCTGTGGGTGTCGCGGGCCGCGGCGCACGGCCAGCGCGATCGCGGCCGCCAGCGGCAGCACGAGCCACCAGTGCAGCACAGCACCGACGGGGACCAGCGCGTAGCTCACCACGGCGACGAGCAGGATGCCGGCGGGCAGGGCGAGGGAGAGCGCCGCGAGCGGATCGGCACGGTTCGCCCACCGGCGGGTGACGAGCAGGCCGGGCACGGCGAGCAACAGGGCGGCTCCCGCGAGGATGCGAAACCACGATCCTGCGTCCAGCGGCGGGTGCAAGGCGTCGACTCCCCTCGAGCGGTTCCGCAGATCCAGGACGCGAGTCACCATGGCCGACGCCGGGATCGACGTCAAGGCCAGGGCAAGCACCGACATAATTGCACAGTTATTCGATAATTTGTGATACAATCACAGCAACCAAGGAGATCCCCATGCATCCGAAGTTCGTCCTCGGCCTGGTTCTGGTGTGCCTGACCGGCCCCGCCCGGGCCGACCTCATCGAGACCTTCGACGCCGGCGCGAACGGCTGGTCGGTGGTGGCCTATCCGTTCCGCGCGCACGTCGAGAATCCCGCGACCACCCCCGCCCCCTTCGACGCCGCGTTCGGCAACCCCGCGGGGAGCCTGCGCATCGGCGACGTGTACGGCGAGACCGGCGCCGCCGCACCCGCGGCGTTCCTGGGCGACCAGAGCGCCTGCTATGGTCACACCCTCGCCTACGACATCTACCTCCGGTACGTCGACGCGGGCGCGACCTACCCCGCCGTCGTGCTCAACGGCGGCGCAACCTCGCTCTACTACGACACGCCCTCGCCCACGGTCGGGGCCTGGGAATCGCGCGTCGTCCCGCTGACCGAAGCCGGCTGGCGCGTCGGCGGCACCGGCGCGCTCGCCGACGAGGCGACGTTCCGCGCCGTGCTCGCGGACCTCCACGGGCTGTACATCTACACCGAATGGCACACCGGCGCCGACGACACGAACGTCGACAACGTGCGTCTCGAGGGCACCGTCATCGGCGTGGACGACGGGATCCCCACGGTCGTGACCCTGCGTCCCTGCGTCCCCAATCCGTTCAATCCCGCGACCACCGTTCGCTTCGCGCTCGGCGCCGCGGGCCCGGTGCGCCTGCAGGTGCTGAGCGCCGACGGCCGCGTGGTGCGCACGCTGCTCGACGAGCGGCGCGACGCCGGCTCGCACGCGGTGCTGTGGGACGGCCGTGACGCGGTCGGCCGGCAGGTCGCCTCGGGCACCTACCTCTGCCGTCTCGAGATGGGCGCCGTCGCGCGGACCACGCGGATGCCCCGCGCCAGGCCCCGCCGCGCCGGGGCCGCCGCGGCCCGCCCGGCCCCGGGGCCGGGGCCGCGGCGGCCACACCCCCGGCGCCTCCCGCCGTGCCCGTCGCCACAATATCCCGTTACCCGGCAACGTCTTGCGATGTCGTCCGCGACATGGAACGGCCCATGCGATAGGCGAGGCAAGCGAACGACGCAACACGAACCCGGAGGACCCGAGATGAACCGCACCACCACCCTGACCCTCGCCGCCCTGACCCTGACCAGCCTGCTGACCGCCACCGCCCAGGCCGGCACCCACCCCCACGAGCGCCGCGGCTGGATCGTCGGCTTCGGCCTCGGCAGCGGCGGGTCGATGATCCAGTACGACCGCCCCAACGGCGAGTACGAGAGCGACGACGACGACATCGGCGGCTCCTTCAACCTGCGCGCCGGCTACGGCCTCAGCGATCGCTTCACGCTGACCCTCGACAGCGACGGCTTCCACCACGAGGACGACGACTGGAAGACCTGCATCAGCACCACCGTCGTCATGGCGACCTACCACTTCGGCGGCGGCGGCTTCTTCCTGCGCGCCGGCGGCGGCATCGGCCGCGTCGAGGTCGAGCTGCCCGACGGCGTCACCGATCCCCTCGCCGTCGCCTTCGAGAAGAACGCCCCCGTGGCCGCCCTCGGCCTCGGCTACGAGTGGCGCGTCGGCCAGAAGTTCGGCCTGGGCCTCGCCGCGGACTCCCGCGTCGGCGCCATCGACGACTTCGACGACCTCGAGGACATCGGCTTCGGCAAGAGCACCCTGGGCGTGCAGTTCAACTGGTACCTCTAGATCGCAACCTGACGTATGATGCGGCCCGGGGCGGGATCAGCCACCCCGGGCTTCGCATCTGGTCCCCGGCGCGGCGGCACGAATGATCGAGATCCTCTACGAGAACGGTCCCTGCCTGGTGGTCGCCAAGCCCGCCGGGCTGCTCACGCAGGCGCCCCCGGGCATCGACAGCGTCGAAGCGCGGATCAAGGAACTGCGCGGCGTCGACTACCTCGGCGTCGTCCACCGCCTCGACCGGCCGGCCACCGGCGCCATGGTCTTCGGCCTCACGCGCAAGGCGGCCTGGAAGCTGAGCAAGCAGTTCGAGCAGCGATGGGTGCGCAAGGTGTACTGGGTGTGCGTCGAGGGCGAGGTGCAGCCGCCGGCCGGCACCTGGGTCGACATCATCCGCAAGGTGCCGGACGAGGCCCGCGCCGAGATCTCGCCCGACGGCCGCGAGGCCGTGCTGCGTTACGTCGCGCGCGGCGGCGGCCCCTGGGGCACCTGGCTCGAGGTCGAGCTGGAGACCGGCCGCACGCACCAGATCCGCGTGCAGGCGGCGAGCCGCGGCCACCCGGTGCTCGGCGACGCACAGTACGGCGCGACCGGCGGCTTCGGCCCGGCCCACGACGACGAGCGCCTGCGCGCGATCGCCCTGCATTCACGGTCGTTGAGCTTCCGCGACCCGACGTCGCGCGAGGACGTCACGGTCGAGGCGCCGCTGCCGGCGCCGTGGCGGGCGCTGGACCTGCCGGCGGCGACTTGAGCCGCGGCCGCGCGATGATTACGATTGCGGTTCACGCCAACACGGGAGGGGTCCCATGCACGAGAAGAGCATCGTCCTGCTGAACCGGGCCGTCGGCGACGAGCTGGCCGCCGTCCACCAGTACATGCACTTCCACTTCCACTGCGACGACCAGGGCTACGACCTGCTCGCCAACCTCTTCAAGCGCACGGCCATCGACGAGATGCTGCACATCGAGCGCCTCGCCGAGCGCATCCTCTTCCTCAAGGGCGAGGTCGAGATGGTGGCTTCCGAGCCGGTCGACAAGATCCACGACGTGGCGAAGATGCTCGCGAAGGCCACCGCGATGGAGGAAGGCAGCGCCCGCGACTACAACCTCATGGCCAACGAATGCGCCGCCAACGCCGACGCCATGTCCAAGAAGCTGTTCGAGGAACTGGTGATGGACGAGGAGCGCCACTTCGACCAGTACGACACCGAGCTGGAGAACCTGAAGAAGTTCGGCGACCGCTACCTCGCGCTGCAGTCGATCGAGCGCAGCAAGACCCGGCAGGCCGGGATGCCGCCCGAGTAGGGGCCGGTCAGCAGCGCTTCACGATCACCACGCTGATGTCGTCCGCCTGGGGCGCGGCCGCGGCGGCCAGGTCCGCGCGGATCGCGTCGCAGATGTCGCGCGCCGGGCGGTCGTGCACCTCGCGCAGGATGCGCTCGAGCCGCGTCGGGCGGGGATTCTCCTCCTCGCCGTCGGCTTCCTGCAGGCCGTCGGTGAAGAGGACCAGGATGTCGCCCGGGCTCAGCAGCCGCAGGGTGTTGACCGTGTAGCTCTTCTTCAGCATGTAGGAGCTGCCGAGGCGCTCGCGGTCGACGCTGTCCTCGGACGGGAACATGCCGATCGGGTAGTAGGTGCGCATCAGTCCCGGCTCGATGTCCACGAAGCGGCCGAACTCGCGCGAGTAGATCACCGGCGCGGGATGGCCGGCCGAGATGAACTTGAAGGTCCCGTCCGCCGAGATCTCCCCGTAGAGCATGGTGATGTACTTGCTGTAGTTCGCCGTCTGGAAGAAGCGGGAGTTCAGGTTCTCGAAGAGGCGCGCCGTGATCTCGCCGTGGATGTCCAGCTCGTAGAGCACGCCCGTCAGGAAGGCGTGGTGCAGGCCGATGTGCAGCGTGGCGTCGGTGGCCTGGTGCCCGGCGACGTCCGCCAGGAGGATGCCCGCGCGCTGCCGGTTGCGTTCGAGCCGCTCGCGCACCTGCGGCGAGATCGCCTCGCGCACGCGCCGGTCGAGGTCGAAGCGGCGGGAGAAATCGAGGTAGACGATGTGATCGCCGCCGATCGGGCCGTTCAGCGGCAACGAGAGCTCGGCGATGTCGATCCCGGGGACGCGCGGCACGTCGCCCGGCTGGGGGATGTGCGCCGTCGCGATCTCGAGGAAATTCTGCAGCTCGCGCTGGAAATCGTGCGTGGTCTGGCTGTCGCTCACTGATGCTGCCCCTCGCGCGCGCTAGCGTCGCGTGATGTCGACCCCGCCGCTGCCGGTGTCGACGATGATGCGCGCCGCGCCGCCGCCCAGGCGGGCCTGCAGCTGGTCGCGCTCCGACAGCTGCACCTCGGAGCCGTCCAGGTCATGATCGATCCCGCCGCTGCCGGTGTCCACCTGGAGTTCGGCGGAGACGTCGCGCGGCAGCACCAGCTCGACGCCGCCGCTGCCGGTGTCGACCACGAACTTGCCCTTGCCGACGCGCAGCAGCTCGAGGGTCACGGAGCCGCTGCCGGTGTCGATCCGTGCGCCATCGGCCTTCACCTGCAGCGCGTCCACGCTGCCGCTGCCGGTGTCGATGTAGAGGTACTCGGTCTCGGTGCGGCCGACCTCGACGCTGCCGCTGCCCGTGTCCACCTTGAGACTCGCGCCGACGTGGTCGTCCACGTTCACCGAGCCGCTGCCGGTGTCCACCAGGACCTCGCCGACAACCCTGGCGATCTCGACGCTGCCGCTGCCCGTGTCGCAGATCAGCCCGCCCTCGTGGGCGCCCACGTCGATGGCGCCGCTGGCGGTGTCCAGCACCAGGTCGCCCTTGACCCGCGCCGCCTCGATGCTGCCGACCTTGACCACGACGCGCGCCGCCCGGTCGCGCGGCACCGAAAGCTCGACGTCGGCCCAGACCTCCAGGCCCTTGCCCTTGCCGCGCACCTCGATGCGCTTGCCGGCCAGGCCGTGGACCATCTTCTCGAACCAGCCGCCGCGATGACTCTCGTCGTCCAGGGTCACGGTGGTGCGGCCGTTGCCCAGCTCCGGGTACACGTAGTCGCGGTGCTTCTCGACGGGGAACTGGATCAGGATGCGGCTCTCGCGGCCCTTCTCGGTGACCACCTCGACCAGCCCGGGCTGGACGTCACGACCGCGCACGTGGATGACCGCCGTGAAGGCGCCGCCGTCAGTCGGCACCACCGCCACGTGTCCGATCAGGTTCACCAGCTCGACCTCGTCGGCCTCGAGGGTGACGGTCTTGTCGATGTCGGCGGCCAGGGCGCTCGCGGCCATCGCCACCAGCAGGATGCCGGTCCAGGTGCGGATCATCTCGGACCTCCCGTCGCGGGACAGATATAGCGTGAAACCTTTAGTCCTACGTTGACGGTGACCGTCTTGTTTCAACGCCGGTCGACATGGGACAGGATCATCCCCGCCAGCATCACCGCGCAACCCGCCAGACCGCGCGCGCCCATCGTCTCGCCCAGGAGGACCACGCCGCCCAGGAGGGCAAACACCGCTTCGAGGCTCAGGATGATCGCCGCGTGCGCCGGCGGCGCCTGTCGCTGGGCGACCACCTGCAAGGTATAGGCGATCCCGGTCGACAGCAGGCCGGCGTAGAGGATCGGGCCGGCGGCGCCGCGCACGCCGGCCCAGGCCACGTCCTCGAAGACGAGGGCGCCCGCGAGGCTCAGGCCGCCGCAGACGGCGAACTGCAGGGCGGCGAGCCGCACGGGCTCGGTCCGGGGCGAGAAGCGTGCGATCAGCAGCACGTGTACCGCCCAGAAGGCCGCGCCGACGAGGATCAGCAGGTCGCCCCTGGCGATCGTGAAGCGGTCGGTCACGGCCAGCAGGAAGAGGCCGGCCACCGCGAGGGCCGCTCCGAGCCAGGTCGCGAGGCGCGTCCGTTCCCCCAGGGCGAGCCCCAGGATCGGCACCAGGATCACGTAAAGGCCGGTGATGAAGCCGGCGTTGCCGGCCGTCGTGGAGACCAGGCCCCACTGCTGGAGGTTGGCGCCGCAAAAAAGGACCGCGCCGAGGGCCAGGCCGCGCGGCAGGTCGTCGCGCCAGGGTGCGGCCGTGGTCGCCCTGGCCCGGGCGAGGGGGATCAGGACCACGGCTCCGACGGCGAAACGGGCCGCGTTGAAGGTCAGGGGTCCGACGAAATCCATGCCCAGGCGCTGGGCGACGAACGCGAAGCCCCAGATGGCGGCGGCCAGGAGCAGCAGGAGATCGGCGCGCAGTGGTGGCCGCAAGGGACCCCCTTCCGGGCGGCACGTGTGCCGCCATTAACTCGGAAGTCTATTTTCTTCAAAGAGATACGAATCACGAGCGACCGCGAACCTACCCCGTGGGGACCGTTCCTGTCAACTCCCCGGCCCGCCGCGGAATTAATCGCTTGACTTAATCAATCGTTTGATTGTATTCTTCTGCGGTCCCCAACGCGGAGCGCTTGACCATGAATCCGCTGCACGACCTCCTGTCCGACCTGCCCCGCGACCTGCAGCCGCCCGAGCCCGGCTCGCCCCCCGCGCGCATCCTCGCCGCGACGCGTGACCTGCTCGCCGCCCGCGGCCCCGCCGGGGTGTCCACGCGCGCCGTGGCCGCGGCGGCCGGGGTCAACCAGGCGATGATCCATTACTACTTCCAGTCCAAGGACCGCCTGCTCGACGTGCTGATCGGGCAGGAGATCCTCCACATCCTGCGGGACGTGATCGGGGGCCTGGGCGACGTCGCGGCCTCGCCCGAGCTGTTCGTCCAGCACCCCCTGCGGATGCTCGATGCGCTGCGGGCCGACCCCGTGCGGATGCAGCTGCTGCGCCTCGTGCTGGCGGCCGAGCCGGACCGCCTGCGCCGCGTGATCCGCGATCTCGGCCAGCACGGCGTGCTCGGTGCCGCGGGCGCCCTGCGCGCGCTGGCCACGCAGGCGCGCGACGCGGGCGAACTGCCCGACGTCGACCCGGCCTCGGTCCTGCTCTTCCTGCTGGCCAACGCCTACGGGCTGGTGCTCATGGCCCCCGTCGCGCGCGAGGTCACGGGGTTCAACCTCGAAGACGACGACCACTGGCGGCAGCACCGCGCCAACCTGGAGACGTTGCTGCGCCGCGGCCTGCTCGCGGAAGGAAGGACGCCGCGATGACGACCATGCTGTTCGTGCTGGCCCTCGCCGCCGCCTCGCCGGACACGGCGCGCCTGGACCTGGACACCTGCCTCGCGCTCGCGCGGGACCACGCGCCGCGACTCGCCGAGTCGCTGGCGGTCGAGGCGCAGGCCGCCGCCGCGGCCGACGAGGCCGACGCGCGGCGGCTGCCGGTGCTGGGTTTCGGCGCGACCTACCGCTACACCAGCGAGGTCATGGAACAGGTCTTCACGGTGGGCCAGTTCTCGCGCCGCCAGGCGTTCGGCGACGGCCACGCCGCGGACGTCAACCTGGGCGTCACCGCCCCGATCTACACCGGCGGGGAGCTGAGCGGCCAGGCACGCGCCGCCGCGGCCGGCGAGGAGGCGGCTGCCTTCCGCACCGCAGCCACCGCGCTGGACGTGACGCGCGACGTGCGGATCGCCTTCTACGCGACGCTCGGCCGCCACGAGCAGGCAAAGGCGTCGCGGCTCGCCGTCGAGCGGCTGCATCGGCACGTGGAGGAGATCGCCGCCGCGGTCGGCGCCGGCGCCGCGAGCGAGGAGTCGCGGCTGCGGGCCCTCGAGCGGTTGCGGCAGGCCGAGCAGCGCGAGGTGCGCGCCGCGGCGTCGCGCGACTCGGCGGCCGTCGTCCTCGGGCGTCTGGTGGGCCGGCCCGACCGGGCCGTCGCACCCGCCGGCGACCTCGGCGCCACGCTGCTGACCGGCCGCGACGTGTCCCCGGGGCGCGTCACCGAGCGGCCCGACCTCGCCGCCCTCGCGCGCGAGGAAGAACGCCAGGCGTTGCTCGCCGACGCGCTGCGCGGCAAGCTCTGGCCGCGCGTGGGCGCCGACCTGCGGGCGCACTACGGCCGGCCAGGCGTCGACCTCATCGCGAACGACTGGACTCCCTACGCCACCGCCGCCGTGAGTCTCGACTGGCCGCTGTGGGACGCCGGCGCCCGGACCAGCGCGGCCGGCCAGGCGGCGGCGCGCGCGCGGCAGGTCGCCGCCCGCCGCGACGACGTCGTCGACGTCGTCCTCGCGGCCCACGCGTCGGCGCGGTTGGAACTCGACGCCGCCCGCGCCGCCGAGGCCCTGGCGCGCGAGCGCGTGGAACTGGCGCAGCGCATCCTCGACCTGGTCGCCGGCCGTCTCGCCGCCGCCGCCGCCACCGAGAGCGAGTACCTCGACACGCAGGACGACCTCACCGCCGCGCAGACGGACCTCGCCCTGGCCCGCACGCGCGTGCGCCTCGCCGAAGCCACCCTTCTCTGGACGGTGGGAGAATGACCCGCATGCACCTGGTTCCCGTCGCCGCGTCCCTGCTGCTGGCCGGCTGCTCGGGCCGCGAGCTGCCCAACCCCTCGGGCACCTTCGAGACCACGGTCGTGGACGTGGCGACCCTGATCGGCGGCCGCGCCCTCGTGGTGCAACCCGACGAGGGCGAGCCGGTGGCGCTCGGCGACACGCTGATCGTGCTCGACACCGAACTGCTCGCCCTGCAGCGCGCCGAGACCGCCGCCCGCGGCGAGAGCCTGGCCGCGCAGCGCCGCACCGCGCAGGCCGATCTCGCGCAGGCTCAGCGCCGCCTCGCGCTCGCCGAGACCACCCTGGGCCGCACGACGACGTTGCTGGCCCAGGGCAGCGCCACGCAGCAGCAGGTCGACAACCTCACGGCCGAGCGCGACGTCACGCGCAGCGCCGCCGATGCGGCCCGCAGCCGCATCGCGACCATCGATGCCGAGCTGGCGCACCTGGCGTCGGCGCTCGCGGTGCTCGATCGCCAGCTGCGCGACGGCGTCGTGGTGGCGCCGTCGTCGGGGACCGTGCTCACCCGCTCGCTCGAACCCGGCGAGGTGGCGACGCCCGGGCGGCTCGCGCTGCGGGTCGCGGATCTCTCCGAGCTGAAGCTGAAGGTGTACCTCGAGGCCGGCGACGTGGATCGCGTGCGTCTCGGCGACACGCTGCCGGTGCTCGTCGACGCGCTGCCCGGGATCAGTCTGGCGGGCCGCGTCTCGCGCGTCAGCGACGAGGCCGAGTTCACCCCGAAGAACGCGCAGACCCGCAACGCGCGCGCGCAACTGGTGTATGCCGTCGAGCTGCGGGTCGCCAATCCCGAGGGCCGCCTGCACGTGGGCATGCCTGCCGAGGTCGTGCTGCCGTGATCGTCCTGGAAGACCTGCAGAAGAGCTACGGGGCCAACGCCGCCGTCCAGGGGCTGTCGCTCACGGTGCCGGCCGGCCGGATCTGCGGCCTCATCGGCCCCGACGGCGCCGGCAAGACCACGGCGATGCGCATCGTCTGCGGCCTGCTGCGCCCCGACGGCGGCCGGGCGACCGTGCTCGGCCGGGACTGCACGCGCGAGGCGCAGGCCATCAAGCCCCATCTCGGCTACATGCCCCAGCGCTTCAGCCTCTACCCCGACCTCACGGTGGCCGAGAACCTGCGCTTCTTCGCCGACCTCTTCTCCGTTCCGCGCGACCAGCGCGAGCGCCGCGAGGCCGAGCTGATGGACTTCAGCAAGCTCGGCCCGTTCCGCAGCCGCCGCGCCGGCCGCCTCTCCGGCGGCATGAAGCAGAAGCTCGCCCTGAGCTGCACGCTCATCCACACGCCCGAGGTGCTGGTCCTCGACGAACCTACCACCGGCGTCGATCCCGTCAGCCGCCGCGAGTTCTGGCGCATCCTGCGCGAGCTGGCCGGCCGCGGCCTCGCGCTCCTGGTGAGCACGCCCTACATGGACGAAGCCGGCCTGTGCGACGAGGTGGTCCTGGTTCACGGCGGCCGCGCCATCGCGCGCGGGACGCCCGCGGAGGTCGCCGCGTCGTTCCCGCGCCGGCTGCTGGAGGTGCGTGGCCCGGATCTCGCCGCCGCGATCGCGCGATTGCGCGCCGACGGCGTGGCGGGCACCGACGCGCGTCGGTTCGGCGACCGCCTGCACCTTGTCCACGACGACGACGCGCAGGTCGCGGCGGCGCGGGCGCGCCTTGTCGGCCTCGACGTCGAGGTGGTGCCCGTGGTGGCGGGTATCGAGGATGTCTTCGTCGCTCTGCTCGAGGCGGCGTCATGAGCGACGCCGCGGTCCGCGCACGGGGCCTCACCCGCCGCTTCGGCAAGTTCGTCGCCGTCGATGCCATCGACCTCGAGGTGCGGCCGGGAGAGATCTTCGGCTTCCTCGGCGCCAACGGCGCCGGCAAGACCACGGCCATCCGCATGCTCTGCGGCCTGCTGGCGCCGAGCGCCGGCGAGGCGACCGTGGCCGGCGTGCGGGTGGGCCGCCGCGCCACCGAGCTGAAGCGGCGGATCGGCTACATGAGCCAGAAGTTCAGCCTCTACGACGACCTCACCGTGCGCGAGAACCTGGAGTTCTTCGGCGGCGTGTACGGCCTGAGTCGCGAGCGCGTGGCGGCGCGCGCGGCGGCGCTGTTGCCCCAGCTCGGCCTGACGGGCATCGAGCCGCGGCTGACGGCGTCGTTGCCGCTCGGCTACAAGCAGCGGCTCGCGCTGGGCTGCGCCCTGTTGCACGAGCCGCGCGTCGTCTTCCTCGACGAGCCCACGGGCGGCGTCGACCCCCTCGCCCGCCGGCGCTTCTGGGACCTCATCTACGAACAGGCGGCCGCCGGCATCACCGTCTTCGTCACCACGCACTACATGGACGAGGCGGAGTACTGCAGCCGGGTGTCGATCATGGTGCAGGGGCGCATCGTCGCCCTCGACACGCCGGCAGGCCTGAAGGCGGCGACCGGCGGACGCGACATGCAGGACGTCTTCCTGAGGCTGGTGGACGCATGAGGCGCATCCTGGCCATCGCCCGCAAGGAGTTGATCCACATTCTGCGCGATCCGCGCAGCCTCGCCGTCGCCATCCTCATGCCGCTGGTCATGGTGCTGCTGTACGGGTCGGTCATCGACATGGAATTGCGCGACCTCCGGGTGGGGGTGCTCGACCTGGACCACAGCGACCGCAGCCGCGATCTGGTGCGCGCCATGACGGCGAGCGGGTTCATCGTCGAGGCGGCGCGCCTCGAGAGCCGCGCCGAAGTGGAGCCGGGCTTCCGGCAGGGACGGTTCCGCGCGGTGCTGGTGGTGCCGGAGGGCCTCGCCGCGGGCGACGCGACGAACGTGCAGACCCTCGTCGACGCGGCCGACGCCGCGACGGCGGCAACCGTCGACAACTACCTGCAGGCCGTGATCCGGCGCACGGCTCGCGAGCTGCAGCGGGAGGCGGACGCGCCCCCGCCGGCGTTCACGACGCGCACGCGCATCTGGTTCAACCCCGAGCTGGAGAGCGCCAACTTCGTCGTGCCGGGATTGGTCGCGCTGGTGCTGATGATGATCTGCGCGCTGCTCACGAGCATCGCCATCACGCGCGAGAAGGAGACCGGCACCCTCGAGCAGATCCTGACCACGCCGATCGCCCCCGCGCAGGTGATCGTCGGCAAGGTGCTGCCCTACGTCGGCCTCGGCGCCCTGGACGCGTCGTTGATCCTGCTGACCGGCCGGCTCGCCTTTGGCGTGCCGATGAACGGCTCCTGGTTCGCGCTCGCCCTGTACTCGCTGCTGTTCGTCGTGATCGCCCTCGGCGTGGGCCTCTTGATCTCCGCGCGCTCGCCGAGCCTGCGCGTGGCGATGATGGCGGCGATCATGGCCACCATGTTGCCGACCATGATCCTCTCGGGCTTCATCTTCCCCATCGCCAGCATGCCGCGGCCCCTGCAGGTGCTCTGCCAGGCGCTGCCCGCGACCCACTTCCTGGTGGTGGTGCGCGGGATCATGCTCAAGGGCCAGAACTGGTTCCCGGCGCAGACGGCGATCCTCGCCGTCATGGCGGTGGTCATCCTGGCGGCGGCGGTGCGCAGCTTCCGCCTGCGACTGGAGTAGGTCATGCGGCCGCTGGCCAGCCTCATCCGCAAGGAATTCCTGCAACTGCGGCGCGACACGGCGATGCTGCGGCTGGTGCTGGTGCTGCCGATCATGCAGCTCCTGGTGCTCTCGTACGCCCTGAACAACGACCTGCGCAACGTCCGCGTCAGCGTCCTCGACGAGGACCGCACGCCGCTGAGCCGCGAGCTCGCGGACGCGCTCTGGGAGTCGGACGTGTTCATTCCCGGCCCGGCGCTGCCCGACGGAGACCACCTCGCCGCGGTCCTGCAACATGGCGGCACCGATCTCGCGGTGCGCATCCCGCCCGGCTTCGCGCGCGACGTCGTGCAGGGCAGGTCCCCCGCTCTCGGCGTGCACGTCGACGGCACGAACAGCAGCACGGGCGGCCGCGCGGCGGGCTACGCCGAGGCCATCCTGGCCCGCGCCGCGGCCGGCGACCAGGCGCGCGCCGGCGGCGTCGTCCGGTTCTTCTACAATCCGGAGCTCGAGACCCGCCTCTACATGGTGCCGGGGGTCATCGTCATGCTGGTGACCATCATCTCGGCGCTGGTCACGGGGATGGCCGTGGTGCGGGAGAAGGAGCTGGGCACGCTGGAGCAGGTGCGTGTCACGCCGCTGGGGTCGTTGCAGTTCATCGCCGGCAAGACCCTGCCCTACGCCCTCATCGCCTTCGTGGACCTGGTGATCGCCACGGCCTTCGCCATGGCCTGGTTCCACGTGCCGCTGACCGGCTCGCCGGCGGCGCTCCTGTGCGGCGTGCTCGCGTACCTGCTGGTCACCCTCTCGCTCGGGCTGATCGCCTCGGTGTTCTCGGACACCCAGCAACAGGCCATGTTCGCCGTCTGGTTCTGCCTGGTCTTCGCGATCATGCTCAGCGGTTTCTTCTTCCCCGTCGAGAACATGCCCGCGTGGGCGCGCACCCTGACCTGGGTCAACCCCATGCGGTTCTTCATGGCGATCGTGCGGGGAGTCCTGCTGCGGGGCGCCGGATTCGTCGACCTCGCGGATGAGTTGCTTACGCTGCTGGCGATGGGCGCGGCGGCGTTCACCGGAGCGGTGTGGTCGTTCCGGCGAGCGAACGCGTAGGATTCGCTTGACGCCGCCGCGATCGGGAGCACGATGGTGCGGGAGGTGCGCCATGAACGCCGGACGGCAACATCTGGCCCGCTTGCTGCTTGTCACCCTTGTCGTCCTGGCCGCGACCGCCGACGCGCCGGCCCAGACCGGCCTGACCGGCGGCGGCTCCTACGCGCTCGCCGAGGGTGAACGCAATCTCAGCTTCGCCGGCATTCCCATCCCCAACTACAGCGAGGTCCTGGGCTTCAGCCTGGGCGTGGTGGGGATGGCCTACTACAAGCTGGACCGGCACGACGACCTTTGCCCGCCCTCGACGACGGGCCTCCTCGGCTTCTACAGCGAGAACAACTCCTGGATCGGCGCCGCCTTCCAGCAGATCCACTATGACCAGGACCGCTGGCGGGGCGCCCTGGCTTTCGGCCTGGGCTCCATCGAGTACCAGTTCAACCCCGCCGCCATCGATCCGGGCCTCCCCGATCTCTTCCTCGACTACACGACGGTCACCGACTTCGCCATGCTCGAGGCCTCGCGCCTCGCCTGGAACCACCTCTACCTGGGCCTCGACGTGGTGACCTGGACGGCCAAGGTGAGCCTGGAACAGGGCCTGATCGAGACCGAGGCGCAGCGGTACACCGGGCTCGGCCCGATGGCCGAGCTGGACCGGGCCGATCACATCTTCACGCCGACGCGCGGCTGGAAGGCGAGCAGCCACTTCCTGATCTACGACGAGGCCCTCGGCGCCGAGCAGAATTTCACCAAGCTCTTCCTCAAGCTCACCGGCTATGGATCGCTACGCGACAGCACGCACGTCCTGGCCGCGCGCGCCCTCGGCGAGCTGGGATTCGGCGACGTGCCCTTCAGCTCGCAGGCCATCGTCAGCGGCAACCGCAACCTGCGCGGGTACAGCGACGGCCGCTACCGCGCCGACCAGTTGATGGAGTTCGAGACCGAGTACCGCTGGACGTTCTGGCGCCGCTGGGGCGCGACGGCCTTTGCCGGCGTCGCCTTCGTCGCGAGCGACCTGACGAAGGCCTCACTGGACGACGCCTTGCCCGCCGGCGGCATCGGCCTGCGCTACTGCATGATCCAGCAGTACCGCATCAATGCCCGCGTCGACTACGGCTGGGGCAAGGGGGACCAGGCCATCTACTTCTCGATCGGCGAGGCGTACTGATCGGCGCGCGGCATTGAGTTCTCGCCGCGCCCGCGCTAGAATCGTAGGCTCACGCTTCGCTACCGGAAGAGTCCCTGGTGCGTCCATTCATCGTCCGTCTCGCGCTCTTCGCGCTCGTCTTCCTGGCCGTGGCCGAGGTCTGGTTCCGCGTGGTGATTCCAGCCGCGCACATGCCCTACCAGGTCCAGGACGCCGAGGATCTGGTCCTGCGCCTCGCGGGTAGCCCCGCCGCGACCGGCCAGTTCACCCTCGGCCGGCTGGCGCGGCAACGCGCCCGCTGGCAGGTGAACGAGGCGGGCTGGAACAGCCCGATCGCCTATTTGCCCGCGGCGGAACGCACGAGGCCTTGCGTCGCCGTCATCGGCAACTCCTTCGTCGAGGGCCTCCACACGGACATCGATTCCGGGCTCGTCGCCGGTCTCGCCCGCGAGCTGCAACCTGGCTACGACGTGTACAACTTCGGCAAGTCGGCGGTGGTCGCGTCGCAGATGGTCAGGGTGGCGCGTTACGTCGATCGCCTTTATGCGCCCGAGGTGTTCGTGTTCGTGCTGAACCACGGCTCCTTGCGGGAATCGGTCCGGAACTTCCACGGCGTCCCCTACAACCACCAGTTCCGCTGGGAGAACGGCGGCCTCGTCGACGTCCCCGCGGAGCGTTACCAGCCCAATCCGCTGCGCGCGGTGCGCGCCTACAGCGCGCTCGGCCGTTACCTCTACAACAACGCGGGTGGGCTCTTCGGTCTGCGGATGGTCCGGCAGCAGGCGGCCCCCCGGACGGACGCCCTGGCCGCCGCGCGCGCGCGCGAAGAGCAGCCCGTGGTGGCGCAGGTCGCGCGCCGGGTGGTCGGCGACATTCGCGCGGACCACCCCGAGGCGCTGATCCTGTTCGTGATGGATGCCGACCGGCAGAGCATGTACGAGCTCGCGGCGCGCCCCGAGCCGTTGTCCGAGAGTCCGCTCCTGGCGTCCGCGTGTCGTGACCACGGCTGCGGTTTCCTCGATCTCACCGATGCCTTCTGGGCCGCGTACCGTCAGGACCGGCAGCGCTTCGAATACGCCGGCAACTACCACTGGAACGGCCACGGCGCCGCCGTCGTGGCGCGGTCGATCGCCGGCTGGCTGCGCGACGCGACGGCGGCCGCCGATTCGTCGTCCGGTGTGCTATGATCGATCCGTGGCGCGGAAGGGGTCGTCTCGAAGCAGGGGAGTGATGACCATGAGGTATTTCCATATCTTGCTCGCGGTTCTGGGTCTGGTGGGGACGACCTACGCGCAGGATCTTCCGCGCGAGATCAGTGACGACGGCCGCGAGGTGGTCGTCGTGACGCCCTCGCCGACCGACGGCCTGGTGGAGGTGCGCACCGACGAGGTGCCCTACGGCACCGCGCCCGACTGGCAGAACAGCCTGCGCCGGCAAGTCGGCGGCCTGCAGGTGGCGGACCTGAACGGGGACGGCTGGAACGACGTCGTCGTCGGCTGCTACATCTCCAACAGCTATCCCCCGTACACCGACTGGGAGAACCTCATCTACTTCAACACCGGCGGCCAGCTCGAGGCGAACCCCTCCTGGATTTCCGCCGACGAGGTCTCCACCGGCGACATCCAGGTCGCCCTCATCAACGACGACGCCTACCCGGATGTCTTCGCGGCCAATGGCGGGGCGAGCATGAGCGCGTCGGTGATCTACTTCGGCGGCCCCGGCGGGCCCGCGACCACGCCGGGGTGGTACAGCGCCGAGCCGGGCGCAGCCTGGACCAACTACGCCCTGCCCTTCGACCTCGACCACGACGGCGATGTCGACGTGATCACGGCCAACCAGGGCAACTCGCCGGACGACGCCTACCGCCCCATCTACGTCTTCTTCAACCACGACGGCGTCCTGGCCAACGTGCCCGGCTGGTGGACCCCCGACCTGTCCATCCAGAACTACCTCGCCATGGGCGACTACGACGGCGACGGCTGGGAAGACCTCGCCGTCTCCAAGTGGGCCAACTTCCAGAGCGGCATCTACGCCAACCGCGGCGGCACGCTCGAGACCACGCCGATCTGGACCACCGGCACCACCGACACCGACAAGGGCGTCGCCTGGGCGGACGTCGACGGCGACACCTGGCCCGACCTGGCGCTCGGCCACACGCCCACGCAGCTCTGGGGCAACGACCACGGCGCCCTGAGCGTCGTCTGGTCCGCGCAAGCCAGCTACTTCGGCCACAGCGACATCGCCTTCTGCGACGTCGACCGCGACGGCGACCAGGATCTCGCCGAGGACCACTTCTCCAACGGCCAGGTCCGCATCTACCTCAACCGCGACGGCGTCCTCGACAGCGTCCCGTCCTGGGTCTACGACTCGCCCACCGTGGGCACCGCGCTCGCCTTCGGCGATCTCAACGGCGACCAGTGGCCCGACCTGGTGGTGGGCAACTCGGGCGAGCCGTGCGTGAAGGTGTTCTACGCAGTTCCGTCCACCACGCCGGTGCCCGCGGACGCGACGCCGCGCGCCGTGGTGCTGCACGGCGCGGCGCCCAACCCGTTCAACCCCCGCACGACGGTGGCGTTCACGCTCGCCGCGGCCGGGCCGGTCACCTTGCGCATCCACGACGCGGCGGGGCGGCTGGTGCGGGTGCTGGCAGACGGCATCGACCTGAGCGCCGGGCGGCAGGAGATCGTCTGGGACGGCCGGGACGACGCCGGCCGCGGCGCGCCGTCAGGGTCGTACCTCGCGCATCTCGAGACGGCGGGGACGACCCTGACGTGCAAGCTGATGCTGACGCGGTAGTCAGCGGTACAAGCTCTTGATCGCCCCCCAGGCCACGGCCTCTGTCGCGATCACCGGCTCGAGGCCGGTCAGGTTCAGGTCGTAGTCGAACTCGTACGGGTTCTCTCCGGTCGGCGAGGAGAACGTCGTCGGTCCGGTCCACAGCCAGATCACCTCGCCGGGCGCACCCACCACGTCCATGGTCGCCAGCGTGCAACTCGACGTGACCTGCTGGACGACGCTGACCGTGTTGCAGTCCGTCGGCGCGAGGTGGAACAGACTCGTCGGCCACTCGGCGAAGAGTTCCGCATGGACGACGCCGCCCGGCCCCACGGTGACGGTGAACCAGTCGGTGTCGCGGTAATCGCTGTCGTAGAAGGTGAACCAGCCGCTCACGCCGCAGACGTTGATCGCGCCGTTCGCGTCGCCGGGCAGTTCCTGGAAACCGCCGGGCCCGCCGCCGCAGCCGTCGTTGTAGGCGTTGGGCTGGTCGTTCTGCAGGGGCGGTTCGCCTTCCGGCGCCTCTCCGGGCAGGCAGGTCGCGAGACAGCCGAGGTGCGCTTCCACGCGCAGCTGGTAGTCGCCGAAGGAGGAGCCGTAACCGTCGACCATGATGTAGTACGTCTCGCCCGCGACGACCGGCAGGTTTGCGACGAACGAGACGTACACGCCGCAGGGTTCCTCTTCGAAGTAATAGTCGTCGTTGCAGGCGTTGGGCTGGTCGTTCTGCAGGGGCGGTTCGCCTTCCGGCGCCTCTCCGGGCAGGCAGGTCGCGAGACAGCCGAGGTGCGCTTCCACGCGCAGCTGGTAGTCGCCGAAGGAGGAGCCGTAACCGTCGACCATGATGTAGTACGTCTCGCCCGCGACGACCGGCAGGTTTGCGACGAACGAGACGTACACGCCGCAGGGTTCCTCTTCGAAGTAATAGTCGTCGTTGCAGGCGACCAGGCTCAGGTTCTCGTCGAAGACGAGGATCAGGGTGTCGTAACCGGAGCCGCAGAGGTCGATGTCGATCGACTCGGAGACCGTCGGTACCAGCTCGTAGACGACGTCGGGCGCCTGGTTGCCATAGGGACACATCGCGGCATAGTCGTCCGCGTACCCGGCCGTGGTGCCGGTGTCGTCGAAGGGCAGGGACGGGATGTGGAAGGCGTCGGCGATGGTGTCGCCGCCCTGGCGCGCGGGCGGAGGCAGGTCCGGGACGACCTTCGGCGGGGCCTTGGCCAGTGCCGTCGGTGCGAGGGACTGCGCGGCGGCGGCGCCTGCCAGCGCCAGCGACAGGAGGACGATCGCGTAGGTCTTCATCGGCATTTCCTCCGGTTGAGGCGTTGAATTGACGGTTTCGATCATAGCACGCATCGCGAACGCGTGGGAGGAGTTGCGCCGGCGCAAGCCGTTAAGTGTATTTACAGCAATAGCTTCCTGGCATGCGCCAGTGCACCGAGCCGTCATGGTTGCCTGGCGCTTGTCCTTCCCGCCGCCTCCGGTTACTGTCCGCCGCACACCCGCAACCGGAGGCCTGCCATGCGCCGCCTCGTCCTCGTCGTGATCCTCTGTCTCGGGAGTCCTGCGATGTGCGCGATCATCCCCCAGCCGCGTGAGATGACCTCCGGCGCCGGCGCCTTCACCCTCACGGCGCAGACGCCGCTCCTCGTCGAGACCGGCGAGCCGGTGCTGCGCCGGGCGATGCCGGTAGCCGTCGAGATGCTGGAAGCGGTCGCCGGCAGCCGGCTGCCGCTCGGTGAAGCCGACGCGCCGCGCGACGGCGCCATCTTCCTCGGCCGTCTCGCGGGTCTAGAGAACGCCGAGGAGTACAGGCTCGAGGTAACCTCGCAGCGCGTGGTGCTGCGCGCGGGCGGGCCGACGGGCCTGATCCACGGTCTGGCCAGCCTGCGCCAGCTTGCGGGCACCGGGTGCGAGGTGCCCGCGGTGGTCATCGCCGACGGTCCGCGCTTCCCCTGGCGCGGCGTCATGCTCGACTGCTGTCGGCACTACATGACGGTCGAGTTCCTCGAGGACGTGCTCGACCTCATGGCACTCTACAAGCTCAACCGCTTCCACTGGCACCTCACCGAGGACCAGGCGTGGCGACTGGCGATCGACCGCTACCCGCGCCTGACCGAGGTCGGCGCCAGGCGCACGGAACCGGATGGCAGCATCCACGAGGGCTTCTACACGCAGGCCGACGCGCGGCGCATCGTGGCCTACGCGGCCGACCGCGGCATCACGGTGGTCCCCGAGATCGAGCTGCCGGGCCATTCGCGGGCGGCGATCGCGGCGTATCCCGAGCTGTCGTGCACGGGTGAAGCGCTGCCGGTGCCCTGCTGGTGGGGCGTCTTCGAGGACGTCTACTGCGCGGGCAACGACGAGGTGTTCACGCTGCTGACCGGCGTGCTCGAGGAGGTGCTCGCCATCTTCCCGTCGCGCGAGATCCACATCGGCGGCGACGAGGTGCCCAAGGACCGCTGGCGCGCGTGCGCGAAGTGCCAGGCGCGCATCGAGGCCGAGGGCCTCGCCGACGAGGCGGCGCTGCAGAGCTGGTTCGTGCGGCGCATCGGCAACTGGCTCGCCGAGCGCGACCGGCGCCTGGTCGGCTGGGACGAGATCCTCGAGGGCGGCGCGCTGCCGGGCGGCGCGGTGGTGCAGTCGTGGCGGGGACTAGAGGGCGCCGTCGCCGCCGCGCGCGCGGGCCACGACGTGGTGGTCTCGCCGACCAGCCACTGCTATCTCGACTACGACCTCGGCGTGACGGACCTCGCGCGGGCCTACGCCTTCGAGCCGGTGCCGGCGGAGCTGTCCGCGGCCGAGGCGCAGCACGTCCTCGGCGGCGAGATGAACCTGTGGACCGAGTACGCGCCGCAGGAACTGGCCACGGGACGACTGCTGCCGCGCCTGCTGGCCCTCAGCGAGGTGCTGTGGTCGCCGGCGCCGCCGCTCGCCGCCGCCGCCGGCCCGAAGGTCGGCGACCCGGCGGTGATCGGGCGCGACTTCACGGAGTTCTGGCGCCGGGTGCAGGGACAGTATCCGCTGCTGGACGCGATGGGTCTGCGCCGCGGCGTCGAGGCCCGGCCGGTGCGGCTGAGCGCGGACTGGGATCCGCAGGCCGGCGCCTGGCAGGTCGGCGGCGCCGTGGGCGCGGTGGTGCCCGCGGGCCGGGCGGCGATCCGCTGGCGGCAAGGCGGCGACGAGCCGACGGCGGCGGACGCGGCGCTCGACGCGCCGGCGATGGTCGCGACCGGCGGGCCGCTGGCGGCGCGGTTGTTCATCGACGACGCCCCCTACGGCGAGACCGCGAGGATCGAGCTGGTGCGCAACCTCGCCCTCGAGCGGACCGTGACCGTCGACCCCGCGCCGAGTGCGAAGTACGCGCCGCGCGTGACCTTCCCGCTCACCGACGGCATCCTCGGCAGCCTCGACTACCGCGACGGCTCCTGGCTGGCGTGGGAAGGCGTCGAGCAGGTGGTCGCCGTGGTGGATCTCGGCGAGGTCGTCCCCGTGCGGGAGTGCCGCGCGCGCTTCCTGCAGAACGCGAACAGCTGGATCTGGGTGCCGCTCGCGGTGTCGTTCGCGGTGTCGGCCGACGGCGAGACGTACGTCGAGATCGGGCGTGACCTCTGCCGCGTGTCGGACAAGGAGCAGGCGAGGGTGACGCAGGACTTCGCCGCCGTAGCGACGACGGGGACGACCGCGCGGTTCGTGCGCGTCACCATCACGCCGCGGTCGGCGTGCCCGGCGTGGCATCCTGGAGTCGGGCGGCCGGCGTGGGCGTTCTGGGGGCAGGTGGTCGCGCAGTAGGGGCGAGCGCCCCTCCGCGCGAGGGGCAGGCGGGTGTTAGACCCCCCGCGGCGGCCGTTTTTGTGCTACTATCGCGCCATCGGCCACAAGCCAGGAGGTTCGTCGAGAGGAGGATCGCCATGCGTGTCTTCACTCTGGTCGCGCTCGTGGTTGGCTTCGCCGGCATGGCCTGCGCCGGCGATCTCGGCAACCGGATCCCACCCAAGCCCTTCGCGACCGCGCCCGCCAACGTCCCGCGCGCCGAGCGCCAGGCGGGCGACACCATCGCCAGCGCGACGGTCATCCCGGCCCTGCCCTACTTCGATTCCGGCACGACGATCGGGTACACCAACGACTACGACGCGGTCTGCCCCTATACCGGCAGCTCCTCGCCGGACGTTTGCTACCGGTACACCGCGTCGAGCATCATGTCGATCTCCATCGATCTCTGCGGATCGGACTACGACACCAAGGTCTACGTCTACGACAGCGAGATGAACCTGATCGCCTGCAACGACGACTACTACACCGACCAGTATTGCGGCATCTACGTCTCTCGGCTGGACAACGTCATCCTGTCGCCCGGCGAGACGTACGCCATCATCGTCGACGGTTACGGCGGCGACGCCGGGAACTACGTCTTCCAGATCCCCATCATCTGCGGCCCCTGCATCGTCCCTTGCCCGGCGGGGAACGTCGCCGAGGGCGAACCGCCGCTCGTCGACGGCTACGTCGACCTGCACAACGGCGGCTGCAACACGCCGCCGGATTACCCGCTGCAGGCGATCACCGGCGACCTCAACGGGGAGCGTATCTTCTGCGGCGTCGGCGGGTGGTACGACTTCGGGGGAGCCGACTACCGCGACACCGACTGGTTCGTGCTGACGATGGGCGAGGGCGGCGTGATCGACGTCACCATCGATGCCGAGCAGTCGGTCATCGCCTTCGAGCTCGGCCCGCAGGACTGCGACGCCGTCGGCGTGTTGCAGTCCGTCACGGCCGGCCCCTGCATGGACGCGTACCTGACGATCACGGGGTACCAGCCGGAGCAGGTCGTCTGGCTCTGGGTCGGCTCGACGGTCTTCACCGCGCCCGCCGGCGCCGAGCCGATGTTCGACTACGTCATCTGGCTCTCCGGGTTGAGCCCCGGCGGCGTGATGACGGAACGGACGCTGTGGGGCTCGCTCAAGGCGCTTTACTAGAGTTGTGCCCGCGAAATTGTTCATGGCCCCGGGGTTGCCAGACCGGGGCCATGAA
>JADHED010001120.1_pt1 | contig 24867 bp, 32 predicted proteins | sample 8952041 | NCBI WGS metagenome assembly JADHED01 (sample SAMN16124423, study PRJNA663239) | bioreactor sludge metagenome | isolation source: sludge (control) | place: India:Bengaluru | collected 2018-09-08
GCCCACGGCACCCCCCGATACAATGCCCGCTCCGCGCGCCGCCGTAGTTCAATGGGTGGATTCCCCTCTGTGAATTGCCTTTTCGTAGCAGTTCTGTAGCAACGTCGCGAGCAGGCGAAAGAGGCTCAGGGGCGAGTACACGCCCGCAGCGCTGTCTCAAGCTGCAACTCCCACCCATCGCGCACCAGCCGCTCGGCCAGCGCTGCCGAGACGAATTGATTAAGCGACGTGCCCGGCCTCAAGCCATCCATGGGAAAGGCTGGACGATCAGGTACCGGCTCACGGCACGGCACCGGAACGGCGACGTTGACGGTGCGCACGTCGATTACCGGCTCGGGCGCTGTGGCGCAGCCAACTTGAATAACAGCGGCAGCGAGCGCGGCCAATTTAAGCGGGAGGGGTATTTTTTTCATTGCGCGCCCTTTCCAGCGATCCAAGCATCAATCTGAGCCTGAGCGCTTGCGGCATCGTCACCCGGCACCTTGGGCGGCGCGGCCAGGATCGCGGCGGCGCGCTGTTGGTTCGTGTGGGCGGTGCGGGCGGCTTGCTGGCGAGCCGGTGTAGCATCTTTCTCGCGCTTGTCGGCTTCAGTTTTCAGGGCAGCCACGGACGCGGAACAGGTTTCGGCGGCGTCCAGCGCTGCGGCGCGTTCGGTGCGGGCCTTGTCGCGCTCGTCCTTCATGTCTGCCGTGGCCTGCACTTGTTCGTCAAGATCGGCTTGCAAAGCCTTGGCCTTGCTGTAGCCGCGCATCCCCCAGCCGATGAAGGCGGCGATCAGCACGGCGGCAAGAATGGCCTGCCAGTTTTTGCGCGCGAAGGCGAGGATCAGTGCCCAGGTCATTGGCCCACCCCCTGACTGCGTGCGCGCTCAAGCGCTTCGGCCATGCGTTGCTCGCGGGTCTGAGGCCGGGCCTCGTCGCGGTGCGCCTGCCGGCTGCGGTACGCGCGCTCTTGTTGGATCAGAACGTCGCGTGACACGGGGTCTGGAGGCTCCGGCTTGCGGCTGAAGATTTTCCGCGCGATGCTTGCCGGGTCAAGGGCGATGGGGGAGCCACTGGCACGCGCTTGGCCGGCGGTCAGCAGTGCGAGGGCTAGCAGGATCAGGATGCGCATAGGTCACTCCAAAAAGACGCCCACGCCAGCCAGCAGGCGGCGCAGTGCATGACGAAAAGTCCGACGATCATTTCCGCAGCTCCTTGGCTTGCTGGTGATCAGCTTCCATGCCGCGAACGGTGAAGATGGCGCCGGCGCCGGCCACGGCTGTCCACCACATCGCGGCGTCGATACAGCCGAACGAGAGAAGCAGCGATGCAACGGTGATGACCAGCACCGTGACAAGGAAATTCGGGGCAAGCAGCGGCGCCAGGATGGCGGGCCAGTTCATGGGTACGCATCCTTCGCCAGTTCAAAGTGCGGCCCATCCATGAACGGACGGCGCCCCTGCGCGCGCCGCTCCGCCACGTAGGCATCCATCGCCTCGGCCGCGCTGTCCACGTCGTTCAGCAGCCGGCCCCAGGCCCCACCCCACACAATGGGCGTGCCCAGCTCGCTCGCCGCCTCGCGCACCGCGTCGGCAATGCGCGGGTACAGCGGCCAGTCCCACCGAATCTCGCCATCCATCACCGCCGCCAGGTCTGTCGCGTGCCCGGTAATGTGCCGGCTCGCCATCGTCTGGCTCGCCCCCTGCGCCACCAGTTGCCGCTGCCGCTCAACCGTGCGCACCCCTTCCGTCACCACAAAGCGCACCGGCGTCAGCTCCGCCGCGCGCTCCACCACTTCCACCAGGCGCGGGTGCACCCCCTGCAGCCTGCGCCTTGACCGTTCATCCAGCATGCGTCACTCCAGTTCCATCGGTTTTGATTCCATCGACTTCGGCGGCCGCCCACGCAGCCACTCGTGCCCCAGCACCAGCAGGTGCGCAATCACCGCCGCCACAAAAATCAGCGCCCCCAGCCGCACCCGGTCGGGGAAAAGCCACGGCGCAAACGCCAGGCAAAAACCGCCCGTCATCAGCATCGCGTAGCTCGCCCGTGGCCCCCACCTGTGAGCCCGCGTCAGTCGGCCCATGCGGCAAATGCAGATCCCCACACACGCCGATCCCAGCGCCGCCACCGCCGCGTTGACCCAGTCCGACTCGTCCCAATTGCCCACGCCCGCCACCATCGCCGCGCGCACATTCGCCGCTTTCTGCATGATCTGCAGCGCCATGCCCAGCACATCGACGTCATTCATAGTCGTCCTCCAGGCCGCGACCAGGCGGGGGTGAATAGGGTGGGCGGCGGTAGCTTCCCTGCGGCGGCCCGCCGTAGCGGCTTTCAAACACCCGACGCACGCTCGCCCACGCGCCCCGCGCCACGCGCTGCCAGTCGTGTCCCACCAGCGAAAGCAGCAGCGCCACCGGCGACACAAGTGGGTTGATCGACGGCAGTTGCAGCTTCCAGTTGATCAACTCCGCCACGCCCACAGTCACGCTCGAAGTCACCACCGTCAGTGCCAGCACGAATATCCCTGATCGCCAGCGCGACATTTCCGGCGCCCGCACCAGCGCCAGGCCCGACCCCGCCACCGCGCAGATGATGATCGCCGTGTACACCCCCATCGCGTGCGCAATCGGCTGCGCGATGTACAGGGCAAAGATCGCCACAAACACACTGGCGAGATCGAGCGGGTTCTGATTCACGTTCCGTCATGCCTCAACAGAAATGGGCGCCATCGGCACCAGCGGCGCCAGTTCGGTGTCGCTCCACGCCACGCTGCAGCCGGTCGCCTTGGTGGCCGTCATGTCCAGCGTGCTCCTGTCCACCGGCGCATGGGCGACTGCCGCCACATCGCGCCCGTCCAAACCTTCACGGCATGCGCCGCCCAGCCGGCGGCGGTGAATACTTTCACCAGGCCAGTAGCTGCGGCGGGCGCAGCGTCGAAATAGTCTTCGGCAACGAGCGTGCCAGCAAGATCGTCCCAGGCATCAGACGATGCCTCTAGTGGCGCGCGCTCGAACGACTCAGCCATGCGCTATCTTTCCTCCGCCGCGCAGCGTACCGGTGGTGGTGGTGCTGGACAGCACGGCGATGAAAGGGCAGGCACTGTTCGGGATCGTGCTGATCGGCAGGTTCGCCCAGTCAGAGCCGAATTTTGCGTTTGCGATGGGCATGAAATGCGTCCCGCGCAGGCGCGTGGCCGTGACGCCGAAGTTGCCGGCCGTGCCGGTGCTGGCGGAAAGCGTCACGGTATTGACCGCGCGGATGAACTTGCCCGCCGCTGCAGCCGGAATCAAGCCGTTCAGCGACTGCATGAATGACGCGCGCCTGGTAGCGGCCAGACTGACCGCCGTCAGGTTGCCGGTGGTTCCGTCGCTGTACGTAACGGCGACGGTGGCCGTGGCCACGGTTGCGCCGGTGTCGGCGTACCACTCTAGCCACCATTGAATGTCGGAATAGTTCGAGTCGCCGATGCGTTCGACCATGTTGTCGGCGGTGACGCCGTTGAAGTCAATCCCTACCGTCTGCGCCGTGGTGAGCGTGCCATTCAGGCCGCCCATGTGCATGAGGCGGTCATGCACCTCAAGCGTCATCGCCGAGTTGCTGCTTGTCGCCTCAAGGTAGGCGAGATAAGACTTTGTAGGGTCAGTCTGCTGGCTGAACGTCAGGCATCCGGTTGTCGATTGGTTGCAATTGGCCGCAGCGGTGGGGATAGCGCCCTGCCCCGGCTGGCCGGTAGCGCGCCACAGGGAGTGGTATTGCCCCGCCGCCGCGTTGGCGATGCTGGCCTTGTCGATGACGATGCGCGAGCTGTTGTTAGCCAAGGCATCGATGAGCTGGTCGCGGTTGGTGATCATGTGCTGGTGTCGACCCAAAGGTCGCCGATGTTGGGGCTGGTGGGTGCGGTGGGGCCGACGGTGATGGACAGCGCGTCGAGCTTCGCCTTGTCCTCCGCCGACAGAAACCCCGCCGCGCTGGGGGTCGCGTTTTCATGGGCGTGCACGGAAGATGCTTTGCCCTTCATATCGATTCCGATGGCTGTTGCCAGCGCGGTCAAACGCTCCTGCAGCGTCATCGCTTATGCCTTGGCCGCGGTGTAGTCCGCAACGATGTCGTGATCGGGGTCACCGATAGCCGCCGCCGATTGCGCGCCGATGTTGGCGCGCGCCTGCGTCTGCTGCGGTGCGGTCAGCGTCTGCGCGGCGTCGTAGCGCACGCGGTTGGCGATCTCTCCGGCGATGGTGGCGGCAAAGCTCGGGTCGTTGCCCAGCGCCGCGGCCAGCTCGGTCAGGGTGTCCAGCGCGGCGCCTGCGCCGTCCACCAGCTCGTTTTTGACGGCCAGCTTGGCCGCCGCGATGCTGTCAACAATCTTGTCGGCCGACCACGTGACGGTGGTGGCGCCATCACCCGCGGCATCATCGATGGTGGCGCCACCACCTCCCGCGACGACCAGGCTGTGCAGCTCGTTGATGGCGGCCACCAGTGAAGACTTGGCGGCGGTGGTGAGAGATGAGAGCGAGCCATCTGCCTGGCGCAGGGATTTGATGTCGGCGCCGATGGCCTGGGCCAGGAAAATGAGGCGGTTTTCGAGAGTCATGTCGGGGGGTCCTTTCAGGCCTTGGCGAGGATGTAATAGGCGAGTGGGTCTGGGGCGAGGTCGTCGGGCACGTACAGCCCGCCATCGCTGCCCCAGCGCAGGCGGTTGGGGGTGTCGGCGCTGATGTGGGCGCCGCCCACCTGCAGCAGCGGCGTGAGGTGCATGGTCAGCGCCGGATCGCAGGGACGCAGGTGCAGCTCGCCGCCGCAGGCCGGGCGCAGGGTGGCGCGCACGGTGATGGCGGGGCGCACGGCTAGGGTGAGGCAGCTCATGGCGCCGGCTCATCCTGCGTGACGTCGCGCACCAGCCTGAGGGTGGCGGTGCTGGTGCTCACCACTTGGCCGTCGGGCAACGTGAACTGCACGTCGATCTGCGCCGGGCCGAGCGGCCAGGCCTGGGTGCTGCCGACCGAGCGCAGGGTGATGGTGTCGGCTGAGAGGGTGACGGACAGTTCGGCCACCAGCACGCCGGCCGGGGTGCGTATCTGGCTGCGCGCCACCACGCCGGCGGTGCTGATCGGCGCGCCCGCTGAGTCCACCAGCTCGAAGGTGCCGGCCCAGCTGAGGGTGTCGCCGATCTTGTGCGCTGGAATTTCTGTGTTCATGGGTGCTCCACGGTGATGGCTCATACTTCGCCGGTGACGATCGGCAGCGCGGGCGCCGGCCCCTCGATGACGCCGTCGCGCACAAACACGCGCTGGCCCACGCTGGCTTCGCCGCGCGCACGCAGCTGACCACCGCCAGGTAGCTGCACCACGGCCAAGCCATCGGTGATGGCGGTCACGTCGCCCACTTGCAGGGAGCGGTCGGGCATCAGATCGAGAAACTGCTTGTACAAATTAGCCATGCGTCTGCACCTCCAGCGTCTGGCGCATCTTGGGTCGATCCCACGCCAGCGACATGCCGCGCACGTAGCCCTGCAGCACCTCGGCGCCGTCGGTGCGGCGGATGAACTGGCCGGGCAGGATCAGGCCGGTCTCGGGCAGCACGGGCAGGGTCAGGCTCACCATGGCCTGCGCGCCGGTGTCGCTCAAGATGGCGCGGCCACGCTGGAGGGCAGCGTCGGCGTGCGTGATGAGGGCGTCGGTCGCCATAGGCGCCAGTTCATCGCCAGCGGTGCCGGTGCGGGTGATGCGCGCCAGCACGCCGGTGGCGCCTTCGCCGCTCACGTACACGCGGGTGTAGTCGGGTTTCTTGACCCATTCGACGCCCTCGACGCTCACGGGATCCATGGGAAGTTCGATGTCGGGTGCCAGCGTGCCCCAGTCCCACGGCGCCACGGGGTAGCGTGGCAGCACGCGCAGGGTGCGCGCGGTGGCGTGCGGCTGCAGGTAGCCGCCTGCGGCCTGCGCAATGGCGTTCAGCGCCGTGATGTAGCTGCCCTGGTGCGACCAGGCGCCGGCCGGCACCTGCCAGTCGGTCAGGCCCCAGTCCACCGACCAGCCGATGCTGACCCCGTTGATTGTCAGGACGTCGAGCATGAGTTGCTGCGCGCTGCGCGGGCCGCTGGGGTTGCCAAACTGCTGCGTGGCCGCGTAGGGCGCATCCAGCAGCGCGGCGGTACCGCGGCCCGAAACCTCGATGCGCGTCTGCGCAAACTGGCGGCTGCGGCGCATGCTTTCGACCAGCAGGCGGTACGGTACGCCGTTGACCTTGACCTCCACCTCAACCGGCTCGCCGCTGCGCGCGGGCGCCAGCAGGGGCAGCGCGGCCTTGTGCAGCGTGGCCGACCATTGCCAAGTCCACGAGTCGGCGTCCAGACTCATGGCCAGGGTGTAGGCCGGCAACGGCAGGTTGCCGTCGACGCGGCGCAGCTCGACGTCGTTGATCACGATGTAGACCCTTCGCGCCGGCACGACGATCTGCGCGGGCTGCTCGCCGCCGTCATCCCGACACCAGAACGCGAGAACCCCCAGCGGCGACGTGTCCAGCCCGAACTGCAGCTTGCCCAGGTCAGCCGGGTCGTAGCACAGGTGCGGCGGCTCGGGCGGGACGGTGTGCCAGCTGCGGCCCGGTGGCGGTTTGCGGGCGTCTTGCCAGCGGGTGCGCTGGAAGTGGCGCACCGGGGTGGCGTCGTAGGCCGCTTCAAGGTGCAAGCGGCGCACGCGGGCGGCGTCTTGCCAGTGGGCCGCCACGGTGTCGCGCAGGCGCTGCATTTCCTGCCAGCGCACTGCGGTGGCGTGGCGCACGGCGCTGGCGTCCTGCCACTGGCTTTCGAGGGCAACGCGGTATCGGTCGGTGTCCTGCCAGCGCTGCGCGATGGCTGCGCGCAGCGGGCTTGCATCTTGCCAGCGCGTTGTTCGGGCGAAGCGGACGGCGGTGTTGTCTTGCCAGCGCGCGGCTGCGGCCGACTTGGCGGCGGCGCCGTCCTGCCAGCGCGCGGCGGCGTGCCGCAGGACGGGCGCGCTGTCCTGCCAACGCGTGCTTGCAGCTGCAGCAGCGCGCTTGCCGTCCTGCCAGTGCATGCGGATGCCATGCCGCGCGCCGGGGCGGCTGACGGGGACGTAGAACGTGGCTTCGATGTCGCACTCGAGCTCCCCGAGGCCGCCGTCGATGCTGAAGGCAAAGCCGCTGCCGAGCGCCAAGTCCGCGGTGAACTCGCCCAGACCAGCGTCGATGCCCAGATCGGCCGGCGTCGGGCCGCCGGTGCCGCCGGCGCCGAAGGCCAGCGTGCCGCCAGGTGGTGCGCCGAGGTCGAGTGAACCAAGGGACACACGGTCACCCCACCAGCGCGGGCTCTACGAGCCGCAGAATGCCACCCGCGTACAGCGCGGTGCCGCCGGTCAGCTTGAACGGCCCCGCGCCAGCCGCGTCGGTCACGGCGCCGGTGGCGATGACTACGCCATCACCGTTGACCCATTCCGCATGGGCCGCGTTGCCGCTTGTCGCCACCAGGTCGTCGGCGGTGGCCTGCGCGAGCTGAATGCGGCCTGTGGCCGCCACGATGGCGCCACAAGGATCGGCCAGCGTGCGCACGCCCAGCAGCGTACCGCCCGCCGCGTCGTAGAGCTTAATCTTGCTCGCGCCCGCGCCCTCATTGGCCAGCGCAAGGCTGGCCTCGTTGCGGCGCGTGCGGTGGAGCACGCTGATGTCGAGATGGCTCATGCGTCGGGCACCGGCGTGAGCGGCCCTGCGGCCACGGGCTTGTGGGTTTCCGTGTGGTCCAGCGCGACCGGGATGTAGCGTTGATCCAGTTCCAGGTCGGAGAAGCTATACGCGCCGGTGCCGGGCGTGCTCCACTTCTCGGCCACTTGCAGGCCATCGGCCTCGCGGGTTAGCCGAACACGATACGCAATGCCGGCGGGCGAGCCGTTGACCGTCACTACGTCGGCCACGCTGCCGCGCGGCGTGTTGCCGTAGGCGTAGTTTTTCGGCACCACGCGGGTCTCAACCCGCTCGGAAACGACGGACGCATGGTGCGTCATCGCCACGGCCCCGTGATGTCGATGAAGAAGGCCCCCTCCTTACTGCCAATGCCTGACCACAAGCACATCATCCGCCGGTCGGACATCGACCCGGGGCCCGGAACGGTGTCGCGCGGCTGGAAACTCGCGTAACTCGTCAGCCCGCTTTGCGGCACCAGTTCGATGCCGGGCAGTATGGAGCGTGGTGTGTAGTCGGATTGCGATAGGCGTGCCATCTGGCGCGTCATTCGCAGCTTGCCGTCAATTGTGTTCGGGAACGCGCCCATGGCCGGTTGCGCGCCTGACCACGCGCCCGGCGACCCCCCTTCGGGGCTCAAGTAGATTGGCACCGGGCCTCCTGTACCCGAAACCGCGCGCTCGACAAAATAGCCACCGCTTTGTCCGAAGTCGCTTACCCCCTCTAGCGCGCTCGCCGAACTTGCCGCAGTTCCAACCCCAAGCAGCGTACCCCAAGCATCGCCCGCGGTTCGCAACGAGATCGGGTCGCCGAAGTGGCGAGTGCTCGAAAACCTGTAGTCCGAACTCCCGCCGTAGTACGCATAGTACGGGGCGGGTGCGTAGTACAGCCACATGCTGTCGCCAACCAGATCGTAGCGCTGCGCCACCGCGTCGGCGGTCATCGACTTCGGCCAGTAGCCCCCACCGCTGACTTGAGCGCTGGTCGGGAACGGCCCAGTGCCGGTGCTGACTGCCGTCATGTTGTTGTAGGCCACGATGCGCGCATCGACGTTGCCCGTGTCGGCCACCCGCAGAAAGCGGCGATTGCCCATCACGTTCTGGCTGCGGTACACGGCCAGATTGGCGCCGCTGAACGCCTTCTGCCAGCCGCAGGGCGCGTACTTGACCGTGATGGTGCCAGTGGCCGGTCCATCCGCCACTGTCGTCGGGAAGGTCAGCGTGGTGCCGTTGGTCGTGGCGATGCGTTGCTCGCCATTCAGCGCGGCGGGCGTGGCGCCTGCGACCAGCACGACGCAGTGGTCCTCGAACTCACTGCCAGCCGGCATGGTGAGCGTCGCCACGCCGCCCGACACGCTCAGGCTGTTGGCCGTCGCCAGGCCCCAGCCGTCAACCAGGAATGTGTCGAGCAGACCGATCAATGACCCGGCCACGCCGTTCAACACCGGCGCACCGCGCATGGATTCGTGGATACGTTTGACGGTGGTGTCCGCCATGCTCAGTTACCTCCGAAGGGGTTGGACGGCGGCGTATCAACATCGCCGCGCTGCTCAAGCAAAAATGAGTAGTCGCCACCACCCGGGCTGCTGGGCTGCACGCTACGGATGACGTCGACCGGGAAGCTGGCGCCCACGGTGTCGATGAACAAGGTGTTGCCCGCCACCCAGCCGGCGCCCCAACCCGCTTCGCGCAGCACGAAGTACGGCGCGCCACTGGCCGGGTTGATGGGCGAGAAGTCGGCGTTCTTGGTGCCGGTGTCAACCTGCCCCAGGTGCTGGCCGATCAGGTCGAACGTGGTGCCATCGGAGCGGAAGCGCAGCGCCCAGCGCTCGGTGATGCCGCCCAGGTTGTTGATTTCGACCGGCTTGGCGGTGGTGTTGTAGCTGCCGACGGCGCTGCTGCCGTCGAGACCATCCACCCAGCTCACGCCGTCCCAGGTCTGCTGGTCGTACACGCGAGACACGCGCGAGAACAGGTCGCCCTGACGCAGCGCGCTGCTGATGACGCTGCCCACCGGCAGGTTGATGCCTAAAGGCTGCGTGAGGCGCACGGTGCCGTCGATGCGTACTTCGGCGATGCGTCGATACACCTCCTGCCGTGCGTAGACAGACACCTGCGCCGGCCAGCCGGTGGTGTCGGTGATGGTGACGGTGCCAGCGTTGAGGTCGACGGTGTAGCCGTCTTCCACCGCCACGCCGTTCGGCCCCAGCACACGCACCAGCGACAGGAGCGGGGTGCCCACGTTATAGGTCTGTCCCACCGATGGCGTGAAGGGTGGGCCCCCGATGGTGTTGGCGCCCACCAGCAGCTCCCCCGGCCGAAAGACCACTACACGGCCATCAGGCGGCAGCGCAGTCGGGTCAAGGCCCAGCAACTCGGCGTCGATGGGCAGGTAGACAAACGACACGATGCTGTAGCGCAGCGTGGTCGGATCGACTGGCCACGGCCGCCAGATGCTGTCGGCCTGCACCGCGCCCACGTCGGCGGCGCTGTACCACCACTCCGCCTTGTCGGCGGCGGTGAGGCTGCTGTCCAGCACGAAGTCGCCAAACTGCATCTCGACACTGCCGGTATCGAACTGCACCTTGCCGGTCATGTGGCTCCCGCTAATCACGCCCTGAGCATTGACGGACGCCGTGAGCACGTTACCTGCAGCGTCGACCACACTCAGCACGAAGCCGCCGGGGCCGGGGCGCAGCGGCGCCGCCACGGTGTTGAAGAACAGCGCGGCGGTCTTCCACTGGCCCTTGCGCGTGTACAGGCTTTGCAGGGTGAAGTCGGTGGGGCCGCTGCCGCCGACCACCCAGTCGGTCATGATGGCCTGACCACCCGCGTAATCGATTGTGCCGCTGACGATGCCGGGCGTGGTGCTGGAGCGACCGCGGTAGATGGTGCCCTCGAAGTCCTGGTAAATCTGCCCCATCCAGGCGAATTGCACGCTGCCGGGCACGATGGCGTCGGCGGTGTAGGGGCACAGGTCGATCACCACACTGCCGGGTGTGAAGGTCATCGTCTTGGCGGTCGGCGCCGACACGCCAACGCGGTAGCGCGCCACCATCGACGCTGTGGCAAACATCTCTTCGCCGACGCTGGCGGTGCCGTATTCGCCGCCCTTTCGGGCGTCGCCGCTGCTGGAGCCCGAACCGTCCGTCACGGTGCGGTCGAATTCGCTGGCGTCTTCGTGGTCGGACTTGTAGGCTTCAGTGCTGCGGTCGAATGCGACGACCTTGAGCGAGGCGCTCTTGCCGGCGTAGTTGACGGTGCCCAGGCCAGCACCCAGGTTGCCGGCGCCATCGTCGGTCACGGTCTTGACGGTGACGATGCGGTTGTCGGCGGTGGTGCCGGTTTCCTCGGTCAGCGTGGCGGTGGTGCCGGCCGTGGTGGTGATGGTAAAGGGCCTGTCGACGTATTTGATGGCCATGAGAATCCTTACACGCTGCTGCGCGGCCAGTTAACGCCGCCACCGCTGGTAGGGGACGGCTCGTAGTATTCGGGCACTTTGCGGATGCTGTACGTCACGTCGGCGGTCTTGCTGGCGCGGGTGGTGGTCAGGGTGCCGCCGCTGGTGTTGCTGACGCTGCGCGCCACGGCCCACTGCAGTTGCAAGGTGCCGGCCGCCGGCTGCTGCGCAAGGGCTACAGTGATGTAGCCTCCCGCATCGGGCGCGGCGGGCGTGAGCAGTTCGGTCACGATGCTGTCCAACTGGTAGTCGATGTCCAGTTGGCCGCCCGCATCGGGCATGTACTGCGGGCGCACCAGCACGCTGCGGCTGGGGTAGTCGATGACGCCGCTGCCGTCGCCCTGGAGCTGGCCACTGCCGTCGTCGGTGATGGTGCGCAGCGTGCCGCCGCTTGTGTAGCCCAGGCTCAAGCTGCCTGGCACCACGCGCTCGGTGCCGGTGCCGTCGGCGGCCGCGCCTTCGAGCATGAAGGCGAATTCAGGCGCTCGCACTTGGGCGCCCTGCGCGCTGCGGTCGGTGAAGGCGGCCGCCTCGCCCCAGCTGATCGACACGATGGTGCCAATGTCGGGCAGCGCCTTGAGGGTGACGGGCACGATGCCGGTCAGGTAACTCATGAGACCAGAGCCGCCGCCGGTGAGTTGGCCCGTGCCATCATCGGTGATGGTGTAGCGCTGGCCCATGGCCCAGTACTGGATGACCACAGTGCCCGGTGCGGGCAACGGCCGCAGCTGGAACACGTAGGCCAGGCCCACGTTTTCGACGCCGATCTTCACGCGCTGCGTGTGCGGTGTCACCCCCACTTCGACGCGGCGCGGCGAATCATCCAGCAACACGGTGCGCTCGGACGCCGGGCGCTGGTCGGTGCTGATTGCCTCGGTGCGGCTGTTGGGCACCAGGCGCGAGTGGATGGTGGACAGCTTGAGTTCGCTGTCGGTGGCCAGCGCGGGCGCCGTGGTCTTGGCGGCGCCGTAGAACATGCCGCTGTCGGTGTACACCGTCTCGCGCAGTGCGGTCTTGTTGGCCTCCCGCGCAAACATGCGGCTGGCGGGCGAGCCGGGAAAGGTGTAGCGCAGCGGCTCGAACAGCTCGACGGTGGTGATCTGGGCGGTGAAGTCGATCAGCTCGCCATTGACGATGGCCGATACCACACGCTGCTCGGCGTCGACTTTTTTCACGCGCACGCGCTGGCGCAACTCGCCCGGCTGGCCTTCGTTGTAGACCAGCACGTAGACCAGGCCGACGCCGGGCGGCTGCGCGCCGGGCCGCTGGAACAGCTGCAGGCTGCGCTGCGTGGCGCCGTGGTTTTCAAGCAGGTAGCCGGCGAACTCGACCGACGCGGACATGCTCGACTCGATACGCTCGACGATCTGCGCGCGGGTGGCGAATGGGTCTTTGGTGGACAGCAGCGTGATGTCGACGTTGGGGTCGTTCGGCGGATCAGCCAAGATCACGTTGGCACCCAGCAGCGCGGCGGTGTCGGTGTTGCGCAGCACCGTGTGGACCTGCTTGATCTCGACCTTGCCGGTGGCGCGGTCTTCCTCGCGCACGTCGGGCACGATGGTGTTGCTGGCCCCGTCGGGGATGAGCTGCGCAGACGGCGGCCCGCCGCCTTCGGGCACGTCGGCCATGTTGACCGAGCGGGCGAAGCGGATGTCGGCTTGTTGGAGGGGCATGGGTCAGATTTCGATGAAGCGGAGGATCGGCACGTACCAGTCGGTGCCCACCGGGTCGGCGTAATCGACCACCAGAGCAGCCTCGAAAGCCTCGCGCGTGTGGTCGAAGATCACGGTCAGGCTGGTGCCGTCGTGCAGCGTCAGCGTCATGTCTGCGCCGGGCAGATTGGCGAGCGCGCGGAGGGCATCGCACTGCGCCTGCGGCATCCAGGCGTGGTCTTCGCCGCCCTCCAGGGTGACGGGCCGACCCACCTGACGGGCGCCCTGGTCAACCAGCAGCGCGCCCGTGGTGCTGTACTCGTGCGAAGCCTCGACGGCCGCCCACTTGAAGCGATCCGTCCAGATCAGGTCGGGCGGCAGCGTCAGCGTGGTCGCGCCATGGGTGAGCGTGATGGCCATCAGGCGGCACTCGCTTTCCCGGCGGCCAGCTTGCGGAGCAGCCATTCCAATGTCTGCTGACTTTCCTTGTCAGCGGTATTGACCTTGTGCGTGGCGCCGTCGATGGTGATGTTGCTGACGAAAGTCGCCACACCACCCGGCTGCGTGCCGGTGGTGCGGGCGCCGACGACGCCGCCGCCGCCCAGCAGCTTGGCAACCAGCCGCTCGTACTCGGCCTTGACGGCCGCCTGCCATTCGTTCTGGCCCGGCAGGTTGCTGGTGCCCAATTTGGCGATTTCGTCCAGCTTCAGCTTGAGGTTGGCCGCGTCGATGGCGTCCTTGTTGCCGATGAACTGCTCGCCGAACAGCTTGGCGACGCGGTGGTTCAGGGATTCCTGCGATTCCATGGCCGATGCCGCCTGGCCATCGGTGTTCTTGCCCCATCCGCGTTCCAGGGTGCTCAGGGATTCGCTCTGGCCAGCGCGGCCGTACTTTTGCGCCATCTGGCGCTGGTGCTCTTGGGCGGCCTGGGTGGCTTGCTGGGTCGCGGCGCTGACCTGACCCCAGCCGCCCGCCATGTCCTTCGTTGCGCTGCGTGTGGTACCGGCCACCTCCTTCACTTTGCGGCCGTACTCGTCGGCCGATGTGATGCCCAAGCGCAGCTTGCGCAGCTCTTCGTCCATCATCTTGACGGACTCGCCACGTGCGTTGGCCAATGCGATCTGGGCCTCTGCGGCCTTGCGCGTCGCGTCGATTTCAAGGCGCTTCACTTCGGTCATCTGGCCGCTGGCCGTCAGTTGCGCCGCGGTGGCATCCAGTTCGGCCAGCTTGGCCTGCGCCAGCGCGCGGTTGGCTTCAATTTCGGCGCTGATGATCTTGATCTCGATTTCTTTCTGCTGGATCAGGGCCTGGCGCACACCGTATTCGTCGCCCATCTGCCTGGCGCGCTGCTCGGCCAGGCGGGCGCGTTCCATTTCGGCCTGCAGCAGGGTGCGCGTGGCGCCGGCCTCGACCTGCAGCGCCTGCTGCTTGGCCTGGGCGGCGCGTACCTGGTCATCGAAAGCGTCCTTGACCAAATTGGCGGCCAGCGCGACGTTGCGCTCAGCGGCGGCCAGTTGCTCGCGCGAGGCCTGGCCGTTGGCGTACGCCAGGCGCACCGCCTCGGCTGCCAGCTCTTCGTCGTGGAGATTGACCAGCAACTGGTCGAGCACCTTGCTGTGGTCTTCGGCGGCGGCGCGGGCGGACTGCTTGGCGACGGCTTCGTTCTTGGCCGCCTCTGCCGCTTGCGTGCTGGCCTCGGATTCGGCCTGCAGCTTGGTCACCTTGTCGGTGAGGAGCTTCAAATCCTTTTCGCGCGCCTTCTGCTCTTCGGCGTTGCCGGCAATAAGGTTCTGTTGTGCCGTCAGGTGAGCCTGGGCGATTTCCAGTTCGGCGCGGCGCGAGTCGGCTACCTTGGTCAGCGCATCGGCGTTGCGCTGGGCCGCCTCGGCCTCGGCGTTCAGCGTGATGGCGGCATCGCCATGCAGCCGCGCCAGCGCGACCATGGCGTCGCCCTCGCTCTTGGCGGCCTGCGCCAGCTTTTCGCTGTTGGTGGTGGCCTGCTGTTGCTTGGCAGCGGCATCGCCCATGGCCTGGCCGATGCCGATCCACTGCTGCGAGAGTTGGGCGAAGGCAAGATTCTGGGCGCCAGCGGCGCTGGTGGTGCCCTGCATGCTGGCGGTGGCACCATCAGCGCCCGCCACCAGTTCCCCGAACGCCTGGTTGGTGGTGGCGATCCGCCCCCCAGCAGCCGCCATCTGATCGCTGAACTGGCGACCAACCTCGCGCAGTTGCTCGGCCTTCTGCGCCCAGGTCGTGCTGGTATCGGTCAGGATCGCCAGCGACGCAGCGGCGGCACCTACCCCACGACCAACGGTCATGAGGGCTTCAACAAACGCGTGCAGTGGCACCAGAACGATGCCCAGCGCGGCGCCCAAGCCCTTGACCGCCACCGTCATGACTTGCATGCCGCCGGCATCGCCAACGGCCGTCATGACGCCGTTGATGGCGGATTTCAGCCGCTCCCAAGTGCCTTGCAGGCCTTCGCTCTCGCCCTGCATGGTCTTGAGCGACTGGGCGAGCGCGGGGAACATGTCGCGGGCGGCGAGTTGGCCGGATTCGACCAGCTTGATCAGCTGCTGCTCGGTCAGGCCCAGGCCCTTGGCGGCGAGCGAAAGGGCGCCAGGCAGGGATTCGCCAAGCTGGCCGCGCAGCTCTTCCATGCTGACGGTGCCCTTGCTGGCCATCTGGCTCAGCGCCTGCAGCACAAGCGAGGTTTTCTCGCCCGACAAGCCGAGCGTGGCGCTGGCCTTGGTCACCGACGCGAACAGCTCGTTGGTGACGCTGATCGGGATGTTGGCGGCCGATGTGGCGGCGGCGAAGCTCTTGAAGCTGTCGCCAAGCGCGGCGAACGAGACGCCGGCTTCGTTGCTGGTCTTGCGCAGGAAGCCGATCTGCGCTTCGGCGGTGCCGGCGTCTTTGTAGACGGCGGTCAGCGCGCGGCGCATGCCGTCGAGCTGGATGTTGGCTTCGACGAAGGCGCGGCCGGTTTCCTGCACCTTTCCGGTGATGGCAGCCAGCACGTTGGCCAGCACATTGCCGGCGGCAATCTTGCCGATGCTGGCGGCCCAGCCGCGCGTGGCGTTGTCGGCCTCGCGCGCGGCGCTGGTGGCGGCCTTGGTGGCGGCATTGGCTTGCGACAGCGCCGCAGCCTGGTCGCGCGCGGCGATGGCGGCCTGCTGCTCGGCCGAGATGTGCTGGCGCAACTCACCGCTGAATGCGGTCGTTTCGGTGCGCGCCTGCGCCAGCTCGCGCTTCAGGACCTGCTGCGTCTGCGCCAGGCCTTTGACCGACAGGCCATACTGGCCGAGCGCATCGCGCGCCTGGCCGAGCGCGGTGTGGCTGGCCTGGTACTCGGTGTTGGCGGCCTTGACGGCATCCTTCAACTTTTCGAGCTGACTGGCCTGCACGCGCGTCGGCTCGCCGGTTTGAGCGATCTCGCGCCCCATGGCCTGCGCGGCGGCCTGCGCTTCGGTCAGCGCCTTGGCGGCGTCTTGGGTTCGCTGTTTGAGGTCGAAGAACGCTTGCGCGGCGGTGTTCTTGGCGCCCAACTCGCGCAGGGCGCCAGCAGCCGCATCGGCGCTGGTCTTGAGGTCGCCTTCGAGCGTTTTGCCGAGGCGCTCGACCTCGCTGGCCAGCTTCTCGACGTCTGCGTCGCCGCTCACGTTGGCGGCGATGTCGTACTTGATCTTTGGATCGGCCATGGATACGGGTCAGTGAAGGCTTTTGTGTGCGGGCTCACGCGCTGCGAGCGCGCACAAAAAAGCCCGCCGGGTGGCGGGCTGAAGTGGTGGCAACCACAAGGAAACTCAGAACACGCGGACTTCGTAGCCCTCGGTCTTGCCGGGGGGCGTGACGATCTTTCCGCTGAGCTGGATGGCGACGAAGTCGGTGGCCAGAAAGTCGAAGGCGTTGGAGGCCCCCAGGACGGCCTCGTGCACATCCGCTTCGAGCGGTGAGCCGTCGACCATGTTCTTGCCAACGAAGCGGGCGCGGCAACGCACCTGCGGGTTGCGGCCACCCAGGATGCGGGTGGCGCTGACGGCCAGTGCGCTGTAGCTGACGTTGAGGCCGGCCCCGGGCACGATGGCGCCGCCGCTCTTGACGATCAGGATGCCGAGCGCGTAGTTCACCTCGTAGTCGGTGCCCATCACGTAGGTGGTGGTGCCGGCGGTGTTCTCGACCACGAAGCCGGTGGCCACGATGTTGCGGTTGGCGAGCTTGTTCTCGCCGACCTTGGCGCTGGCGATGGCCTCATCGGTCACCGTGGCCGCGGCCTGGTTCAGGGCCGCGACGGCGCCCTGGAACTGCATGGCGAAGGCCTTGGCGTTGGCGGCTGCAATCTCGATCGTGATTTCCGTCGGCGACGGGAGCACGACGGAGGCGCGGGCCTGACCGTAATCGAGGTGAGACTTGGAGACGGAGACCTTCTCTTCGAAGTTCGGCTTGATCTCGAACTTGTCGGCGTCGACGGGCGCTTCGAAACCGCTCCACACCTGGGCATCGGGGTCCCAGAGGTCGAGCGAAACGAGGCCCGCGCCGAGTACTGCGCGTGCGTTGGACATGGCGGAAGTCCTTTCGGAAGTAAAAAACCCGCCGAATGGCGGGTTGGATGGGTTGCTATCGACCTGGCAGCTAGAAGCCGTTCAAGTCGCGGTAATCGACGGCGAAGGTGCCCAGCACGAGGCAGCCTCCGACGTCGATGTTTTCAAGCTGGAAGCTCACGTTGGTCTCGCGCACCTGGCCGCGCACGTTCACGCCTCCCTGCGCCATCGCGGTGATGGCGGCGCGGATGGCGCGCTTGGCGGCGCGGTAGTCGGTGTGCGCCTGGGCCCGCGCGTCTTGGGTGCGGGCCAGCGCACCGGCCTGGAACGTGTAGGTGCGTTCTGCCGCATTGCCGCTCTGGTCTTTCAGCGCGTCCGCCGCGTCCTTGAACACCAGCAGACGGCGCCCATCGGCGATGTCCGCGGGCTTCTCAGGGTTCGCACGCAGGGCGCAGCCGGCCAGGGCGGCGTCGCCGGTCAGCGCGGCCATGACAGCCTGGCCAATGGCGTAGGGGTAGCCCAGCGGAGCGGGGTCGCTCATGGGGTCACCCGAGACAGCAGCACGGAGCTTTCCAGCCCGTCATTGATTCGCATGGGGTTCTCGCGCACCTTCCACACCGTGCCAACTTCGACACCATCGCCGCCGGAGTCGATCACCTGGTCGCCATCGCGCAGCGTGACGCTGGCGCTCGGGTACTGGATTTCGAATTCGGCGGTGATGGCGTAGCCGTCCAGCGCGTGCTGGTCGGCCACGCCGAAGATCGCCCGGAACACCACACCCGTGGGGGCGTGCGTGAATTCACGGGCGAACTCCGGGCCGTAGAAGACGGCCAGGTCGGCGGCGAGGTCCATGGTCAGCTTGGATCGGCGCTGGCGTCTTCAGCAGCGGCCTGCTCGGCTGCTGCTTTTTCGGCTGCTGCTTTTTCGGCTGCGGATTTGGGCTTGGCGATCAGACCGGCGTCGATCAGAGATTTGGCCTCTTTCTCCGACAGGTCGAACGTTTCGCCAACGGCGATGAATTCGCCGTCGTGCCGGATCGGGGTGAGTGCTTCGTACTTCATGATCAGGCCACCGCGTTGGTGATCAGGAAGCCCGCCGAGGGGCCTGCCAGCACGGGCTGGTAGGCGTCAGACACCGGGTAGTTCCAGGTGGCGGGGTTCGGCTCGTAGTAGCCCTCCTCAACCCACGGCCGGCCTTCCAGGCGGTAGGTGTAGCCGTAGCTGGGCGAACCCATGTCCTGTGCGCTCTTGGGCGTGGTGAAGCCGAGGATCACGTCCTTGCCCCACACGTCGACCAGCGCGCCGGCGGTGTTTTGGTAGATGGCGCGGCCGACCACGATGTTCGGGATTTCGAACAGGTTGGCCAGTTGCGCCATGGTGGCGGGCGGGCGGTCGGTGGCCGTGCTCATGCGGTCCAGCACCTTGGCGTGCGTGCGCAGGGCGGCCAGGGCCGCCGGGCCGATGGCCAACACGTTCGGGTACTCGCCAATCTGCGCGCGGATGGCCTCGGCAGCGGCGATGATGTCCGTGAACGGATTGCTGGCGGCGTTGCTCCACTGGCTGGTGCCAGACAGCGTGACCTTGTTGCTGGCGGCGTACTTCGACGGATCGCGGGCCAGGTCGGCGGCCTGCTTTTCACGCTCCAGCGCCATCATGTCCTGCACACGGCGCACGGCATTGGCCGCCAGGTCGATGCCGGGGCCGTTGCTGGCTTCCTCTTGCAACTCGCGCGGCACGGTGCCTTCCAGACGGTGGTCGACCAGCGCGAACGCGTCGGAGCCGTAGCCGTAGCCGATGCGCTTGGTGTTGCTGCCCGGCGCGCGGGCAGTGGTCACCAGCTTGAAGCTGTCGGCGTCGAACTTCAGGATGCGGCCGGCGCGCGTGTTCACCGACACGACGGGGAACAGCGCGTCGGCGACGGCCGCCTTTTGCGACGTGTAGCCGCGCGCGACTTCGGTCAGGATCGGGTCGATGACGCGAACCTGAGACAGGGATTGTTGAGGCATTTTGCTTTCCTTTCAGGTTCAGGCGCTGGGCAGCAGCAGGACTTCGATGAAGCCGCCGGAGACGCCGTCTTCCATGGCGCGGCCCACGGCCTTGCCGGCAGACAGCGTGACGGCACGGCCCTGGGCGTCGACTTCGAGGACGGCATCCTTGGCGATGGTGCCGCCGCACTCGACGATGGTGGTTCCGAGCACGTCGACGGGCACCAGGTCACCAGTGGCGGCAACGGTGCGCGTGACGCCGTAGGCCTTGGCGGCAGCAGCCGGGTAGGCGCCGGCCTGGGTGACGAAGCGGTTGGCCGCCAGCGCGCCGGCTGCTGCCACCGTCCAGGTCATGATGGGGAGGTTTCCAGAGGGCATGATGGTTTCCTTTCAGCTCAGGCGTAGCCCAGTTTCTTGAGTGCCGACACGAAGTCGACGCCGTGCTCGGCGGCGTAGGCCTTGGCCTCTTCCGCGTGTTCGGCGCGCGTTTTCACGGGCTTGTCTTGCGGCGCGGCGCTGGCCTTGGCGGCAGCGGGCGCGTCGTCGTCGAGGGCCTTGGCAGTGGCGTTCATCGCCTCGCGCTGGGCGGCGTTGACGGCCATGGCGGCTTCGCCCGGCGAGGTCTTGCCATCCATGGCGAGCTTGTCGATCAGCGCTTCGTGGCCGGGCAAGCCCTGGGCACGCACGCCGGCGATGCGGTCGCGTTCCTGCTGGGCACCGAGGGCAGTGAATTCCGCTTTCACCTGGGCGAAAAGCGGCGCGTGGTCCTGCTCCAGAGACGCACGCGTGATGGTTTCGTCGGACATCGACTTTCCTTTCACGGGGGGTTTGTCTTTGGGCGCAGCACCGGCGCCTTTTGACGGGGGAGTGACCGCGAACTGGGCCTTGCGGCGCTGCGCGTAGCGGTCGGGCTGGGTGGCCATGCCTTCGAGCAACGCCGACATCGTGGAAACACCGTCCACGAGGCCGGCGTCAATCGCCTGCTGGCCGACGAACACACGGCCATCGGCCATGTGCGCGAGCACGTCTTCCACGCTGGCGCCGCGATTGGCGGACACGGCGTCGACGAAGACCTTATAGAGGTGGTCGACCTGCGCCTGCATGTAGGCGCGGCCTTCCTTGGTCAAGGGCGCATTGGTGGTGGCGATGCGCTTGTACTGACCGGCGGCGATTTCGGTCTGCACCGAGCCGCCGGCGTTGGGCGTGTAGTTGTGCGTGGCCACCACGCCGATGCTGCCGACCAGACAGGTCGGGCCGCTGATGTACACCGCGTTGGCCGAGCTGCCCAACCAGTAGGCGGCGCTGGCCATGGTGGCGGTGGCCAGGGCGACCACGGGCTTTTTCTCGGCGAACTGTCGGATGGCGGCGCCCACCTCGGGCGTGCCGTGCACGCTGCCACCGGGCGAGTCGATGGCCAGCAGCAGGGAGCGCACTGCCGGATCAGCCATCGCATCCAGCACAGCCTGCTCGGCCATCTGCGCGCTGACGCCGCCGCTGATGCGGGTGAACAGGTTGGCCTTGGGGGCGATGACGCCATCGATGTTCAGCACGGCGACGCCGCCGTCTTGCACGGCGTAGGCGGTCGGTTCGTTCTGCAGGCTGTGGCCGAGGCGCGCTTCAACGGCGGCGATGTCGATCTTGTCGCCGCGCAAGTGCGTGTCGTAGATGGCCTGGATTTCGGCCAGCTTGTCGGGCACGATGGCCCACGGCGCGCGCAGGATTTCGAGAATGCTCATGGCTGGGGTTCCTTGGGCGGTTGAGCGCCGGACTGCTGCGGCGCGGCGGCGCCCGGTGCGGCCGCAGGCAGCATGTCGGCGGCGGCCAGGCGCTTGATTTCGTCGGCCTTCTGGTCAAAGGTCTGGTTGAAGTCGGTGCCGAAGAGCTGCCACTCGGCCTGCTCGCGCGTCATGAGGCGGGCATCGATGGCGCGCGTGTACGCCTCGACCTCATCCTTGGGATTGATCGACCCCATGCTGTCGCCCGGCCACGCGGCGCGGGTGTAAGCCCAGCGCAGCAGCGGGTCGGTGAAGAAGCCCGGCGCGGCAATGCGGCCGATGGCCACGGCTTCGGCCAGCCAGGTCTCGTACACCGGCTGACAGAAGCTGCCGGCCAGCCAGTAGCGCATGCCCCGGATGTAGACCCAGGCATCGAGCAGCGCGGCCTTGCTGGCGCTGTAGCTGCTGTTGAACTGCTTGACCAACAACTCGCGCGGCAGGCCCAGCGCCATGCCGATCTGCGTCATGACGCCGTCGACGAAGGGCGCGAACTGCGGGTTCGGGCGGCTGGGGTTGACGGTGTGCGGCTTTTCGCCGGGCGCCAGGCCGACCACGGCGCCTTGGCCCAGGCCGATCTCGCCGCCATCGGGCACGGCCATGGCATCACCGGCGAACACCGGCGCGGCGTCGCCGCTGGGCGTTTCGATGAACACCGTCAGGTAGGCGGAAATGACAGCGGCCATGATTTCGGCCTCGCTGTAGCGGGTGATCTGCTTGATGCAGTCAACGATGGGCGTCAGGTAGGGCACGCCGCGCACCATGCCGGGCCGCTTTTTCTGGAAGTGGTGCAGCATGCGCAGGCGGCCGGTGGTGCCCACGCGGTCGACCCAGACGCCTTTGCCATAGCCACCGGCACCGGCGTACCACGCGCCGGGGTGTTCGTCGTACAGGTGGTAGGCCGTGGGGGCGCCGGTGGCGGCATCGAAGCGCACGCCTCCGGCTTCGTCGCGTTTTTGCCAGTCGGACAGACCGGGGGCGCCCACGCGGTCGGCCTCGATGGATTGCAGGCGCAGCGCGTAGGGTTGCGAGCTGGTGCGCTTGCCGGCCGGCAGCAGGGTGAAGCAGTCACCGCTTTCCAGCATGGCGCGCAGTTGCAGGTTCTGCTTGGCGTAGAAGTTGAGCGTGGCCTCCTGGTCGCAGTCGGTGCTGTCTGACCACAGGCTGAATTCGGCCTGCGTCTTGGCCTTCCACTCGGCCGCCTGGTCGGCAGACCAGCCGAGCACCTGGCGATTGGGCTGCGACACCAGCGCCAGGCCGGTGCCGACCACGCGGTCGCAGTTGGTCTGCACGGCACCGGCGGCGATGGCGCTGGTGCGCACCAGCTCGCGGCTGGCGGCGCGGTTGAAGGGCAGATCGCGCAGGGTGTCGGCCCGTGCATCGCGCGCACGCGGGAACCAGGTGCGGCGGGCCGGCGTGCTGCTACCACCGGATGAGCCCGGTGCATTCAGCGGCGAGACGGACGGCTCCAGCGCCTGGAACGCCCTCAGCGACGCGCGCGCCAGCAGCCGGCGCTGGGCATGCAGCGGCGCGACCGTCGCGATGGCGCGGTCGATCAGGTTCATGGCGGGCATCAGAAGGGGCGCAGGTAGAACACGCCGCGGCGGCGCGGCCGGGCGGGGTTGTCGGGGGCGGCGGCGATCTGGGCTTGCAAGCTGGTGATGGCTTCGCGGATTTGCGCCAGATCGGCGCGGCGCAGCTTGCGCGCGGTGCTGCCCTGCCCCACCGTGTATTCCTGCGCGCCGGAGAGGATGGCCTGCTCGGCGGCGACATAGCTTTCGAGCCGGGATTTCAGCTCAGCGAAGGTGAAGGCGCTCATGCTTGCCAACCCTTGGCCACCAGCTCGTTCAGCGCCTTGCTGAACTGCACCGGGAAGTCGCGCTCGGCGGCTTTCTGCGCCACGCCCTCGAAGTCGAGCCGCTGGCGGTACACGGGCTGCGTGGCGGTGAAGATGAACAGCGGCTTGATGGTGCGGCTTTTGCCCTGGCCGTTGGATTGCCACACGCCACGCGTGCCCTTGCGGCCCACGGCACCGGCAAAAACGCCGGTGCGGGCGCCCTTGGCGCGCGAGCTTTCGACCTGCTGCATGGTGCGACGGATGAAGGCGCCGCTTTCGTACTGCGTCTCGGGCAGACCGACGGCGGGCACCACGCGCTCGCCAGCCTTCAGCACACCCATCAGCCGCAAGCCCTGCTCGAAACGCTTGGGGTTGCGCGCGCCGCCGGCGACTTGCGGGAACAGGAAGTGCTCGGGCTTGGTGCCGGCGGCCTGGTTCTTGACCATCAGGCGGGCGGACAGATCGTCCTTGGAGGCCGGCTGCACGAACAGGCTGTTGAGCGTGTAGGGGCGCGGGTTGTGGAACACACGCATCATTTCCTCGGCCACGTCGCTGAGGGCGCCGCCCCGCGCGGTGCGCGTGAGCGCCGTGGCAGCGGCGTAGGGCACCAGGCGGCCATGCACCTCGCGCATGGATTGCACGAGGTTGGCGATGGAGCCGGTGGATCGGATGGTCAGCATGAAAAGGGTGCCGGGCGGCACGTCCCTTTGGAGGAGGAGACAGGGAGGGGTTGGACGGCGCCCGGCAGAAACGGAAAACCCCCGGCGGGCGTGGAGCCCGGACGGGGGTTGGGTGGGGGTCAGAACTTGCTGGATTCGCCTTGAAGGCAGCACCAGCCCGTTACAGGAAATGTAGCGTTTTCAGGGGGAAATTGTCACCACCTATTTTGTCACCTCTGGAGGTGACAACGTGGCACTTGACGGGCATGGCAAAGCATGATCGACAGTTGTGCACTTTGCACACCAAGGCAGCGCGGTGGTCCAACGCATTCTGCAGGCCGGCGCCGGCGCGCAACCTCAGGAGCGTCCGCCAACACCTGGTGGCTGAAACTCATGCCGCCACATCCACCTGCCCCAGCGCCGCCGCGCCGCGCGCGGCATCGCGCCGGTAGTCGGCGATCAGGGTGTAGACGTGCTTGCGGCTGACGCCCAGGGCGTCGGCGATTTTCTTCACCGGGCGAACGCGGTTGAGGTAGTACAGGATGAAGGCCTGCCGGCCCTTGCCCATGGGCTGGGCGCAGATGGCGAGGTTGAAGCGCTGAATTTCGTCGCTGACGGGACCGTCGCGCCCGACGCTGGCGGTAGCACGCATGGGCGCGGCCCAGCGGGCGATGCTGTTGGTGTTGAGCGGCTTGGGGGCGCCCAGGTAGCGGCGGGTGTGGCACCAGTAGGCCCAGTCTTCGCACAGCTCGTGCAGGCGGCGGTCTTCGTCGCTGGTGTCGCGCAGCTCGGCGCGCTCGTCGGGCTCGACGGGCGCGGGGGCGGCGTAGCGGACGTAGCGGCCTTGGGGGTCTTCGGTGGATGCGGTCATGCAATGCCTCTGGAACGGATGCGGCGGGCGGTGGCGGGGCGCTGCGGGGCAGCGGGCGAAGCAAGTGGCACGGCGGGCGCCGGGGCGGACGGCGCGGGCGCGGGTGTTTCGCGTGAAACACTATCGGTTTTATAGCTGTCTGCGCTTGATGGATAAGCGCTGGAGGCTGTTTTGTCTTGTGTTTCAGCCGCTGGCGCCGGCGTGGCGGCGGGCGCGGGGGCGCTGAACAGGTCGGGCGTGAGGTTGTCGGGCACCAGCTTGGCGCGCAGCTGCTGCCAGTCGCGGTCGGAGTAGCGGTGCAGGCCCAGCTTGTGGGCGATGGCGAGGTTGTAGACGGCCAGGTCGAGCGGTTCGTTGCGGTCGCCCGGCTGCTTGAACCATTCGGTGATGGCGAAGCCCTTGACGTAGCGGATGCG
>JADHED010001118.1_pt1 | contig 24863 bp, 16 predicted proteins | sample 8952041 | NCBI WGS metagenome assembly JADHED01 (sample SAMN16124423, study PRJNA663239) | bioreactor sludge metagenome | isolation source: sludge (control) | place: India:Bengaluru | collected 2018-09-08
CGACTTCTGGCCCTTCCACGCCGTCACCACCTTGTCGTCCACCAGGCCGGCTACGAAGGTGGCGCCGAGCGACTGCGAGCCCCACAGCGTGATCAACTGCGCGGTCGTGCGCGTCTCGTTGCGCGCCGGCAGGCCCACGAGCCGCACGAGGAGCTCGGGGGTGTACTTGGTGAGGTCCTCGACCAGCGGCCCTTCGTACGGGATCGGGAAGCCCTTGGCGATCACGCCGGGCGTGTCCTCGTCGTTCACCCGGAACCCGCAGGTCACCGCCTGCTGCTCCGAGGTCTCGTAGGCCTTCCACACGTTGAAGCGGCCGGCCAGGAGGTTGTACGGCGCGTGGCGCGGCTTGCCGAACATCTCGTCGACGACCTTCGTGACGATCTCGTCGAACTTCTTGCGGTCGTCGCCGCTGTCGCGGAAGCCCTCCGGCACGAAGAGGATGTTGTGCAGCTCCTGCGCGCCGGCGAGGTTCGGCAGCTTCACCCCGTCGAGCGTGTTGCGGGGCGTCGTGTAGTCGCGCACCTTCACCGGCAGGTCGTGCGTGACCCCGAGGAAGGTGCCGCGCAGCGTGCCCGTGCCGACGGCCGTCCCGCGCAGCCGGCCGGTGTCGCTCACCGCGAAGGTGCCCGGCGCCTGCGACGTGAGCGCGACGTAGCCGTGGCCCGTGATGTCGCCCACGCGGTCGGTGCCCGACGGATCGTCGCTGAACAGCGCGCAGATCGACGGTTGCGCGTGCGCGACCGAGTCGATGGCCGTGGTGATGGAGGCGTTGCCGAACCACCACCCGAGCACGGTGTCGTGCACCTGCAGGCGCGCCGTCAGCGAGTGGTCGCCGAGCTGGACGGCGAACAGGTAGATGCCCGTGTGCGTGGCCGTCACCTGGCCGTTGCCGGGGTTCACCGTGGGCAGGTTCGCGAGCCGGCTGCCGACGGGGTTGTAGGGCGCGAAGAAGTCGAACGTGCAGCCCGCCGTCATGTCGGTGAGCCGGAACCGGCCGGGGGTGCCGGGGTCCGCCTCGCGCAGCATCACGCGCAACCGCAGCGCCGGGGCGCCGTGCAGCGCCACGTGCAGGTCGCAGTGCGGAAACAGGACGATGTCGGGGACTGCCATGCCTGGCCCGTTCGCCCGAAGCGGCGACGCACCCCAGGACGGCAGACCGCGGGCGGGCGGCTGGCGACTGGCGGCCGGCGGCAGACGAGCCGTCAACCGTCACGGAGTGAGCGCCGACACGACTGCGAGCCTCGCCGCCGCAACGCGATGCGGCGCCGGGACTCCCGCCAACCACGGAGCCGACTGTGCTGTGAGAGAGTGGGCATCCTATCCGCAACTGTGACGCGCGTCAAACAATCCTGCAGGCCGGCTCGCCCGATGGTGTCGCGCGGCGCAGGGCGGCGGCGACCGGCACGGGCCGGGCCGTACCCGCCCCACCACCACTTCGGAGGTTCACCGCAGCCGGCCGGCTCGTCGCCGTGGGAGCGGATGCCAGGCCCCGTCAACGTGACGGACCGGGGGACGAACCGGCTTGCCCGCGGGCCGGCACGGGCGCTAAGCTCCGCCACATCCCATGAGCCCGATTCCCGCGGTGACGCTGCTCGTCCCGGCGCCGCTGCGCGCCTGCTGCGCGGGCGCGGCGGAACTGCCGGTGTCGGCCTCCACCGTGCGGGGGCTGCTCGACGGGCTCGCGCGGACGCACCCGGCCCTCTACCGCAGCGTGTGCGACGAGACCGGGACGCTGCGCCGGCACCTCAACGTCTTCGTGAACGCCGATCACGTGCGCGATCTCGACGGGCTGCAGACGCGGCTCGTGGACGGCGACGTGGTCACGGTCCTGCCAGCAGTATCTGGAGGGTGATGATGGCCGAGCGCGTGGTGATCACCATCGGTACCAAGAAGGGCGTGTTCGTGGCCGAGGCCGCCGGCCCCCGCCGGGAGTTCGCGCTGCGCGGGCCCTTCGGCGACGGCGTCCCCGTGTACGCGACGCTCACCGACACGCGGGGCACCCCGCGCATCTACGCGGGCAGCTGCAACCCGTGGTTCGGCATGAAGGTGCTGCGGTCCACCGACCTCGGCCGCAGCTTCGAGCCCACGGCGTCGGCGCCCGCCTTCCCCGAGGGCGACGGCCGGGCGCTCGCCAACATCTGGGCCCTCGAGGCGGGTGAGGGGCCCGACGAGCTGCTGTGCGGGGTGGAGCCGGCCGCGCTGTTCCGCAGCCGCGACGGCGGCGACACCTGGGAGATGGTGGAGGGCATCAGCAACCATCCCCACGCGCGGCAGTGGCAGCCGGGCAACGGCGGCCTCTGCCTGCACACGATCGTCCGCGACGGCCGGCGCGTGCACATCGGCATCTCGACCGGCGGGCACTACCTGAGCGAGGACGGCGGCGAGACCTTCCGGCCCGCGAACGCCGGTGTCGGCGCCGGGTTCGTTCCCGACCCGTACCCCGAGTTCGGGCAGTGCGTGCACAAGATCGCCCGCGCCGAGGCCGTGCCCGGGCGGCTCTACCTGCAGAACCACGGCGGGTGGGCGGAGTGGTCGGGCGAGGGCGGCCCGCGCCCCGACATCGGCGTGCTGCGCTCCGACGACCACGGCCACACCTGGCGATCCATCGCGAAGGGCCTGCCCTCCGACTTCGGTTTCCCCATCGTCGTGCATCCGCACGACGCCGACACCGTGTACGTGGTGCCGCTCGAGCCGGCGACGCGCACGTGCCCCGGCGGCGCGCCGGCGGTGTGGCGCAGCGCGGACGGCGGCGGGTCGTGGCAGCGGCTCGCGAGCGGCCTGCCGGCGAAGGACAGCTACTTCACGGTGCTGCGCGACGCGATGGACATCGACCGCCTCGCCTCCCCCGCCCTCTACTTCGGGACGACGACCGGCCAGTTGTGGATGGGCCGTGAGGGTGGCGAGCACTGGGAGTGCGTGTTCGACGCGCTGCCGCCGATCAACAACGTGAAGGTGGCGGTGGTGTAGGGGCCGCCGCACGCGCCTCGCTGGGCCCGCCCGCGGCCCGCCGGGTCGTCGGCGGCGCACGCCGTCGCCCGCGGCGCCCGATGCGGAGCGGGGAAGGGCCAATGGAGAACACCTGTCGTCTCTACACCGACCTGGCCTGGCTGTGGCCGCTGTGGGGCGGTGCCGCCGACGAGTACGCGCATTACTGCCGCCACGTCATGGGCCTGATCGCACGGCACGCCCCGCATCCGGCAGCCACGTTGCTCGACATCGGGTGCGGCGGCGGCAAGAACGTCTTCAACCTGAAGGGGACGTTCAGCGTCACCGGCGTGGACCTGAGCCCCACCATGCTCGCGCAGGCCAGGGATCTCAACCCGGAGAGCACGTTCGTCCACGGCGACATGCGCACGTTCCGGCTCGGGCGGACGTTCGACGCGGTCCTGATGGACGACGCGATTTCGCACATGACCTGCCTCGCGGATTTCGCGGCGGCGTTCCACACGGCGTCCGTCCACCTGAACCCCGGCGGGGTGCTGGTCGCGACGCCCGACGTGACGACCGAGACGTTCCGGCAGAACCGGACCATCGCCACGCCCGCGAGGCGCGCGGACACGCGGCCCGACCTCGACGTCGTCTTCGTCGAGAACGTGTACGACCCCGACCCCGCGGACGAACAGTACGAAACGACGATCCTCTACCTCATCCGCGAGCGCGGGCGCCTTCGGATCGAGACCGACCATTGGACGATGGGCCTCTTCCCGCTCGACACCTGGCGCCGGGTCCTGCGCGACACGGGCTTCGAAGTGCACGAGGACCGGTACGACGCCGGCGAGGACGAGTACACGGTGTTCGCCTGCGTGAAGTCGGGATGACGTGGCGCGGGCAGCGTGGGGTGGCGCAGCGCGGCGGTCACCGCCGCCAGGCGAGCAGCGTGGAGAGCAGCGACTTCACCCGCGGCGTCAGCTTCCGGCGCATCCACGCGTCGCCGAGCTTCCTGGCGACCTCGCCGACCGACGGGTACGGGTGAATCGTCCGCGACAGCACGTCCATCGGGAGGCCGGCCGTCATCGCCAGCGACATCTCCCCGATCAGGTCGCCGGCGCGGCGCGCCACGATCGTGGCCCCGAGCAGGCGGCCCGATCGGGCGTCGACGTGGGCGCGCGCGAAGCCCTCGGTCGCGCCGTCGAGCACGGCGCGGTCGACGTCCTCGAGACCCACCTGCAGCGTCACGACCCGGTCGCCGGCCTTCTCCGCGTCAGCGGCACCCATTCCCACGTGCGCGACCTCGGGGTCGGTGTAGGTCGCCCACGGAATCACCAGCGACGACACGCGCTTGCGCCCGAAGAACAGGGCGTTCTGGAGGGCGAGGCGCGCCATCGCATCCGCCGCGTGCGTGAACTTGTAGGGCGTGCAGATGTCCCCGGCCGCGTAGACACGACGGTTGCTCGTGCGCAGGAAGTCGTCCACCATGACGCCGGCGCGCGTGCAGGCGATGCCGGCGGCCTCGAGGTCCAGGCCCTCGACGTTGGGTGAGCGGCCGACGGCCACCAGGATCTCGTCGGCGTCGATCGCCTCTTCGATCCCGTCGCTCGCGATGGTGACGCGCCGGTCGGCGCCGGTTCGCGTCACGGACGCCACCGACGCGCCCAGCCGCAGCGCGATCCCTTCGCGTTCGAAGACCGTGGCGAGCAGGCGGGCGGTGTCGGCGTCCTCGCGCGGGAGCAGCTGGCGGTCCACGCTGACGAGGGTGACGCGCGACCCGAGGCGGGCGAACGCCTGCGCCATCTCGCAGCCGATGGGGCCGGCGCCGATGACGACCAGGCGGGCGGGGCGCCGGGTCAGCGAGAAGATCGTCTCGTTCGTCAGGGAGCCGGCGTCCTCGAGCCCGGGCACCGGCAGCGTGGCTGCGCGCGCCCCCGTGGCGACAATCGCCCGCGAGAACGTCAGGCGCCGGCCCTCGACCTCGATGGCGTCGGCCGCGACGAAGCGGGCGTGCCCCAGGAACACGTCGACGCCCAGCCCCGTGAAGCGCGCGGCCGAGTCGTGCGGCGCGATGCCGGCGCGCAGGCGGCGCAGGCGCGCCATCGCGGCCCCGAAATCGGGTTCGATGTCGCCGGTGACGCGGACGCCGTACTCGTGGGCCGTGCGCGCGTCGTGCGCCGCGTGCGCCGCGCGCAGCAGCGCCTTCGACGGGACGCAACCGTAGTTCAGGCAGTCGCCGCCCAGCAGGTGCCGTTCGACGAGCGCGACCGTCGCACCGAGGCCCGCGGCCCCGGCCGCGGCCACCAGGCCGGCCGTGCCCGCGCCGATCACGACGAGGTCGTAGCGGCCGGTCGGGCGCGGGTTCACCCAGTCGGGCGGGCGCACCGCGGACACGAGCGCACGGTTGAACTCATCGTCCGGGGGCAGCAGGGGCGCGTGGTGGGTCGCGGCGGCAGTCATACGCACAGGCGGCGGGGCCGGTCGGCGTCGCTCGCCGGGGTGCCCGGGGTCACGGGCGCCCGCACGAGCAGTCCAGGCACCCGTGGTCCGCGCACGTCCCGCACGAGGCGATCACCTGCGAGCGCAGGGCGTGCCGTGCGCGGTGCACGCGCACCCCCGCGTTGCTGGCGGTGAGGCCGTGCGCGGCCGCGTAGTCCTTCACCGCCACGCCCTCGACGTCGATCTGCCGCAGGGCCTCGGCGTAGTCGGGCTTCAGGGTCGCCGCCAGCCGCGCGACGCACGCGCAAATCTGGTCGGCGACCTCGGGGGGCGGCACCGCCTCGTCCAGCGAGGTCGCGAAGCGTTCGAGCGCCCGGCTGGCGACGGCGCGCCGCCGGTAGTGGTCTGTCACCGCGTTCCGCAGGACCCGGTAGAACCAGGCGACGGCAGACTCGCCATCCCGCAGGCGGTCCACGTGCGTCACGGCGCGGCCGAAGGCCTCCTGGAGGAGGTCCTCGGCCGTCTCGCGGGATTCGACGCGGCGCTCCAGGAACGCCAGGAACGCCCGGTGGTTCTCGACGAGGACGTCGAGCGACGCCCTGGGATCGGGCAGCTCGTCGTCACGGTGCTCCGGACTCGTGTGGGCCACACGTACACCTCGTCGTCGATGCACGGCCGTCCGCCTCGCGGCGGACCGTCCCGGCGGGTTCGGGGCCGCGGTGTCCGCGAGCGACGCGGTCGGTGCAGCACCCGCCGTCCGCCGGCGTCTCGCGCGTCTGATCGTTCTCCATGATAGTCCTCCTCGTCAGGCCAGCCGCCCGGCACGCAGCCGCAGGCTGTTGGCCACCACGCTCACCGAGCTGAAGGCCATCGCCGCGCCGGCCAGGATGGGGCTCAGCAGGATCCCCGCCACCGGGAACAGCACGCCCGCGGCCACGGGGATGCCAATCACGTTGTAGACGAAGGCCCAGAACAGGTTCTGCTTCATCGTCCGCATCGTGCGCCGCGACAGCGCGATCGCGGTGGCCACGCCGCCGAGGTCGTTGCGCATCAGCGTCACGTCCGCGGCCTCGATCGCGATGTCGGCCCCGCTGCCGACCGCCATGCCCACGTCGGCCTTCGCGAGGGCGGGTGCGTCGTTGACGCCGTCGCCCACCATGGCCACCACGCGTCCTTCGGCCTGCAGCCGCGAGATCTCGGCCAGCTTGCCGTCGGGCAGCACGCCGGCGACCACACGCTCGATGCCGGCTTCGCGCGCGATGACCCCGGCGGTGCGGGCGGTGTCGCCCGTCAGCATCACCACGTCGAGCCCCATGGACGTCAACCGTGCCACCGCCTCGCGGCTCGTCGCCTTGATGGGATCGGCGACGGCGACCACGCCCAGCAGCCGTGGGGCCGGCGCGGTCCTCGCGAAGAACATCGGGGTCCGCCCGAGCGACGCGAGCCGCGTCGCGGCGTCCGCCAGCGCGTGGGCCTCGAGGCCCTGCTCCTGCATGAGCGCCTCGTTGCCGATGGCGAGCCGTTCACCGTCGACCGTGCCGGTCGCCCCGCGCCCGGTCGCGGACGCGAACTCGGTCACCGGGCTCAGCGGCAGGCCTCGTTCCCGCGCCGCCCGCACGATGGCGTCGGCCAGCGGGTGCTCGGAGGCGATCTCCAGGGACGCCGCGCGCCGCAGCAGCTCGTCCGCCTCGATCCCCGCGTCGTCGCCGACGACGAGGTCGGTGACGGTGGGCCGGCCCTCGGTGACGGTGCCGGTCTTGTCGAGCACGACGGTGGTCACGGCCCCGGCCCGCTGCAGCGCCTCGCCACCCTTGATGAGGATGCCGTGGGCGGCGCCGCGCCCGGTGGCGACCATCAGGGCCGTGGGGACGGCGAGCCCCATGGCGCAGGGGCACGCGATGATCAGCACCGCCACCGCGGCCGCGGCGGCCTGCACCATCGCGTGCTCGCCGGCGAAGGCCACCCACCCCGCGAAGGTGGCCACGGCGAGCGACAGGACGACGGGGACGAACACCGCGCTGATGCGGTCGGCGAGCGCCTGGATGGGCGCGCGCGAGGCCTGCGCGTCGCGCATCAGTCTCGCGATCCGCTCCAGCACGGAGTCGGCGCCGACGTGGCCCGCGCGCAGGCGCAGGGCGCCCGTCCGGTTGATGGTCCCGCCGACCACCGCGTCGCCGGCCCGCTTCTCGACCGGGAGGCTCTCACCCGTCAGCATCGACTCGTCGAGCGCGCTCGCCCCCTCGAGGACGACGCCGTCGACCGGCACGCGTTCGCCGGGGCGGACCAGGACGATGTCGCCGGTGGCGACCGTCTCGATCGCGACGTCCTGTTCCAGGCCGTTGCGCAGCACGCGCGCGGTCCTTGGCTGCAGGTCGGCCAGCGCACGCAGGGCGGCGGCGGTCTGGCGCTTCGCGCGCGCCTCGAAGGTGTTGCCCACCAGCACGAGCGCGATGATGAAGAGCACCGCCTCGTAGTAGACGTCCGGCGTGACGCCGCCCGCGCTGAGCAGGCCCGGGGCGACCGTCGCCAGGGCGGAGTACGCGAAGGCGGCGCCGGTGCCCACGGCCACCAGCGTGTTCATGTCGGCCGCGTGGTGCCGGAACGCCTTCCACGCGCGCACGTAGAAGTGGCCGCCCGCCCAGGCCATCACCGCGAGCGTGGTGGCGAACAGGCCCCAGCGCAGCACGGCCGGATCGATGGCGTAGAGCCACGGCAGGCTCGCCGCGAGCCACGGGTCGAGCACCCGGTGCGACCAGGCCAGGAACGGGTCCACCGGGGCCGTCGCGTGCACGTGGCCGGCGGAGGCCGGCGCGCGCATCAGGGGCATCGACGCCAGCATGCCGCCCGCGGCGGCCAGCAGGCTGGTGAGCGCCTTGGTGCGCAGATCCGCGTACTCGGCCGCCTGCGCGTGGTCCTGCGCCGCCTGCTCGTCGAGGGCGGAGCGGCCGGGGTCGGGCAGCGACGAGCCGTAGCCGGTCTGTTCGATCACCGAGACCAGATCGGTCGGGGCGAGGAGGCGCCGGTCGTAGGTCACGACGGCGTTCTCGAGCATGAGGTTGACGGCGGCGGCCTCGACGCCCGGCGCCGCCTGGAGGGCGCGTTCGACGCGCACCGAGCACGAGGCGCAGGTCATGCCGTTCACGGGAAGCGTGATGGTCGCCATGGCTACACCTCGCCGCGGGGCGCCACGACGAGGCGGCCGCGCAGCATGCCCATCCCGCAGGTGAACTCGTAGGTGCCGGCCTTCCCTGGGGTGAACTCGACCGTCGTGCGGGTGCCGGTGGGCAGGAACCGCCGGATGCCGAAGTCCGGCAGCACGACCTCCTCGGAGCACCCCGACGTGTCCGCGCGCTCGAAGGCGAGACGCACGGGCCGGCCTGCCTCGACCTCGATGGCTGCCGGGGAGTAGCCGCCGTCGACGCGGACGGTCACCTCCTGCGCGCCGGTGCCAGCCGTCGCGACCCGCGCCGGGCGGCGGCCGGCCACGAAGAAGTACCAGTGGATCCAGGCGATGGCGGCCGCGCTGGCGGCCAGGACGGTGGCTTCGGTGGGGGTCATGCGCGTCTCCTCCTGGGGCCTGCCCGGGTGGCGGGCATTCGGTCAGGCAGACGCACGAGGGGTCAGGGCATTACAGGGGCGGCGCTCGCTCCGGCGACTCGCGTGCGGCAACCGACGCACGCGGCCATATCATGGCGACCTCCGGGCTGGCACAGCCGGCCTCCTGATGCTCCTTGCCGGGGGAGTCTTCGGCGTGATTGCCAGCGTTGTGTCTGCCGACCTCGGCGTCTGGACCCGACCGGTTGGCCGCGAGGGTTTGGCCCGACCATGGGCGCCTGGGCCTCTCCATCCGTTCGGACGGCGACGCGGAACGTCACGGGGCACCTGCCGATGAGCGCACCCACTCCTGAAGCGCGTCAGTTGGAGCGCATTCGGTGCGCCAAGCTGGCGCTGGCGCTTCTCTTCGTTGGTTACCTTCCGATGATGGCAGCTGCCATGGCGGTGCTCGAGCTGTCTGACCGGGCCCTCGGGGCGCATTTGTCGAGTAGGTTTCTCGATCTTCTCGGCGTGCCCTGGGTCATTGCCGTGCCGTTGCTTGCCACGTGGATCGGTCTTCAACGATGTCCGAGGTGCGGTGGCCTGTTCTCCGTGCGCTCTTGGTGGCGCGCGAACCCCCTCCGGTTGAAGTGCGCACATTGCGGGGCTTCCGCGCGAGGTAGTGCCGTGAAGGGGGTGGAAGAGCAGGAATCGCAGGATTGAATCGCGCCGGGTTCGTCTGGATCGTCTGTCAACTCGTGGAGACGCGTGACGGCGGCATCACCGGCTGAGAAGACCAGCAATCAGGGATGAACCTCACGCGGGCGAACATGGGCCGGCGGAATCCTGGGAGGATGTCCGACGCCGCCTCGACACGGATGTGGGGGCCCGGTGAGCCTCCGCACACGGGTCCCTTCCGACGCAGCCACGGAGCTTGGCGAAGCCGTGCGTTGGTACGACTCTGAAGCCTCGGGGCTGGGCGACGGGCTCGTCGAGCGGGGCGGTGCCGGCGTCGATCGCCGCCACACTCCGCCCAATCTCGGCAGCCCACAGGCTCCGGACGGCGGCACCGGCAGGGCTGGCGATCAACTCGGCGGCCACTTCAGCACGGGCCTGCCCGTCGAGACGCAGCGCATCGGCGGGGACGGCGGCGGCGGCGTGGGTCAGGGTTGACCCGTTCCACGGCCTCGAACGACAACGGTGCGGCTCGCCTTCGCAGGTCCCGCCTCGGCCGACATCCCAAGGGGGCACGTCCACAGAGGCCCCTGAGTCGCACCCTAAAGGAACTTAACGGTTGCGCCGTCGCCGGCTGGCGGAAGGGCCGACCGAATGGCTAAGTTCCCCGCGCGACGAGGCCTGTTCCGGCCGATCTCCGCCCGTCGGCTGGTCGGCCCGAGACTTGCTACAGCTCGCACCAACGCAATCCCTTGCCGGGAACCTGTTGCCGGAGGAGTGCATGGTCAGCGCCTCGCTGCCGCAATCCCTGTTTCGCCCGCGGTCCCTCGCCGCGGTCCTGCTGTCGGCAGCGGTGAGTCTGCCGGCCACCGCCCAGGGCCTCGACTGGAGCGACGTTTTCCTTGCCGAGGCGCCGCGCAGCGCTGCATGGTCGCCGGACGGCCGGCACCTGGCCGTCTCGATTGCTGGACGTGGCGCCGCGCGCGTGGACCTCGTGGAGGTGTCAACGGGCGCCCGCCGGCCGCTCGGCGAGGGGCGCGAGCCGGTGTGGGCGCCCGACGGGCGGCGGCTGGCCGTCCTGCGCGGCCGCGACATCTGGGTGCTGGACGTGACGACCGGCGGCGCCACGCAACTGACCGCCGATGCGGCGGACGAGCGCGCCTTGGCGTGGTCGCCCGACGGCGCACACCTCGCCTTCATGTCGGGCCGATCCGGAGCGCAGGACGTGTGGGTGGTGTCGGCGACAGGCGGGGCTCCCCGCGCGCTGACCGACAAGGCCATGCACCTCTACACCACCCGCTTCGGGCTCGCGTGGTCGCCCGACAGCCGCTCGGTCGCCTACGTCTCGAATGCCGGCGGGTGGCCGCACGACGAACTCTGGGTCGTCGGCCTGGACGGCCGTGCGCCCCGCCAGATGTCGCGCGGCGTGAACGTCACGTCGCGCCTCGACTGGTCCCCCGATTCAGGGGCCGTCGCCTTCAGCGGCCTGTCGCACGACATCTACCGCTACGGCGACATGGTCGATCTCTACGTCGCGCGGCCCGACGGCGGGGCGCGCCGGGTGACCTCCCAGGTGTTCGCCGCCGACCGGGGCGGGTCCGGCCAGGTCCGCTGGTCGCCGGACGGCCGGCACCTGCTGTTCACGGTGCTCGACCGAGGCGACACCAACATCTGGAGCGTGCCCGCCCAGGGCGGGGTGGCGACGCAGGTGACCTTCGTAGAGGGCGACATCGCGGACTTCTCGGTGAACGCGCGTGGGCTGGCCTTCGTGCTCAGCACCCCGACGGAGCGCGGGGCCGTGCAGACGCTGCCCTGGAGCGGCGGGACTCCGGCCACGGTGGTGCCGGGCCACGCCCCGACCGGGCTCAGGCCGCCGCAACGCGTGGCATATCGAGCGCAGGACGGACTGTTCGTGCCCGGCTTCCTGTTCCTGCCGCCCGGGTTCAACCCGGCCGAGCGCCATCCCGCCCTCGTGCAGGTGCACGGCGGCGGGCACAACGCCTACACGAACGGCTTCAACGGTGTCGAACACGTCCTGGCCTCTCGCGGGTACGTCGTCCTGGCGATCAACTACCGCGGGAGTTCGGCCTACGGGCGCGAGTTCCAGGACCTCGCGATCGAGGACTGGGGCGGGCAGCAGGCACTCGATGCCGCCGCGGCCGCGGACTTCCTCCGGCAGCAGCCGTGGTCCAACGGGCGTGTCGGCATCTACGGCGGGTCCTACGGCGGCATCATCACCCTCGCCGCGATCACCCATGCGCCCGACGCCTTCGACGCCGCGGTGCCCATGCGCGGCATCTATGACTTCGCGGCTGCCTGGGAAGAGGCCGATCGGATCGGCCGCATCTTCACCGAGCGCGGTCACCGCGGCACGCCGGCCCAGAACCCCGACGCCTACCGCCGGTCCTCGTCGCTCGCCCGCGTCGAGCGCATCCGCATTCCGCTGCTGGTCATGCACGGCGGCCGCGACGTGCGGGCGCCGGCGCGCCAGCACCAGATGCTCACCGAGCGGCTGCGGGCCGCCGGCAAGCCCTTCGAGGAGCAGATCTACCCCGACGAGGCCCACGGGTTCTCGGTGTCCAGCCAGGTCGACATGTACTCCCGCCTGCTGACGTTCTTCGATCGCCACCTGCGGAGCCCCCGCTAGCAGCCAGCACGCCATGGCCCCATCCGTCATCGCATCGCTCGCCAGCGCCGTTCGCCCAGATCGGCTTCGCCACGATTTGGAGGCCTTCGCCTCCATCCGCCGCGACACGGGCGGCGAGGGCGAAGCTGCCGCGGCCGACTACATCGCGACCCAACTGAATGAAGTCGGGCTGCCGGTCACGCTCCATCACTACCGCGCCTTCCACAGCTACCCGCGCCGCGCCCGCGTGGTGCTGAGCGACGGGCACTCCGACGTCGGACCTGCGCTGACGCACTCGTTCGCCCAGCCCACCGCTGCCGGCGGGCTGGTGGCGCCGATCGTTGCCATCGACGGTGACGATTTCGCGCGCGCGCGTGGGGCCATTGCGCTGGTCGAGGGCCTGGCGGCACCGGTTCGCGTGCTGCGGGCCAGCCGCGCGGGGTGCGCGGGTGTCGTCTTCGTGAACCAGGACTCGTTCGTACACAACATGATCGCGACGACGATCTGGGGCACGCCGGGACACGACCAGATCGCACTGCTGCCATCGGTCAGCGTCGTGTCGGTGCCGCGCGAGGCCGGCGCGCCGCTCCGATCGGCTGCCGCGAAGGGCGAGAGGGTGATGATCCACGCCGAGGTGGACACCGGGTGGTACGACGCCGTGCTGCCGGAGGTCCGCTTCGCCGGGATCCATGCAACCCAGTTCGCGCTCGTCGGGGGGCACTACTGCGCCTGGGAGGTGGGGATCACCGACAACGCGACGGGGGTCGCGTGCCTGCTCGAGGTGTGCCGGGTGCTGCAGAACGTCCGGCCGGCGCTCCAGCGTGGCATCCGCGTGTGCTGGTGGCCGGGGCACTCGCACGGGCGCTACAGCGGATCCACGTGGTATGCCGACCAGTTCTTCACGGATCTCGCCGAAGGGGCGCTGGCCTACTACAACATCGACTCGCCCGGGGTCCGTGGCGCCACGCGCTACGTGGCCCGCCACACGAGTGCCGAACTGCAGGCGCACTGCCTGGCGACCATTGCGGAGGTCACCGGCCAGGTCGCGGCGCCGGTCCACCGGCCGACGCGCGCGGCCGACCAGTCGTTCCTGGCCAACGGCGTCCCTTCGTTCTCGGCCTACCCGTTCCTGCCGGAGGGCCATCCCGACCACCGCCCGTGGACGGGCGGCTCTGGGACCGCCTGGTGGTGGCACACGTCCGACGACACGCTGGACAAGGCCGATGTCGCGGTGCTCGCGAAGGACACGCAGTTGGCCCTGCATGCCGTGGCGACGCTGGTGACGTCTCCCCGCTTGCCCCACGACTACCGGGCCGTGGCGGCGGAGATCGTCGACACCCTGCGCGCCTATCGCGAGCCGTTGTCACCCATGGTGGACCTGCAGCCGGCGTGCGCCGAGGCAGAGGCCCTGCTCGAATGCCTCGACGCCTGCGCGCGCCGGTCCCTCGACGACGAGCAACACAACGTCCTCGCCCTGCGGCTCGGACGGCTGCTGAACCCCGTGATCTACACCCGCGGGGGGCGCTTCGCGCACGATGCCGCCGAGTGGGTGCCCAGCATGCGGCCGACGAAGGGGCAGCTGCTGCCGGCGCTCGCGAGCGCCGTCGGTCTCTCGCTGCCCGACCGTGAGACGGGGTTCCTGGCCGCCCAACTCCTTCGCGAGCGCAATCGTGTCGTCACGGCCCTGCGGGACGCGCGACGCGTGGTGGCGCAAGTGGCGGGAGATGGCGGCGCGCCCGTGTTATAACGTCTGTTACCGAATCAACTCTGCCGGCCCCGGCGGGCGATGCGCCCGCGCCGGCCGACGTGCAGATCCCGATGTCCCTCGTCATCCGCGGTACTCCTATCGTCTACTTCGCGACGACCGACGCGTTGCCGCTCCGTGAGCTCTTCACGGCGCTGACGGCGCGCGGGGCGAAGGGCACCGTCGAGGTGCCGCCGGTGGCGCCAGCGGTGATCGTGGCGGCCCTCGGTCGCCCCTCGCCAGAGGCCGGCTTCGGCGTCGGGGACCTGGACCGGCCGGTCTACGTGTGGGTGGCGCCCGTGAGCGAGGCCGACGTCGCGCTGGAGGCGGACCTCGCGCCGCTCGATGACGTCCTGCTCGTGCCGTGTCGGCCGGAGGACGCCATCTCGGCCGTCGTGCGTGCGCTCGCACGCGCGCCGCACCAGGGGCGTCGCGAGGTGGAGGTGCCGGCGGCCGACATGGTCCGCGACGGCCTCATCGGAGGCAGCCCGCTGTTGCGCCGCGCCGTCGACACCGCGCGTCAGGTGGCGCTGAGCCCGCGGACGGGCGTGTTGATCCAGGGCGAGAGCGGCACCGGCAAGGAGCTGATCGCCCGCCTGCTGCATTCGGCCTCGCCCACGCGCCAGCACGGCGCGTTCGTCGATCTCAACTGTGCGGCGATCCCGCCTGATCTGCTCGAGGCCGAGCTCTTCGGCTACGAGCGCGGGGCGTTCACCCAGGCCTCGCGCGACAAGGCCGGGCTCATGGAGGTGGCGCACGGCGGCACGCTCTTCCTCGACGAGGTGGGCGAGTTGAACATCGGCCTGCAGGCGAAGCTGCTGCGGGTGCTGGAGACGCAGACCTTCCGGCGCCTCGGCGGCGTCACGACACGTCGCGCCGACTGCCGGGTGGTGGCCGCCACCAACCAGGATCTGCTCGAGGCCGTTCAGCGCGGGCTCTTCCGTCTCGACCTGTATCATCGGCTGGCGGTGTTCACCATCACGGTGCCGCCGCTGCGGGAGCGGCGCGAAGACGTGCTGCCGCTCGCGGAGTACTTCCTCCGTCAGCTGTCGGCGGCCATGAACAAGCGCATCGCCGGGTTCTCGCCGGCGGCGCGGGCGCTGCTCGAGGGCTACCCCTACCCGGGCAACGTGCGGGAACTGCGCAACATCGTCGAACGCGCGGTCATCGTCGAGACGGGGTCCGTCATCACCCCGCGCGCACTCGGCGTCGACGTCACGGCCATGGCCGATGTCGCGACCGCGCCGGCGCAGGCCCTTGCCGTGGCCGCGGTCGAGGGGCACACGTTGGCCGAGCAGGAGCGGCGGCACATCGAGGCGGTGCTGCTGCAGGCCCGTGGCAACCGCGCCATGGCCGCACGGATCCTGCAGATTTCGGTGCCGACGCTCTACGCGAAGATGCGGAAGTACGGCCTCGAGACCGTCGGACGCTGATCCCCGCCGGGCGGCCCGCGCCTCCCCCGCCGGGCCCACCCACCGTTAAGTTTCGTTAGGCCTGCCTAAGACAAGTGAAGGGTGCCACGCGCCGTCGCGGACGCGGCGGCCCGAATCACCACGGAATCCCGAGGTTTCTGGCGCCGTGCCGTTCGGGCGCGCTCCTTGCACCATGGCGGTCGACCCAGGATCAGTCCTGCTGGAGATTGGGGAAGGGCACGTCATGAGCCGCGCTCTGCCGACATTCCTGCACGCGGGAACCGCGCTCGTCGTCGCGCTGGCGTCGCTGCCACCGGCCGCGACGGCGCAGGTCGCCGGCGCCGCCGCACCGCTCACGCTCGAGGCCGTCTTCGCGAATCCGTCGCCCCGCCAGATCGCCTGGGCACCCGACGGTCGACGGTTCGCGATGGTCTCGCCCACGCCGCGCGGCGCCCGGCTGGTCGTCGTGGACGCCGAGAGCGGCGGTTCGCACGAGCTCGTGGCTGGCGCCGGCCCGGCGTGGTCGCCCGACGGCCGACGTCTCGCCTACGTCGCGCAGGGTGACGTCTGGACGATCTCCGTCGACGGCGGCACGCCGGTCCGCGTGACCACCGACGCGCACGACGAGCGCGACGTTCGCTGGTCGCCCGACGGTCGGCACCTGGCGTTCTCGTCGGTGCGCGGCGGCAGCCACGACGCGTGGGTGGTGGAGGCGACCGGCGGGACGCCACGGCAGGTGACGCGCGGGGCGCGCGACGCCGACGACACGCGTTTCGGCGCCAGCTGGTCACCCGATGGCCGGTGGCTCGCGTTCGTGTCCAACAAGGCGGCCTGGGACCAGGACGACCTCTGGGTGGTCGGGCTCGACGGCGGGGAGCCGCGCCAGGTGTCGCGCGGCGTGCACGTGATGTCACAGCCCCAGTGGTCCCCAGACGGCCGGCGCCTCGCCTTCAACGGCGTCGATCACGCCACCTACTGGTTCGGTGACATGAGCGACATCTACGTGGTGGACGTCGCCGATGGCCGCACCAGCCGGGTGCCGATGCAGGTGCAGGCCTCCGACCGCAACGGCAACCAGCCGGTCTACTGGTCGAAGGACGGCGCGCACCTCTACTTCGTGCTCATCGAGGCGGGCGACGTGAACCTGTGGACGGTGCCGGCCGCCGGCGGCGTCGCCACGCGCCTGACGCACTGGCCGGGCACGCTGGCGAGCCTCGCCTACGCGCCGGCGACCGACCGTTTCGCCTTCGTGCGCGCCACGCCAACGGAGGCCGCGTTGCTGTGCGTGTTGCCGGCGTCAGGCGGCGTGCCGCGGGTACTCGCGCGGCCGGGTACCCGCGTGGCGGACGGCGCCGCGCCACAGCGTGTCAGCTACCGCAGCGTCGACGGCCTGGCCGTGCCGGGATTCCTGTTCCTGCCGCCCGGGTTCGATCCCGCCCGCAGGTACCCGGCGCTCGTCCAGGTGCACGGCGGCGGCCACAACGCCTACATGAACGGCTTCAACGCGGTGGAGCTGTTCCTCGCGCAGCAGGGGTACGTCGTCCTGGCGATCAACTACCGCGGCAGCTCCGGCTATGGGCGCGAGTTCCAGACGCTGTCGATTGGCGACTGGGGCGGCAAGCAGGCGCTCGACGCGGTGGAGGCGGGCGAGTGGCTGAAGCGGCAACTCTGGTCCAACGGGAGGGTCGGCATCTACGGCGGTTCCTACGGTGGGATCACGACGATGGCGGCGGTGACGCTGGGGCCCGACACGTTCACCGCGGGGGTCCCCATGCGGGGCATCTACGACTTCGGCCTCGCCTACGACGAGGCCGATCGCGTGGGGAAGCTCTTCGTGGCGCGGGGCCACCGCGGAACGCCGGCCGAGCAGCCCGAGGCCTACCGCCGCTCGTCGTCGCTGGCGCGGGTGGCGGCCGTGAAGGCTCCGCTGCTCGTGATGCACGGCGGCCGCGACGTCCGGGCGCCGGCGCGCCAGCACCAGTTGCTGGTCGATGCGCTGCGCGCGGCTGGCAAGACGTTTGACCAGGAACTGTTCCCCGAGGAGCCCCACGGCTTCTCCGCGGCCAGCAACGTGCGGATGTACGGCCGGCTGCTCGAGTGGTTCGACAAGTACGTCAAGGGAGCGACACCGTGACCCGTCCGACTCGCCGGATGTTCGTGCGGCCCGCCGCCGTCGGCCTGCTCGTGCTCGCCAGCGGCGCAGGGCTCTCCGCGCAGCCGCCCGACCCCGCGCGGGCGCTGTGGGAGCGGTACCTCTCCGTGCCCGCGGTTGGCGCCGCCGAGTGGAGCCCGGCAGGCCTTCAGATCGCCTACGTGGCGCCGGTGGAGGGGCGGCCGCGCGTGTTCGTGGCCGACCTCGCCGGCGGGGGGAGCCCGCGCGAGCTGGCGCAGGGCGGATCGCCACGTTGGGCGCCGGACGGTCGGCGGCTCGCGTATCTCGCGCAGGGCGACATCTGGGTCGTCACCACCGACGGCAGTGCTCCCCTCCGCATCACCAACGACCCGGACGTGGAGCGGGAGGTCGAGTGGTCGCCGGACGGCCGTCGCCTGGCATTCATGTCGGCCCGCGGCGGCGCGCAGGACGTGTGGGTCGTGGACGCGACGGCCGGTGCGACGCCGCGCCGGCTCACGACAGGGGCGATGGATGCCGACGAGGTGCGCTTCGGCGCGAGCTGGTCACCCGACGGGGCGACGCTCGCCTTCGTCTCGAACAAGGCGGCGTGGGACCGCGACGACGTCTGGCTCGTGCCGGCCGTCGGTGGGGAGCCTCGCCGCCTGACCACGCGCGTCCGCGTCCGCGGCACCCCCTCGTGGTCGCCCGACGGGCGCACGCTGGCGGTGAACGCGTTCCTGCACGAGGAGTTCACCTACGGCGACATGACCGACCTCTACGTGATCGACGCCGTGACGGGGGTCGAGCGGCGGCTGGATCTGGGCATGGTGACGACGGGGCCCCCTGCCTGGTCCCCTGACGGCAAGGAGCTGTACTTCGGCACGGCGAGGGCGGCCGACACCAACCTCTGGCGCGTGGCGCTCGACGCCGAACGCCATCCCACGCAGGTGACGTACCTCGAGGGCACCGTCGGCGCCTACGGGGTGTCGCACGACGGACAGTGGTTGGCGTACCTGCACAATGCGCCCGAGCATCCGGCGGCGCTGGTCGTGCGCCACGTGGACGGCACGCGCGAGCGCGTCGTCGCATCGACGCTGCCTCCGGGGTTGCCCGTGGTGCGGCCGCGGAGCGTGGCCTACCGGTCCTACGACGGCAAGTACATCCACGGCTACCTCTTCCTGCCCCCGGGGGCCGAGGCGGGCGGCGCCAGGTATCCGGCCCTCGTGCAGGTGCACGGTGGCGGCACCAACCTCTATCGCAATGGGTTCAACGCCATCGAGCAGGCCCTCGCCCAGAAGGGCTTCGTCGTGCTCGCGATCAACTACCGCGGCAGTTCGAGCTACGGCCGGCCGTTCCAGGACCTCTCGACGTACGACTGGTGCGGCGGGCAGGCGCACGATGCGGCGATGGCGGCCGCCTACCTTCGCGGGCTGTCCTACACGAACGGGAAGGTCGGCATCTACGGCTACAGCTACGGCGGCATCATGTCGATGGCGGCCGCCGTCCGCCATCCCGATGCCTTCGACGCGGCGGTGCCCATGGGCGGCATCTACGACTGGGCGCTGGCCTACGACGCCGCGGACCGGGTCGGCAAGCTGTTCTACGAACTCGGTCACGGGGGCAGCCCGAAGACCCACCCCGAGGCCTACGAGCGCTCGAGCGCGATCAACAAGATCGCGGCGCTGAAGGCTCCCGTGCTGGAGATGCACGGCGAGGCCGACGTGCGCGCGCCGTTCAACCAGCAGACGGCCCTGCGCGAGGCGCTCGAGCGCCACGGCAAGACGCACGAGGTGGTGTCCTATCCCGGCGAACCGCACGGCTTCCGCCGTCTCGAGAATCGGGTCGACATGTACAGCCGCTTGGAGAAGTGGTTCAACCGCTACTTGCGCTGAGGTCTCCGCACGGCGATTCGCGGGAGAGCGGCGCCGTGCTTCGCGCGAGCCTTGCAACGCCTAAGACGAGGAACACAATGAACCGACGACCTCGCCTCGTGATCCTGATGGTTGGCGTCCTCGCCCTGGCCAGCCTCGCGGCCGGCCAGTCCTTCGAGCGCGCCACGCTGCAGGGGGTGGTCAACGACGCGTCCGGGGCGCCCATGCCTGGCGTGAGCGTCACCGTCCGCAACGTCGAGACGAACCTGACGCGTGAGACGGTGTCGGCGCAGGACGGCCGCTTCGTCGTGCCCGGCCTCGCGCCGGGCACCTACGACGTGCGCGCCGAGCTGGCGGGCTTCCGCGCGGCCTTCCAGGCGGGCGTCCAGCTTCAGTTGGGCCAGACGCATACGGTGAACTTCCTCCTGGAGGTCGGCGCGGTCTCCGAGGAGGTCACGGTCGTCGCCGAGTCGGCGCTGGTGGAGACGACCCGGTCGGACTTCAGCCGCGTGGTAGGCGAGGCGCAGATCGACAACCTCCCGATCAACGGCCGCAACTTCCTCGACTTCGCCACGCTGACGCCGGGCGTGGTCCTCAACCAGAGCACCGCCATCAACGGCATCGGCGCGAACGTCGGCGGCGCGCGCAGCCGCAACGGGAGCGTGATGGTGGATGGCTTCAACAACCTGGACGACAACTTCACCTCGCCGCGCCTGATCTACAGCCAGGAGGCCATCCGCGAGTTCCAGGTCCTGACCCTCGGCTACGCGGCCGAGTTCGGCCGCGCCACCGGCGGCATCGTGAACGCCGTGACCAAGAGCGGCACCAACCGGTTCGAGGGACGCGCCTTCTACTACTACCGCGACAAGGCGCTCAACGCGAGGAACGCGTTCGAAACGGGGGAGAAGGCGGACTTCCGCCGCTACCAGTGGGGCGGCATCGCCGGCGGGCCGATCGTGGAGAACCGGGCCTTCTACTTCGGGTCGTTCGAGCGCCAGGACTTCAACTCGCCGACCGTCGTCACGATCTCGCCCGGGGTGGCCCAGGCGATCGGGTTGCCGGCGAGCGAGCTGGGCACGCACCAGAAGGTGGACGACACGACGTCTGTGCTCGGCAAGGTCAACTTCAACCCGTCCGGCTCGAACACCTTCGAGTTCACCGCGGCCTACAGCGACTTCTACCGCCGCAACCTGACGGGCGTGGGCGGCCTCGCGACGCCCTCGTCGGGCACCGGCACGGAGTCGAAGGACTACCTGTACGCGTTCAAGTGGTCGCGTGTCTTCGCCGGCGGGCGCCTCCTGAACGAGTTCCGCGCCTCCTACAACCCGCGGGACTTCTTCGTCATCGCGCAGGGCGAGGGCCCGCGCGTGGCGATCTCCGGCGTGGCCACCTACGGGCGCGCCACCAACTCGCCCAACTCGCAGTGGACCGACCAGGGCCAGATCATCAACCACGTCACGTGGAACGCGAACAAGCACGACGTGAAGTTCGGAGTCGACATGTATCCGGTCCGGTCCGAGATCTACTTCCCGGGCGGGGAGTTCGGCTCCTACTCGTTCCCCTCGCTCGACGCGTTCCTGGCGGGCAACTACAACAGCTTCAGCCAGGCGTTCGGCGAGAACACGTTCGTGTTCGACCACCAGTTCTACGCGTTCTTCGTGCAGGACAGCTGGCGCGCGCTGCCGCGCCTCACCGTCAATGCCGGCCTGCGGTACGAGTACGAGCGGCAGCCCAGCTACAAGGACCGCAAGTACCCCGAGGACACGAACAACCTCGGCCCGCGTCTCGGCTTCGCCTGGGACACGCTCGGCGACGGCCGCGCCGTGGTGCGCGCGCACGTGGGGCTCTTCTTCGACAAGAACTTCAACAACATCGCGCTGAACACGTTCCGGGGCGACGGCGTCACCACGCGCTCCTACGCGTTCCAGAACCGTACGCAGCCCGGGGCCCCGGCGTTCCCGAACCTGCTGACCAGCGAGCCAGACGCCTCACGGCGGTCCTCGCTGGACATCCGCCTGATGGTGGAGGACCCCTCCATTCCGCAGGCGTGGCAGAGCAGCACGGCGTTCGAGTACGCGCTGGGGCGGAACATGTCCGCCACGGTGTCCTACCTGCGCAACGACCAGAAGTACCAGTACGTGAACCTGATCCGGAACCGCTTCACGTTCATCAACGGCGTCCGGCAGCGGCCCGACCCGACGGTGGGCGCCATCAGCGTCTACGATCCCTCGGGCAAGTCGCGCTACAACGCGATGACGCTCGAGCTCACCCGGCGCATGGCCGACAACTACCAGTTCAACGTGAGCTACACCCTGGGCGACGCGAAGGCCGACTCCAACGACTTCGGCAGCACGTTCATCGACGAGAACAACCGCCAGTGGGACTACGGCCCGACGCCCGACGACGTCCGGCACAACCTGGTGGTGAGCGGCAGCTACGTGGTGCCGCGGCTGAAGCTGAACGTCGGCGGCATCTTCCGCTACAACTCCGGGCGGCCGTACAGCGCGTCGGCCGGCGCCGACCTGAATCAGGACGGCGTCATCAACGACCGCGCGCCCGGCTTCACCGACAAGCCCAACTCGTTCCGTGGCGACACGCTGAAGCGCCTCGACCTGCGCCTCACCTGGCGGCCGTCGCTCGGCGGGCGGGCGCCGCTCGAGCTGATTGGCGAGGTCTTCAACGTGTTCAACGACGTCTACTACACGTCGGTGAACACGGTCTGGGGCAACACGTCCACCGCGCGCGCGACGTTCGGCACGCCCCTGACGGCGGCCGATCCCCGCGTCATCCAGCTCGGGGCCCGCTTCACGTTCTGACCGGGTGAGGGCGGGAGTGGCGGGGGGCGGGGGGGCGGCCCCCCCCCCCCCGCGCGGCCCCGCCGGCGGCCCCCCGGGCCCACCCCCCGGCCCGCGACCCGCCCCAACCGCCTCCCTCCTGGGGGGGGCTGCGGATGTGTTCGGGGGTGTGGGGGGGGGGGGGGGGGGGGGCCCGCGCCCCCCCCCCCCGCCGCCCGGTCGACCTGGCCGGAGGCCACGATGCACCAAGCGAGCGCCATCGACGCGACCATGCTGCTGCTCTACGTGGCCGCCATGTTCGCGTTCGGGATCTACTTCTACTTCCGGAACGCCACCCTCACCGACTACTTCGAGGGCGGCCGGCAGTGGAAGGCGTGGCTGGTGGCGCTGGCCGTCGCGTCGACCAACATCGGGGCCGCCAACACGGTGGGCGCCGTCGCGCTGGCCTACCGGGAGGGGTACTCGGCCCTGTGGTACGTGACCCTGCAGGCACTGGCCTTCATCCCCTTCGCCTATCTCCTGGTCCCGAAGGTCTATCCGCTCCCGCAGAGCACGCTGGCGGAGTACCTGCAAGACCGGTACAGCCGGTGGTTGCGTCCCGTGGCCGCGCTCGCCCTCGCGCTCGCCACCTTCGCCATCCTGCCGGCCCAGATCGTCGGCGGGGCCAGCGTCGTGAGCACGCTGACTGGCTGGGCCCCCTCGGTCACCTACTACGTGGTCGGCATCGCGCTGATCCTCTACACGTCGCTCGGGGGCCTGCCGTCGGTCGTCTACACCGACACCTTGCAGTGGACCTTGATCGTCCTGGGCTTCGCCGTCGGCGTGCCGCTGCTCGTGTTGCAGGCCGGTGGGCTCACCGCGCTGCTGTCGGCCGTGCCGGAGACGCACGCGAGCCTCTGGACGGGCGCGACCGGTGGGTGGGGGTTCCTGACGATCTCCGCCTGGGCGATCACGGTGCTCGTGGCGCGCTTTGGAAGCCAGGAGTGGTTCCAGCGCGCACGCGCGGCCCGGTCGGCGTCGGAGGCGACGCGCGGCTTCGTCGCCGGGGGCCTGATGGCCGCGCCCTTCGGCATCCTGACGATGCTCGTCGGGGTCGCGGCCCTGACCCTGTTGCCGGCGCTGGAGCGGCCCGACCAGGCCTTCGCCCAGAGCATGCTGCTCGGCGTGCCCACGGGGCTCCGGGCCCTGGTGATGGGCGCGATCCTGGCGGCGGTCATGTCCAGCGGCGAGAGCAGCGTCAACGCGGCCTCGGCGCTGTTCGTCAATGACGTCTGGAAGCCGTACGTCGCGCCCGACCGCAGTCAACGCCACTACCTGCGTGTGTCGCAGCTGGCCACCGCGGCGCTCGGTGTCGGCGCCCTGGCGCTCGCCGTCGCTTCGCCGGCCATCGTCGACTACATTCGCCTCGGTTTCCTGATCCGGACGCCGGTGGCCATCGTGGTCCTTGCGGGACTGTTCTCGCGCGTGCCCAACGCCACCGGCGCGGCGTGCGCCATCGTCTGCGGGACGGCCGCGGTGCTCGCATGGCGCGGGCTGGGCGAGCCGGGCGGCCTCGATCCGTTCTGGGCTGCCGCGCCCGTCACGCTCGCCGCGCTGTGGGCGGCCTCGTTGGCCTCGAGGCGCGTGCCGGCCGTTCGCCAGGAGGAGGCCGTGCCATGAGCCGCACCGGTCCACTCGCCCTGCCTGTTCCGACCGTCGACCGCCAGGAGGTGGTGGACCTGACCGCCGCCCTGATCCGCATCCCGACGGTGCCCAGCCTCAATCCACGGGGCGAGTCCGAGGCGATGACGCTGATCGCGCGGGTCCTCGGTGCCGCCGGTGCCGAGTACCGGTTCGTCGAGGTCTCGCCCGGGCGCTCCAACCTCGTCGTGGAGATGGGCGACCCGGGGGGGCGCACCCTGTGGTTGAACGGCCACCTCGACACCGTGCCCATCGGCAACCGCCTGACCTGGCAGCACGAGCCGTTCGGCGGCGACGTGGTCGGCGATCGGTTGTACGGGCGGGGCGCGTCGGACTGCAAGGGCGGGGTCGCCGCGATGATCGGCGCCGCTCTGGCACTCCGCCGGGGCGGCGTCTCGCTGGCCGGCCAGCTGCGGGTGTCCGTGGTGGTCGGCGAGGAGGAGGGGCAGGTCGGCATCACGCACCTGCTGGACCAGGGCTTCGAGGCCGACGCCTTCGTCAGCGCGCAGTGGTCCACGGCGAGGCAGATCGCGCTGGGCTACCGCGGCCTGTGCTGGGTGGAGGTGTGGGTGCACGGCCGCTCGGCCCACGGCAGCCGTCCATCGCAGGGCGTCAACGCGATCGAGCAGATGGTGGATCTCGTGTTGCCGGCCCTGCGGGGCCTCGAGTTGGGGGGGCGGGCAGCGCGGCCGATGGACGGCCTCGGCCCGAGCGTCAACCTCGGGCAACTCGAGGGCGGCGACGCGGTGAACCTGGTGCCCGATCGCTGCCGGGCCACGCTCGACTATCGCCTCGTCTCCGGCCAGCGGAGCGACGATGTCGTGCAGGCCATCGACACGCGACTCAAGGCGCTGCAGGCGCGGCACCCGCAGCTGAACGTGGAGTTCCAGGTGATGCTGCAGGCCGAGCCGTTCGTCACCGATCCCGACTCCGATCTCGTGCGTGGTCTCGCGCGGGCCGTGGAGGCGGTCACCGGGGAGAAGCCGCGGCTGTTCGGCAAGAGCGGGACGAGCGACGCCAATCTGGTCTGCCGGCGCCTCGGGATT